>Ga0180435_10004866_pt1 | contig 13145 bp, 7 predicted proteins | sample SS_ome_3_FD_132467 | JGI IMG/M metagenome (GOLD analysis project Ga0180435, IMG submission 132467) | Hypersaline lake sediment archaeal communities from the Salton Sea, California, USA - SS_3_S_1 metaG | ecosystem: Environmental > Aquatic > Non-marine Saline and Alkaline > Hypersaline > Sediment... | reverse complement strand
TCCCCGGCTGACTTGCCGCCGATTGTAGCCTGATGCCAGGTCCAGAATATCCCGCGATGGTGCAGGTGATCGGCCGGGAAATCCTCGGTCAGCATCTCGCCGCCGAGCCCGATAAGCGGGTGAACGTAATTGGCTCGCGCATGGCTGTTCTTGAAGCTGTTTGTCCCGGTGTGGTAGAAGAGCACGGGCCTGTCGCGATCGTAGAACTGGTACCCGTCGGCGGCCTTCACCGCGTGCATCGCCTGCTTCGGCATTGCGGTCCATACCTCGATCCAGTCGACTCGCGAACAGGCCTTCGACCCGCCGCCCGGCTTGAGGTCGGTGAAGCCGATCTCGCTGACCTGCTTGAGATTCGGCTTGGCGACCTTCGCGCCGCGCGTCACGGTCTTGATGTCCAGCTTCGACCAGGACATGTCGCTGATTCTCAGAATGATCGTTTGCCAGTCCCGTGAAGACCCGGTGCTCTGGTTGCTGACCAGCCAGCCGTCGGGAGTCTTCAGGATGACGTAAACGGTCCGCTGGTAGTTCTTCGTCCGCAGGCGGATCTGGGCTTGGGAGCCGCCGAGGTCGGCCGTTGCGTTCTTTCTGGCGAACGCCACGGCCCAGTTACCCTTGCACTGGCCGGACCAGATGTAGTGCGGGTCGTTCTTGGTCGTCTCGTGATAGCTCTTCTTGATCCCGCTCTTGCCGGGTCCGTAGAGTCCGAGCGCAAGTTCAGGGTTGGCCACGTGTTCCTGTGTTATAGGAAGCGCCGCTGGTATGTCGCGTGTGTCTTCGCGGAAGAACAGTGCGTTTTCGGCCCCCGCTTTCGCGGCGATGGCGACAACAGCGAGGCACGCCAGAATCGTTAGTTTCATTTCAGTGCTCCAGTAAGAAGTGTCGGGGGCGCCAGGGGCGGCAGGTTGCGGCACTTGCCTTCCACGATGACCGCGCCGGGCATGTCGACTCGCGGGGTCTTAAGCGTTGCGGCCCGCGCGTCGGTGATGATCTTGAGCATCGCCTGGCAGGTCGCGTTGGTGGTGTCGGCGAACGTCGTTACGGGTTTTCCTTCGAGATTCGGAGCCGGGGTCCTCTTGTTGGGTGCGAATACGTCAAACGGTTGGATCCACCTCGTCACGTACGGCAGGACCGGCTTGGCGGCCTTGCGGTCGCGACACCACGCAAGCCCCATCGATATGGCGCCTTCCTTTCCCTTCGCCAACGGAGCCCGGAGGATGCGGCTCCGCTCGGGCGTTTTGAGGTTGATCCAGTCGTTTCCGATTTCCGAGGGGTGGCACTTGAGGCATCCGCCTGTCTTCATCTGCGCCAGCAGGGGGCCTTTTGTCGACAGGATTGCTTTGGCGGTTGCGTGCTCGGTGTAGTTCCAGGTTCCGTAGTAGTTGCAGTTCCCGTCCATCCAAGCCAGCAGGAGGTCGATTTCCTTCCTGGGCATGTCCTTTAGGCGTTTATCGTGCCCGCGTGCGCCCAGGAGAATCTTCGCAAGCGGGGCGGCGCCGGATCCGTGGGTCAGCGGATCAAGTATTCTTGTAGCCTGCACGGCGCCGTTCTTGCAGTTCAGGAATCCGACAAGCGTGTTCTTTATCAGGGTCTCGTAGCTGATGTTGAATGCGTTTGTCCACCCGCCGGTCAGGTCGATTCCGCCGGCTATTCCTTTTTCGCCGCCGTGACAGGTCACGCAGCGTTTGTCGAGAATCGGCTGGACCATCGTCGGGTAGTCCAGGAATCCGTCGCCCCAGGATTCGGGTTTGAGTTTCGCCGGAGCCTTGCGGGCGGCGAGCGGGCGCATCGAGGCGACGGCCGGGGCGGCGTTGTCCTCCTTGATGTGGCATCCGGTGCATGACCTCGCCACGCCGGGCGCCGCCTGGACGAACGTCCGCTGCGACTGGAGCATCTGTCCGTCGGCGTCGAGTGCCTGGAAGTAGAGCGCCTTTCCGGGCGGGGCCTCGAAATACGCCGAACCGTCTTCCTCGACGGGAACCGTTCCCAGGAAATATTTGATGTCGTACGAGCCCTGCCAACTGGCCAGGAACGCCTGGTTCCACCATCGCCCGCCGCGCGGGATTCCGCTGACCCTGGCGGTGGTTTCGAGCACTCGCAGCTTCTTGACCCGCCCGCGCTCGATTCCGGTCAGACCTTTATATATGTCGTGGACGACGAATGTCGCCGGCTTGTTCGGCTGGATCATCGAGATGACCTGACGCGGTTTGGGGCGCGGCTTTACGAGCATCGGTGCGTAACACGAGATGTTGGGATCCTTGTGCACCACCGAGCGGAACCCGTAGCGGTCGATCAACTCGATAACTCCGTGGGCGCCGTGGGACGGGGCGTTGTTTGCGATCAGGACAACGTCCTTCGAAAGCGGCCAGGGGTCGCACGGGCCGCGCCTGAGGCCCTGGTCCATCTCCTTGCTGTACTCCGGCGTGAAGTTGGTTATCGCGTCGAGATTGTTCTTGCCGACCTTCGCGTCGATCATCGCGATGGCGCCGACGGCCTGTCCGTTGTGCGGCGTGAGTGACGCGACGACCATGTCGGTTCCCGGGACAGCCCGCGCGTCGAGAACCGCCGTCGGCTTGGCCAGGTTGTTTGCGAAAAACGCCGTCTCGTTGCTTCCGTCGGGATTCACAGTCCAGAGGCTCTGCATGTAGAGCGCCGACTTGTCGATATACTCCCAGCGCCCGTAGATGATGCGCCCGTCGGGCAGGACCGAGGGATCGAATTCGTTCTGATTGTTGACCGATATGCACCTGATGTCGCTTCCGTCGGGATTCATCGTGTGCAGCACGTCGATGTAACTGCTGAAGCACATCACGTGCGCGCCGGTGCGGGTCGATGTGAACGCTATCCGTCCGCTGGGCAGGTAGCAGGGTGTTATGTCGTGCTGGCCGCGGCCGACGAGACCCTGGGAGGGCTTGCGGTGCTTGCAGTCGCTTGCGGGGTTCGTCAGCCGCTTCAGGCCCTTGCCGTCAACCCCGATCTCGTAGATGCTCGTGTCGCCTTCTTCGCCCTTGAAGGCGAAAACGATCGTCTTGGCGTCGAACGACAGATCCGGGTCGCGGTAGACTCCTTTGCCGAGGGTCTCGGGGGTTTCGGGATCAATGATCGCCCGGACGATCTGCTTGTCGATCGGGGCTCTGGGGTTTTCTATAACGTATATCCCGCCGCCGGGGCGGTAGGGCAGGTAGTCGTCGTAGATGTGTCCGGCGTAGTACGGGTTTCGCTTTACGAACAGCAGCGGGGCGTCCAGTTCTGAAATGCGCACCTTCCGCAGCACCGCCCACAGATCCGTGACGCGCTGTTTGGCCTGCGCTTCGCCGGCGTTGAGGCCCTTGCGGATCTTGTCGAACGACTTGATGCAGGCCTGCACTTCGGCGCGGGCTTTCGTTGCGGTCGCAGAGTCTCCCGAGCCTTTGGCGATCAGTTGGGCCAACGCCTTGTCCAGCGATGCGAGGTTTCTGAGGTTGAAGTTCTGTTCGGGCGCCGGAGGCGGCTTGGACGGCCCCGACTTCGTAGGATTGTTGAACGACGGGGTAATCTTGAACCGCTTGGACTCGTATGCCCGGAACAGGACTTTGCCCTTCGTAGCGGCGGTGCGGTTGATTCCGACGAGCGTTTCAAAGCTGACGTACTTTCCGCTGAGCTTGTAGACCACGATGCTGTTGGCGTGTGCGAACAGGCCGTGTTTGATCTTCGCTCCTCCGATCGCCAGGGGCTGGTTGTCGGGACCCTTGTTGAGCGAGAATGTTCCCCAGCCTACCCGCACGGAGGTCGGCTTGAGATCGACCAGGCGGGTCCTGGCGCCTTTGGCGTCGATCAGGACCGGCTCGCCCCAGACCGCCTGGCCCCAGGAGTATCCCAACGCCGTCAGCGTCAGCGAATCGAATCCCTTGACGTTTACCGTCATCTTCTGGGGCTCTTGGCCTCCGCGACTGACCTTGGCGGGGGCCGCGGGCTGTGAGTCCTTGGGCGCCGCATGCAGGCTTGCGGCGGCGGGAAGGACTATCGCGATGCAGAAGATATGCAGGAGTCGGGGTTTGATGTTCATTAGCGTCTCCATTGACAAGTTTGCTCTCGGCGGCGTCCTGCGGCAATCCCATCTTATTGCGACTCGGGCCAAAATAGCAACCTTGGTCCGCATTTCAAATCTGTCGCCGGCGAAGCGAATATCAATTTCACCAAGGTTGACATACTGGGCAATATCAGACATAATTCCCCGTTAATCCGGTAAGCCCGCCGGTAACAGGATCGCTGTAAGCTGTGTTGGACGGTGGTGGTCGCGATGAAACGAATCACGAGAATTACGAGTTGCGTATTGCTGGTGTCGCTGGTCCTTGTAGGGCTCGGCGAGGCGGAATCCATGGTGCTGTGCATCGGCTATGACGGCCACATCGCCTTGGAGAACGTCAAGACCGGCGTGTGCAATCATACGCTTGCGAAACTGGCCGATGAGTTGGGGCTTCCCGCGACGAGCAAAGAAGTCAGCGACAAGGCTAAGTGTTGTCCCTGCAGTGACATGAACCTTCCGGGCAAGAGTCTCGATTACCCCGAGATCCCTGGCCCCGATGTTGTTTGTATTGCAGAACCCGCCGAAGTTGCGATGCCTGTGTTCAAGCCTGACTGCTCGGAGTCGTTATGCGTTGCGGGCGACGAGACGATACCGCATCGCCGGCCGCCGGACCCCGGATGCGCCGTGGTGCGGACAGCCCTCAGGAGTGTAATTATCCTGGTCTGATGAGCAGGAAGCCGCCGGGGTCGCTGCAGACCCCGGCCGGACCGGGCTTCACCCCATTGCCCACGCGGGCCGATCGGGGCGACAAGCACACTGTTTTCGATTACTTTACGCTTAACTATATTCGAGGAAGAAATGGATCAATCCGCCTCCTACACCACGCAGTCAGCCCAGGGCGACAATTCGCTTATGGATATTCACACGCTCGAGCGTCCGGGGTTGACCGAACTGTTTGTAACCGCCGGTTCGCAGAACGGAAATCCTTACGGGATATTCGCTGACGGGCTTAAGGTCATCGAGGAAAAGGGCGCCACTGTTGTCTCCCAGCACGTTTTCGCGCAGATGGGCGAGGATAACGCCGGGACCAAGGCTCTTGAAGAAGCCGCGGGGCGGTGCGACTGGCCCGTTACGTGGATCGACAGCGGACACAAGAAAGGTTCGCACCTCGCCGGAACGCAGTTCTACGCTGTGGTGGGGCCGCAAGTGGAGCGCATCACCGAAGACGGACGGATCGCCGCCAGCACTTTCGAAGACGCCGATGCGCGATACTGCCATCTCGGCGACATGCGCGCCTCGGATACTTCTGAGACGCGGCCCGAACAGACCCAACGCACATTCGATCTGATGGAGACAGTGCTGGACAAGGCCTCGATGGACTTCTCCAACGTGATCCGAACGTGGATATATCTCGACGATCTGCTTGACTGGTACGATCCGTTCAACGTCGTGCGAACAGACTTCTTCAAGGCTCGCGGCGTATTCGATCGGCTCGTGCCCGCCAGCACCGGCATCAGCGGAGCCAACCCCTACGGCGCTGCGATGATGGCAAGCGTTCTGGCCGTGGCGCCCAAGAGCGACCAGTTCAGCGTGCAGGCCGTCGACTCGCCGCTGCAGTGTCCGGCTCCGGCTTACGGAAGTTCGTTCAGCCGCGGCGTGGAGTTCGGAACTCCCGATTGCCGCAAGCTGTCGATCTCCGGGACCGCCAGCATCGCACCCGGCGGAGAGACCCTGTACCTCGACGACATCGACGCCCAGATCAAGCTGACGTTCGAAGTCGTCAAGGCGATCCTCGACTCGCGCAAGATGGACTGGGACAACGTCGCAAAGGCGATGGCCTACCTCAAGGACGCCAGCTACATAACCGCACTGAAGCAGTACTGCACGGCGAACAACGTTGAGCAGATTCCGTTTGTGATAACGGAAAACCACGTCTGCCGACACGATCTTCTGTTCGAAATGGAACTCGACGCGGTCGCTGTCGATACTCCGGTCTAGCAACGATTCAGCATCAACGCGGCGATGCATTGGCCGCTTGCAGGAGACAGAGGCCCTGACGGGTTTCTGTCTCCTGTCTTTTTCAACTGTGATGAAGAACGGTTCGAAGATCCTCTTCTGCGTCTGGGGCTCCATCCGGAGCCCTTGTCGGTCATGGCAACCTCCAGGAAGTCGCCCGTCGTCAGTTCGTGCGGATGTTCGTCGCAATCGGCCCGATCGACCCTGAGTTCCCCAATGGCCAATGGCCATGCGCTGGCAATGAGACTTGACATGGTTGGTTCGGCTGAGTAGCTTCGCCGCGTCAGATGCGAACGGACAGAACGAGTGAAGCTGTTGTGAGAGGCGTCTCAATAATCGTACGCTCCGGGGCTTTGTTCCGGTGGCGTGCCGGTCAGCCGCGACCGGCGGCCCCTAACCCCGGGGCAATCGGGGCGCGTACATGCGGAATCAAACTTTGTGTCGTTTCCTTTACCGTAAGAAGGCGTAATTATGCGGACAACCATGTCGATTCGAATGCGGATAGCTGTGGTCATATTGATGCTGGCGGCCGTGGTGGCGATGACAGGCCGCACCCTGCGGGCCGAAGAGGGCATGTGGCCGTTCAATAACGTCCCTGCCAAGGCGATTAAGGCCAGGCACGGCTTCGAGCCGACGCGGCAGTGGCTGGATCACTTGCAGCGGTCGGCGGTGCGGTTCGGCGGCGCCTCGGCGTCGTTCGCGTCGAGCGAGGGATTGGTGTTCACCAACCACCACGTCGGGCGCGGGGCCATTCAGAAGCTGAGTTCGGCCGATCGCGACCTGCTCAAGAGCGGCTTCTACGCCGCCACGCGCGAGCAGGAGCTGCGTTGCGATGGTCTGGAGCTCAACGTCCTGGTGGACATGAAGGACGTCACCGCTCGGATCGAGGCCGCGGTCCGGGCCGACATGTCGCCGACTCAGGCGGCCGAGGCCCGGCGTTCGGCCATGAGTACAATCGAAGCCGAATCGCACGAGCGGACCGGCCTGCGGAGCGACGTGGTGACGCTCTATCACGGGGCCCTGTATCACCTGTACCGCTACAAGAAATTCACCGACGTGCGATTGGTCTTCGCCCCCGAAAACGACATCGGCTTCTTCGGCGGAGACTGCGACAATTTCGACTATCCCCGCTACTGCCTGGACGTCGCGTTTTTCCGGGTATACGAGAAAGGGAAACCGCTGCGCACGGACCACTACCTCCGCTGGAGCCGTGCCGGGTGCGACGAGGGCGAGCTGGTGTTCGTCGCCGGGCACCCCGGGCGGACCCAGCGGCTCCTGACGGTCGCCCACCTGGAGTTGTTCCGCGACATGACCCTTCCCGGCAGTCTGAACCGCCTGCGCCGCAAGGAGGTTCTGTTGAGGACATTCGCCGAGCGATCGAAGGAGAACGCCCGACGGGCGGCCGGGAACATCTTCGGAGTTCAGAACGGTCGCAAGGCCCTGCTGGGCCGGCTGGCCGCCCTGCAGGAACCCCGCCTGCTGGCGCAGAAGCGCAAGCGGGAGAAGGCTCTGCGTGCCGCCGTCGCCAAGTCTCCTAAGCTCCGCCGGGAGTGCGGGCGGGCCTGGGAAGACGTGGCTCGGGCTGTCAAGACCTGGGGCGATCTCTACGAAAAGCAGATCTTGCTGGAGCGCGGCTCGGGGTTCGGCTGCCGGCAGTTCAGCATTGCCCGCAGTCTGGTCCGCCTGGCCGACGAGAAGCCCAAGCCCAACGACCGCCGCTTGCGGGAGTACCGCGAGTCCAATCTCGACTCGTTCAAGCACAGGCTCTTGTCCAAGGCCCCGATCTACAAGGACCTGGAGACAGCCAAACTGGCTGATTCGCTGAGCCTGCTGGTCGAGCGAATGGGGGCCGACAGCGAGTTGGTTGTCGGCGTGCTGGCCGGGAAGTCGCCGCGGGAACGGGCGGTCGAATTGATCAACGGCACGAAGCTGGAGGACGCCGCATTACGCCAGCGGCTGGTCGCGGGCGGAGCCAGGGCCGTCGCGAAATCCCAAGATCCCATGATAGCCCTGGCCCGGTTGGTCGACGGACCCTCGCGGGCGGTCCGAAAGGCCTGCGAAGAACAGGTCGACGAGCCGCTCCGTCAGGCGTACGCCAAAATCGCAAGCGCCCGATTCGCCGTCTACGGCACGGGCGCATACCCCGACGCCACCGGAACCCTTCGGTTGGCCTGCGGTGTCGTCCAAGGCTACAAAGACCAGGGAAGCACCGTCCCGCACTGCACCGTGCTGGGCGGAGTGTTCGCCCGTTCAGCCCAGCGCGAGAACCAGAGGCCTTTCCGTCTGGGGCGGCGGTGGCTGGAGCGGCGGAAGGAGTTGGACAAAACTGCGGCCTTCAATTTCATCAGCACGGTCGACATTACAGGGGGCAACTCCGGCAGCCCGGTGGTCAACCGCAAGGGCGAGCTGATCGGCGTGATCTTCGACGGCAATCTGCATGGCCTGGGCTGGTCATACCAGTTCGATTCGCGCCAGGGGCGGTCTGTCTCGGTTCACGTCCAGGCGGTCATGGAGGCCCTGCGGACGGTCTATGGCGCCAAGGCGCTGGTGGATGAACTGACGACCGGTCGCTCGTAAACCGCGTGTGGCTCCAAAGCCGCATCCCATTTTATCGCTTATCCTCGCGGGTGCGGCTGTTCGGGGTGAGAACCTCTTTCCCAACTGAAACCGCGGCGATATCCGGCTGTTCTGTGCGCCCGGCTTGATGTATTAGGTTTGCCGCGCCTATACTTACTCGACAGTTGCTAAATCGAAACGAGTTGGCGCTCGCCCGACCGGATCTCGGGGATTGGTCTTTGGCGATCGCTGCAAAAGGAGCCGAATCATGGAATACGGATTTGTAATGATAATCTCAGCCGCAGCGGCGGCCTCACTGTTCATGCTGGCCGGGTGCGGCGGTTCGGGCGGATCGTATCTCGAACGGGCCGAACTGGTTACGATGAAGGGCGACCCTCTGACGATCCAGGGACCCGACGTCCAGGTAGGCCAGCCCGCGCCTGACTTCCGCGTTGTTGACGGCGGATTCGCACCGGTCAGCCTGTCGGACTTCAAGGGCAAGGCGGTTCTGATAAGCGCCGTGCCCAGCCTCGACACAGGCGTCTGCGCGCTGCAGACCAAACGCTTCAACGAAGAAATCGCCAAACTGCCCGATGACGTCGTGGCGATCACGATCAGCACGGACCTCCCGTTCGCCCAGGGCAGATTCTGCGAGACTGAGAAGACAGGCGCCATCAAGATACTGTCCGATTCGGTCCACCGCGACTTCGCATACAAATACGGCGTAATGATAAAGGACATGGGCCTGCTGACCCGATCGATCTTCGTAATCGGAAAGGACTCGACGCTGCTGTATAAGGAAATCGTGCCGGAACTGACCAACCACCCGGACTACGACAAAGCCCTCGAGGAAATCCGCAAAGCCGCCGAGTAATCGACGGCTGCGCCTTTCGACACAGAGACGCAGAGACTCAGAGAACCGCCAACGGCGCAGAAGATTTTCGGGCTACGGCTAATGAGGAGTCCGGCTATGGCTACCAAGGTCCAAATCGTATTTTACAGCATGTACGGGCATGTTCACCAGATGGCCCGTGCGGTCGCCGAGGGTGTGGCGGAAGTTCCGGACACCGAAGTTACGATCCTTCAGATCCCCGAACTGATTCCCGAAGAGAAGCTGATCGCAAGCGGCGCGGCGGCCGCTCGCCAGGCGTTCGCCGATATTCCCGTCGCCTCGCCAGGCGGTCTGGCCGACGCCGACGCGATTATCTTCGGGACTCCGACTCGATTCGGCAACATGTGCGCACAGATGCGCAACTTCCTGGACCAGACGGCCCAACTCTGGCTGTCTGGCGCCCTGGTGGGCAAAGTCGCAAGCGTGTTCGCCAGCACCGCCAGCCAGCACGGCGGCCAGGAGACTACGATCCAGAGTTTCCACACCACGCTGCTTCACCATGGGATGATCGTAGTGGGCGTCCCGTACGCCGAATCCCGGCTGCTGGAGATGACGGAAATCTCCGGCGGCACGCCCTACGGCGCAACAACCCTGGCCGACCACGACGGCGGCAGACAGCCGTCGGAAAACGAACTGGCAATAGCAAGGTTTCAGGGCGAGCACGTAGCGGAAGTGGCGCGGAAGTTGTCGAGAAACTGAACCCGCCGTCCAGGAGCGGCAATCGTTGTCTAACCCATGCGCAGTAATGCCGCGATTGCCCTGGCAAGGCTTCGTGATTGCCCTGGCAAGGCTTCGCGATTGCCCTGGCAAGGCTTCGCGATTGCCCTGGCAAGGCTTGGTGAGTTGTTAGCCGCTCTCTCGGGCTCCCATTTCTCGCGGACGAATTCGCATATCTTCTCATTCTTGAGCCATTTGCGATGCATCGCAACTCGTTACGTGAACTTGATGTTGAGAAATCTTCAAATCGGGTTTACCCCACGGATTTACGGCAAACACTGACTTTACGTTCAACGATGAGGTCAACGCCGGCAAATCGACCCCAGGAGTCCCAAAATAAATGGCGATCCCCGCGCCGTTTGGTACACTTTAGGCGTAAACAAAAAGGCCAAAACGACAAGGAGGTCGCCAATGGCTACTATACCACAAAAACAACTGTTCGGCTGGCAAGAAATTCAAGAACTTGGCGATCTCGATCGGCTGCGGCTGGTGCTTGATTATCTGCCGGATGAGCCGTTGATGCGGAAGTTGGAGTCTCATCGCGCCCGGGGGCGAAACGACTCCGACCTGCCTGCCGGCAGGCAGGTTCGCGCGGTGGTGGAATTCAGTTCTGGCCGGCGTTGTTTTCCAGCACCAGTCGATCGAGCATTTGCGTCGCGAGTTGTCCCGCAACGGTCAGCTTCGTCAGTTGTGCGGTTTTGATCTGCACAAGGGTCTCGACGGTGTTCCTGAGTCGTGGGCTTACATGCGTTTTTTCAAGCTGCTGATGCGGCACGCCGATCTGATTGACGATATGTTCGATTCTCTGGTCGAGCAGTTGCGTGAGGTTCTCCCGGGCTTCGGTCGGATTCTGGCGATGGACGGCAAGGCGATCGAGACCGCCGCCGGTCGGCGCAAGGGTCTCAGCGAGATGGCCCGGGACGGCCGGCGGGACGTTGACGCCAATGTGGGCAAGAAGACCTACCGCGGTCGGCGTGAGGATGGGACTGTCTGGGAGAAGGTCGTCAGTTGGTTCGGCTACAAGCTTCACCTGATCGTCGATGCGGTCTACGAATTGCCGGTGGCGTTTGAGGTGACCAGGGCGTCGGCCTCGGAGACGCCCCAGGGCCGCAGCCTGGTCAAGAAGCTCAAGGCCGCCCATGAGGAGTTAGTCAAGGATTGCCAGGCCCTGACGGCCGACAAGGGTCTGGACGACACCAAGCTGATCAGCGATTTGTGGGACGACTGCGGCGTCAGGCCGGTGATCGACATCCGCAACATGTGGAAGGACGGGGAGGAGACCAAGGTTGTCTCCGGCCGGCGGAACGTGGTGTACGACTATAAGGGTACGGTTTACTGCCACTGCCCGATGACCGGAGATCGCCGCGAGATGGCCTACGGCGGGTTCGAGTCCAACCGCGCGACGTTGAAGTATCGCTGCCCGGCGAAGCAGTACGGCCTGGAGTGCAAGGGGAGCGGGCGCTGCCCTGTGCGAGGGTCGGTTCGGATCAAGCTGGCCGAGGACCGGCGAGTATTCACGCCGCTTGCCCGCAGCAGTTATCGATGGAAGACGCTGTACAAGAAACGAACCTCTGTCGAGCGGGTCAACAGCCGCCTTGATGTGTCGTTCGGCTTTGAGCAGCACTTCATTCGGGGGCTGAAGAAGATGCGTTTGCGTATGGGTCTGGCGTTGATCGTGATGCTTGCGATGGCGTTGGGGAGGGCCAGGGAGAAACTTCTGGACAGATTGCGGAGCCTGACGCAGGCAGCCTGAAGCGGGCCGGGCATTTTGCGAGTCATTTTGCGGGGATATCAGGGAGGGTCCGTCCGGACTGCCGGGGTTAAGCCGCCAAATCGGCATCTGCACCCCATTTTGGGGTTGGATCAGTTGATTGGGCAGGAGTTGTCACCACCCGCCGTCGGCTCGCGACCCGCCGTGTGGTCAAAAACCGCTGCATCGCAAATAGCTGTCTTTCGGTCATTTATCTTGACTAATCCCGGATTTCAGCTTATTCTATGTGAGCGTAAGTCCAATTTTGGTAATCTGGCGCCGAAGCAGAGCCGCATGCGTCCTCGCCCGGATCGAGAGGTAATTTAGAGGAGTTTGAGTTTTTGCCTTATATTCCGCCTCGTCGGACTTAAATGTTGTTTGCCGCATCGTTTACAGAGCCTATGGAGTCATTTTGCCGCACATGGAGCAACTGCATTGTTGTGTCGATTACAAGCAGTTTGTCACATTGTTTTCCCCCGCGCATGCAGATCGTATGCGCTCAGCCAACGCCGTTCTGGAGACCGATTTCCTATGTCTACACGCAATTTCAGCAAGAGAGCAAGCCGTAAAAATGAAAGTGGGCTGAACATGATTGCTGCAGGAAGGTTGCGGATTACGACTACAGTTTTGATTGCATGCGTAATTGGCGTATCTTCAAATGCCGCGGCGCAGCATCAGGACACCTTTGACCCGTATGCGCCGGACTCCTTCACCGTAGGCCAGGGCGACTGGTACGACTGGGTTGGCGGCGTCGACACCGCCGACAGCCCGATTGTACGGGACATGTTGTCGTACAGCCCGGGCAACTCCATGCAGGTCGGCGATGTTGGCGTGATGCACGATACCGGCTGGCAGTTCTCCGGAGCGACATCGGGTCTGTGGGAGTTCCGTGCGATGACGTATGTGCCGGCCTCTTCGACAACGGATACAAGCTTCATCGGTTTCATGAACGATTGGCCCGGTTCGGTCAGTTTCCTCAGCAATGCGTATATTGACATGGGCGGCAGTATCGTCAGGGACGGTGTAGGCGCCGTCACTGCGCCGCTGATCAGGGACGCCTGGGTGGAGTACAGGACCTTGATAGACGTCGACGCCCAGACTGTAGAGACGTTTTATAACGGCGCGGCTCTTAACAGCGGCGCATGGACCGGTGTCCAGGAAGTGGTCGCCGTTGACATCTGGTCCCCGGCCGCCGGCGGGGCGGTCTTCTA
>Ga0180435_10004865_pt1 | contig 13147 bp, 10 predicted proteins | sample SS_ome_3_FD_132467 | JGI IMG/M metagenome (GOLD analysis project Ga0180435, IMG submission 132467) | Hypersaline lake sediment archaeal communities from the Salton Sea, California, USA - SS_3_S_1 metaG | ecosystem: Environmental > Aquatic > Non-marine Saline and Alkaline > Hypersaline >... | reverse complement strand
TGAGAGAATGCCGTTATCGAAGATAGCCCGCCGCTCCGGACTTTCCCTTTCCCACTTCAAGGCACGATTCAAGGAAGAGGTGGGTGTTTCCCCGGGAAACTATATTATTCTCAGAAAAATCGAACAGGCGAAATCGCTTTTAAAAACCACTCCTCGTTCAGTAACCGAAATCGCCATGGAGCTGGGATTTTCAACCAGCCAGTATTTCGCCACAACATTCAAGCGGTACACCGGTGTTCCTCCTTCTCTTTTTCGCGAACAGGATGTTCAATAACGTATTGCACGACGATTCTGAAAGCAATATAATCATGAATATCCTATACTGTTACCTGATCAAAAGCGTAAGGTCTAATCATCACCAAACCATAGAGGGGGATCGATTGTGAATGAATTCAAACATCTATTCGAACCAATAATGATCGGAGGGGTGGAAATACCGAACCGTATCTGTCACGTTCCCACGGATATCAGCTCGTCCCATATCGACGGCTCTGTTTCCGACAGAGATATCTACCATCACAGTGAAGTTGCCAAAGGCGGCACGGGGCTTATTGTTGTCGGAGCGACATCCCCCAACGGTAAAACCGGAAAATCCACGGTATCCTGCCTGGTAATCGACGATGACAGCGCTATTCCCGGATTCGCCCGGCTGGCCGATTCAATGCACAAGTATGGAGCCAGGTGCGCGGTACAGCTGCAGCACCCGGGGAGACAGGCATCCCTGCCGCGGGAAGGAAAACTCACTTCCACCGATCAGGCGGTAAAACTCCCCTGGTCCCAGAGCCGGACGATTGTCTACGCCAACGCGGACGAGGCCAAAAAGACGGTACACGTGCTCTCTACCGATGAAATCATCGAGCTGGTAGACGATTTTTCCGAGGCCGCCTGGAGACTGCAGCAGGCAGGGTTCGACGCGGTGGAGCTTCACGCGGCCCATGGATATCTCATCTCCCAGTTCATGAGCCCCTACCTGAACAACCGAATCGACCGTTTCGGCGGCAGTTTCGAAAACCGGATGCGGTTTCCTCTTGCCATAGTCGCCGATATACAGCGGAAGTGCGGAGCCGATTTCCCGGTGATGGTCCGCTATTCGGTAGACGAATGGGTACCCGGCGGCAGGGAGCTTCCGGAATCGATCGAGGTGGCAAAACGGTTCGAAGAGGCCGGAGTCGCGGCCCTGGATTTAAGCCAGTGCATCCAGGAGAGCCCCGGGGCTGGATTCGATCCCATGTACTACCAGGAGGGATGGACAATCTACGCCTCCGAAGCGATTAAAAAAGCGGTGACGATCCCTATTATCAACAGTCATACCTTGAGGAACCCGGAGTACTGTGAGCAGATTCTTGCTGAGGGTAAAACCGACATGGTAGGTCTCTCCAGGCAAATTTTGGCCGACCCCTACTGGCCGGTAAAAGCGAAATACGGCAAGGTGCGGGCTATCAGGCGGTGTATTTCCTGTCTTACCGGCTGCTGGCAGGAATCGATGATGGCGAAAAAGGAAATCGCCTGTGCCATAAACCCGGCTTGCGGAAGGGAAGATCTCTCCATAATGAAGAAAACCGATACACCCCTGAAACTGGCAGTGATCGGCGGCGGGCCGGCAGGGATGGAGGCAGCCCGAACGGCGACCGAACGGGGACACCACGTAACAATTTTTGAGAAATCGGGGGAACTGGGCGGAGCAATCCTGGGCTGCTGTATGGCGCCGGGGAAAGAGAAGATGAAATGGTACACCGACTGGATCCGGTACCAGATAGCTGATCTCAATGTTGATGTCAAACTCAACACCGAACCGAAAGTGGAGGACCTGAAAGGATTTGATGCTGTAATCAACGCAACAGGTGCTTCTTCATATGTCCCGGAGGTAAGCGGAAAGGCTGAAAAAGTAATCCCCTTTGAAAAGGCAATCGCCTGCCCGAAAGTCGCCTGTGAATTTCACCCCCAGAATGGCCGAAAACCGGTACAGCTGGACGGACAGAAAGTTATTGTCTGGGGCGACCATTACGCGGCGGTCGATACCATTGCCTATCTTGCGGGAAAAGGGAAAGAGGTTTTCGTCATTACCGACCGGAAGGCGTTCGCGGCAGCAGTTGAAGTGATTCACATGTATGTCCTGAGAAAACGGTTCAACCAGACAGATGCTGAAGCGCTGGAATCGAAGCCCTATAAATTTCCGGTGACCGTTATCGAGGGAACCAGAATCGCTGAAATCGGAGATAATGAGGTGGTTCTTATAGACAGCAGTCTAAACCGATCGACCCTTGGTTATGACCATATTATTACCTGCTGGACCAGACCGAATACCGACTTCCTCAACACCATGAAAAAAGCCGGACTCGAAGTGGTAAATGTGGGAGATGCGGTTAAACCCCGGAACCTTCACGCCGCGGTAAAAGAGGGAGCGACAGCAGGGACAGCCCTGGAAAAACACAAAATACTCAACCCAAATAATGCTCTTACAAACAATGTGCCCATCGATATAGCAGGGCAGATATTGAGATAAAAAACGGATGGAGGAATTAACATGAAACCTGTTTATAAGGTGCTGGTTGTTGGTATCGGCGACATGGGAGGCTCCCACGCGAAAGGGTACGCCGAACTCCCGGGATATGAAATAGTCGGAATCGTGGTTGCGAAAAATGTGGAGAGAGCAAAAAAACTGGCTTCAGATCTCAAAATCTCCGTCCCTATCTACACCGATTACTACAAGGCCATGGAAGAACTGAAACCGGAGGTGGTATCCATCAACACCTATGTAGACACCCACGCGGACTACTCCATTCACGCCATGAGAGCCGGGTGTCATGTTTTCATGGAGAAACCGATCGCGAAGGATGTCGCGGAAGCCGAAAAGGTACAGAAAGTATTCCTGGAAACCGGCCGCAAACTGGTCATCGGATATATATTGAGGGTTCATCCCGCCTGGATGAAATTTATTGATCTTACCAAAAACCTGGGTAAGCCCCTCATCATGCGGATGAACCTGAACCAGCAGAGTTTCGGTAAGGAGTGGGATCTGCACAAGACCTTTATTTCGAAAATGCCCGCCCTGGTGGATTGCGGAGTCCATTATGTTGATGTTATGTGCCAGATGACCAGGGCGAAACCGAAACTGGTACAGGGTATCGCGGCACGGGTTTCCGACGAGATTGATTCGGATAAGCACAACTACGGAATGCTGCAGGTCAAATTCGATGACGATTCAGTCGGCTGGTACGAGGTGGGCTGGGGCCCCATGATCAGTAAAACCGCGTTCTTCGTGAAAGACGTTATCGGGCCTAAGGGGTGCGTGAGTATCGACAAGGACACCAGCGTCGACCCTTCGGATGTATCCAAGCATGTGGAGGCAAACGGGCTGATCATCCATTCCAGCGAGGCTGACAAAACCGGTTATGCCGCGAAAGAGGATCAGTTTATCAATACGGAAGATGAACCGGACCACGACGAATTGTGTAAACGGGAGCAGGAATACCTGTACCGGGCAATTACCGAAGATATCGACCTGACCGACTTTGTTGCCGATGCCGTCAACAGCCTGAAAATCTGTTTCGCCGCGGTGGAATCATACGAAACCGGCAGGGTCGTTCATCTGAAGTAATGGTTCCAGCCCCTGGGGGCTACAGTACGAATTTTCCGTTTTCTATAATCTGAACCGTTCCTCCGTCCCTCAAGGCGGCGGCGACATCCACCTTCGAACTGCCGATCATCATATCTTCATGTGCTTTTGCCGTATTCATCCCCGCGGCAAGCCGCTCCTTTTCATTCATTGAACTGCCCCCTTCATAGGCCATGGCATAAGCCTGCCCGAGAGCAACATGGCAGGCGGCATTCTCATCATACAGGCCGTTGTAAAAGGTGATACCCGACTGTGCTATCGGGGTTTCTTCATCCACCAGTGCCACTTCGCCGATATAACGGTTTCTATCATCGATTTTAAAGAGATTGTCTATACTCTCTTTCCCCTCTTCGGCACCGTAATCAACAATTTTTCCCTCTTTAAACTCGAACCAGGCTCCTTTCGGTATCGCCCCCAGGTTCTGATGCATCACGAAGGGTCTGGTCAGGGCAACCCTTCCCTCAGTAGCCCGATAATCAGGGGATGTGTACACCTCGAAACTGGGGATATTCGACATAAACCTGGCCCCCCGAACCGACGTTTTCGGCCCTCCAAGCCAGACCGATTTTTCCAGCACTCCCACATTCAAATCTGTTCCCGGCCCGCTAAAATGGAGCGACGCAACCCCCATCTCGTTCAGTTTCCTGCTTCGGTCCGTCAATTCAGCCAGCGTTTCTTCCCAAAACAGGGCCGGATCCTCCCGTTCCAGGCCCATCACATCCACCAGGTATTTCCAGTAGGTATCCAGGGCTTCGGCTTCCGTAAGATCGGGAAAAGCCCGCCGGGCTACCCTGGGTGTGGGGAGAAAGGTGAGGGTCCAGGGAAGGACACCCCCCATTTGAGCCTCTTTGAACCTCGTGTTCACATCCTTCAACTGACTTAAATATCCGACGGAAAGATCCTTGTCCAGGGTCTCGTATACCCCGTTATGTTCCACCGAATACAGAGCAACATACTTCCAGCCCTCCTGGCAGGCCTCGTCATACGTGGTCTTCAGAAAACCGGGAAACCAGAAAGGATCGTCTCCTTTCTTCCCTTTTATCGCGGCCGCAAACAGGAGATGATCCAGATAAGAAAAATGGACATAATCGGCCCCCTTTTCATAGGCTTTTTCCGCCAGGGCTATACCGATGTCATGATTCAGAGGTTCGAGATTGACCATCAGTTTTTCCCCGGCCTGAAAGTCTATCGCGAACAGCATCAAATCCGCGATTTTCGAAAAGTAGTGTTTATAATTCATGTTGGTTCTCCCAGCAAAGAGTATCATGAAAACACAAGAAGGTTCAGGTTCGGAGGGCTTTCAATATGGCGGCATGATTGTTCAATGTTGAAGCGATATTGGCATCACCGATCAGAATATCCCTGGCCGCTTTGGCGCAGATGGTTACGCTGAGATTGAAGGTAGCGGGATCATGAACTTTTACCGGATGAGCTGTCTCCAGCTGTTTCCTCACTATCCTTCCCAATTCATCATCATAAACCGGATTATTCTCCACTTCACTTTTAAGAACAGGAAATCCGCCGGTAGCCTGGTAATACTTTTCCGCCGTCCCGGGATTCATCACCATGTACCGGATAAATTCCTCAGCAAGCTCCCGATTCTTACACTGTTTAAAAATTGAAAGGGTATGATTCCAAAGGACCGAGTAGGAGATCCCTTTCGGTGATTTCGGCAGAAGGGCGAACCCGATATCTGAAATATCTCCATTGTCATTTCCGCTCAATTTAGGGATTATACTCCTCATCCACGGACCTTCACATAAAAATGCAAGTTTCCCGATGGATATGAGTTTCCGGTTTTTCTCCAGTTTATTTGATACGTTCACGTGCCCTTTTCGGATAAATGTCTTCAGCCAGGTGAAGGCTTCCTGTGTTTCCCCGGAGTGAAAGATTATCTCGCCGGTATCATCGAAAATCCCGCCGTGAAAGGAATGGAGAAAATTTGACAGAATGAAGAGGAAAAACAGTTCATCGTCCAGCACGGGAATGGAAAATGGAATTATTTCTCCCTGTGATTTTTCATGAATGTGAATGAAATACTCGAGCAACTCATCGTAATATTCGGTATCCAACTCTCCTTTTCCCTCAAACTCCTGGAGGATATCCTTGTGATACACAAGTATGGTGGGAGCATTAATCCAGTTTACTCCGTAGATTCTGCCGTTGAATGTGACCCCCTGGAGAGTCTGTTCATATTGATTCTGAAGAAACTCGTGGGTGTACAGGTGGTCCAAAGGCTCCAGCGCTCCGTTGAAAGCAAGGAGAGGCGTCCAGAGATAGATAAGGGAGCTAATATCCGGAGCCTCACCTCCGGTAGCCAAAATCAGCAATTGCCGTTCTATTTCTTCGTAAGGGATACCTAAATCTTTTATATATCCATCCTTCCGCTTCAGGTTAAACTCAGCGATAAGCTGTCCCAGTATCTCGACTGTCTGCACTTCCGTTGTAAGCCAGTTGGAAAACCTCAGGGTATTGGGCTTTTCCCGGATAAATGTTCCCCTCCCCGGAACCCGTTCCAGTACCCCTTCCTGAACAAGTTCCAGGATGGCCGCCCGAACTGTCGCTCTGCTGATGTCGAACTTACGGCTTATCTCAATTTCAGGAGGCAGCATCGAGGAATCTTCCCCATAGGCATGGATCAACTGGAGAATGTATTCTTTCACCTGTTTATACAAAGGTGTACTGGAAGTCTTACTGATCATATCCGTTTCTGCTGCATTCGGTCTCACGGATAGTATCCACCATTGCTTTGAAGTTTTCCATGGGTGTATCCAGCTGTACATGATGGGTCGGGCCGATAATCAATCCGCCTCCTTCTCCCACTGACGCCAGCCGTTCCTTCACCTCATTTTTCACTTCCCCGGCTGTACCGAAAGGAAGCGTATACTGTTCATCAATGGTCCCCCAGAAGCTCAAATGTTCCCCATACTTTTTCTTGATTTTCCCGGGATCCATGCAGGCAGGCTGAACCGGATTCAGTACATCCAGGCCGATTTCAATTAACTCCGGGATAATCGGCTCCACCATGCCGTCGGAGTGATAGGCTACCTGCACCCCGTGATTGATCTTTTTTACCTCACTGATGAACTCAGCCATCCTCGGTTTCAGGAACCTTCTCCACAGCTCGGGGGATATGAGCATCGACTGCTGTGTTCCCACGTCATCTCCTGTCCATATCATGTCCACCCCGAGTTCAACCATTTTTTTCGCGGCGGCAAGATGATATTTGAAGGGAATATCCAGAATCTCATCCGCCAGTTCCGGGTTCAATACAAAATCAATCATCATCTGGTCCAGCCCCCGGAGCGCCCATGCTGTCTCGAAAATCGTACAAACGGTAACACCCACAATCCAGTACTCCTTCCCGAACTGCCGGATCGTCTCCCGGGCATCTTCGTAGAGATCGGGCCGATTCGGGTCAGGGGGACGGTATGACGCTACCGCTTTGTCATCTGCCAGGGGATGAGTTGTTATTTCAGTGTAGGTTCCTTTCCCATACTTGGTGGAGTACTCTTTGAGATCCCAGCCGATACCCCATTCATCTGTATAGGCTTCACTGGAACTGTAATAACTATTTGCCCAGCCGACGGAAGTCAGGAGCAGATCCTCGTCCAGAGACCGTTCCAGCCCGTAGGTATTACCGCCGCCGTGGGGATTGTGAAGGCGAGGGTTATCTGTATGCATTTCTTCTCGGAGCCGCTGCGCAAATTCAGGGGTGAAGCTGATCTGCATGGGACACCGGTCCGGAGTTTCGTGATTGAGGGCTGTCTCGACCCTCTCCCTGTGATTCATATCAATCTTCTTCTATCCCCAGTTCCTTCATTGTTTTTCGAAGCTGAATACAGCCGAATTAAAGGCATCCGTATGAAACCATATTTTCATGTTCCAGGCTCCTATTCAAATCTCGTGTAATACTCTCGGCTGTAGGCAAGCATGTCTTCCAGAAGAGCCTCCGCGACGGAAACGCTGTGGATAAACGGGTCGAGAAGCAGAGCCTGGAGAGCCAGCTTCCTCGAGCCTGTTGCGGCCGCATCCGCCACTATATTGGTAATTGAACCGGTAAGCTGGCAGTAGGGAGCAATCACCTCGGGAAGCGGACCGTACTGCACCGCCTTCGGACCGTCAGGTCCTACAACAGCCGGTATCTCCACGATCACGTCATCGGTGAGATTGGAGATTGAACCGTTGTTCATCAGGTTCAGGGCGGGATGGTAGTTCTGCCCCGCCGTCATCAGGTACCGGGCAATCTGGAGGGAAAGCCAGCCGATTCTCCGCTGTGATACGTACTGCTTGATATTTTCTTTTGTATCATATTTCGCCGCAATATCGGCCCAGTCGCCGGCCATCCTTCCGCCGAACCACTGATCAACCGGATAAGGGTAAAGGCTGCATTTTTCAGCAGTCTGCGGATCGACAAACCACAGGTAATCTCCCACATGGTTGTCCGCCGGGGAGCATACCCATCCCAGCCGTTTCGCCGCTTCAAAAATAAACCGGTATCCCGCCGGAAATTCATCAGGGGACATCCCGTTGATTGTTTCCATCACCTTAGGATACAAATCTTCTCCTGTTTCGGTGTCACGGATGTCGGTTACCCACTGCAGATGGTTTATACCTGCGAGCAGAATATCGACCTGCCCGGAGGGAACCATGAACTCCCGTTCTATGGGGTCGGCATCTCGCAAATGGGTCCGTTCATCTTTCCCGAGGAGCTGTTCCAGGGCCATCTGAATCATTTCGTGACCGTTGCAGTATCCAATCCATTTCACCTTTGAATGGCGGTCCAATGCCGCAAGTATTCTCGAGAGGGGATTGTTGTCCAGGATCAGCCATGCGTCGGGGCACAGTTTTTCCATGTCATCCGCGATGTCCAGCATGACTGGGACATGTCTGATGCTGAAATTGAGCCCCGGAGCCCCAACGGTATAGGCTTCGTAGGGGTTAATACCGTGCTTGTTGCACAGCTCGAATTCCTTTTTCCACGCTTCCTTCGAGTTGACCGCAATGAAACAGTAAACATAATCGGCTCCCGGCAGAGCATCTTTCCTCTCTGTGTGACCCTCTATTGTGACATCCCACTGAAGCGCGTCATTGATTTTATTCGCCAGGTCCACTTCATGTTGTAATCGGTCCGGTTTTCTATCAACCAGGGCCAGGGTACATCCCTGAAACTCCTCGAATTTATACAGCTCCTGTAAAAAAAACTCGGTAAACTGGCTCCCGGAGCCGATAACGACAATTTTCTTCCTCATTTTCTTCCCCCTATTTTTTTCTCAATGTATCAAGCCCTACCGCGAGCAGCAGAACTGACCCTTTAATAACTAATTGATAAAAATGCTGAACGTTCAGTAAAACCATGCCATTGGCAAGGATACCTATTATCAGAACACCGACAAATACGCTGGCCAGCCTTCCTTTGCCTCCGGCGATACTCACCCCCCCGAGGACAACCGCTGTCAATACATCCAGCTCCAGCCCCGAGGCTGTCGCCGCCTGTCCGCTGTCCAGCCGGGAAGAGAGAATGGCTCCCCCGATGCCCGCCATCAGTCCGCTTAAGACGAAGACCAGCGTTTTTACCTTGTTAACCCGGACACCGGATATGACCGCCGCCTCCTCATTGCTTCCAATCGCGTAGAGATACCTGCCGAAGCTCAATTTATTCAAAACGATAAAAAATATAACAAAGATTATGATGAGCACAACAACAGGAATGGGAACAAACCCGATGTAGCTTCGTCCGAGTACACGATAACTGACAGGCATTCCGAAAACCGTGGTTCCCCCGACAATGATGAACGCAAGCCCACGGATGATGGTGAGAGTCCCAAGGGTAACGATGATCGGCGGGATTCTTACTTTAGTGGTGAGAATTCCGTTGAGGTAACCGCACAAACTTCCGGCGGCAATTCCCGCCAGGAAAGCCAGCGGAACCGGTACATTTAAAAACTTCGCCAGCGAGGCGGCAATGACCCCGGACAGGGCAACGGTGGATCCAACCGAGAGGTCTATCCCCCCGGCAATCACAACGAAGGTTTCTCCAAACGCGCAAATCCCGATAATCGAAACTTGTCTTAAAATAACGATGAAATTATTGAACGTCAGGAACGCGTTGGTCATGAGGGAAAAGAAGATTATAATGGCCAGAAGGAACAGATAGATCCCGATGTTTTCTACCGCAAAAATCCGGTCGATCCCTTTTTTCAGACTATAGCTGTCCGGCTGGTCTGTGTCATACCCCATTTTTCTAACCTCTTCCTCTAAAGCTGGCCCACTCAATCAAACATGATTTCATGAAGCAGTTGTTCCTTATTAAAATCTTTCCGTTCAAAAACCTTTACTATCCTGCCGTTTCTCATGGCGGCGATCCTGTCGGAAATACTCAGGACTTCCGTTACATCCGAAGAACTGAATACGATGGACAGACCGTTTTTGGAAAGTACATTAATCAGTTTATATATTTCCGTCTTTCCCATTACATCCACCCCCCGGGTTGGTTCGTCCAGGAGGAGAACATTTTTATTCGAACTGAGCCACCGGGAGAGAATTACTTTCTGCTGATTTCCTCCGCTCAGGAATTGAACCTGCTGCAGAATGCTGCTGGTTTTTATATCCAGGTCCCGGACATGCTTCTCAACCAGCCCCACCTCTTTACGCCGGTTGATATAGGAAAAGCGTGATAAAAATTGTAAACTCGAAATAGAAATGTTCCGTATCAGATCCAGGTTCAGGAAAAGACCTTCCCGTTTCCGGTCTTCAGGTACAAAACCGAATACGGGAGAATCCGAATCAACAGCCTGATCCTGGAACAGAATTTCTCCTTTTTCATATTCCAATAAGCCGTACATACATTTGAGGAGCTCCGTTTTTCCGGCTCCCACAAGACCGGTGATACCGAATATCTCCCCTTTTTTCACCCCGAAAGAGATATCATTCAGCACAGTGCCGTAATGAAGGTTTTTCACCTCCAGGACCGTAGTGGAGCCGACGGTTCTTCCCTCGTCATATACCAGGTCTGAATCATGAATGTTCTTACCGCTCATCAGCGCGATAAGATCACTCTTAGAAATTTCTGCGACAACCTTGGTTCCCATATAATTGCCGTCTTTCAAAACGGTAACCCTGTCGGCAATACCGAATATTTCATCCATTCGGTGAGAGATATAGATAACGCTGATATTTTTCTTCTTCAGCTTGCCGATGAAGGTGAATAAACGGTCGACTTCATGTTCCCCCAGGGTTGCCGTTGGCTCATCCATGATAAACACTTTCGCCTCTTTCATCATGGATTTGATAATCGCGGTTATCTGCTGCATGCTGACACTCAGCTTTTCAACAGGTGTTCTCGGGTCTACGTCGATATCGAATTCCTTGAAGTATTCCGCCGCGGTGGCGTTCTGACTGTTCGTATCGAGAAATCCGTTTCGTTTTCTTTCCTGTCCAAGAAAAATATTGTCGGAAATACTCAGGCTGGGAGCTAACGGAAGTTCCTGGTAGATACAGGTGATACCCTGGGAAAAGGCATCCCGGGTACTCCTCAATTCCACGGTTTTGCCCTGAATACAGATTTCTCCCTCATCCATCAACTGAAGCCCGGAGAGTATCTTGATAAGGGTTGATTTCCCCGCTCCGTTTTCACCGACAATCGCGTGAACTTCCCCCTCTTCAATGGTAAAACTAACATTTTTCAGGGCATCCACACCGGGAAACGATTTGGAAATATTTTTAAAGTCGACCATATTTCAGCTGCATTAAGAGAGAAGGGCCGCAGATTGAGCAATGTACTTTTTTCTGCAGCCCTTCTGTTTCTTCTTTCTCAGTCTCTTTACTTCTTATACCACTGTCCCAGATTGTCCTCGGTGACCTTGATCATATCGATATACATCATACCGGGAACCTTCTCGCCTTTCACGAGTTTGACAACAGCATTGAGGGCAACTTCTGCGGTTCCCCTGTGATTGAGGTCGACACTGCCTAGAACCTCACCCCGGTCGATATAGGGCCATGTTCCCTTGTTGTTGCCGGCACCGGCTATACAGGCTTCTGCCAGGACATCGATTCCCTGAGACTGCATCGCGCCGACGGCGCCAATCGCGGCATCATCATTTATACCTACCACAGCTCTCAAATCGGGATGCTGCTGCAAAGCACTTTCAATTACATTGGTCGCGGTCTCTATAGTCGAACCCATTACACCATCTACAACGACTTCAACATTTACCCCGGAAAGTCCTTTCATGAACGCCTCTTTGGCGCCTCCCATGCGAACATCTGAGGATGCCCAGCCAGGATCGCCGAGAACAGCGAGTTTTACTTTTTTAGCGTTCGGGTACTTCGCTTTGAATCCCGCGGCCGCGATTTCTCCCGTAAGGGTCCCCATCGCCTTCTCGTTATAACCGAAATTCGCCGTCGACCACGGCACGGTCTCCCTTTCCTGCCCCTGGATAAGTACGAAAATGCCTTTATCCATGGCTTCTTCAGCGGCAGCTTTTATTACCTGGGGGTCGACGGGAGAGATCAATATCGCATCTACTCCCCGCTGAGTCATCTGTTCGATCATATCAACCTGTGTCTGGGGGTCCGCCCCCGGATCGAGCTGGATCAATTCCATTCCCAGATCATCGGCTACCGCTTTGTAGTTCTGCTCGAGAATGTAGAACCATTCGATTTCACTGGTGTAGGTGATTGTTGCCACAGTAATCTTGCCGTCATCTTCGGCCTCACCTGCACCGCCTGCAAAAAGGGCGGCTGTACCTGCAAGCAGAAGCACCATCATAAAGAAAGCAATTTTTTTCATTAGAATCCTCCTTAATGTTATGAAATGTACGGACATTATAACTCATTTCAGCCGGGTGTCAAGTTTTTTTGCGGATCATTGTATATGTCCTTTTTGGCGCCGTATTAATAAAAAAAGAGCCGGCTGCTTTCAACCGGCTCTTTTGTACCTAGACCAACGACTTCAATTGACAATTAATAATCTTGTCTCGGTCTTCTTTCCCGAGCTTCGTCTACCCGAAGCTGGCGACCGTCAAATTCAAACTTGTTCAAAGCTGATATTGCTGCTTCGGCTGCTGAATCTTCTTCCATTTCAACGAAACCGAATCCTTTTGACTGGTTCGTGAATCGATCTGTTACGATGTTGACGTTCATAACGGTGCCGTACTGGCTGAACAGATCCCTCAATTGATCCTCGGTTGTCGCGTAATTCATATTACCGACATACAGTTTCTTAGACATACAAAAACATCCTTTACTCAGACCTTAAGCCTGAAATTTATTTTTATAGAATATCAATACTTATCAGCTTATGAATAGATTTGATACTCTATTTTCCATGATTATTAGTACGGGGGGATTACCTCAGTTACCACGAACATTTCACCTACAATCATCAATACACCACTATTTCGCCGTTTTGTCAACCAAAAAAAATCGCGGTACACCGTTTTTTTAAGTCAAACGGGCCAGGATTTTAGCAACTTCCCTGGCGAAACCGCCTTCCACCAGCTCTTCCGGGTTGCCGATAGAATCTTC
>Ga0180435_10004863_pt1 | contig 13150 bp, 11 predicted proteins | sample SS_ome_3_FD_132467 | JGI IMG/M metagenome (GOLD analysis project Ga0180435, IMG submission 132467) | Hypersaline lake sediment archaeal communities from the Salton Sea, California, USA - SS_3_S_1 metaG | ecosystem: Environmental > Aquatic > Non-marine Saline and Alkaline > Hypersaline >... | reverse complement strand
CATTGTCCATTCCTGTGATAAGCATGTTCCCTGCCGAGCTTTCTTCAATTGGAATTGAGCGAAAGAAAGGAAAAATTGAAAAACGCACCCTGGGGAGAACGGGCTGGAAGATCTCTGCCATCGGTTTCGGTGGTATCGTTGTCATGGATGCCACCACGGAGCAGGCTGCTGCGCGTGTAAAGGAAGCCATCGGATATGGAGTGAACTATTTCGATGTTGCACCCAGTTATGGAAATGCCGAAGAGATGCTCGGCCCGGCCCTGGAGCCCTATCGCAAGGATGTGTTCCTGGCCTGTAAAACGGGGAAACGTACCCGGGATGAAGCGCGTCGGGAACTTGAAGAATCGCTGGAGAAAATGCGCACCGACCATTTCGACCTTTACCAGTTGCATGCCGTTACCAAAATGGAGGATGTGGAGACCATTTTCTCAGAAAACGGGGCCATGAAGGCATTTCTCCAGGCCAAAGAAGAAGGGCTGGTGCACCACCTTGGTTTTTCCGCGCATTCCGTCGAAGCAGCTCTCGCACTGATGGAGCGTTTTGACTTCGATACGATCCTTTTTCCATTCAACTATGCCTGCTGGTACCATGGCAACTTCGGTCCGCAGGTAATGGAGATGGCAAAGGAAAAAGAGATGGGGATCCTGGCGCTCAAAGCCATGGCCTACAGGCCGTGGCCTGAGGGTGCAGCACGGACAATCGAAAAGGCATGGTATGAGCCGCTGACAGAAAGAGAAGATGCAAGAAAAGGACTGCGGTTTACCCTGTCTCACCCCGTGACTTCGGCCATTCCTCCGGGAGATGAAAACCTGTTCTCCATGGCCCTGGATCTTGCACAGGATTTCAAACCCATGAAAGACAAAGAGATTTTGGAGATGAAGCAAAAAGCGATGAATACGGAGCCTTTGTTCTCTTATCCGAAGACGTAACGGGGCTTAAATACTGATACTTTGTCGTGTTTCCGGCCTGACTGTTCTGCGAAAAAAGTTGCTGCTTTTTATGGAATTCATATGAACACTGCATCCTTCTGATAAACTCAAAAACAAATGAAAAAAATTAGTTTTCTAATGCTTTGCCTGGCCATCGGCACCAGCTATGCCCAGGACCTGCCGGAAAAAGAGGTAACATCCGAAGTAAGTGAAGTCACTGTCTTCCTGGAAGGGGCACAGGTTACCAGGGAAAAATCAATTGTACTCGACCAGGGAAAATCACTGGTAAAATTTGTAAAACTATCACCGTTTATCGATGCAAAAAGTCTGCAGGTGAAAGCAGAAGGTGACATTACGGTCCTCTCGGTGAATCACCAGCAGAATTACCTCGGGGAGATGGAACGGTCAGAAGAACTGCAACAGCTCGAAAGCGCGCTGGAAGACGTGGAGGACAAGATCCGGCTTGAACAGACCCGACTTGAGGTCACCAGGGAGGAGGTTGCGTTCCTGCAGCAGAACAGGGATCTCGGAGGAAGAAATGAGCAATTGAGTGTCACCACGCTCCAGCAGGCTGCAGATTTTTACGGAAAGCGACTCACTGCATTAAAGATGTACGAGATTGAAAGGAACAATGTACTCGAAGATCTGAACAGGAAGCGCGCAGAATTGCACAAACAGGTCAACAACCTTTCCAGCAAAAAACAGTACCCGTCCGGTGAGATACTGGTAAAGGTGGATGCAGTAAGTGCAAAACCCTATACTTTCACTGTTTCCTACACGGTAAGCAATGCAGGCTGGTTCCCTTCCTACGACATCCGGGTCAGGGATATCTCCACTCCGGCGCAGTTGATCTACAAGGCCAATGTGCGGCAGGATACGAAAGTGGACTGGAAAAATGTCAGGCTGGCGTTCTCCTCCTCCGATCCGAATGTATCCGGGGTGGCACCGAAACTGCAGACCTATTATCTCAGCTACAACCTCCGTCCCCCAACCTACGACCTGATCAGCAACAGTGTGAGCGGCAAGATATTGGACAATAAGGGTGGTACCTTACCGGGAGCGAATATTACTGTTACAGGAACGACCATCGGTGCGGTGGCTGACTTCGATGGAAACTATTCCATCACCATTCCCAACAGTGCAAGCCAGCTTACCTACTCCTTTATCGGCTTTGAGAGTCAGACCCTGCCCATCTCCGGGCCAGTGATGAACGTGGCACTTGTGGAAAGTGCGGCGACACTTGATGAAGTGGTGGTGGTCGGCTACGGCTCAGACAAAAGTGTGCGAAGATCACTGCAAAGTAAAACCACTGACGCTGTTGCAGCAAAAAATGAGATCCGGATCAGGGGAACCAGCAGCATCCCGGTCCCTGTCGCCCGGACAGAGAAACAAACCACGGTGGAATTTGAGATCGAAACGCCCTACACCATAAAGTCTGACAACAAGAGTTTCACTGTAGACATGCAGGTTTCAGAACTGCCCGCATTCTACCAGTATTATTGTGTCCCCAAGATCGACAATGATGCGTTCCTGATCGCCAATATCGTGGACTGGGAACAGTACAACCTGCTGGAAGGTGAGGCCAATGTCTTTTTCGAGGAAACCTACGTGGGCAAGACCCTGCTGGATGTCAGGTTTGCCAGCGATACCTTGCAGGTTTCCCTTGGCAGGGATAAAAAAGTATCTGTCAGCCGGGAAAAGATCAGGGATTACACCAGCAAACAGTTCATCGGTACGAAGAAGGAGGAAACCAGGGCATGGGAAACCACGGTAAAGAACAATAAGAACAGGGAGATCAGCATGGTACTGATCGACCAGGTACCTGTCTCTGCATCCGATGAAATTGAAGTGGATGTACAGAAAGTCTCCGGGGCATCACATGACAGGGAGACCGGTGAGATCAAGTGGGAATTTGACCTGGCACCTTCGGCTACCACCGAATTTGAACTCAGGTACGCTGTCAAATACCCCAAAAGCCGGATCCTGGTTATTGAATAGATTGTCGGTACATCCCTGTAATCTTTATACTTGCTTCCGGTGGATGGATAACCCAACTGGCTTTTATTGCGACTGTATTGCGGCCATTTTTTTCCTGCGCGCAACAGCAACAAGCACATATGCCAGTGCACCTCCCGCGATTCCGAATACGATCGGATCCAGTCCAAGGGGCAATTCGGCGCCTGCCAGGATCAGGGTCAATGATACAGCTCCGCCGGTGATCATGGACCAGAAGGCGGCCACAGGATCGGGTTTCCTGTGCAAGAGGGCCGCCAAAACGGGCACGAACATCCCTGCCACCATGAATGCGTAGGAATGCAACATGAGTTCCAGGACATTTTCCATCGACATGGCCAGCAGGAGGGCCGATGCACCGATGGCAAATGTGATCACCTGGGAGTATCTCAGGCTCCTGTGGTTATTGTGTTGTCGCAGCACATCGGTAAGGAGGTTCCCTGAAGCGGCCATCATGCAGCTGTCGGCAGTCGACATGATCGCAGAGAAATAGGCGGAAATCACCAGTCCGAGTAATCCAACAGGCAACACGGTTTTCAGCAGCAGCGGCAATCCCATTTCCGGATCGATATTGGCGATGGTAAAACCCGTAATTGCACCTTGTTCCAGTGCAACGCGGGCGAACATTCCCAGGAGTGAACCGACAAAAGCCATCAGCGGGTATTCAAACAAACCTGCAATAAACCAGGCTTTTTTTGCCGTTTTGGTATCCCGTGAAGCATAAATCCGCTGGTAGAGCGTCATGCCCACAAACCAGATGGGGATAATTGTGAATGCCCAGTTGACCAACTGCTGCCAGGATACATTGTTCAGTTTCAGGAAAGCCGGATCGAGGGTCGCCCTGATCGCTTCCATTCCTCCAATACTGGCGTATGCAAAAGGCAGGCCGATAAGAGTAAGTCCGCCCATGAGAATGATCCATTGGATCGTATCGGTATAGATCACCGCCTTGATTCCGCCAAATACAGTATATACCACCGTAATCACACCCATTACGAGGAGGGCCTGGTCGAGACCCAGACCCTGGAAAGTGGAGGAAGCAAGCTTGGCTCCCGCCAGGATCTGCGAGCTGGTGAATCCCAGGTAACCGATCGCGGATATGATGCCGGCGATAAGTGCCACCCGCTTATCAAAGATAAATCCAAGAAACTGGGGAAAGGAAAAGAATTTCTTCTCCCGGGCGATTGATGAGACCATTGGAATCAGGAAAACACCGCTCATCCAGGCCCCTATGAGGCCGGTAAACAGCAACCAGCTTCCGGATACCCCCATAATAAAGCCCAGTCCGCCAAGTCCGATGGAAAATCCTCCGCCCACATCTGTGGCAACCACAGACAACCCGATGTGCAGACTGCTCAGGTTGCGGCCCCCGACGTAATACTCATCGATATCCTTGTTTTTCCTGAAAAAGTAGAATCCAACCCCGAGAATGACAATGAGGTAGGCGACGATAATGAGCAGGTCAATAATATGCATGTGGTTCAGCGTTACAAGGCCTTGTACCTGGATCCATCTCCATGGACCAATAGTTTTTTGTCAAGCAGGGAATTCAGCACACGCTGGCCATGATTGGCTGAAAGCCCCAGCCTCATAATGATCTCCCCAAATTTCATCTGCCCGCTTTCTTCCAGCAGGCCCAGCATTTTCCTTTCATAAGGATCAAGGTCCTTTAATACTTTTTGTTGACTCATAAGTTACTGCTTCTGTTGTTTTATTGTTCAGAAAAAGGATGGATATCATCACGCACTTCCTTCCCTTGTTCGAGGAGATTGTGCCGCGCACAGTTTTTCCATCCTTTTTTACCTCGGTTACAAAATACATTTCGCAAGAGATGAAGCGGCATCTGATTCACCTCAGTCCTGCCTGCATAAACAGGACACTCCTCTGCATATCCGCATCTCAATCCTAAATTCATCATATCTTCAGTTTACGTGCTTGTACAGCACATTCATACTCTCAATATTTCCGGCAATATTTGTGTTGTTGATCAGGGTGCCTGAATACGCATAGCCATGTTTCAGAAAAGTCTTGTTCATGGGCAATGAATTCAGCCTGGCGATGGTGTACAGTGTTTTGATTCCCTGTGTTTTCATTTCCTGCTCCATGGCCCTGAGCAAGTGGTAGGCTGTCCCTCTGCCTCGGGCCTGCGGCAGTGTCGCAAAATCTGTCATCTCCGCATTCTTAGCAGCAGGGTCCATTTCGGCAGACGAGAGCGCAACCAGCGCCCCCCCGTCCCTGATCCCAAAATAGCGGATGTGGTCGCGCATGGTTTTCCTGATGTAGTTGGGATCATGGATCGGGAATGGATAGCTCCTGAACACCATTTTGTACACCTCAGTAATTGCATCGACATCCTTTTCCCCGAGAGCGATGACCCCGGGGTCCTCCAGGTTCTTCCCGCGGTCATACCCGGACTTCCGGAACCCTGAATGTTCGGTTGCCAGCACTTGTTCTCCTTCCCGTGCATCTGCAGCAACTGCCATTTTTTCCCTGAAGGTTTTTACTTTCCCATCGCTGCTTTTTGCTTTCACACCTCCGCTGGTTGTATATGTTCTCAGTACCCTGCTGAACTCCATAAGCGCCTGGTTCTCGATCCCAAGCAACCGGTCGGAATTTAGATACTTTGACATGAAACACATACCTTCCGTACCGGAAAAAAAACCGGGAATAAAAGCCTCCATGATAAACCCGTCGGCATTGAATACCGGTGCTGCCCAGGCCGGAACCTTACAGAATATTTTGCTGTATTCCCGCTCCCTGGCCAGGAGCGTCAGCATAGAAGTGATGCTGCCCACATCCTGTTCATCCAGTTTGATAAGGTAAATCCGTTTGTTGAGTTCCCCGTGCTGTATGGTTGAATTTGTTCCAATGATCTCTATTTTATCCTGCATGCTCATCTCTTCTTTGAATACGTTCATTGTTCTCCGGCACAAGTGAAATCGTATCGTTTTCGTCCTGCAACAATTTCTCAATACCGATGGAATCAATTTCCTCCCCTTCACCCAGTTCAAGGTCGAGGTTACATTTCTCACAATCCCTGTCACAAAATTTTGGTTCGTAGGTGTCCGGTTCCTTGTAAGTGGTTATCACACCCTCATAATTTCGCAGCACGACACGGTTGGTGGACCACGAAATAATGTAATTGGGCATCACAGGAATCTTTCCTCCCCCGCCGGGCGCATCAATAACGTATGTCGGTCGCGCAAAGCCACTTGTATGTCCCACCAGGCTCTCCATGATCTCAATGCCCTTCCCGATGGGTGTCCTGAAATGTGACAATCCTTCAGCGAGGTCGCACTGGTAAAGATAATACGGACGTACCCGGTTTTCCACCAGCTTGTGCAGCAAGGACTTCATGATGCGCGGACAATCATTCACATCTGCCAGCAGCACCGACTGGTTCCCAAGCGGGAAACCTCCATCGGCAAGCCGGGCGATCGCTTCCTTGGAGGAGGTGGTCAATTCCCTGGGATGGTTAAAATGGGTGTTGATCCACACGGGCTGGTATTTCTTCAGTATGCTTACCAGTGCATCTGTAATCCGGTAGGGCAGCACAACAGGCATCCTTGTCCCGATACGTATCACTTCCACATGTGGAATGCTGCTGATTTCTGCGAGTAGCCAGTCTATTTTGGAATCAGGCAACATGAAGGGATCTCCGCCGGAAAGCAATACATCGCGCACCTGCGGGGTTTTCCTGATATATTCGATCCCTTTGCCCAACTGGTCCTTTGTTGGCACAAAATCGACATCACCCACCTTGCGTTTGCGTGTACAATGCCTGCAATACATGGAGCAAATGTTACTTACATGAAACAGCACACGGTCGGGATACCTGTGGGTGATCCCCTCCACCGGACTGTCATTTTCCTCTGCCAACGGATCGGCCAGTTCTGAATTGAGGGTGACCAGCTCTTCCACCCCGCCGAAGGACTGTCTGAATACCGGATCATTCCGGAAATTGCCAGTATTGATCAGTGACAGGTAATACGGAGTGATGGAAAGCGGGAACTTTTCAAACGTTTTTTCCAGGTCCCGGCGCTCCTGTTCGTCAAAGCGAATACCGGTGAGTAACTCAAACTGCTCCAGGGATTTTACAGCATGCTTCAGCTGCCATTTCCAGTTTTTCCAGTTGGATATATTCTTGTTGTTTTCAATTTTCCCCGCAATCGCCTGCTGGACTTCATTAAAGATCATTCAGTAAAAATTTTGTTTCTATGCGAACAAAATTAATAATAATTGGGGATTTTACCAGAAATAACACAGCGGAAGCCGGTCACAAAACAAGCTGAACTATTGTTGAATAAACAGTTACAGAGCCAATAAAAAAAGAAAAAAATCGCCAGGAGGCCGGAGCGTATAAATCATTCATTTTCTGCATCATTCAAATCACCTTCCATGGTCAGCAGGGGCGACGCCTCAACTTCCTGCAAATTCAGTATTGTCACAAGTGTATCCAGACCTTCCTCCAGGACCTTGAGTTGTTCAGCTTCGAGATACTGTAGTTTTTCTGATAATTGTTCGTGCAGAAGCGAAGGTATCCGGGAAAGCAGCTCCTCCCCGTCGGATGTAAGCGTGATATTCACGACCCGTTTGTCACCCGACCTGGGAAGCCGGGCAACGAATCCTTTTTTCTCAAGACGGTTGATGATGCCGCTCGCAGTGCTTGAGTTCAGGTTCATGAATTTCCTGATCTCACCTTGGGTAGCGCGGAATCCTGCTGCATTTTGCAGGTAGTTCAGGCACAACACCTGTGGTATGCTCACGCCATATTCTTTCTGAATCTTTTTCGATTCCAGATTGATGGATCTGACGATCTTACGGACTTTGATCAGAATTTCGGTTGTATCCATAATAGGGTTGATGTCAATACATGTATGCTCCTGAATGCAAAGAAATGGAAATACGGTTGTAAATATAGGCAAATGCCGTCAATACCTGTCCAGGGAAGAATGCCCATATAGGGGAAATATCCTGCATGGACGGGAATTGGTTGTACAGGGAGATTTCCTGCATGGACGGGATTGACTAAAAAGGGGAGATTGCCTGTACAGGAAACCGGTAATACTTCAGCAATGGCCATCTGGCAGTTACACATATGGATAAAATCACCCAAAAAAATTTAAGATTATACCAAAGTTCCCGGTTTTTCACATATATTTATCCTCTGTGTTATATGAATAACAATTTAAAACTACCATGAAAGACCCTGAAAACGGCTATCACATTAGCTTTTTTAAACCCACTACTGTCCAGGCGCGATTCAATCGCAACCTGGTGATCTGGCTTGCTTCCATATGGTTCATCGCCATTTTCGGATTCCAGATCGCACTGCGTGTACTGGAGCAACCCACTCCTGAACCCTCTTATACTGCTTTTGAAAATTCCTGGGAAAACATCAAAAGCAATGATGCAACTGCAGGTGACCTGAAGTCATTTGGTACTGCGCTGTTGTCTGTACTCGGCAAAGTTGCCATCGAGGAAGACGAGCGGGCAGTGCTTGCTGTCTCCATGAGCTGGTCATTCTTTGAACTGGTGCCTGCTGAACAACGCAGCAGCATGCTGGAAGAGGTAGCAGCACTCGAGCAGATCAAGGCAGGGGTCACCGACATCACGAATCCTGAATTTGTCGGGGCCAAAAAAGATCTTCTGAGAAATGCTGCCCCCGTGTTCGGACTTGAAAGCAAAGATCCCAGGAACGTGCTTATTCCTGTTGAACTGACAAGCAAGAACATCAATTCCCTTTCCGATGAGGCAAAAAACGATCTTCCCGGCATCATGAAGAAATACCTGGTACATAACCAGTCCTTTCTTACTGATGCTAAATTCCTCGGATTCCCCTTTCATTATTTCTACTCCGCCGTGTTCCTGCTCATCCTTTTCGTGGGACTGTGCTGGTTATACTGCATAAGGGCTGACCGGCGGAACGTGATACTGGGAATCGAAGATTGATATATAACCCTCCAAATCGGAAAAAAATGAATAAAGCAATATTACCAATCATATTACTGGCAACTCCTTCATTTGCAAAAGCAGCTACAGCGGCTACCCACCTGGAAGGCAGTTTCCAACTGGGACCCGCCATTATACTGATCACCATCCTGGTACTGTTCGTTGCCGTGGGAATTATTTTTCGCGCCAAAGACACCAATGATTATTATGCAGCCGGAAGAGGCATCTCAAGGGTCGGTTCCGGGATGGCCATTGCCTCCAACTGGATGAGTGCAGCCTCCTTCCTGGGCATGGCAGCACTGATGTACGGCTCCGGCTACCATGGACTTGCCTATGTTGTGGGATGGACAGGCGGCTACGTGCTGCTGCTGATCCTGATGGCAGGTCAGATTCGCAAATATGGAAAATACACCGCAGCGGATTTCATTGGCGACAGGTATTATTCCCAATCACTGCGCGCGGTGGGAGCGATCATCGCGATCCTGATCTCAATCGCCTATTGTGTCGGTCAGTTCGGGGGAATTGGCCTGATGTTCAGATGGATCCTTGGAATTGAATATACATGGGCAGTCATTATTGGCGGAACAGTTGTCCTGGCCTATACCCTGATCTCAGGGATGCTTGGAGTGACAAAAAACATGCAGATCCAGTATGTGATCATCATTATTTCGTTCATTGTCCCCCTGTTCATTCTGAATTTTAAATTCGATTACTTCTGGCTGTTGCCGCAGATCGGCTATGGTTCTGTTGTTTCGGATGTTGTTTCAGGAATACCCCTGAACGAAACAGAGCAATTGTACAATTCCGTTGGCCACAGCTTTGCCATGGTCCCGGCACCTGAATTTGCCATGCCATGGGATCCTGCCACCGGAAAGACATTCTTCCAGTGGATTGCCATTGCCTTTTCGCTGATGATAGGAACGGCCGGACTCCCCCATGTGATTCAGCGTTTCTACGTTGTGCCAAAAGCAAGGGATGCACGGTGGTCCGTGGTCTGGGGATTGTTTTTTATCTGCATTCTCTACTGGAGCGCTCCTGCCTACGCTGTGTTCGGAAAGGCACTCAGCGCACATCCTGAAGTGGGCAAGCTTGCAAAGGATGCCATCGTTGTTTATACAGCACAGCTGGGTGGTGTGCATCCCCTCATCGTGGGATTCCTCGCAGCAGGCGGTGTATCTGCCGCCTTCTCGACGGTTTCGGGATTGCTGGTGGCGGGATCCTCAGCGTTCGCGCACGACCTGTATGTGAAAGTGATCAACCCGAATGCCAAACCGAAGAACCAGCTCCTGGCTGCCCGCCTGGGCACGGTCCTGATGGCGATCATCGTGACAGTTATCGCACTTGCCGAGCTTGCGCTGATCGGACAACTTGTGGCAGTTGCATTTTCGCTGGCAGGATGCACGATCTTTCCACTATTCCTCCTGGGAATCTGGTGGAGCGGATCCAACAGGCAGGGTGCCATTGCCGGTCTGATTGTCGGTGGACTGGTTTCGACCGTGGCGCTCACTTATTTTATTGCGGGAAAAGTTGGCGCAACGCTTCCTGCACATGATTTTATCAGCTACTGGCTGGAGGCATGGTACTTCGCCATTTTCGGAGCACCACTCGCCATTCTGGCAAACATCATTGTCTCGAAAATGACCAGGAAAACGCCGGTTGAAATACGGAAGTTTCTTGTTGAAAATGTACATACCTGATGATAAAAATAAACAGATCCATAAGAACACTCATACTGGTCCTGAGTGTTCTTGTGGTGATCGTTGTTATCATTGCACAAAGCTATTTCAGGCAACAGAATGAACTGGTTGATCCGCGGATCGTCCACGCCAGGGAATTGTATGCCACATATAATAAGCTCGCGGAGGCAGGGGAATATGATTCAATCTTTGTATTGCTGAATGAGATTGAAGACACTTATGCCCGTGTGGAACATTACAGGCATTCCTTTGAGCAGGGCGTGATCAGTAACAACAGGGCTGCATTGTGGCTGACACTGGGATTGCAGGGTGATACAGGCGACAGCACCAGGCAGGATTCCATGGTAATGCTGGCATCGGAGGCCCTGCAGGCCAGCATCAGTATCTATGAAAACTGGGACAACCAGTTCGGTCATGGCGATCCTGTCAAATGCCGGGAACAAATTGCTGATGCATTCCTGGCCGGACTTGAGCAATACGACCCGGTGCAGCAGGAACGCTTCCTGGAAAAACGGGTCAGCGAGATCGTAGAATCTGCAGGAGAAGTCAAACGGCGCCTGTCGGTCAGCTATACCAATATGGGAATCGTGCACCGGCACCATGCCAGGTATGATTCTGCGGCAGTTTGTTATACCAGGGCACTGGAACTGTGGGACAGGAACCTCACCGCGGAGAACAATCTCAACCTGCTGCTTGGACTGCCCCAAAAAAAAGTGAACATCATACAGCGGCTTTTTCCGCCTGAAAGATAATTGTAACACCAACCAAAAGCAACATAAAAAGGTCAGATGAAAGCACCTCATAAAACAACAATACCAAAATACCCCGATATGAAACGACTATTTCTGCTATCCATCACCCTGATGATCCTGCTCGTTCCCGATGCCCTTGCACAGGAGCAAAACAACACATTCGGGATCAGCTTCAAGGGATTCGTAAAAAATGATTTTTTCTGGGATACCCGCCAGGTCACCACTGCACGGGAGGGACATTTCCTGCTGTGGCCTGCCCCGGTCATGCCGGATGCCAATGGTGTGGACGTCAATGCCCAGCCCAGTTTCAATTTTCTGGCTGTACAGTCACGTCTCAGCGGAGTGATTACAGGGCCGGATGCCTTTGGTGCGAAAACATCAGGGCTGCTGGAGGGAGACTTTTTTGCACAGCAAAATGACAACATCAACCTGTTCAGACTCAGGCATGCATTCATAAAACTGAACTGGGAGCATACTGAGTTGCTCACCGGGCAGTACTGGAACCCGCTCTTTGTTACCGGCTGTTTTCCGGGTACCATTTCATTCAATACCGGGACCCCGATACAGTCTTTTTCGCGAAATCCCCAGATCCGTATCACGCGACAGATCGGCCCCATCAGTATCATGGCAGCTGCCCTTGCACAGCGGGATTTCTCGTCCAGGGGCCCCGATCCCAACGATCCGTCAGTTACAGCTGTGAGCTCTGAATACCTGCGCAATGCCCATGTACCCGATATGCATTTCCAGGTTCATTTTGCTACTTCAGACGAACAGGGAATCGTCGAATCCCTGCTGATCGGATCCGGAGTTGCATACAAGAACATTGTACCCAGGCTAAAGTCAGATTGGCTGTTGAATACCTATGCCGTGGATGAAAAGGTACATGGCATCACCACGATTCTGTTTACAAAGATCGTTACTGCACCGTTTACCGGGAAATTACAGGGAAGGTACGGTGAAAATATTCCCGATCTGCTCTCTCTCAGCGGGTTCGCAGTAAAAGAAATCGTGGACTTCACCACCGGGGAACAATCCTACACTCCATTGCGGAACCTTTCTGCATGGGGAGAAATCCATTCCAACGGATCAAGGTTCCAGGCAGGTTTATTTGCAGGTGTTACAAAAAACATCGGAACAAAGGACCCGATGTCCTCTCCGGGTAACAGGGTATACGGACTTGGCACAAATATCGAGTCACTGATCAGGATTGCCCCCAGGCTGCTGATCATCTCCGGCCGCACCAGGATTGGTGCAGAAGTTGAATTCACCGGTGCCCGATATGGTTCTGATTATGATGAAAATTATATTGCCGGGGAGATTGTTGAAGTCACAAACACGAGGTTGCTGATGAGCATGATGTATAGTTTTTGATACCTTGCAAGGCAGAACAGCCTGAACAATAATTACGAACATTGCATTGTTCAACATATTCATTCACCTATGAAACCAAATACCTGCAGCACCTTCGCACTTGTCTTACTGGCAGCACTGTTCCATTCCTGCAATCCTGACGCTGAGCTGCCACCTCCGAATATCGTGTGGATCACTTCCGAAGACAATTCCATTCATTACATGGATCTCTACACGGAAGGAGGAGCGCCCACTCCCCATATTAAAGCACTGGCCGAACACGGAATATTGTTCAGCAATGCCTTCAGTAACGGGCCCGTATGCAGCGTTTCATGCTCCACCATCATTTCCGGGTGTTACGCACCCAGGATCGGGGACAACTATCACAGGAGAGAGAAACTGGTGCCCATGCCCGAAGGACTTGAAATGTTCCCTGCGTACCTGCGCACCGCCGGGT
>Ga0180435_10004862_pt1 | contig 13152 bp, 9 predicted proteins | sample SS_ome_3_FD_132467 | JGI IMG/M metagenome (GOLD analysis project Ga0180435, IMG submission 132467) | Hypersaline lake sediment archaeal communities from the Salton Sea, California, USA - SS_3_S_1 metaG | ecosystem: Environmental > Aquatic > Non-marine Saline and Alkaline > Hypersaline > Sediment... | reverse complement strand
TATGGATCCCTTTTGATTCATCTCTCATCATTTTTCAGTGAAAATCGATGAGAGGCGTATGTTAAAACGCGCATTACTTTGATGGATATATCCATCATTATTATCCTGTTGATCCTGTCTGAGGCGTTTTTCAATAAGATAGAATCCATTCCTTCTGATTTTTCGTGCTTTCGAATTTTCGTGTTTTCGCAATGGGATTTTTTGGTTATTCGTCTCCGGTCACCCTTGCGCAACATTTTCGGAAACCTCAGGCAGGATAACTTCTTCCATTTTCTCGGCACGGATCTTGTCGAAATCGGCCTCGCGCCGCAGGAAAGCGTCCACCATCTCGGGATCGAAGGCATCGTCCCGCATCCGCACGATGATGCGCTTGGCTTTTTCATGGCTGAAGGCTTCCTTGTAGAACCGTTTGGTCGTCAGGGCATCGTAGACATCGGCCAGGGAGACGATCCGGGCTGACAGGGGAATCGCCTCGCCTTTCAACCCCCTCGGATAGCCGCTGCCGTTCCATTTTTCATGATGACCGTAGGCAATGCGTTTGCCCAGGTAAAGAAACGACCGCCCTTCGAGGTTGGATTCGATGGCATCGATGGCATCGCCACCCAGAACGGTGTGCTGCTTGATCTTTTGAAATTCGGCCTCGCTCAGCGGGCCGGGTTTCAGCAGGATGGCATCGGGTATGCCCACCTTGCCAATGTCGTGCAGAATCGATGAGTGATAAAGATCTTCGATGTAATCCGGGGTGATGTACTCCCTGTACCGGGGCAGTTTGCTCATCTCGTCAGCCAGCAGTTTGGCATACTCGCGAATCCGCTCGAGATGCAGCCCGGTGCCCTCGTCCCGGTATTCTGCCAATTTGGCCAGCCCGAGAATGGTGGCGGTCCGGGCGTTTTGAAGGTGGCGATAGGAGGCGAGCAGTTTCTCTTCCGCCTTTTTGCGGTTATTGATGGTGTATTGGACATGGGAGCCGAAAATGACAAACAGGCACAGCGCAATAATCCGCATCCAGATGTCGCTCACGCCGGGCCCGAATATCTGGCGATAGAAGCTGATGTCTTCCGGCGAAAACACATTCAACAACGACTCCAGCCCCCAATAGGAAGCCGCCAGCACAATCGCCAGCAGCACCATCGAGTCGGCAAGATCCTTCGGTTTTCGGGCGGTTTTCTTCAGCCACGCCAGCAGGCGCGACGGCAAGGGCGAATTCATCATCGTTTTACAAAAAAAACAGCTCAAGTATCCAAAAAAAATGACGATATCGGGTAAAGCGCGCGACTCCCGGGGCGGTCTTTCCCTCCATACCGGGGCCCGGCGAATGGCTTCCGGAGCCGGCGGCTGACGCACCGGCAGCCAAAGTTAGCGAAATTGACCCCGATATGATAAATTGATAAAATGGAAATAAACCGGATCGCCTCTCGTCGTTCATGTGAATGACGGCGGGGTGCCGCCGGATACCGACCATCCTATTCCGGATACAAGCGTGAGGCCTATTCCCATGTGGATCAGAATCAAACAATATCTCTTAATTGCAGCCGGCTGTGCCGTGCTCTATTTCTTTATGAGCAACCACATCATTTTCGATTTCAATGCCGACGACTGGTTGGACACAGAAGTATATCTGCTCGAGAAATCATCCCTTCATCTTCACTATACGTTTTACAGCATCAGCAACAAAAAACCGGAAACCATCATGGCCATCGATTATTTAAGGGAAGATGGGATCGGTGAACTGCTGGTTGACATCGGCTTGATCTCCGAAAATGAGAGGTCCCGCCTGGAAAACAGGTTCGACTACGAGTAAAAAAACGATATCCCGCCGTCACACGTGCTTATACCTGTTTTTCGCCACGATCCCCGCATACGCCACCAGCATGCCGCTGAGCTGCGGTGACATGTCATCAAACTGAACGCCCATCGCGATCGTCTTGCGCCCCTTGAGCAGCGCCCGCTTGGTCCAGACGATCGTGCCGACAACGGACAGCGCCACCGAGCCGCTGGGAAGGGCCATCGATATTTTCCGGTTGAGGATGTGCTGCAGTCCCATTGCGGTATTCGCATCGGCGGGATCGACGACAGCACAAATGCCACCAACGGATATGTCACGCGAGTAACCCATCAGCGACAGCGCCGGCAAACCGGGGCTTCCGGAACGAATCCCCATGCGAACCCGCATCGGCAACTCTTGGCGGTTGGTGCGGCGTACCATTCGCAAATATTCCCTTGTCTCTCCGGCCGGCCTCAACTGGTACAGGTCGATCAAACCGAGCTCGATCCGGGGATTCTTCCTGCACAGCATCTGCATCTGCCGCTTGTCGATCCGAATCAGATCCGAGGGCCGGACAGCCTGCGCATAATAATTGCTCAGCCGGGTTTCACTGAAGGGGTAGACATCGCCAAAAAAAGTGTCCTCGGCCAGGTAATGGCTGACGGTGCGGTGCTCGGTCTCGTTGTGCACCAGCGGCTCGATCGATGTCAGTTTAACAGACCCCTGGCCAATGATAAAGAGCGCATTTTCCTGATCGCCGATTTTTCTGACAGCCTCGCCGGCGACCAGCGAAATCGGCTTCATCACCGCCATCAGGTTCGACAGCTCATTGGCACTCAGCCCTTTGATCAGCCCGGCCACCCGCGATCCGGGGAATGCCGCCATCTGGAGCTCGTCGTAAAAATGCTGATGCTCGGCGACCGTCGGCTTTTTGATTTCCCACTGCAACAGCCGACACAATAAAGCGGGCGCGAGCATTCCGGCCTTGATGTACAGCTCGGCCGATTTTTCATAAAACAGTGCGCCGGCCTGAATGGAGCGTTTGCGAACCAGAAGATCGGAAAATGCCTTGTGCAGCGCAGGGTCGTCCGGGTATTCCTTGAGGATGCGCCGGAATTCCCTGACACTCTCGATGACCATTGAACCGTCAACTACCTGCCGGGCAGGGTCTCTATAGGCACTCGTTTCGGTGTCCATTGGATGCGCAGCCACTCCTTCAACGGTCCAGTGCATTCAGTTCCAGTGTAAGGGGCCGCTCCTCTTCGCTTTTGCCGGTAAACCGGATGGGGCCGGGTTTCCGATAGTGGTCCGGCCCGGCGACGGCCGCCAGCCACTTATCACGACTCGCCTTCGCCACCCGGAAAGCGACAGACGCTACATCGACGATGCTTTTTTCGATCACCAGCGCCAGTCTGCCCTTGCGCTCCTCGAGATGCATCAGCGGTGCGATCGGAATCCCAATGGGCTCCCATCGCTCGAAGGCCATCTCGAGATTACGAATCGCCGCCATCTGGCCCGTTACCCCGTTGGCAATCAGGCTGAAAACGGTACATCCCAGATTATAGGTGTAGGCGCAGTCAAAGCGGGTCGGGTCGTTGCCCCGGCCGTCATAGCCGTAAAAGTGGAGCTGGGTTTTGAAGCTGGGGGTTGACTTGTCGTAAATTTTTCCCACGGCCGCCGGGATTTCATCCCCTTTGCCGATCAGTTCGGCGTCGACGAGGTGCTGCCGGAGGGTTTTGGAAGAAAAAATACCCTTCTTGGTCAGCAGAAAATCCGCTTCACCGTACTTTTCGAAAATCGCCTCTCCATAAGGAGCCGGGTCGAGGCCGGCGGCTTTCAGTATTTTAGAAAAATAGTCGGGACGGATACCGATTTTGTAAAGACCCTGCTCCTTGAGGATATTCAAGTAATCCTGCACCAGGCCCAGCAGCACCTTCTCTGTTTCAACCTGCGAAAATGGAAAGTTGCCATGACTGTCGCGCTCCATCAGCAGCCCCTCCTGAAAAAAACCCGGGATATCGTTGAACAGGTCGTCATCGCGGCTGTTCCAGAGCGTAAACGAGGCATCGTCCCGGGAGCGTTGGGCCAGGCGCCGGAGGTACTCCAGTTTGTCCTCCAGCGCGGTAAAAGCCGAATGAAAGTCGCGATCGTGGGTGCGGTTGTATCCGGCGATAATGGTATTGAGCTTGATGATGAAGACCTGGATTTCATTGATGAATTCCAGCACCCCCTCCGGGATGATGATCACCCCGTAATTTTTGCCGACCGCCGCGCGGCGGACGATGGCATCGCAGATCACGCGGGAGAGATGCCGCAGGGTCATCCCGAAGGCCGTGTAATCTTCCACGCCCTCCTGGCGCGCTTTTGCAAGCCGATCCGGATCGACATAATCGGCCAGATCTTCGCCGATCAGCACCAGGTTGGCATGGGTCTGCAGACCGGTTTCCAGGGCCAGATGGCTGGCCACCCTGCCCATCACCTTGCAGAAATGCCAGTACTTGACGTCGGAACTGCAATCGGTGCACAGATTGCTGATGGAGTTGGAAAAAGCACGGGCGGCGGTGTGAAAACCGAAAGACATGGCACAGAGGACCTCCCCCCGGGTGTCGCGCACCTGTATGTCGCCGTCGATGGTCTTGGGAACGCCGATGACCTGAACCCCGTCCGAAAACATCTCCTGCGCCAGGAAGGCGGCGTTGGTATTTGAATCATCGCCGCCGACGATCACCAGCGCATCCAGTTCCAGATCCCGGCAGGTTTTCCTCGAAAGCGCCACCTTGCGGGCCGAGTCAATTTTCGTGCGTCCGGTTTTGATCATACTGAACCCGCCCAGGTTGCGGTGAGCGTCGATCATATCGTCATTCAGCAGCATCGCCTCGTTTTCGATAATGCCATCGGGACCCACGAGAAAGCCGTAGACATTATTTTTGGGGTTGGCTTTCTTGGCGGCATCGTACAGCCCGGCAATGACGTTGTGACCGCCGGGGGCGGGCCCGCCGGAGAAAACGATCCCGATATTGCGGCGCCGCTCAAACTGACGCGCATGCTCCCGGTCGGATCTGTCCGAGGCCAGGATGCACTGCACCTGGTTGTGGATGATATTCGGCAGCTGCCGGCGGGCTTCCTGATGGATGGTGAACCGGTAGGCATCGGTCTGGTGCAACCGGGTGTGGTGATTTTCAAAAACTTTGCAGAGCGGGGGCTGATATGCCCTTCGCTCCGCCATCTCGGCGCTGGTGGCACCGGTGACCTTCGCGACTTTTGGATGCTCGAGAATATTCTCGATCCGGGACAAATCAGGATCCGTCATGGGTCGATCTCCGTGCAAAGACAGCTCTGTGGCGCGGGCTGGAAAAAATTGGGTGGCTGGTGTCGGACGCGACATCGGCGAATGCTGCAAGAGGTCACGACACTCAATATTATTATATGAATTATTCGATAGTTATAACCTTTTCTAAGCGCAGGTGTCAACCTGAATATTCAGCCCCGGAGGGGCCGGATTCAAATTCGAACGGCAACCGCTTGACAGGGTCTGGCTGCAAATATATTTAAATGTCCGCGGCTGTCGACGACCACCGGCCTGGCGGGCGGCGTTTATAGGCGGCCACCGGTCGAAAAGACAAACGGGAATCTTCCTCCCCGTCGTTGCGCCTGCCGCCGGGCGCACGGCACCCGGTTTGAAAAGCGAGAAACAACACTTTACAATAATTCTGGTTGTGATATAGAACTAGGCCTTATTCAGATTCAGATGATAAATTTGCTTTATTTAATCTGGCGGGGGGCATGCGGGGAGCCGTTCCGGCCACTACCGCCGTTGCCAAAAGGGATCGAGAAAGAAAACTGGAACCCATCAAAAAGGAGGAGACATGAAAAAAGGACTTGTACTAATTATTGCGGCATTGTTTATTACCGGTCTGGCTTTCGGCAGCGCCATGGCAGCCGATCCGGATCTGGCCAAGAAATCTCATCTTCAAAAGATTCAGAAAAGAGGCGAGTTGCGGGTGGGTTTTGAATCCGGCTATGTCCCTTTCGAAATGACCGACAAAAAGGGGAATTTCATCGGCTTCGACATGGATTTCGGCCGCCGCCTGGCCAAAGAGATGAAAGTCAAATTCGTGCCGGTCAATACCGCCTGGGACGGTATCATCCCGGCGCTGATGACCGATAAATTCGACATCATCATGGGCGGCATGACCATCACCCAGGAGCGGAATCTCAACATCCACTTCGCCGATCCGTATATCGTCGTCGGCCAGACCATTTTGCTGAACAAAAAGCACGAAGGGGTGGTCAAATCGTACAAGGATCTGAACGACCCCAAATACATCCTGACCTCCCGCCAGGGCACCACCGGGGAACAGGCCATTAAAAAATACATCCCCAAAGCCACCTACAAGGCTTTTGAATCCGAGGCGGAGGCCGGTCTCGAGGTAATCAACGGCAAAGCCGACGCGCTGGTCTACGATCTGCCCTTCTGTGGCTTTTTGTACGGCAGCCAGGGCAAGGACAAGACGGTCTTTTTAAACGAGCCCTTCACATTCGAACCACTGGCATGGGCGATCAATCAGGGAGACCCGGATTTTCTGAACTTTCTCAACAACTTCCTGCGCCAGTCCAAAGGCGACGGTTTCTACCAGCGCCTCTACGACAAATGGATCATCGGCTCTGACTGGAAAAGAGAACTTGAATAAACTTCGTCACCAGCTCGACCAGCGCAGGGTATTATGAAAAAGGCCGGCCGTTTTCGATCCGGAAGCGGACCGGCCTGTTTGTAGGTTTTATTTGTCCAAGTACGGATTCCGAAATCGAGAACCGTTGGTAGCAGCAGAACAGAAAAAAACTCAGTATTCAGGTTCACCGTTCAGGGTTCAAGGTTGGATGTAAAACTCGATCTATAATGCCTTTACCCTTAAACCCTGAACTTTGGACTTTGAACCTTGAACCGCTTCAGCCAGAGGCCTGTTTATGGAAAACTCCAAAACGAACCGGGTATCCGGCAGACCGCCGCATTACAATTTGTGGGTCGGTGTTTTCTTTGTCATCATGGCCGTCGGTATCGGCCTGTTCTACGTCGCCACCCAGAGGATCTCGTACAACTGGCGCTGGAACCGCGTCCCGCTTTATTTTGCCTACGAGGATGTCGTGGAGATCGCTGCCGAAATGGACGGTGAGGTCGAATCCATCGAGATCAGCGGCGATGAAGCGATCATAAAGGTCACGGACGGAAAAGAGGTTCAAGCCTACAGTGTGCCGAAAAACAGCGTGAAGGTGGACGAAAAGGAGATCATCAGCTATGGTGATGTCCTCGGCAGCTACAGCAAATGGAAACCCGGGCTGCTCATCATCGGGCTGTGGCTCACCCTGAAGCTCAGCGTGCTGGCCACCATTCTGGGGATCATTATCGGTGTTGCCGGTGGCATCGCACGGCTGTCGTCCAATCCGGCATTGAAATGGACCACGATGATATACGTCGAGCTCATCCGGGGCTCACCGTTGCTGGTTCAGATTCTCCTCTGGTATTTCGTGATCGGGACGGTGGTCAACGACCTGATGGCGGTTTACGGCCTGGGCCGCATTCCGACATTCTGGTACGGCGTCGCCTCCCTGGCCTGCTTTGCCGGCGCTTACGTCACCGAAATCGTCCGGGCCGGCATCCAGTCGATCCATCGCGGTCAGACCGAAGCAGCGCGTTCGCTGGGGATGTCCTATGCCCAATCCATGTATCACGTCATTATGCCGCAGGCCATGCGCAGGATTCTCCCGCCCCTGGCCGGTCAGTTCATCAGCCTGATCAAGGACTCATCGTTGTTGGGCATCATTGCCATCCGCGAGCTTACCAAGGCCGCGCGGGAAGTGGTGACGGCATCCCTGCAACCGTTTGAAATATTCATGATGTGCGCCGTGCTCTACCTGGTGCTGACCTTCACCCTGTCAATGTTCGTCCAACACCTCGAAAGAAGGATGGCAACCTCGTGATTGAAGCCAACGATGTCAACAAGACGTTTCACGTGCCGCAGGAGGTAAAGGCGCTGGTAAATGTGACCACCAAAATCGAAGCCGGTGAGGTGGTCGTGGTCTGCGGCCCGTCCGGATCCGGGAAAAGCACGTTTCTCAGGTGCTTGAACCGGCTGGAGAAGGCCGATTCCGGGCACATCTGGATCGACGGGATCGACGTCCTGGACGCCAAGACCAACATCAACAAGCTGCGGGCCGAAGTCGGCATGGTATTTCAGTCGTTCAACCTGTTCCCGCACAAAACGGTCAAAGAAAACATCACGCTGGCGCAGAAAGTCGTCCGCAAACGGTCGAGGGATGCCTGCGAGCAGAAGGCCGACGCCCTGCTGAAAAAGGTCGGCATCCAGGACAAATCAAACGCCTACCCGGACAATCTGTCCGGCGGGCAGCAGCAGCGGGTGGCAATTGCGCGGGCGCTGGCAATGGATCCGAAGGTGATGCTTTTCGACGAGCCCACCTCGGCGCTGGATCCCGAGATGATCGGCGAAGTGCTCGATGTCATGAAAACCCTCGCCCGCGAGGGCATGACGATGGTGGTGGTGACGCACGAGATGGGATTCGCCCGCGAGGTGGCGGACCGCGTCATTTTTATGGACGAGGGCGCCATCGTCGAGGTCGGCACACCGGAGCATTTTTTCACCAATCCGACCCACGACCGAACCAAGCTGTTTTTGAGCCAGATTCTCTGATGGCTCAAAAAAGTTGATTAAGTTAAATAGGTTAATTAAGTTGATTAAGTCAGCTCGTTCTGATCCGGATTGATTTTGACTGAATCAACTCAGTCAACTCAATCAACCCAATCAACCAGCCACGATCCGGGCCGGACACCAAATATTGACATCGCCACCAAATATTCAATAGAAATACCACATGTTGTGCAATATACAGGCAAACCCCACTCTCCCTAGTTTTTTCACTTTACAAGCCTCCGCAACCCTGTTATGATTTGACAAGAACACATTCCAACAGTGACGATGTTCGATATTCCTCTGCACCGTGACGGGTAGCAACTCCATTGCCAGATCCTGATTCCGCAGCTCCGCAATTGTCTCGACGGCCTTTCGATGCCATCGCTCATGTTGCCGGCAACCGGATCAGGTTAGAGGAGCGTTTGTTCGATGAAGCTAAAAAAACTGGAAATCACCGGGTTCAAATCCTTCTACGATAAGGTGTCCATCAATTTTCCCACCGGCATCTCGGCGGTTGTCGGGCCAAACGGCTGCGGCAAAAGCAACGTCATCGATGCCATCCGCTGGGTCATGGGCGAGCAGAGCGTCAAACAACTGCGCGGCAAATCCATGGAAGACGTCATTTTTTCCGGGACCAACGGCAAATCGCCTTTGAACATGGCCGAAGTTTCCCTCACCCTGGCCAACGAAAACGGTAATGCCCCGGAGGAGCTCAAAGAGTTCACCGAGATCAACCTGACGCGAAGGCTATACCGCAGCGGTGAGAGCGCCTATTTCCTCAACCGGCGCCCCTGCCGATTGAAAGACATCCACAACATTTTTCTCGGCAGCGGTCTGGGATCGAAATCCTATGCGATCATCCAGCAGGGCAACATCGGCGCCATTACCGACGCATCGCCGGATGAACGGCGGCATTTCATTGAGGAGGCCGCCGGCGTCACGCGCTACAAAAGCAGAAAGATCGAAGCGCTGCGCAAAATCGAAAAGACCAATCGCAATCTGGAACGCGTGGCCGATATCATCGTGGAAATCAAGCGCCAGATGGCCAGTCTCAAACGCCAGGCCCGCAAAGCGGAGCTTTACAATACCTATCAGCGGAAGATCCGCGAGCTGGACGTGCATCTCGGGCAGTTCTATTTCAGCGATTACGAGCGCCGCATCGCGGAAACTTCGGGACTGCTGCAGGAGCTCAAAGACGCAGATATCAGCCACACCTCGGAGTTGAAGAAACTGGATGCCGCCATCGAAGACATCAAACTGAAACGGCATCAGAAAAACCAGCGCATCAGCGAACAGAAACAGCAAAAATTCGAGAGCCAGCGCAAAATTGACCGATTCGAGAATGATCTGTCCCACATGCGGAACGAGGTGGAGCGGCTGGGAGGGGAGATCACCGAACTGGCGGCAGCGCGCGAAAACCTGGTTGGCAAAAACAGGGACATGCTCGACGAAATCGAGCAGGGCGAGATCGAATCGCGCAAGATAACCGCCGAACTAAAGACGCTGCGCGACCGGCTGGCACAAAAGCGCGCCCAGGCCACAGAAATCGACGGCCAGGTGTCATCGCTCAACAGCCAGCTGGAGCAAAGCAAGACCACCCTGATGGACCTCGTATCCAAGGAAGCCCAGTACAAGAATATCTACGAGCATGCGGCCTCCAACAAGGACAACCTGGGGCGGCGCATAAAAAGAACGGATGAAGAAGAGGCCAACACCCGCAAGACCATCGAAGTGGCCGAAGGCAGAGCGGCGCAAATCAAATCCGAGCTGGAGCGGATCGGGCAGCAAATTGTCAGGATCGAGGAGCGGGCCACAACCGTCCGCGGGCAGCTGGAGGAGACCACCGGCAAACTCTCCCGACAGGTAAAAGAGGTCCAATCGATCGAATTCGAGCGCAACGCGGCCAGGTCAAAAATGGCGGCCCTCAAGAAAATGGAAGAGAATTTCGAGTGGTACCGTGACGGGGTGCGGGCCGTAATGAAAAAAGCCGGTGAAAAAACCGACGCAACGGGGCTGAAGGGCATCATCAGTCTGATGGCCGACGTCCTAGACCCGGAACCCACTTACGAAACCGCAGTCGAGGCGGTGCTGGGGGATGCTTTGCAGTACATTCTGGTTGAAGATCAGCAGGCCGGCATGGCCGCGATTGACTACCTGCAGAGCAGCGGTGCCGGTCGCAGCGGGTTCATACCGGTCGAGGCCCTTAAATCCGATTCCCCGGCGGGGCAGGACCACACGCCAGCCGACCGGCTGCTGTTGAATCATATCCAGGTCCGTCCGGGGTGCGAAGCCATCGCAGAATCCCTTCTCGGCCACGTCATCTTCGCCGAAACGCTGGGAGAGGCCATCGGCCGTTTCAACGAAAACGGCCGCCGGCAGACCATCGTCACCCGCAGCGGCGATGTGGTTTCCAGCCAGGGCATGTTGATCGGCGGCAGCCAGGACAAGCTAAGCGGCATCCTGGCAAAAAAGCAGGAGCTCAAGGAACTGGAGGCGCTCGACCGCGAGCTCGGCCGCAGGCACGCAGCCGCCAGCGAGAGCCAGAGCCGGCTGGAATCAAACGCCCGCGATCTGGAGACCGAACTCCAGGTCCAGCTGGAAAAAAAGGCGGATGCCAAAGATGCCGAAACCGAAGCCGAACGGCAGCTCTACGAGGTCAACGCCGAGTTGAAGAGCGCCCGGAATCACCTGGAGGTTATCCAGCTGGAGCAGGAGCAACTGATCGGCGAAGCCAGCGACATTGACGAGGAAATGAGCCAATATCACCAGGCGCTGGCGAACATTGCGACCCGGATCACAGCTGCCCAGGAGGCAGTTGCAACGGCCGGGCAAGAGCTGGCCGGGGCTGAAGCGCGGCAGGATGAGTTCAATCGCAGCGAGGTCAACCTGAAACTGGAGGTGACGGCACTCAATGCGAAACTGGAAAACGCCACCAGCAGCCTGAAACGACTGAAAGAATTCCAGGCCGATGGCCTGAAGCGCCTTGAAGAACTGACGCATGAAATTCTCCAGAAAAAGCAAAAGCAGACCAGCACCTGCTCCCGCAGCGGCGAGATAGAACAAACACTGGCCGAGGTTTACGAGGAAATTGAGACCCTGGCCGAAACCTTATCGCATGACGAGTCCGACTACGAGGCCATCGATGCCCAGCTGAAATCCAGTGGCGACCGGATTGCGAGCATCAGAACCGTGCGAGAAAAAACGCTGGAGAAATTGCGGCTGCTGGAGCTGGAGCAGTCCCAGCGCCGGATCAAACAGGAAAACATCGCCGCCCAGCTGGCAGATCGATACCGGAGGGGATTTGACGATCTGATATCGACTGAAGGCCTGTCCGACGAAGCGCTCGCCGGATTGGACAAAGATCAGGTCGGTGCCATGGAAGCCGAGTTGAGCGATGTGAGAACAAAGATCGCGCGCATTACCGATGTCAATCTCGGGGCCATCAAAGAGTACGAGCAGCTCAAAGACCGGTATGATTTCCTGGAAACGCAGCGGGCTGACCTGGAGAAAGCCATCGACGATCTGCACCGGGTCATTCGCAAAATCAACACCATCACCCAGAAACTGTTCATGGAGACCTTCGGCAACATCAACGACAAAATGAGCGAGGTCTTTCCGCGTCTCTTCAATGGCGGCAGTGCAAAGCTGGTTCTGGTAGAGCCGGAAAAGCCGCTTGAAACCGGCGTAGAGCTGATGATCCACCCCCCGGGCAAGAAGTTGACCCGCCTGAGCCTGCTATCGGGCGGCGAGAAGGCCCTTTCGGCCATCGCCTTTCTGTTCTCGATTTTCCTCATCAAACCCGCCTCGTTCTGTCTGCTGGACGAGATTGACGCACCGCTGGATGACGCCAATGTATTCCGATTCAATGACCTGCTGCAAATCATCGGCGAACAGTCGCAGATTATCATGATCACCCACAACAAGCACTCGATGGAATTTGCGGACATGCTGTTCGGCATTACCATGGAGCAGAAGGGCATCTCCAAGGTGGTCTCGGTCAATCTGGAGCGGTCAAGAGACGCAGCTTAACCCGAATATTTCATGAATATTTTTTGGCAACAATAAAAATATCATGGAATCTTCAGCCTACGACAAGGTTCGGCAGGCAAGTTGCGACTTCAGATTGAATCGCGACGAAACTCGATATAAGCCAAAAAATATTCCCTCAACGGGCAAGCCGGAGGTTGCCTTTGGCAAACCCAGGGGGCCTTTCATATTCTGCGTTATTAAGGGTTCGGCATATTAAAATATAGCCAAACCCTTAAGTGCCTTGACTATGAAAGCCTCAGACTCGTGAAATATTCGGGTTAAAATACCCCATAAATCAAAAACAAGGGCGCTGGTTCTCGCACAGTGCCCTTGTGGTGGTTGTGCGCTTTGTGGTAAAAAGCCGTCGCAACGGAACGGTGGTCTGAATTCCGGCTTGCGCCGGAATGGCCTTCTTTCTGGTTTTACGGACAATTCAGGAACAAACAATCGATTGAGATGGAGTTGCAAAATTGTGAGCTGGTTTCGCAAAAATAAGAAAAAAGACGCCCCCGGCGAAAGACCTGAATCGGAATCATCGGCAGCGGATGAGCCAGAAGCCTTCCCGCCGGCGGAAACACCGGAGGACCTGGCAGAGAGGGAACCGACGCAGGGTGTTGAAAAAAACGAAAAACCGGAGAATAGCGGGTATTTCAG
>Ga0180435_10004861_pt1 | contig 13153 bp, 13 predicted proteins | sample SS_ome_3_FD_132467 | JGI IMG/M metagenome (GOLD analysis project Ga0180435, IMG submission 132467) | Hypersaline lake sediment archaeal communities from the Salton Sea, California, USA - SS_3_S_1 metaG | ecosystem: Environmental > Aquatic > Non-marine Saline and Alkaline > Hypersaline >... | reverse complement strand
TCCAGGGAGAGACTGTGCTGTTCGGTAACAGCGAAGACCAGCACAACCCCGATCCGGTGATCGGCTTTTTCCCACCATCCTCGGAAGGGTATGGTTCAGTACATTTTGGAATCACAAAACCTGATGGTCAACACAATTTTGAAGGAGCGGTCAACGATCAAGGTCTGGCCTGGGACTGCAACAGCACGCCCAGAGGAAAACTGGATCCGGATCCCAACCCCGGCAAACCTTACTACCTGGATCATCCCAATTTCCTGTATATGATCACAAAAAGAGCGGCCACAGTGGATGAAGCCATACATATCTCAAAGAACTATCATTTCGGGGAAGAAATGATAGGGCAGTACCATATTGCGGACGCGAATGGAGATGCAGTGGTGCTCAGCGCTGGGCCGGATGGGAAAGTAGCCTTCACACGCAAAGATCCTGGAGATGGCTATCTGCTTTCCACAAACTTCAACCTGGCTCAACCCGAGAAAGGGCCGGTTGATTTCCGCTGGGATATTGCGAAAGAAAGGTTGGAAGCTTTATCTGATGAAGTTGTGATATCTCCCAAGTATGCAATGGATCTGATGGAGTCAGTGCATTTGGAAATGCTGACAACTTTCACGCTTTATCAGAATGTATTAGATTTAACTGAGAGCAAGATCTACCTGTCTTACATGTCTCAATATAATGAAACCGCGCAGATCGATATGGAGGAAGAGTTTACTAAAGGCCAGCGGGTGATGGAGATGAGAGAATTCTTCAGTCCTGAGACCGCTGCTGCCGGAGATGCTGCCTACCAGCGTTTTGAAACCCGTTTTAAGCTTGCGGTAGTCAGCGTGATCACGGTGAGTGCTCTCTTGATCGTGCTGATGGTGTACCTGATCATCCGAAAGGTAAATAAAAGAAAACAAGCTCCGGTATTTATTGTCAAGGATTGAGTTGTTTTTATTGCCTGGGTGGAGGAGAAGATAAGATGAAGGACGAAAATTCAAAGAACCTCTCCAAAATAGTTGAACCTGAAGCCAGTTGGAAAACACTGGGAGTTTTCTTCGGTTTGGCATTTGTATGGACCTGGGCTTTTATGATCCCGGCGGTAACTTTCGTGCCGGAAAACCTGCGGATATTCCTGATCATTTTCGCTGCGTTTGGTCCATTTTTCGCCGCAATGGTCACCATCAGGATCTTTGAAGGGAAAGAGAAACTTCGCGGATGGCTGCGGATGATCTTCCGGTTTAAGATCCCCTGGTATCTTTACCTGGCCGGAGCGTTTGCCATCCCGATCCTGATCGGCGCGCTCCAGTATTTGACTTACAGGGTTCTGGGAGGTAATCCCGATCCCGGGAGCGCCGAACCCTGGTACATGTATCTGTTCGCTTTGATTCCTACCATGCTCCTGACCGGGGGCAATGAGGAACCCGGCTGGCGGGGATACGCCTTACCTGTTCTCAATAAACTCACCACACCTTTGCTGGCAGGATTGATTCTGGGCGTGGTGCATTCCCTCTGGCACCTTCCCCTGATGAGGGACTACCAGACAAATATATTCTGGTACGCATTCAATTTGATCCCGCTGACCTTCCTTTTTAATTGGTTCTATCAAAAATCGCGGAGATCGATCTGGCCGGTGATGCTTTTCCACGCCGGCACCAATGTGATTGGATCCTTTATCCCTGCTCCGCTGAATCTACCTGAGATCTGGAATGATTTTATCGCCCTGAGAGGAATAGTTTATTGGCTGATGGCGATTGTCTTGATCGTTGTGACCTGGAAAAACTGGTTTGGGGATGTGAAGGACAAGGCCCTGGACCAATAAAGAAACTTTCGAAGGAGAAGAATGATATGTCTGGAAAAGAAATCAAGCTCTTTGGCCTCACGGTGAAAACCATTATTGTTCATACCGTGACCTATATGTTTGTAGGATTGTTCGCCTTTTTATTTTTGGATTATACCGAGGGATTCGCTGCCCCCGAGTTGGCCTGCTGGATGCGCCAGACCAACGATCCTATGGTAACAGCGGGGCCCCTTGTCCAAACAGTAAGGGGAATCATCTTTGGCCTGGCGTTTTTCCCTATCCGCGAAGTGCTCTTCAAGAAGAAGTATAGCTGGTTGATCACCTGGTGGCTGCTGGTTGCATTAGGCATCCTTTCCACCTTCGGTCCGGCGCCGGGATCCGTCGAAGGACTGGTGTACACCATTCTGCCAGTGTCGTATTCAACTTATCTGGAGATCGGTGTGCAATCCTTCCTGCTCTCTTTAATCCTTTACCTCTGGGTCACCAACCCGGAGAAAAAGTGGATCAGCTGGGTGCTGGGCATCCTGTTTGGAATCACCATCTTCCTGTCGACAATGGGCGTGATCACCTCTGGATTGATATGATCCAGTTATTATATAAAAAGGTGTCAAGCAAGCAATGAGGAGAACATCATGCTAAAGAATATCTTCTGGAATAATGTTGAAAACAGGCTCAGGGCTGGCTGGCGGATCCTGATCCAGATCCTTCTCACAGCAATACCCCTGGCCGCCCTGGGTTTGGGCGGATTCTATTCAGAAGGCAATCAAAACTTGAGAGTAGCACTTACTGCAGGGCCGATCACAGTGTTAAGCGTGCTCTTTTGCAGCCGATTTATTGATAAACGAAAAATCACAGATCTTGGGATCAAACTTAGAGAGAAAGATTGGTGGGCTGATTTTGGATTTGGGAGCCTGGCGGGATTCCTGTCCGCTGGTGCATATGTTTTGCTGCTGAAGATCTTTGGTTGGGGGGAAGTGGTCCTTTCAAACCAATGGAATAGAAACTTCCTGACTTTTACTGGTTCGATCCTTCTGGGGATTTTCACGTATCTGATTGTTGGGATATTTGAAGAGCTGATGCGAACTTATCAGGTCAAGAATGCACTTGAAGGGTTAGCTGGAAAAAAACAGACCCTCTCCGGAGCAGGGCTGCTGGCTGTTCTCGTTGGAGCATCGTGGTCAATTATTGGCCATCTTGCAAGCGGTGACTTTTCCTTTTTAGTATTTATCCTCGTAACAGGCATGATCTATGGTGTGTATTTCCTGTGGACCGGGAGAGCTGCCCTGGCGATTGCGCTCCATTTTGCCTGGGATTTTACATTGTCATCAATCTTCCAGCTGGGCTCGACATCTGAAGCATCAGTTTATTATGTGCGCATCAACGGGATGCCCGATTTTCCTTCTGAGATGAGTTCCACCCTGGGGATAGCTGCCAAAGTGATTGGCTTTCTGCTGGTGCTGTGGTGGGTTCGCAATCGGGAAGGAAAAATCCGAGTAAAAGAAGACCTGGTCTCTCCGAACCTGATCATAATATCATGATGCTGTGGAGTTGCGGCTAGAAGTTTGATGACGCCATCAACACCACTTTCCTGAGGCCTTCCCTGCGGATTTCCGCGGCGCCCCGTGGTGTACTGGTCATCAAGCGCAGGAAACTGGTTCGGGATGGATAATAAACCAGCGCAAAGTCATGCCAGTTGTTATATAACGAACTCTTCTGATCACCGATATAGGTACCCAGGATCTTGCCATAGATATCGGGATAACCCCCCACGCTGATCAGGCGGGGTAGGATCCGGGCAGAATATTGGTTGTAGGCGGATTTGCCGCCTTCACCCCGCCTGGGGGAGGGGGAAAATTGATTCAAGTTCATCATGTAGAATGGTTCGTTGAGTTTTTCGCTGCGGAACCTCATTATTTTATCGGCATCAGGATCAGTTTCTGGATCAAGACTGTCAGAATTCTCCACAATCTGTGTAATCTCACTGATCTCATCTGTACCAAGCCATTTTGTTAATATTGATGATAAAAAGCTCAAACCCTTGGTGACTTTCTTTACCAATGTGTTTGGCTGGACGATCAAAGCGTAAATATCACTGAGGGAATCCTGGCGAATCTCCCTGGAATTCTCATGGGCCAGCAGCAGGGCCAGGCTGGATGGGAAGCTGTCCACGGTGAGATATTGGTAGGGAATCTCGCTGGCAGTAATTATCTGATCGATCTTCAGCTGATGTTCCCGGCGGCCTTTTTCTTTCTGGACCACCTGATTCGTGATCCTGAAATAATCTTTACTGTATTTCTCGTCCTTTAATATATGGAACTGGGCCAGGATCAATTTGTTTTTTCCATTGGCGAGCATTCGATCGCGCTGGATGCTGGAGGGTTCTAGTGCCATTATTTATTCCTTCTGAAAATGGTCGATCAATAATTGGCTGACTTCCGGGGCTTTGTCATGCTGAACCCAGTGAGTGGCGTCATCAAAGTAGACCAGCTCGCCTTCTTGACATAACTCCAGACTCAGCGGTGCCATCTGATAGCTGAGATGAGGATCTTTTTTACCCCAGATGATCAAGGTCGAGGGCTGAACAATATTGGATTTTCTGGGAGATCCTCGCTTGCTAAATGTCGCACGGTACCAATTGATCATAGCTGTGATCGCACCGGGTTGAGCCCAGGCTTCTCGATAGCGATTATATCGGTCTTCATCCCAGTAATCCGGCAAGGCTCCGATCATAAATCTCCAGTTGGCTGCCTTTACGAATTGCTCGGGCAAGCCGGGCAGCTGAAAGAACATAGCATACCAGCTCTTCAACATCTGGGTTGGATGGGTTTTAAGATAACTCCGGAATATCGCGGGATGAGGGACATTGGCAATGACCATCCGCTGGACCCTTTCAGGAGCTCGAAGTGCCAGACTCCAGCTAACCATGGCGCCAAAATCGTGGCCAGCCACGTAAAAACGATTATATTCAAGTGTATCAGCCAATCCCAGGATATCATCGACCAGGATCGACATCATGTACTGATCTACACCTACGGGTTTATCGCTCAGGTTATAACCGCGCTGATCAGGAACGATGACCCTGAATCCAGCCTGTACAAGGGGTTCGATCTGATTTTCCCAGCCAAACCAGGCTTCAGGGAATCCGTGTAAGAGGAAAACCGGTTCTCCATCTTGGGGACCGGCCAAAATCGTATGCAACTGAATACCATTGGTTTTGATCGTTTCAAATCTATGGTTCATATTCATACACCCAATCATAACGCTTTTTGAGAGGATTTCTAAAAACTTACGTATATTGTTGATAGTAGAAAAATCAAATGGCAGTCTAATAATCATATTTATTGATGCCAGATCATTATGGAGAGAAAATAATGCGTACATTTACCAAACTGTTCTTAGTTGTTCTCGTAATTGCTGCTGTCTCAGCAGCTTGTGTGGTGCCGTTCAAACCGCGCATGGTCAGGGGATCGGGAGATGTTGTTGTTGAAGACCGCAAAATCAGCGGTTTTGACAAGATCCTGATTGAGGGAGCTGGAAGGGTCATCCTAACCCAGGGAAGTTCGGAATCCCTCAGTGTTGAAACAGACGATAACATTATGGAATACATCAAAACCGAAGTTAATGGAGATACCCTTGAGATAGGTTTTGAAGATAATGTGGTATTTAGTTCTGGTAGAGGCCGAATTGCCCTTGATCCGACTGATGGATTTATCTTCAGGATCAGTGTGATTGACTTACAGGCGATCACGGTGTCCGGCGCTGCCGATATTGAAGCCGGGAAACTGAAATCAGATCAGCTGAATATTACGTTTAGCGGTGCAGGACAGGTGTCTGTTGACGACCTTAATGTTGATCACTTATCTGTTTTGGTGAGCGGCGCAGGCGATGTGGATCTGACCGGAAAAGTGGAATCTCAGTCAGTCAGGTTGAGCGGTTTGGGGCGTTATCGGGCCCCTGATCTGGAAAGCCAGACAGCAGATGTAACCATCAGTGGCGCCGGCGGCGCAGAAGTATGGGTAACAGACTACCTTGATGTGACCATCAGCGGTGCAGGGGATGTGAAATATTATGGGAATCCCTCAGTGACACCGGAGATCAGTGGGTTGGGTAGAATTCAAGGCCTGGGCGAAAAATAGATTAAAAGCTTAGTTGAACAATATTAGGGATTGAGGCCTTCCCAGGGCCTCAATCCCTTTTATTATTTAAGCCCACAGAATAGTCATCACTGCAGCGATGGCTGTGATGATCAAGGAAATCACTACCGTCACGCGGATCACCTGGCTCTCTTCTCCGATCCTGTCGATGCTGGCAGCAGCGTTTTGAAGTTTTGCGGGAGAGATTACGCTGGCCAATCCTCCCCCGATACCGCTGGCGGCAGCGATCAATAAACCTGCTGCGCCGATTTTCTCCGCTGTGCTCAGGTGGATTCCTGTTAACATGGCGATGGCGGATGTTTCGGAGCCGCTGATGAAACCGGAGAGTAATCCCAGGAATGGAGCTATTGCCGGGTAGAACCGCCCAAACAGGCTGCTGGCCGCATCGGCGATCAAATAGACCATATTATTAGCTGGGTTAACTAATTCCCAGGCAGCGTTTTTACCGGAATGGTTGATCAGGAAAGCAATTGCAAAAAAAACGGCCGAAGACAACATGGGCCGTGGGGCTCGTTTCAGCCATTTATTGAGAGATTCCTTCAGGACAGCCTTGTTAACTCTCAGGAACGGAAAAGCCAGGATAGTGCTGATCAGGATCCAGAAATAAGCTTGCCAGAAGAGGCGGATCTTTTCTGGGGAGCCCGGGATGATCTCCACCGGCATGCTTAAGCGGATGAAAGTGAATTCGTAGAAGGGCAGGAAAGGTGCATTCAGCAGCAGAGCAAATACTGTAAGGATGATCCAGGGAGAGATGGCTGCTGGCAGAGTGAATTTCTCTTCGGCTGCCAGATCAGACCCGGTAAGCAGGTCCCTCCCTTGGATTGTATGGCCCGTTAGTTTTAAATAAACTAACATCACAACTACCACGCCTAACCCTGCCGCAATTCCGGTTATGGTTACCAATCCCAGGGCGTTCATGCCAATGGCGATAAACCCTGCCGTAATACCGGATAGGATGGTTGGGATCAAACCCCTCCAGAGTAGCTTCCAGCCACCGGCTAACCAGAGCATTGCCAGCGCTATACAGGTGCTGATCACCGGCATGAAACGGGCAAAATATCCTCCGACATCCTGGAGTGGAAGCCCCACAAAATTTGAAAAAACCACAACCGGGATTCCCAATAGGGCATAAGTACAGAGAGCATCATAACCCAGGGAGGGCAAGGCAATCGCGACGAATGAGGAATAGCCGAGGGCGATCATAATAGGAGGAAGAATGGACACCGGCGTGGCGCCCAGGGCAGCTAATAACGTGCCAAAACCGATATTGAGGATCAGGATCTGGGCTACCTGGTTGCCAGGCGCTATGGTCTTGATAAAAGCCACCACCCGATCGATTGCGCCAGTTTCTTTCATGATTGTGATCTGCAACAGGGAAGTGGCCACCATGATTGTGATCGGCAGGGAAGCCACTACGCCAGAGAGGCTGATCAGCAAGGAGTTGGAAAGAGGGGTTTTAAAATAAAGCCAGACGATCAACAGGGAGCAGACCCAACCTGCAAGGCCGGCGATATCGGCTGCTGTCCGCCGCCAGACCAGTAAGATCAAAATAAGAATGATTGGCAGAAGAGAAAGGAGAATTGAGAGGAGATTCATGGATGCTCCAGTTCCGACGGTTTATTATTATGATCGTAATCTTATTCTAATCGGGAAGTTCTTTTTCGGAGATAATTTGCGTAAAGCGTTCCCGGTGAACAGGGATCGCAGCCCAGACAGGAGTGGATTTTGTCACGGTCTGGTTTGATTTCCTTGAGGAACTGTCGAGCTTCAGCCCCCGAATCGATTTTCAGTTGGATCACATAACCCAGGTAACACTCACAGGTAGCACATTCCTCATGACGAAATGAAAATTTGGCCTCATCGATCAGAGTATTGACTTCTATTAAGGTTAGTTCTGTTTTCATGGGCTGTGCCTTGCTGCGCCTGTGTTATTCTTGGCTTATTGGAATAACCTGGGTATTTCAAAACGGCTTTTTGCTTAGATTTTGTATTTTCTCAAAATGATAAAAGCCGTTTTTAAGTTATCGCACAGAATCTAAGATCGCAGTAGTTCAAGATTTTTGCTCGATCCAATTTGCCATCACTTCCAATGCTAAACCCAGGTTGCCCACCTGGCAGTGATTCTGGGCCTGGTCTTCCCGGCTAAAGATTTTATCAGTGACGGATTTTGCATTTACAAGCGCCTGGACTTGCAGTCTATGCATTTTTAAGGGGATCATGTGATCTTCTTTTCCAGTTAGGATCAATACGTCTTGGTTTACTTTCTCAGAATGTAAATTGTGTTCGTTGAACTGGAGCAGGATATCAAAAGCTTCAATCGGAACATCATGTTTTGTGACATACATTAAGTGATTTACAAACCAGTTGTACTGAGAGTCCTTTTTCATTTTATTGATCATCGACTGATTTGTGAACTTCCTGAATTTTGTAAAGAATAAACTGGCGATTTTCTGGGCAAGTGGATTGACATATTGATTAACATCAAAGGATACGCTGGATGCGATCACTCGCTTGATCCTGGGTTCAAAAGCTGCAGCCCTGAGACTGAGCCAACCTCCCATGGAAATTCCTATCAGGGTTACATCATCCAGGGATAGATGGTCTAATATCGCTTTGATGATCTTTTCCCATTTGATATCCAATCCGGGATACTTGTCATCCTGGGGTAGCTTCATCCAGGGGCATTCAAAAGTGATTACCTTGTAGCCCAGCTCTGAGAAATATTGAACCAGGGGATATAGTTCCTCTTTATAGGAATCATATCCGCCGTGTAAAATAATAGTTCCTTTTTCCACTTCCGTGACGGCTGGTTTGATTATTGTTGGGAGAATAGATGAATCGTAAGGTGTCTCTATAAGAGTATGACCGTCATCCCCAAAAACCTCATTAAAATAATGGATGAAATTTTGATGGATAGGCTCTTTCTCAGGGTCATCTTCAGTCAGGAAAAATTCAGCTGCCCGAAAATAATATGCGGCGTTAAGGAAGCGACTTTCAGAAACTGCTTCTTCCGCCTGGTCCAGCATGGTTGTTTTCCAGTTATCAGGATTATTGATTTGTGCCCCGGCTGATTTTAGATCTTCCAGCCGACCATATCCCAATGAATGCCAGCGATTTAATTGGAAGTTAAAAGCCTGATCTTTATGAAAGGAATGGAAACCGATCGGGAAGGTGATTTTTATTTGCCCATTGCTCATTATATTGGGTCCCTTCATTTTGGTTTATATTTGAAAATTCTTAATTGGATTAAGTCAATTCAATTTATGGATGCTCGGGAAGAACGCCTGATTGAGAGCGATGATCAGGATGCAGCCGCCTCCTGAGATCATGGCCGCGGTGGGGGCGCCAATCTGGTCTCCCAGGAAACCCATCAAAAGGGAACCGAGTGGATAAAAACCGCCCAATGCCCAGGTGTAGGTGCTTATCACCCGTCCCCGCAGGTCGTCTGGGACGATGGTCTGGATCATCGTGTTGGAGATCACCAGTTGGGTGATCAAGGAATAACCCATTACGGTCATCAAAGCCATGCTGATCCAGGGCGTCCGGGAAAGGGCTAAACCCAGGATACCTGGGCCGATTAAAATCCTGCTGAATAAGAGCAATTTGCCTTTATGGTACTGATCGCCGAAGAAGATCAAGAGAGCTCCGCCAATCAGGGCGCCAACGCCCTGCCAGGAGAGTAACTGCCCGAATCCGGTCACGCCGATCTTCAAGATGTCCTTGGCAAAAACCGGTACCAGGGTCAGTGATCCAAATCCCACGAAGCTGAAGACAGCAACCATAGCCACTAAACTTAAAATAACCTTTTCCCCGGCTAAATACTGAAATCCTTCCCGCATTTGATTCAGATTGGATTCACCGGATTTAGATAAATGGGGTGGGTTGAGTCTCATCATTAGCAAAGCGGCGATCACTGCCAGGTAAGATAAACCATTGATTGCGAAAGTTGGCGCTTCGCCCAAAGCGGCAACGATTGCCCCTCCGATGGCTGGGCCAATGATGCGGGCGACATTAAAGATTGAGGAGTTTAAACTGAGAGCGTTGAGGAGGTCGTTTTTATCATCATCGACCATTTCGGTTACAAAGGCTTGCCGGGCAGGCATGTCCAGGGCGCTGCCAATACCGAGAGTAAAGGAAAGAACCAGAATGTGCCAGTATTGGACCAGTCCGGACCAGGTGAGAGCTGCCAGGACAAAAGCTCCCAGCATGAACCAGCTCTGGGTGATAACCAGTATCTTGCGGCGTGGGAATCGATCCACGATCACACCCATAAAGAGGGACAGGATCAGGACCGGTAAAAAGCTGATAAAGGTCACCAGTCCCAGGCTGGTTTGTGAGCCAGTGATACGGTAAACAAGCCACTGTTGAGCAGTGGACTGCATCCAGACTCCGATCACAGAGATCAGTTGGCCCCAAAAAAAGAGCCTGAAGTTTCGGTGGTGCATGGCCCGCAGTGAATCTGAAAGGTTTAAGTTCGAGATGAATTCTTTCATATATTAGTTTTGTTGAAATATCTGCGTTGGAACCAGAAAGCCACATTTACCAAACCGATCATCACCGGGACCTCGATCAAGGGTCCGATCACAGCTGCAAATGCTGGGCCGGAGTTGATGCCAAATACCGCTACAGCCACTGCGATAGCCAGCTCGAAATTATTGCTGGCAGCAGTGAACGCCAGGGTAGTGGTTCGGGAATAATCCGCTCCAACAGATTTTCCCATCCAGAAGGAAACCAGGAACATGATCACAAAGTAGATCAACAGTGGAATGGCAATGCGGACCACATCCAGGGGGATGGTCAGGATCAGTTCTCCCTTGAGGGAGAACATGACTATGATTGTAAATAAGAGGGCGATCAGGGTTATAGGGCTGATCTTGGGTACAAATTTCTGATAATACCACTCCTTGCCTTTGGATTTGACGAGGATCAAACGTGTAATAAAACCAGCCAGGAAGGGAATGCCCAGGTATATCAAGACACTTTTGGCTATTTCGCCAATCGTGATCTCAACGAGGCTCCCAGCCAGCCCAAACCAGGTTGGAAGCACCGTGATGAAAACGTACGCATAAACGCTGTAGAAGAGTACTTGGAAGATGCTGTTAAATGCCACCAGTCCAGCGGCATATTCGTTATCGCCCTGGGCTAACTCGTTCCAGACGATCACCATAGCAATGCAGCGAGCCAGACCGATTAAAATTAACCCGGTCATATACTCCGGGTAGCCGCGCAGGAAGATGATCGCCAGGGCGAACATCAAGATTGGGCCTATGATCCAATTCTGGAGCAGGGAAACTCCTAAAATTTTCCAATTTCTGAATACATCACCCAACTCGTCATAGTGGACCTTGGCCAGGGGAGGGTACATCATCAAGATCAAGCCAATGGCGATGGGGATGTTTGTTGTGCCAATAGAAACCGCCGAATTAAAACTTTCCACACCTGTTGGGAAGAGGAAACCGATCCCCACACCAATCGCCATTGCCAGGAAAATCCATAGGGTCAGGTAACGGTCCAGAAAGGAGAGCTTTTTTTCTTTTGTATCAGGCATTATTCCTCCGGGTAAGGCTGTAGGGATACTACTGAATTTTATCCCAGGTTGTGATTTCCGGATTGAATTTACTAAAAGAATGACTTATCGCTTTTAGATTTATATGCTATTATTATGAAAATATTCATATATAATATAGTCGTATATCATTATCGGGATCAGGTTTGGAGTAATAATGTTGGCAAGTTTTCTTCTAACGCTGCGGGAAGGTTTGGAAGCGGCATTAATAATTGGCGTTCTCTTAGGCACCTTAAATAAATTGGCCCAGCCAGAATACAGGAAGACAGTCTGGTTTGGTGCTGGTCTGGCGACCATAATCAGCGGCCTGGCTGGTTTCGCCTTAAACTTGCTTGGCGCGAGATTTGAGGGTAGGGCCGAGGAGATCTTTGAAGGGATTGCCATGCTTCTGGCGGCCGTGATTCTGACCTGGGTTATTCTGTGGATGGGCAGGCAGTCTCGCGACATTAATGAAAGATTGAAGTCCAACATCAAAACAGCTGTTTCAAATCGGAGCAGCCTGGCTCTTTTTGCTCTTTCTTTTTTGGCTGTGATTCGTGAAGGTATCGAGCTGGCATTCTTCTTAACCGCAGTTTCTCTGGATACTGATGGTTTCGGCGTATTGATCGGAGCTGGCCTGGGGTTGGTAACTGCAGTAGTGATCGCGGTTTTGTTATACCGGAGCCTGATCACATTGGACCTGTCCCGCTTCTTCCAGGTCACAAGTATCATACTGGTTATTTTTGCTGCAGGACTGGTTGCCCACGGTGTACATGAATTCAATGAAGCAGGCTTGATCCCATCGGGTATTGAACATCTCTGGGATATCAATCATATCCTGGATGAAAAATCGATCCTGGGAGAATTGTTAAAAACCCTTGTAGGTTATAACGGCAATCCTTCTCTGTCCGAGGTGATCGCTTATTTGTTGTACTTTGTCATTATCAGTGTTGCCGGTTTCAGATTCAGCGTAAAGAGTGAAAAAAAACCCACTTCATAGGAGGAACATTAATGAAAAGATTATTGGTGTTGGGATTAATCCTGTCAGTTCTGCTTGCCGCATGTTCGGTGAAATCACCTCAGGGGCAGGATACCAGTGGTGAGGACAGGCTGGTAACGATCTTCGCCCTGGATGGTTGAGGATGCTGTAGCGATTGGACTGATTACTTAGAGGAATATGGTTATAAGACTGAAACTAGTGAATTTGCATCGCTGGATCAGATCAAAGATAAATACCAGATTCCTTCTGAGCTTCAGGCCTGTCATACAGCCATCGTGAATGGTTTTGTTATCGAAGGTCATGTGCCGGTTGAGGAAATTGAACGTTTGTTAATTGAAAAACCAGATGTGATCGGGATTGCTGTGGCCGGTATGCCAGCGGGATCTCCTGGTATGGAAATCGAGGATTTCGGAAATGAGGCCTATGACGTGGTCACATTTGATAAAAACGGGAATATCCAGGTTTATCAAAGCTACCCGGAAAATTAATTGAGTACTTCAACAAAAGCTCCCGAAGTTTCTAAAATTCGGGAGCTTTTTTCGTTTTTTAAACACAATTTAAGGAATCCGGAATGGATACTGATCGTATTGATCTGGTGAAAAATCAAGCAGGTTGTTGGTAACCAGGTTTAAGACAAATCTGATTCCAATCACAACTGCAAAGGCTATAAATCC
>Ga0180435_10004859_pt1 | contig 13155 bp, 15 predicted proteins | sample SS_ome_3_FD_132467 | JGI IMG/M metagenome (GOLD analysis project Ga0180435, IMG submission 132467) | Hypersaline lake sediment archaeal communities from the Salton Sea, California, USA - SS_3_S_1 metaG | ecosystem: Environmental > Aquatic > Non-marine Saline and Alkaline > Hypersaline >... | reverse complement strand
TCTGGTTGCTGTCGGCCACGAACATGGTGATAAAAGCAGCCAGCGCGCCGAAGATGCCGACAAAGGCCGTCCAGCAGGAAAAGCTGAACCACTGGCCGAAGCCGATGTCGGCGCCGGTCGTGACTTTGTTCGCAAGATGCAGGTAGGTGGACTGCACCAGGTAGATCACCAGGGACATGACGACGACCGCCGCGAGCGTGATCATCATCTGCGTATTGGGCTTCATGAAGCCGCGGATCGCGTCCTCGCTGGCGGCGCGGTTTTCAGCCGGGACCTGGCGTATGGTCTCGTCGACCAGCCATTCGAAGTCCACCCAGCTGTAGTAATAGATGAACATGCCGCAGGCCAGCAGCAGCGAAATCAGCAAAGGCCACCAGAGCCACTTCGTGTTGGGTTTGACTTCTTCCAGCGCCTTGGCCGGTGAAGCCACGATGTCGACCATCGCGTTGAATACCGTGTAGGATTTTTCAGCCATTTCGTTCTCCCTCTTCGTAGCCACGTCCACTATCCGTTTTTTGCTGCGGCGCCGACAGGGTAGAAAGTCATGCGGGCCCCGCGCATGAAAACCGGGACCGGGGCAGAGCGACCGGGCGTTTTGCTCCGCCGTTTTACCCTGACCCCGTCAACCTTCCGTCACTCCTTGAACCGCGGCATCAGGTTGGCCAGGTTGCAGGGTCGAGTGCGCGCGTCCAGCTGCGGGCGGATCACTTCTTCCCAGGCGCTGCGACAGGCGCCCGGCGAACCCGGGACGCAGAAAATCACGGTGGCGTTGGCCAGGCCGGCAAAGGCGCGCGACTGGATCGTGGCGGCGCCGATATCGGGGACTGAAGCCGCGCGGAACAGCTCGCCGAAGCCCTCGATGGCCTTGTCGAACAGGGGGGCGATCGCTTCGGGCGCGACGTCGCGCCCGGTCAGGCCGGTGCTGCCCGTGCTGACGACGACGTCGATGTTGTCATCCGCGATCAGTGCGGAAAATGCCGCGCGCAGCACGTACTTGTCGTCGCGCACGATATCCCGAAAAGCCAGCTCGTGTCCCTCGGCCTGGAGTGACGATGCCAGGTAGTCGCCGGAGCTGTCGTTTTCCGGGGTGCGGCTGTCGGAGATGGTGATCACCGCGATGCGCAGCGGTATGAATGTGGCGTCAGGCGGCGTCTTGCTCATGTAGGGTGACCTCGGGTCTTCAGTGAATCACGCCGGCGTGACCAACGGCGGTGTCGAATCCCCCCGGCGGTGATTAGAATATGATTCTTACATTCAGCCAATCGATCGAGTCCGGAATCATGCACCTGTTCAAAAAAATCCTCAAGTTGGCGGGCCTGCTGCTCGCCGTCGTCATCGTCGCCGGCGGGCTGTTTTTAGCCCACACCTGGTACTTCAAACCGGTCAACATCAACCTGTTTTTCGCGCGCACCATGATGCAGGTAATGCTGGAGAGCCCGGAGATGCTGAGCAGTCTCCGCGTGCTGGAACCGCTTGGCATTCGGGGTCACAACGCGAAACTGGACGATGACAGCCTGGCCGCCGGCGACCGCTTCATGGAATTCATGAAGGAATCGTACGCGGTGCTTCAGAGCTACGATGACGAAGACCTGTCAGAGGCGGACCTGGTTTCCAAGAGAATCGCGGTCAGCATGATGGGCGCGATGGTTGAAGGCGAAAAGTTCCGCTTCCACACCTTCCCGGTCAACCAGATGTTCGGCGTGCAGAACAACTTTCCCTCGTTCATGCAGTCGACGCACCTGGTGGAGTCGGTTCGTGACGCGGAGGATTACGTGTCGCGGCTCAAAGCGGTCGGCGTGAAGTTCGACCAGGTGCTCGAAGGCCTCGAACACCGCGAGAAGCTCGGCATTCACCCGCCTCAGTTCGTGGTCACCCGGGTGCTGGACGAAATGAACGCATTCGTGACCACGCCGGCGGAAGAAGGCATCCTGATGACCTCGCTGCTGGAGAAGATGGAAAAAGCCGGGCTGCCGAAGGAACAGCAGGAACGGCTGGCGAACGAGGCCAAGACCGCGATCGAGCAGGTCGTGTACCCGGCATACGGGCGCCTGATCGACCACTTCGTCGCCTTGGACGAGAAGGTCGATGCGAACTATGGCGCCTGGAGTCTGCCGGACGGCGACGAGTACTACCGCCTGGCGCTGCGCCTGATGACGACCACCGATTACAGCCCGCAGTACATCCACGAGTTCGGCCTGTCCGAGGTCGACCGGATCCAGGGGGAAATACTGGCCATTCTCGCAAACGAGGGCTGGGACGTATCCGGCGGCTTCACCGCGGCGATCGGCGAGATGGCCGAGCAGCCGCGGTTTTACTACTCGGATAGCGCGGAGGGGCGCGACCAGATACTGGCCGACTACACGGCGATCATCGAGGAAATCGAGGAAGAACTGGACGACTGGTTCCTGACCATTCCCGAGACTCTGGTCGAGGTTCGGCGCCTGCCCGAGTTCAAGGAAAAGACGTCGCCGGGCGCCTACTACGAGCCGGCCTCGATGGACGGCTCACGGCCCGGCGTCTTTTATGCGAACCTCTATGACATCAAGGCCACGCCGACCTACGGCATGCGCACGCTGGCTTACCACGAGGCGGTGCCGGGGCATCATTTCCAGATCGCCATTCAACGGGAACAGGAAGACCTGCCGTTTTTCCGGCGCCTGATCCCGTTCCCGGCGTTCGCCGAGGGCTGGGCCCTGTACGCGGAGAGACTGGCCAGGGAGATGGGCCTGCAGGACGATCCTTACAGCAACATCGGTCGCCTGCAGGCCGAGCTGTTCCGGGCCGTGCGGCTGGTCGTCGATACGGGCATCCACTGGGCGCGCTGGTCGCGCGAGGAGGCCATCGACTACATGCTGGCGAACACCGGCATGGCCGAGAGCGACGTGGTGGCCGAGATCGAGCGCTATTTCATCATGCCGGGACAGGCCACGGCCTACAAAGTGGGCATGACCAAGCTGCTGGAGCTGAGAGCGCTGGCCGAGAGCGAACTGGGCGAGGCGTTCGACATCCGGGAGTTCCACGACGTCCTGCTGCTGGGCGGTTCCATGCCGCTGGACCTGCTCGAGGAACGCGTACGAACCTGGATCGAGCGCAGCAAGGCCTGATGATTCCCTGAATTCCTGCCGCGCAAAAACCGTCAGGGAGCGATTTTTGCGCGGCTCGTGCGGGTAACCTGCGTGACACGCAGGCGGCCACGGATTCAGAACTTCGCGTTACAATGAGCCATCAACGGGGATTCATTTATGACACGCGCAATCATTCTTGCAGCAGGCCATGGACATCAGGCCACGGAAACCGACAGCCGGGGTGACGTGCTTTGCCTGGCTGAATTCGAGGGCATGAGCCTGCTTGGGCGCCACCTCGATATGCTCTTCCGAAACGGTGTGGCCGCTGCCGACCTCGTCGTCGGCTACCAGGCGCGACAGGTCATCGACCACGTGGCCACGCTGGAATCGAGGCCGGACGTGGCGTTTCATTACAACCCGCGCTACGAGCAGAACAGCGTGCTGAACCTCTGGGCTGCCCGGGACACCCTGGTTTCGGGTGACGCCGTGCTGCTGATCGACGGCCAGTTACTGTGTCATCCGGGGATCCTCAAGCGCTTCATGGAATCCGACGCCGAGAACGGTTTTGTGCTGGATCGAGGAGTGAATGTTCCGGACGGTGCGATGCGGCTTGCGCTGCATGACGGTCGCATCGTGGAGTTCAGCCGGGAACTGCCGGCCGGCCTGGAGCACGACGAGGTCGCCGCGCCGCTGGGCCTGTACCGTTTCGGCTCGAATATTGCGGCGAGCATCGACGCGGAATGCGCCCGCTGCGAGTCTGAGGGCCTGGCCGACGCGCCCTACGAAGCGGTGCTGCGCAAGCTCCTGCATTCCTGTCCGCTGGCGTTCGGTTTCGAGGACGTCTCCGGCCTGCCGTGGAAAAGAATTGAAAACATGGCTGATGTCGACAATTTCCAGGGCTGATCATCGGCTGCTGACAACGATCGACCACCTGCGCGGCCGGAATGAAATAGAATAGGCCGCTGACTGCGAGGAGTAAGCGCATGGCTTCTAGCCGAGTTCGAAAAATTGGCGACCGCGGCGGTTTCCTGGGCCTGGTCGACCGCCTCAGATATCACGAGTTGTCCCGGCAGGGGCTCGGCCTGCTCCTGTTGTGGGTCTGCGCCGGGTTCACGGTGCCGGCGGGCGAAGGCCGGGTCGTCGCGGGTCTCGTGATAGCGGCAATCGGCCAGGTCTGGCGAATTTACGCGGCCGGCGTGATCTACAAGAACCGGAAGCTGGCGAGCACGGGGGCCTATTCCCTGGTGCGGCACCCGCTGTACCTGGGCAACTTCCTGATCCTCGGCGGCTTCACGCTGGCCTGCGGCAACCTCTGGGTCGTCGCACTGGTCGCGTTCTTTTTCCTGTTTTATTACCCCGCGGCCATTCGTTACGAGGACCACAAGCTGGAGAGTATCTTCGGTGATGAATGGCGCGAGTGGAGCCGCGGACGTCCCGCGATGCTGCCGTGGAAGTTTCGCTGGCAGGCGCACCAGGACGCCAGCTGGAACTTCAGGCAGTCGATGATTCGCAACGGCGAACTGTTTTACACGCTGTTCGAGGCCGCGGCTGCGGTTCTGTTGTGGTACCGGGCCTTCGCCTGAGCTTCTCTGAACATTCGTCATTAAAGCCCGGCTGCGACCGGGCCGACAGAGGTATTTCGCATGGAAAACATCAAGGTGCCCGTTTCTCCGGGCGAGGTTCTCGACAAAATCACCATCCTGGAGATCAAGTCGGAGCGCATGAGCGACCCTGAAAAAGTCGCCAACGTGCGCATCGAGCTGGAGCTGCTGCGTGAAACCTGGGCTGCCAGTATTCGCGACGACGATGTGATTAAGGATCTTCACGCGGAACTCAAGAAAATCAACGAGGCATTGTGGGAAATCGAGGACGACATCCGGGACAAGGAGCGCGCAAAGGAATTCGACAGCGATTTTATCGAGCTGGCCCGCTCGGTCTATTTCACCAACGACCGTCGGTCGGAGGTCAAGAAGCAGCTGAACCTGCACCTCGGCTCGCAGATCATCGAGGAAAAGTCGTACCAGGACTACAGCTGAACTTTCAGCGCCTCGCGTCACCTGGTTTCAGCATCCTGTATCAGCGTGCCTCGGGAAGGGGTATATGGCCAAACGGCCGGGTTAAGAAAAATGAAGCGAGACGCTTGCGGCCTTATCCACCATTCCCTAATATCGCCCGCTTATGACCAAGAACCTGAAAAATGCCCGGCCGGATACGAAAGCGGCCCGTTGGGCGCTCGACAGCGACACCCAGCATGGCGCCGTGATCCCTCCGCTGTACCTGAGTTCGACCTTTTCATACGAGGGGCTGGACGGCAAACGCACGTACGACTACACGCGGTCCGGAAACCCGACCCGTGACCAGCTGGCCGAAGCACTCGCGGCGCTGGAAGGCGGGGCAGGGGCGGTCATCACGGCTTCGGGCATGGCGGCCGTGCACCTCGCGACCCAGCTGCTCGCAGCCGGAGACACGCTGGTTGCTGCAAACGACTGCTACGGCGGTTCGCATCGCCTGTTCAGCACGATGTCAACCCGGGGTCTGTTCAATATGCAGTGGCTGCCCCTGTGGGAATCCGGGCCGTCCATAAAAGAGATTCAACGGCTGCGGCCGCGCATGGTCTGGATCGAGACCCCGAGCAACCCGCTGCTGAGGATCACCGACATCGAGGCGATCGCAGCGGCTGCGAAGGAAGTCGATGCGCTGGTGGTTGTCGACAACACATTCCTGTCGCCGGTCGGTCAGAATCCGCTGGAACGGGGCGCAGATATCGTGCTGCATTCCACGACCAAGTACATCAACGGCCATTCCGACGTCGTGGGCGGCGCCGTCGTCGCGAAAGACGCCGCGCTGACCGAGGAACTCGCCTGGTGGGCCAACTGCCTGGGTCTGACCGCGTCACCGTTCGACAGCTTCCAGTCCCTGCGGGGTTTGCGCACCCTGAAGGTCCGCTACCAGCGCCACGAGGAGAATGCCGCCGCGGTGGCGTCGTTCCTCGATGGCCATTCGGGGGTCAGGAAGGTTTACTACCCGGGGCTCGAGAGCCACGAGGGGCATGAAACGGCGTCCCGCCAGCAAAAGAGCTTCGGTGCGATGATCAGTTTCGAACTCGATACCGAAGCCGCGGGTATCGCGGCGTTTCTTGACCGGCTGGAACTGTTTACGCTGGCCGCGTCACTGGGCGGCGTGGAAAGTCTGGTCGCGCATCCGGCGACGATGACGCATGCGGCCATGAGCGATGCCGACCGCGCGGCTGCCGGCATCGGTGACGGACTGCTGCGCCTTTCCGTGGGGATCGAGCATTGCGCAGATCTTCTCGCGGACCTGGAACAGGGGCTTTCGGCTTTCTGACCGCCCGCGGTCAGAGCGTGTCTTTTTTCGCAGTCCGGCTCTCGTAGTCCGGGGCGAGCAGGCCAAGCATGACACTGTCGTGCCACTTGCCGTGCACGAACCAGCGTTCCCGCAAGACGCCTTCGCGGGCAAAGCCGAATTTCTCGAGCAGGGCCAGGCTGCCGGCATGGCCCGTGTCCACGTCGGCCTCCACGCGGTGCAGTTCGAGTTCGTCGAAGGCGTAGTCGAGCACGGCGCCCAGTGCTTCGGTCATCAAGCCCCGGCGCCAGTATCGGCGATCGAGAATGTAACCGGTTTCGGCGCGTCGATTCTGCCGGCTGAAAAAATACAGGCTGATCTTGCCGACCAGGCGGTCCGATTCGGACAGGGCGATTCCCCAGCAAAGCGCATCCCCGGCCTTGACCCACTCCATGTCCTGCAGCAGCAAATTCTTCGCTTCAGCAATCGAAGCGATCGGCTCGTTGGACCAGAAGGTCATCGTTGCCGTATCGGAAAAGATATCCAGGTAGGCAGAGGCATCCTTGTGTTGCAGCGGACGCAGGTCCAGGTGCGCCGTTTTCAGCGCGCGGAACGGCCAGGTCGTCAAGTGGTCTGCCTGGCCTTTTTCTCGAGCCAGAGCCGGTGGTGTTCCGAGCCTTCGCGAAGCATTTTCGCGTTGCACTCGGGGCAGCGTTCGTCCTGGCAGCGTACGCCTCTGCGGTGAGGTATCGTCGTTTCACACTTCGGGCAGACGCAGTGGCCGCCCTTGCCGTGGCCGCAGCAGTCCTTTTCGGTCATCTTTGTTTCCTTGTCGACGGGATTCCTGGAGTTGGTGCCATTTTAAACCTGCGCAGATGAGGTCCGGCTTAAAATCCGGCGCGCTCGATGCGGTCGATGACGTGCGAGGTTTCGATCAGGTCCATGACGCCCGGTTCCTCGATGCGCGTGCCCCAGCGCAATTTTTCGGGCGGTTTTCCGCGGAACTTCATCGCAGCCTCGGCAAAGCGGTCCACGCACAGGTTCAGGCTGTTGTAAGGCCCGGAACGCCGCGACCAGGTGGCCGCGTGCAGTCCGATCACCGGCGTGTTCAGGGCGGAGGCGATATGCGCCGGGCCGGAGTCCGGCGTCAGCACGAGGTCCGCACGCTCCAGCAGCGCCTTGGACTGTTCCAGCGTGTCCTTGCCGATCAGGTTAATGCAGGGTTCCTTCATGGCGGATTCGATCGCGGCGCCGGTTTTGCGCTCCAGTTCCGACGGTCCTCCGGAAAGCACGATGCGCATTCCGCGCTCGGCGGCGGCGTGGTCGGCGACCGCGGCGTACCGCTCGGGAAGCCAGTTGCGCGCGGCGTGACTGGAGCAGGGGCTGATCAGCAGAACCGGCTGGTCTCCGGGAACCTGTTCCCTGGCCCAGGAACGAGCCTCTTCTTCGATCGGAATATCCCAGCGGGGGTCACCGGCCGGCACGCCCAGGGCGCGTGCGAACTCGAGAAAAGCCTGGACCTGGTGCTGGAAGGGAACGGCGGCGATGTTTTCGCGCACGAAGCGGGAGTGCATGTCCCTGGAACGCGCACGGTCCCAGCCGAGCCGCACCGGCGCGCGGATCAGGCAGCTCAGGAGGTTGGCCCGCGCAGCGACCTGCATGTGCAGGAGCACGTCGAAACGGCGCGTGCGTAACTGCTCGTGCAGGCGCCGGGTTTCCGACATGCCGCCGGCCTTGTTGTATGGAATGAATTCGACACCCTCGAGGCCGCCGAGCAAACGGTGCTCTGTCCTGCCGATGATCCAGCTCAGCCGGGTTTCGGGCCAGTGGTCCTGGATGGCCCGGATTACCGGCAGGACGTGGGTCGCATCACCGAGGGCGGAAAGTCTCAGGATGCATAGGCTCTCAGGTTGATTCTGCAGTGGCACCATCGGTCTCGTCCACGCCTGTGCGATTGACGGGACTTCGGGCCAAACGCAAAATGACCCAAGTGAATTCCCGCAGCCACAAACAGGCCTCCGTCCTCATTGTATATGATGCCGACCGGATACAGCACCCGGATGTGAGCCTGTTCGACCCGGAGTGCTGGCGCCGACAGGATATGCTGGCCGGCGCAGCGGTCGGCCGCGGCAGCGCTTACTTCGTCGATGCGCCGTTCGGCAGGGTGGTGCTGCGTGAATTCCTCCGCGGCGGAATCCCCGGCCGGTTCATCCGCGCCCGATACCTGTTTACCGGCTGGGCCCGCAGCCGCCCCCTCGCCGAGTATCACCTGCTTGAACAACTGTTCGCAGCAGGGCTTCCCGTTCCCGCACCGGTCGCCGCGCTGGTGCGCCGGCACGGTGTGAGCTACACGGGCTCTCTGATGACGCTGAGAATCGACAACACGGCGACACTGGCCGACCGGATAATCGACGGCTCCGCCGGGCGGGCACACTGGCAGGCCGCAGGCCGCTGCATCCGTCGGTTTCATGACAAGGGCGTCGTGCACGCCGATCTGAACGCGCGAAACATCCTGGTCGGAGACGCGGGCGAGATCTACCTGATCGATTTCGATCGCGCGCGCATTCGACCCGGTGACGGCGCGGCCTTCGCGCGTAACCTCTCGCGCCTGCAGCGATCACTGGAAAAATTGAGGGGTGAAACGGAGCCGGAAGCGCTGGATACGGGATGGCGGCTGCTGGTCGAAGCGTATCGCGTGAGTGGGGCGGCTCATGCGGCGTCCTGACGGGCTCCCGTTTCGCGTGCTGGAAACCCGCCGCCTGGTGCTGGTCGCGGCTGACCGGGTACTGATCGACGCCGATCTCGCCGGCAGGAAGCCGCTTGCCGACGCCCTGCACGCCGAGGTGCCCGCCGAGTGGCCGCCGGATCTTTTTTCCCGTGCGGTCATGGACTTGGCGCGGGAGCAGCTGGACAGCCCGGCTGAACTGGGCTGGTCGGCCTGGTACCTGCTGGGTTCGAGTGACAACGGTCCCGTTCTCATGGGACTGTGCCAGTTCAAGGGTCGCCCGGACAACCGCGGAGAAGTCGAAATCTCCTATGCCGTGCTGAATGGTTTCCAGGGCTATGGATACGCCACCGAGGCGGTATGCTGCCTCAGCGCCTGGGCGCTGAGGCAGCCGGGTGTCCGGTGCGTGACCGCTGAAACCATGCCATATCTTCGAAAATCGATCCGTGTGCTCGAGAAGGCGGGGTTTCGCCTCGCGGGCCCGGGTTCGGAACAGGGAGTCGTTCGTTATGTGCTGCATAAAATACCTGGCCGCTAGCGCGGTGTTTTTTATCAGTTTTGCCCTGCCGGCGCCGGCCCTGGCCGATGTGCGCCTGGTTCAGTTGGCTAACGAGGGTGTCATCCTCTCGAGCGCGGATACACGGGTGATGATCGACGGGATGGTGGTCGAACCCTACTCGATATACGCCGGGCTGCCGGCGGATGCGGCCGCGGATTACCAGCGCGCAGCAGGCGTGTTTGAAGGCATCGACCTGGCGCTGGTCAGCCACCGTCATCACGACCACAACCAGCCTTCTTTTGCCTGCGATTTCATGAAGAACAGCAGTGATACCGATCTCGTGACTTCACGGCAGGTCATCGACCTGATGAGAGAGAAATGCCGCGGGTTCGTCGCGACGTCCAACCGCATCCGGCGCATCGACCCGCAGCCCGGGCAGCCGGTGCGCATCAGCAAGGGGGGCGCGGTGGTTACCGTGATGCGGCTCAGCCACGGCAAGCGACGCTACGCGAGCATCGACCACTTCGGACACCTGGTGGAAATGGGCGGAAAGCGGATTCTGCATATCGGCGATGCGGCGATGGACCCGGAGGTATTCGCGGAGTCCGGTCTCGAGGACGCTGTGCTGGACGCGGTGTTGATCCCGATCTGGTTCTTTCAACCCGGCCCGGGTGAGGCCATTGTGCGGGATTACCTCGCTGCGAAGACGCAGATTGCTGTGCAGGTGCCGCCGGACGAAATGGCCGAGGCGCGCAGCTACCTGGCGGACAAATACCCCGGCGTTCGCCTGCTGGAGCCGCTGGAAGAGATCGTATTGCCGGGCGGGGAGACCGCCGCCGAACCCTGAGCGCAGGTGACTTTCGGCACTTCTGCGGATTGCCGTTAAGTTCATAATGATCTATGATTGATATCAAAAGGAGATCAATGATGGTTATTCGGGAAAAAACACGTTCGGTTGCTTCCGGCTACCTGGCGCTCGTAATACTGCCGCTTCTGACAGCCGGCATCGTCTGGATGCTGGTGCGCTCGATTGTGGCGGAAAGCGTTCTGTTCATCATCGTCAACATCGTTCTTCTGGTGGTCATGCTGATCCTGTTCATGGGCTTCTTCATGGTTCACCCCAACCAGGCCAAGGTGCTGCAGCTGTTCGGTACCTACGTCGGCAGCGTGCGTGAAACCGGCTTGCGCTGGGCCAACCCGTTTTATTCGAAGGAAGCCGTTTCGCTGCGCGTTCGAAACTTCGAAAGCGGCCAGATGAAGGTCAACGACAGTTCCGGCAACCCGATCGAGATCGCGGCGGTCGTCGTGTGGAAGGTCGTGGATTCAGCCGAGGCCATGTTCGAGGTCGACGACTACGAGAGTTTCGTCCAGATCCAGTCCGAGGCCGCCCTGCGCAACATGGCGACCAGCTATCCCTACGAGGCGCACGACGAGGGCACGGTCGCCTTGCGCAGCGACCCGCAGGCGATCGCAGAAAAGCTGCGCGAAGAAGTGCAGGACCGGCTCGACAAGGCGGGTGTCCAGGTGATTGAGGCGCGTATCAGCCACCTCGCTTACGCCCAGGAGATCGCTAGCGCCATGCTCAAGCGCCAGCAGGCCCAGGCCATCGTTGCAGCGCGTCGCCAGATCGTGGACGGCGCCGTCGGCATGGTGAAAATGGCGCTGGACGAGCTGAAGGAGCAGGGCGTCGTCGAACTCGACGAGGAGCGCAAGGCCAACATGGTGAGCAACCTGCTGGTGGTGCTCTGCGGCGAGGAGAATGTCAGCCCGGTCGTGAACACCGGCTCGCTCTACAACTGAACGATCCGGGCGGGGGCCTGTGCCCCCGCCCGCTCGCAACACGATGACCCGCAAGAAATCATTTCCGCTGAGAATCAACGAGGACGTCTGGCAGGCCGTGCGCCGCTGGTCGGACGACGAGCTGCGCAGCGTCAACGCGCAGATCGAGTATGTCTTGCGCGACGCGCTGAGAAAAGCCGGGCGCATGAAGCCGTCGGCGCGCAAAGACAAGCTGAACGATTAACCCGAACATTGCGCCAGTCGGGTTAAGCGCCTCGAAAAAAGCTATAGAATGGGGCGATCGCCTGACCTGGAGAACCCGCCCCGATGAAATTTCTTTCCTGCCTTCTGACAGCCGGCCTGCTCAGCCTGAATGCGATGGCGGCAGAACCCGAGTGCTTTCCCGAGGAAGTGCTTGCCAACAACGCGTTTCCCTCCGTCAAGCTGGAGACCACGATGGGTGACATCGTGATCGAACTGGACCGCAGGCGTGCGCCTGTGACCGCGAACAATTTTCTGCGCTACGTGCTGGCCGGGGCCTACGATGGCACCATCTTTCACCGCGTCATGCCCGGTTTCGTGGTGCAGGGCGGCGGTTACACCGAGGAAATCGAGGAACGCGAACTCTTTGCGCCGATTATCAATGAATCCGGCAACGGGCTTAAGAACCTGGCGATGACCGTCGCCATGGCGCGCTTCAGCGACCCGCACAGCGCAACCAACCAGTTTTACTTCAATCTGGCGGACAACGAGTCGCTGGACCCCAACCGCAGGAACTGGGGCTATGCCGTGTTCGGCAACGTGATCGAGGGCTGGGACGTGGTGATGTCCATCGCCGGCGTCGAGACCGGTTACAGCGAAGCGCTGGACGCCGAGAACGTTCCGCTGGTGCCGGTAAAGCTCGTCAAGGCGACGGTTCTGCCTTCGCCCTGATGCGATAAGCCGGAACAGGACAGCACGCGATGGGCCTGGGTGAATTCTTCGCATTGTCCTCGGCCTTTTTCTGGGCGCTGGCGATCGTTCTCTTTCGCCGCTGCGGCAATACGCTGCCGGCCTTTGAAACCAACCTGTACAAGATTTTCATCGGCTTTCTCCTGCTTTGGCCCACCATCGGGCTGACCGAGGGCTGGGCCATGCCCGCCTACACGGCGGCCGAACTCGGTATCGTGATCCTGTCCGGCTATATCGGGATCGCGGTCGCCGATACCTGGTACCTGCGCGCCCTGCAGCTGGTTGGAGCGAGCCGGACCGGGATTGTTTCCAGCCTGCTCAGCCCGTTCATCATCATTTTGTCCGTGCTGTTCCTGTCCGAGTCCCTGGGCCCGCTGCAGTTGCTCGGTTTTTTGCTGGTGATGGCGGGGCTGCTGCTGGTGAGCTGGCAGGCAAACCGTGAAGAAGTGGATATCCGGGATCTGCGCAAAGGCATGGTGTTCGGGGTCGCGGCGGTATTTTTCATGGCGGTCGGCGTCGTCATGGTCAAACCGATCCTGGAGACGCATTCTTTCGTCTGGACGGTCCAGCTGCGCATGTCCGCCGGCATGGCCGGCATGCTGATATTCCTGGCTTTTCGCGGCCGCTACCGGCGGGCGTTCGAGTCATTCCGAAAACCGCTGCCCTGGGGCCAGCTCACGGTAGCCAGTTTTCTCGGCAGTTACCTTTCGATGATGATGTGGCTCTATTCCTACAAACTGATTCCGGCCTCGGTCTCATCCGTCCTCAACCAGAGCACCAACGCCTGGATGGTCCTGCTGGCCTGGCTGGTTCTGCGCGAGTACATCGGCATG
>Ga0180435_10004858_pt1 | contig 13155 bp, 15 predicted proteins | sample SS_ome_3_FD_132467 | JGI IMG/M metagenome (GOLD analysis project Ga0180435, IMG submission 132467) | Hypersaline lake sediment archaeal communities from the Salton Sea, California, USA - SS_3_S_1 metaG | ecosystem: Environmental > Aquatic > Non-marine Saline and Alkaline > Hypersaline >... | reverse complement strand
GCTGATCCGATTGAGCAAAATCGCAGGCATAGCAGGCTATGTCGAGGTTTTGCGAGTGAGGTATCGGGCAAAGACGGGCGGAAGCCGAGATGGCAAAATGTGAAGTTATTTTTGCGCGAGCCCCAAGACGGATTTGCCTTTCCCGGCGGGATAAAAGAATGAACAAACGGGATATCGTGGAGGCACTCCACGAAAAAGTCGGTTTTTCGAAAAGGGAAACGGCCCTGTTGGTGGACACAACGCTTGATGAGATCGCGGGCGCCTTGGTTGGTAATGAGACCGTAACTATTTCAACCTTTGGAACCTTTTCGGTGAAAGAACGGAAGGCGCAAAAGGCCAGGAATTTGAAAACCGGCAAGAGCGTTGTTGTGCCTCCCAGAAAGACGGTCACCTTTAAGGCAAGCCCGGCCCTCAAGGAACTTGTCAATGAATCGCTCAAAACCGGAAATCCCTGACAAGCGCTATTTCAGGATCGGAGAGGCAAGCGAGTTGACCGGCGTGGAACCTTATGTATTGCGGTATTGGGAAACCGAGTTTCAAGGCATCAGGCCGTCCCGGTCACGTTCCGGCCAGCGACTTTACCGAAAACAAGATATCGAGTCGGTTTTGGAAATCAAAGACCTGCTTTACAGCAGGCGGTATACCATTGCCGGGGCCAAGCAACACTTGAAAGAGCGCGGGAAAAAATCCGCGCCGTGTCCCGACGCCCAATATAAAGAAAGGCTCACCATGCAGGAACTCAGGGACGAAATCGCCACGATCAGAGATCTGTTGAGCGATACGGATACCTAAGGGCTATCCGAAAAATGCCCAAGTCCACCGCGCAGCGAAGGGAAGGCCGTTTGTGTCAACGCCCTAAGTTCCTTCTGCTAAGGAATGGAAAATCCAGTCTGAAACCGCCTTGGCATTTTTGTAATTGACCACTCCCTCTAAATTCTTAAGCTGTATCTCCGCCCGGGCCATCGTCTTGTGCCCGCCGGCCGACCCCTTCTCGCCAAAGGCCTTGGAGAGCAGTTTTCCGGCGTCCTTTCGAAAACCATCGTTTCGCACAATGATAACCAGGCGTCCATGACATGTCCCCGAAACAATCGACCAGACAACATCATGCACTTTCATAAAGAAATCGGCGATGGACACGCAGATATCGGGACTCTTAACGGAACCGAGATGCACATAAGCGCGGTGCCGTTTGACCCGCATATCTCTTAAGGCCTTTTGGTAGTAGCTGAGCGACTCGAGGCTGAGCTCAGCATCCTCAATTCGCCTGGCCATTTGCACGTTCGCATACCGAAAGAGGAATTGAAAGGCATTCACATCGTCCACGACCACCTGTCGTTCAAAGTTGCTCGTATCCGTCTTTACGCCATAGAACAGGGCAGTGGCCAGACGGACGGACGGCTTAATCTTCGCAGCCCGTAAGTACTTGGTCATAATCGTAGACACGGCGCCGTATTCGGGCCGAATGTCGACAAAGGGGGCCTTTATGCCGCTGTCGGGGTGATGATCGATGACAATGTCGAAATCGATCCCCTGAAAGCCCTCATGATGCTTGGGTTGTGAATCCACGATGGCAAAACGTGAAAAGGCACCCAATTCCACTGTGGACAAGGGAGAAAGATTCAGTTTAACCAGTCGAATCATCGCCCAGTTGTCCGGACGGCTGATTTCATTTACGTGGGCAATGGAAATGTTGGCGGCTTGTCGCCATAGTAGCCTTTTAAGGGCCATAGCGCTCGCCATGGCATCCGGGTCCGCATTGATGACAATAAGCAATTTGTCATCCCCGGAAAACAATCCCAGCAAACGCCGCAGTCTTTGTGAATCAGAGGTTGCCACTCATGCACCTGCCTGTAGGCGAGTCCTACAGCTCGGGTTAAAGGCTCACGCAAGCCTATAAATCGCCACCGCACCCTAGGACCCCATCCCCTAGGTTGTCAAGAAGGAACGTATTTCCCACTGCTTTTCCTCAATCCGGTTTGGCTCGATCCACTGCATGTCGGAATCGGCCCTGAACCAGGTAAGCTGCCTTTTGGCGTACCGTCGCGTATCGCGTTTAAGGGTTTCCACAGCATCGTCCCAAGAAAATTCACCTTGCAAATACATCGCCATATGGCGGTATCCGATGGATGACATTGATTTGAGTTCCCGTCCATATCCTTGGTCAAGGAGTGCCCGGACTTCGGCCAACAACCCCATTTCAAGCATTTTTTCAACCCGCCGGTCGATGCGGTCATAGAGACTTTGTCGGTCCATGTACAGGCCGATTTTCAACACCCGATAGGGCCGGTCGGAAAACTCGTGTTGCCGGTGATAGGCCGAGATGGGTCGGCCCGTACTTTCATAGACTTCCAATGCCCGAATCACGCGAAAGACGTCGTTGGGATGGAGTTTGGATCCCGTTACCGGGTCTACGCGGCAAAGTCTTTCATATAGCGCTGCCGGACCGAGACTCTTTTTCTCGGCCTCTAATCTGTCCCGAACCTGCCGGTTGTGACCGTTGTGCCCGAGATCAAACAGTCCTTGAAGGAGGGCCTTGATATATAAGCCGCCCCCCCCGACAATGAAAATCGGAACCCTGTTTACATCAAGCCGTTCTATGACCTGCCGAGCCAGGGAAACGAAGCAGGCGACATCAAACGGCTCATCGGGTTTGATTACATCGATGAGATGATGTGTCGCCAGTGCCTGTTCGTCCGGCGTCGGTTTGGCCGTACCCACATCCATTCCCTGGTAAACCTGCATAGCATCGGCGCTGACAATGTGTCCACCGATAGGCGCGGCCAAAGCCACCGCAGAAGTGGTTTTCCCCACTCCGGTGGGACCCGCGATGACAATCAGCCGAGGGCGTCTTTCAGACATGACATTACCATTTCAAAGGATTCGGACTCGGATAAAAGCTTAACAGATAAGGCCATGATTTCAAGGTCTCAAGAGTGCGTACCTACTTGACGACAGGAAAAATAAACCTTAGTATATTCATATGGATTATATGAGGTGATATGTCTTATTCTTTGGTGATTGAAATTTATGGATAATTGCCTATTTATAACACGTAATAAGGGAGACTGCGGAAATGGCAAGATATGAAGGCCTGGTCACCGGCACCGGTCCCGGCGGCCGTACCGTAGTGACAATAAGGCCCAGTCAAATGGGAATTCCCGGCGCACCTGAAGTGAGCCGTCGGGTATGCCATACATCTACGGACGGTTCAACGGTGACGGTTGATGCCCTCAACACGATCGGTGCTGAAACGGGAGATTGGGTATCGATTAGGCAGGCGGACGGCATTGCCAAGAAAAATTTGGCTGTCCTGTTGGGTATCCCCTTATCGGGGGGTATTTCAGGCATGATTGTAGGCGCCCTTTCCACCTCTGTCATGACGGGTTTCAATCCGATCGCATGGTGGGCTGCTCTTGGTACCGTCGGCCTGATAGCGGGCATTGTCGTGAGCAAACGGGTCTATGCCCGGTCAGCGAATCTAAACCCACTAGTCATTCAAGAGGTATTACAGGCAGCCGACGATGTCACCGCCGAGTTCGGGAACGTCCGGTCTCGCATGGAAAAAGCAGCCGCCGGCTGCAGCGATTGCACTCAGTGTTGGGCGGGTCCGATTTCAAACCGTAATAAGTAACCGGGAACCAAAACCGGGAACCAAAGCTACGAAAAAACCGCCTCATAAGAAACGCGACTTATGGATGGGCACTCGCTAACGTGCCCGCAGACGAATTTTTTGAAGGACTTTCAGGAGGAAGTGTCTTCGGCGCAAGATCATTCCGGGAACGACTCCGGCCAAGTGGTAAGGCAAGAACTGAACACCCGTCACGTCCCACCCCAGTCCCCACCGTCCGAGGGCATATACTCCCCACACGGCGACACCCAGCATCACCAGTACGGACCCCACTTGGGATAAGCGGTCTCTTTTACCCTGTTTCATATGTAGAAGGGGGCCTTACGCCTTCTCCGATCCGGGAACCGGTAGGAACGCATCAATGCAAGGTTTGATCTTTTGCCGCCGCCATGGTCCAACCTCTCAAACTTTCCATAATGCTATCAATAACCTGTATCGAGGAACGCACCTGTTGGGTTGCCCGTCCAATCCATGCCGCGGCCTGGGCGATATCAATTCTGTCACCGATGGCAACCAGTTCATCGACGTGACTCTCCAGCCGGGGACGCGTCATTTCCAAGATCTCCAAACGCCTGGCATAATAATCGGACAGGTGTTGAGATTGCACAATGGGAGTGGTGTCCAGCAACTCATATTGGCCAAGCAAGGTCACCGCGACAATGTCAATCTCCTTGACGGCACAAACCAGGCGAAGGAACTCCGGACCGTCAACCAGTTTTTCGGTAATGCGAATCAGTTCATCTCGCATGGAGTGCAGAGCTTCAGATATATCAAATAGTCTCAATAAGGTTTCTTCAAATTTCATTGGCCACCTCTGTCGGTTGCTTCATGTCATATAGGACATTCGGGAACCGATCAACACAAAAACACTTAAGTATTCAGGCTTGCTGGTTTTATCCGACCTCCGTCATTACACTTCAATCTTAACGGTCGCCCCCGATGCTTCAACCCGATATCTGCACAAAGACGGGCATCCTTGACAGAAACCCAATAATTGCGTAAAACCGATCACCTGCCATAAGGGACATGATGAACAGACTATTTCCGCAATCGATGGACGACGGGAGATAGACCAAGACGGAAAACGCATAGGGAAACTAGCGTCGATGAAACGCTGGCACTACATTTTGATTGGCGGCTTTATCACCCTGAGTGTTTTGGGAATACTGGTTTACGGCAATCGGAAAGGCGACGTCATTGACCCGTCAGGGCGTAAAGAAAGCACTCCTCACAGGAGCATGCCTGGAGGCACCAAGACCCGGGTGCATCTTTACTTTTGTGATGAAACCGACGGGTACCTGGCGGCGGAAGAACGAAACCTTTCAATGCCCCGGGACGTGGTGGCGCAATCCAAAAAACTGGTCCAAGCGCTTATCACCGGCCCCGAAACGGCATTAAGGCCCACAGTACCGCCACAGACCCGGCTTTTGGCACTCTATGTGACTGAAAAGGGCATTGCCTACGTCGATTTTGACCAGGCGGTCCGAAAAGAACATGGCGGGGGGACACTTTCTGAATTATTAACCATTTACTCCGTCGTCAACACCTTATGTCTTAATATTTCCGAGATTTATGCGGTCAAGATCCTGGTCGATGGCCGTGAAGAAAAAACATTGTCAGGCCATATCGATATACAGAGACCGTTTAAGGCCAATCTACTCATGCTCAAAGAATAGTCTCGCGGTGAAAACCTAGGAACCACAGGCTTGAGGTTAAGGCCCAATGGAAAAAATTGTCCCTCCTAATAAGATGCGTAATATCGGGATCATTGCCCACATTGACGCGGGCAAGACAACCGTCACGGAGCGTATTTTGTATTACACCGGCCGATCCCACAAGTTGGGTGAGGTCCACGACGGTGAAGCCGTCATGGATTGGATGCCCGACGAGCAAGAGCGGGGCATCACGATTACCTCCGCCGTGACCACCTGCCAGTGGAAAGACACGGAGATACACATCATCGATACCCCGGGACACGTCGACTTTACCATCGAGGTAGAACGCTCCCTCAGAGTCTTGGATGGCGCCGTCGGGGTCTTTTGTGCCGTGGGAGGTGTCGAACCTCAATCGGAGACCGTATGGCATCAGGCGGATAAGTATCGCGTGCCCAAAATTGCGTTTATCAATAAGCTGGACCGAATCGGAGCCGATTTCGAAGGCACCATCCAAATGATGCGGGAACGGTTGTCCATCGTACCCTTGGTGATGGCCATCCCGGTAGGCACGGAGGAATTATTCCAGGGGATTATCGATATCCTCAACATGAAGGTGTTGGTCTGGGAAGACGAAACCTTTGGAGCCACGTTTTCCAGCAGTGACATTTCCGAAGATCTGCGGGAAACGGCGGAAGCCTATCGAGAAAAACTCATCGAGACGGTGGCAGAGTTCGACGACAGCATCATGGAAGCCTATCTGAGTGAAAGTGCCATTTCCACGGAAATGATCGTCCATGCGATTCGGCAAGCCACACTGGCCCTCAAGCTGGTTCCTGTGTTTTGTGGTGCCGCCCTTAGAAACAAGGGCATACAGCCGCTCCTGGGAGGAATTGTCGACTTTTTGCCCAGTCCCATGGAAGCCCCCGCCGTTGAAGGAACAAACCCGGCAACCGGAGAACTCACCCGGGTACCGCCGGACGGGAACGCACCTTTGGTGGCCCTGGTCTTTAAAGTAATGATGGAGCAGGGACGAAAATTGAGTTATGTGCGGATCTACGCCGGGAAGCTCAAGGCCGGAGACGAGGTGTTCAATTCGGACAAGGGAAAAAAGGAAAAGATTTCCCGTATCTTTGCTATGCATGCCAACAAAAGGCAGCGAATAAACGAAGCCCGTACCGGTAATATTGTCGGGGTGGTAGGCTTGAAGGAATCGGAAACCGGAGACACCCTGTGTGAACCGTCCCACCAAGTGGCCTTGGAACCCATAGGCGGGTACGACCCGGTGATTTCTGTCGCGGTAGAACCCAAAACCCATGAAGACCATGAAAAGATCGGTTCGGCGCTCACCAAGCTGGAGGCGGAAGACCCCACTTTCAAGGTCAAATACGACTCAGATACCGGCCAAACGGTAATTTCAGGAATGGGCGAACTTCACCTGGAAATACTTGTTAATCGCCTCAAACGAGAGTTCAACACCCACGTCAATGTGGGGAAACCACAGGTTGTATACAAGGAGACCGTTGGCCAAACGGCGCAAGCGGACGCGGTTTTCGAAAAGGAAGTGGCCGGGACCAGCCATTTCGCCCAAGTTACACTCAAGCTGGTCCCTCAAGCGCGTGGTCTGGGCAATGACTTCGAGGAAGCCCTACCCCCCGAGACCCTTCCCTCGGACTTGATTGCCGCCGTTCGGCAAGGAGTCACAGAATCGATGGCCACGGGCACTATACTCGGGTACCCGGTGGTGGATACAAAAGCCTGCTTGACAGACGCCGTTTTCAAGGAATCCACGGCAAGTGAACTCGCCTTCAAGGTGGCCGGATCCATGGCATTTAAAGCAGCGCTGGAGAAGGCTTCGCCATTTCTTTTGGAACCCGTAATGGCTGTTGAGATACTCGTTCCGGAACCCTTCATGGGGGAAGTCATTGGGGAACTAAATGCTCGAGGGGGGAAGGTAGGTGAACTAACGCCTCGGGGCAGCATGCAAATCATCAAGGCCAGTATCCCACTTTCTAATATGTTCGGTTACTCCACCACCTTGCGGTCGGCCACCCAGGGCCGCGGGACCTTTTCTATGCACTTTTCCCATTACGACAAGGCGGTTAATCCCCCTGTCTAGGAGCCTGTCGGAGAACTTGCAGGAAAGCCACTTTGAGAGTTTTTGATAACAGGAGTTCTCCGACTGGCTCCTTGCCCCGATATCGAACGGAGTTGACGTTGTACCTTTTTGTTCTCGCCGTCGGATAACCCTTTTAGAAGTCGCCGGATTTCTTCCTGCCTCGCCTCGTTTTCAGAAAAGAGCTTCATGGCTCGACGCAAGTGAAACACCGCCGTTTCTCGGGGTCCTTTCTTCTTATAATAGAGTCCGAGATGATAATGCGCCTCCGGCAGATCGCCCAACCTGCCAAAGGTTTCTCCCAGATGGTACCTGGCCTGCAGGTAATCGGGGGCGTCCTGAATGACTTCCGCCAACGTGCGCCGTGCCGCCTCCAGTTTTTCTGTCTCCATGTAGGCCCGGCCCAGAAGAAAACGCCCTTGCACGTCCTCGAAATCAAACGCCAGGGCGTTTTTTAATGTATTAATGGCCTTGGTATAATCTCCCATTGCAAAATAAACCTCGCCCAGGCTCCTGAGTATGTCCGAATCCAAGGGCATCAATGCCAATGCCTGCTTAAGGGCTTCCATGGCCGCGTCTTTTTTACCCTCTTCATAAAGAACCAACCCCTTGCCGTAATATCCCAACGCGTTGTTTGGGTCTTTGCGAAGCACCGCGTCAAACATATGGTGCGCTGTCGGAGAATCTACACACAAGGCGATGAGTTTGGTCCGTGTTTTCTGGAACTCTGAAAGGCCGGCCTTGGCATTCTCCTGTGTGGATTCTTTGTGAACCTGGATCCATGTATCTAAATACATCAATCGCGCTTCCACCGCCGGATGGGTACTCAAGTAGGAAGGGACCTCTTTGGATCCGAACCATTGTTTCTGGCGTATCTTTTCCAACACCTTGATCAAAGCCTCCCCATCATAACCAGCATCTGTCAAATATCGGATCCCCAGCTGATCGGCCTCCACTTCATGTTCGCGGCTGTACTTTAGAGAAAGGGACTGGCCTGCAGCGATGGACCCGGTGGTAATGGCACTGGTGGCAGTTGCGCTACCACCCAAGAATACGCCGGCGACCACCCCGGCCAACGTAGCCAGACCGATCTTCTTGGACTGCTCAATCTGTTCGGAAATGTGACGACCAACAACGTGTCCGATTTCATGGGCCAAAATACCCGCCAATTCATCTTCGCTTTCCATTGCCACCAGCAGGCCACTGTAGATGAAGATGTGCCCGCCGGGCCCGGCGAAGGCATTGTAGACATCTTCCTGGACGACATAAAACTGAAAATCAAAAGGAGGGGATGCACAATGGTCCAATATACGCTGACCCACACCATTCACGTAATTGACGATAGACGGATCCTCGACCAAATCAAATCGCTTTTTGACATAGGTAATGAACTTCTCACCTAAATCCCGCTCCTCGGACGTCGTCAAACTCCCCCGGGCAGCAAAGGCAACGCTCGCCCCCAATCCCTGCCATAGGAATAGGGCAATCATCATCGCCAAGAATCCTGTCTTGATCTTGTTCACCGTGGATGTGCTCTCCAAAGAAAAAAAATCCGGTTTTAATACAGCTCAGGAAAAATAGATCCCCAGTCACCCCTTTGGTGATAATACCCACCAATCTATATACAAAAACCATAATGACGGCGGGGAAGAAAGTCAAACATTTCGCTTCTAGTACAGGAGGACCTGCCCGTTAAGCGATGATAATGGCTTTGCAGGAGCCCTGTTTTATGGTAATACGCTCCTGTGAGTCGGATCATCTGCATTGCAAATCAAAAAGGAGGCGTGGGGAAAACCACTACGGCCGTAAACCTGTCTGCCTCCCTGGCGGCCGCCGAACAAAGATCGTTACTCGTCGACTGTGATCCCCAGGGAAATGCCACCACAAGTTTGGGAATCAATAAATCGGAAATTGCCAACACCTTGTATCAAGGCTTGATACAGCAAGCCCCGGCCGAAGACCTTATATTAGATACCGATTTGGAACACTTAAAGATACTTCCGGCTTTTACAAATCTCATCGGCGCCGAAGTCGAACTGTTGGGTCAAGAGGGACGGGAAAAATTACTCAAAAACCTCCTGGCACCCGTCGTCAACGAATATGCCTATGTACTGCTCGACTGCCCGCCATCGTTAAGTATCTTGACCGTGAATGCCTTGACTGCGGCCCAGGGTCTTTTGATTCCGTTGCAGTGCGAGTTTTTTGCCCTGGAAGGCTTGAGCCAGCTACTGGAAACATATAAACGGGTCAAAAGACATCTGAACCCTCAATTGCGAATTGAAGGGGTTTTGCTCACCATGTTCGACAAACGCAATAACCTGTCACATCAGGTGGCGGAGGAAGCTCAGAAGTACCTGAAAGGCATGGTCTTTGAGACGTGTATTCCGAGAAACGTTCGTCTGGGCGAAGCGCCCAGCTTCGGCAAACCGATATTGTTATATGATATCGCTTCCCACGGAGCTCAGGCGTATCTGGCATTGGCCAAGGAGATCATGAACCACAGGAGCAAGGAAAATGCCTAAAAAGCAAGTGCTTGGGCGAGGTCTTGATGTGCTTATTCCCGGGGTGGACGCATCTCAGTTTGGATCAGCGGACCTTTTCTATTGTGACGTAGACGCCATACGAGCCAACCCGTACCAACCCAGACGACAGTTTTCCAAGACGGAACTTGAATCCCTGGCAGCGTCCATAAAGGCCAACGGCATCATCCAACCCTTGGTTGTCCGTTCCGCACCGGAGGGATATGAGTTGATCGTCGGTGAGCGACGGTGGCGTGCGTGCCAAATGGCAGGCTTGAAACAGGTTCCGGTGGTTGTCAGGGACGTTTCTGCTTTGGAAATGCTGGAAATGGCCCTGGTAGAAAACATACAGCGGGAGGACTTGAATCCGCTGGAAAAAGCAGAGGCATATCAGCGCCTCATGGACGAATTCGATTTGACACAGGAACAAGTGGCCGGTCGGGTGGGCCAACGCCGCTCTACGGTTGCCAACTTTCTGCGGCTTCGCAGTTTGCCCAAAGACATCCAAAACGATATCGTCAACAACACCCTAAGCATGGGGCATGCACGGGCACTCCTGGGTGCGGAAACGCAGACACAGCAAAAGGCTGTTTGGCGGCAGGTGGTCTCAAAAGGACTTTCTGTCCGGGCCACCGAGGACCTTGTCAAGAAGCTGACGAAGACAAAAGAGACCCCACAGAAGCCCGCAACAGCTTCTTCGGAAGATATATATCTGAAAAATCTAGCGGACGAACTGGCCCGAAGCCTGGGCACCAAGGTGCATATCCTTCGCAAGGGCAAACGGGGCCGACTTGAGATCGAGTTTTACGGAAACGACGACTTGGACCGTCTGATTTCCCTGTTGAAAGGAACCTAAGTTTACCCGGGGAGCAATCGGGTTGTCCCCACTGTGCAAGCCGACGACGTGTTTATCCCTATAAAACCGGTCTAACAGTCAGCATACACCTTTTTGTCATGTCTCTTCACATCATTGTAGATGGGTACAACCTCATCCGGCAGTCGAACACCTTAAGCGTCATCGAAAATGAGAGTCTGGAAGCCGGGCGAGACGCCCTTGTCAACAGCTTGATCGCTTACAAGCAATTGCGGCATCATGCGGTGACCGTTGTGTTTGACGGCACGGAGGCCGATGCGATTTTGCAAGAACCAAGAACCCGTCGCGGCGGGATTCAAATTGTTTTCTCACATAAGGGCCAGCAGGCAGACACTGTAATTAAGCGCATGGCCTTCCAGGAACGGGAGCGGGCGGTAATCGTTTCCTCGGACAAAGACATTGCCGATTACGCAGAGCAGCAAGGGGCCGCTGCTATCGGGGCCACCGCATTTGAAGAAAAGATGAAAGCAGCGATCTTGATGCCGACCGGCACCATGCCCATCGACCCGGAAGAACCCACCGAATGGAAACCCACGACAAAGAAAAAAGGGCCGTCCCGCCGCCGCTCCAAACGGGAACGGAAACGAAAGGTTAGAACCCGTAAGCTTTGATGGAACCGTAAAAAGCAAATCTATACCGCGTGCGGTATCCTATTGGCAACGAAGTTGTTAACAGTTGTTTGGAGACGAGCACTTTCCGGTAAACATCCGGACACGGACTTCGTTGGAAGTCTTCCAACCGTCATGCCGGACTTGATCCGGCATCCAGAAGTATCTGAATTCACTGGATTCCGGCCTGCGCCGGAATGACGACAAAGCGGAGAAGTCGACTTTTTGCGACGCCATCAAGCTTTAGGGCTAACGCATACATAGAGGGCCGCCGACTCTGTTTACTCTCCGCTCAATGCGTTGTTCGACTTCGTTGTGTCTTCTGCAACCCCTGCGTTATATGCCTCCACCGCTTCATTGTATTCTTGTCGCTTTTTTTCATAGGCTTTTATTCGCAGGTTGAAATCGGATATTTCTTCAACCAGTTTTCGTTTCCGGGCGGGTGTCAAACGCACCTTGGCGGCCTGATCAAGGGCTTCTCTTTCCTTCATTAAGGCCTCATACTCCTGCTGTAATGCCTCCCCTCTCTTTTCCAATAGATCGGCCTGCGCATCAACCGACTCGTCTTCCGTAACAGGACTGCCCCCTGCGCCCGTCTCCGCTGCCTCGGATGTATCGGCCGTCCTCTCTTCCTTTTCCACTTGGGGCGCCACACGGGGCGAAGACTTGGCCTCTTTGTAGGCCTCTATCTTCTCCCGTTGGTCATCGGGAATGTTGGCGATATTATCAGTGAATTGGACCTTCCCCTCCTCATCCACATACTTATAGAATTCCGCAAAACCAGCGGGGGCGATACCCATACAGACCAAGAAAATAACCCATACGCCAAGTTTTTTCATTTTTCCTTGTCCTAACCCTTGATGAAATCGTAAAAAGCCGGTTTAAGCCGCACCGCGGCTTCCTGTCGGTAACGAACTTGATCACCGATTTGTCAGGTAACGCCTGGCGGCATAACCTGAGCTATGAGCTACAAGCGCTGGGGCCACTTCAAATTTCAACGCGCCTAACTGTCTGAGGCCTCTAGAGACCCTTGATTCCGTTGGCCAAGTGGATGTCGAATGCAGCACACACGTTGTAAGATGTATATAACAAACTCAGAAAAGATAGCCCCAACGGAATTTAGGGTCTCTTGGGGCCGAGTTTTAGGCGCGTTGAAATTTAAAGCGGCCCCAGCGCACGACCTTCTCAAAAAAGACAAGTCAAGTTCGTTGGAAATGCTGAGCCTCGGAGATAAGGGACATGCCCATTCCAAGCCTTGGTTCTTATTGAAATTATAAACGAGTGCCGATATAGTGTCAAGATACACGGAACACCCCCCTTGGGCGCACGACCGGCTCTCATTCGTTGAGTACGTTCCTGGTTCATCCATGACCGATAAATGACAAAACATACGAACCCTCAAAGACCATTCTCTTATTATGTCACATTGGCCGTGAAAGGCTTTTGCATGGGTGCGTCCGATGTCGTTCCCGGAGTATCGGGAGGCACAATAGCCCTAATCACGGGTATATATGAAGACTTGATCCATGCCATCAAGTCTTTTGATCTCCCAAGCCTTCGCCTCCTCCTCAGATTCCGCATCAAGGACTTCTTGAACCGTGTCTCTTATCAATTTCTGGCTGCGGTGGGAATCGGCATCCTGGTCGCCGTATTTTCCCTGGCCAAGATCCTGAGTTGGTTACTCCAGAATGAACCGGTTCTGTTGTGGTCATTTTTTTTCGGGTTAATTCTTGCTTCCATCGTCATTGTCGGTCGTCG
>Ga0180435_10004857_pt1 | contig 13155 bp, 9 predicted proteins | sample SS_ome_3_FD_132467 | JGI IMG/M metagenome (GOLD analysis project Ga0180435, IMG submission 132467) | Hypersaline lake sediment archaeal communities from the Salton Sea, California, USA - SS_3_S_1 metaG | ecosystem: Environmental > Aquatic > Non-marine Saline and Alkaline > Hypersaline > Sediment... | reverse complement strand
CCTCCTTCGCGGAAGCGTAGGCGATTCGCCAGTGGTGGGCCCGGTCTCTTCCGAAACGTCCGTGGCCTTCGGCCAAGTTTGCCGGTACCGACGACGCCGACCGGATGACTTGATCCGCAACGGATTTCAGCGGAGCGGGTACCTGCCTCGCGAGCGCGATTGCGTTGGCCGCTGCTTCGACCGCCTTTTCGGTGGCGATGAGGTTGCTGTTGGGGAGCGCGTTGTTCATGGTGGCCTCCGGGGAGTTCATGCCCCCCTCCAGCCGATGGGGTCTTTGGGGTCAAGGGGTCGCCCGCCGCGGGCGATGCACTTCACCCCTTGACCCCAAAGACCCCATCGGCTACCTCTCTCCTTCGGAATTCCCCGGAGGCCACCATGAACGACGGGTCCCGAGCGCATCCCGGTCACCGTCTCCTGCCGCTGCCGCTGCCGCTGACCGCTGCCGCTGACCGCTGGCGCTGTCCGCTGCTTCCTGCTGCTGTCGTTGTTCCCTGTCGCTGGCCGCTGCCGCTGTCATCGGGCGCGGCCACGGGCGCGGGTTTGCCCCGCGTCCGCTTCTGTGATGGAATCCACCGGAGTCTTCGAAAGGCGGGGAGGAATCGATGGACATCGGGCTGGTGAAGGACAGACGGCCGTTCGAGCACCGGGTGGGGTTGACCCCCGGCGGGGTGCGGGTGCTCACCGAGAAGGGGCACCGGGTCTACGTCGAGGACGGTGCTGGCGTCGAGGCCGGTTTCGACAACCGCGCCTTCGAGCGTGTCGGCGCCACGGTTGTCTACTCCGAGGACGACGTGCTGTTGCGGTCCGAGCTGGTGATCCGGGTGTCGCCGCCGCAGCCGGCGGACTACCACCGATTTCAGGAAGGCCAGATCGTCGTTTCCAGCTGGCACCTGGCGTTGGCGCCGGCGGATGCCTTCGCGACCCTGCTCGAACGCAACGTCACCACCGTCGGCTACGAGATCATCGAGGAGGACGACGGCCGGGCGCCGGTGCTCGAGGCGATGTCGGAGATCGCCGGCCGGTTGGCGGTGATCATGGGATCGGGGCTGCTGCTCAACGAGTTCGGAGGCAAGGGCCTGCTGATCTGCGGTTCGCCGGGGATTCCTCCGGCATCGATGGTGATCCTCGGCGCCGGCACCCTCGGCCGGGCCGCGGCGAGGTACGCCCAGGGCATCGGGGCTCACCTGGTCGTTCTCGACACGGACGTGGACGTTCTGCGCCGTCTGCAGGACCACGTGGGTTACGACGTGCCGACCATGATCGCCACTCGCCAGAACATTGAGAAGGCGTTGGCGTTCGCCGACCTCTTCCTCTGCGGCGTGGCGGTCCACGGAGAGCGGACGCCGATCCTGGTCACCCGGGACATGCTCAAGCTGATGAAGCCTCGGACCATCATCATGGATCTCTCCATCGACCAGGGGGGGTGTTGCGAGACCTCGCGGCCGACGGACTTCTCCTCTCCCACCTACGAGGTGGACGACATCATCCATTTCTGCGTCCCCAACCTGCCCTCGTCGGCTTCGCGGGCATCGACCCGGGCGTTGACCAACTCGATCCTGCCCTACATCGAGGAGATCACCGACCGCGGATTCGACGACGCCATTCGATCCGACAGGGCCATCCAACGGGGGACCTACACCTACAAGGGCCACTGCGTCCGTAGACGATTGTCCGACGAGCTCGGGGTGCCATATCTCGACGTGCGGGCCGGTTGAGGGGTGCAGTATGGGCTGGGTTGACATCTACCGCACCCGAACCACCACGGCCGCCGAGGCGGTGAAGGACATCCAGTCGGGCGACCGGGTATGGATCCACCCCGGATGCAACACGCCGGTCCGGCTGATCAACGCGATGGTGGAGCGCGCACCGGAGCTCGAGAACGTGGAGGTGGTCCACATCCTGACGTTCGCGGATGCGCCCTACGTCGAGCCCGGCATGGAGGCCCACTTCCGCCACCGCGCCCTCTTCACCGGCGGCAACGTCCGCAAGGCGGTGAACGAGGGCCGCGCCGACTTCGTCCCCATCCACCTGCACGAGGTTCCGTCGCTCATCACGGGCGGGCTGATGCCCATCGACGTCGCCCTGGTGCATTTGTCGCCGCCCGACGAGCACGGTTTCTGTTCGTTCGGAGTCGGCGTCGACGCCACCAAGGCGGCGGTCGAGAACGCGCGCACCGTCATCGCGCTGGTCAATCAGCAGATGCCGCGGTCGCTGGGCGACTCCTTCGTCCACATCTCCAAGCTGACCCACGTCGTCGAGGTCGACGACCCCATCATCGAGCACCCCATGGCGCCGGAGATCTCCGACGTCGCCCGGGCCATCGGTGGCAACATCGCCTCGCTCATCCCCGACGGTGCGACCCTGCAGATGGGCATCGGCGAGATCCCGGATGCGGTGCTCGACTTCCTCGAGGACAAGCAGCACCTCGGGGTCCACACCGAGATGTTCTCGGACGGGCTGGTGGACCTCTTCGAAGCGGGCGTCGTGACCAATGAGCGCAAGACCCTGCACCGGGGCAAGATCGTCGCCTCCTTCGTCATCGGCACCCGCCGGGCCTTCGATTTCATCGACAACAACCCCTTCATGGAGTTCCACCCCAACGAGTACGTCAACAACCCGTTCGTCGTTGCCCAGAACGACAACATGGTGGCCATCAACTCGGCCATCGCGGTGGATCTGACGGGGCAGGTCTGCGCCGACTCCATCGGGACCCGGGTCTACTCGGGATTCGGCGGCCAGCTGGACTTTGTGCGCGGCGCGGCGCGCGCCAAGGGGGGCGTTCCCATCATCGCGCTGCCGTCCACGGCCCTGGGGGGCACCACCTCGCGGCTCGTGGACACGCTGCTGCCTGGCTCGGGGGTCGTCACGACGAGGGCCGACGTCCACTTTGTGGTCACCGAGTACGGCATCGCCGAGCTTTGGGGACGAAGTCTTCGGGAGCGCGCGCGCAGCCTCATCGACATCGCCCACCCGGACTTCCAGGACGAGCTCGAACGGGCGGCCGGCGAGCGCAATCTGCTCTGACGCCATCACGGGAAAGGGGTTGTCGTGGCAGAGGACCGGATGATCACCTCCGCCACCCGGCGGTTCCTCAAAATCGGCGGCCTCGCCGGCCGCGTCGGGGTGTCGGTGATGACCCGCCAGGCGCTGGACGTCGTCCGTTCGAGTCCGACGAAGAAGCTGCGCCAGACGGAGAACCTGGTGAAGAACGCGCTTCGCATCGTCGAGACCCTGGGTGAGCTCAAGGGCGCCGCCATGAAGGTCGGGCAGATGCTGAGCCTGCACGAGGGCCTCCTGCCCCCCGAGGTGGCAGAGGTGCTTCGTTCGCTGCAACAAGAGGCTCCGAAGGTGCCGGCGGAGGTCATGGAGTTCGAGGTCCGGGGAGCGCTTCCGGATTTCGACGAGCTCTTCGAGAGCTTCGACTTCACCGCGTTCGCGGCGGCCTCCATCGGCCAGGTCCACCGGGCGCGGATGCGGGATGGTCGCGAGGTGGCGGTCAAGGTGCAGTACCCGCTCATCGACGAGATCGTCAAGGCCGACCTGAAAAACCTCAAGACCGTCATGAAGCGGCTCTTCGCCCTCTTCACCGACGCCGATTTCGAGCCCCTCTGGGGCGAGCTCCGCGACGTTCTGTTGGCCGAGATCGACTATCTGCAGGAAGCCGCGAACATCCGGCGGATGATCGAGCTGCACGCCGACGTACCGGAGATTCTCATTCCGTCGGTGGTCGAGGAGGCCACCGCGAGGAACGTCTTGACCATGGAGTACGTCGAGGGCATCCCACCGGGCGAGGCGTGCAGCGATCGATACCCGGCAGAGCTCCGGGACCGGTGGGGAGTGGTGCTCTCCGAGTTCCAGCTGCGGGGCATCATCGAGCACCGGTTCCTGCACGCCGATCCCAACATGGCCAACTTCGCCTTCCGAGAGGACGGAGCGGTGGTGGTCTACGACTTCGGCTGCGTCAAGGTCGTCCCGGAGAAGCTGGCCCGGGCCTACGCCGAGGCGCTGACGGCGGTCATCGAGGACCGAATCGCCGATCTGCCGGAGATCTACGCGGGGATCGGGATGACGATGAGCGATGGGAGTCCCATCGACGTGAAGCTCATCGAACCCTACATGGAGCTCATTGCTGACGTCTTCCGCGAGGCGCCTCCCTACACCTTCGGCGAGCACAACGAGGAGATGTACCGCGAGGTTGTCCGCCTCGGTCTGGCGGACTGGCAAGCGAACAAGGACATCACCTATCCCGAGGACGTGATCTTCGTCAACCGGACCATGGTCGGCAACTTCGGCAACCTGTCGCGCCTCGGCGCCACCGGGCCGTGGCGCGACCTCGTGCTCGAGTACGCGGCCGCCGTCACTTCCGAAAGCCCTCGTTAAGTCGCAAAATCCAAGAATCTCCGTCAGATTGGATTTTTCCAATCTGACGGAGATTCTTGGATTTTGCGAGTGGTCGATCGCTTATCGGAGCTCACCGACGGTTTTGGTCAGCGAGATGACCTGTCCTGCGCGCAGGACCTCGAGCTCGAAGAGGTCGTCGTCCCCGAGGTCCTTGGTGGCCGATCGGACCTTGCGGCCGAAATCGGCGTCCCCGACGGGAACGCCCTGAATGGCGAGGATCACGTCGCCGCCGATCATCAGGCTCCGCCCTTCGATCTCGGCTCGGAACGTCCCCGGCCTGAGCCCGAGGGCAGCTGACGCCGAGCCCGCCGTGACCCGTTCGACCAGAATGCCGGCGGGTTGCGGCAGATTGAAGATTCGCGCCCATGCCTCGGTGAGTCGGGTGCCGTCCATCCCGCTCCAGAACGGTTTCTTGTCGAGCATTTCGCTTCTGGCCATGTTCGAGGTGATCACGAAGCCGAGTCCCTGCGAGCCCACGGAGTTGGACATGATGTGGCTGACGACGCCGATGACCTCGCCGTCCATGTTGAACATGGGACCGCCCGAGTTGCCCTCGTTGATGGCGGCGTCGGTCTGCAGCAGCTCGACGGGTTCGATGCCGCCGAAGAGGTCGTCCGGGGTCCGGCGTGCGCTGACATGGCCGACGGTGAGGGTGTGGGCGTAGCTGAGGGGTGCACCGATGATGAAGACCTGCTCGCCGACCCTGACCGCGTCGGAATCCGCCAGAACGAGCGGAGTCACGGAGGGAGGGATCGTCTCAGCCTTGATGATCGCGAGATCGACGGAAGGATTCGACGAAACGATGGTCGCCGGTGAGACGTCGCCGGTCGCCCAACGGACCGCCACATCTTCGGCGAGGTGAACCACGTGGGCGGCAGTGAGGATCACGCCGTCGTCGGAAATCAGGAACCCCGAGCCGAGCCCGCCGGTCCGAACCTGGTGCGCGGGCCCCGTGCTCGGCACGACCTCCGAGATGGTGGCGATTTCGACCACCGCCGGATCGACCCGCTCGTAGAGCTCGGTCAAACCGGGTTGATCGGCGGCGGCGCCGAGAGCGGTCGCAAAGAGGACGGTGACGACGAATGCCGGCGCTCTCATCGGCGGAGTGCGACCTCCTGCGCGGCGAAGAAGAACGACGACCGCTCCAGGTCGATGAACTCGTTCTGGAGGGCTTGCAGCTCCTGCCAGATCGTCTTGGCGGGCTCCTGCTCGAGTCTCTCCATCATCCTCGGAGCGTTGGAAACGCGAAGCTCGACCAGGCCGTCGTAGGGCTCTGAGGTGCCTCGGAACAGCATGACCTGGAGGTTCTCGTCCACCGCCAGGATCGTCGAGAAGGTCAGTCCCACGGCGTTGAGGACCTTGGCGAGCTCGGTGGCCTTGACCTGATAGGCCTTCCAGGAACGGCGGAAGTCCTGGATCGAAACATCGCGCTTTCTCCTGATGCACTGGATGAACGTAATCACGGTTCCCTCCCCGACATTGGAACGTTGTTGCAAACGATCGACGCAGAGATTGTATCGCAGGACCCCAGGACCCCAGGACCCCAGGACCCCAAACCCATGTATCATCGCCCAACGACACAAGGAGGATTCATGAAGCGTTTCCTGGTTCACTGGCTCGTCATCGCCCTCGCTCTCTGGGTCACCACCTGGATTCTGCCGGGAGTCAATGTGACCTCCTACGCCGCGCTGGCCATCGCGGCGGTGGTGCTCGGTCTCGTCAACGCCCTGGTTCGACCGGTGCTGACCATCCTCACGCTGCCGATCACCATCCTCACCCTGGGGCTCTTCTACCTCCTGGTGAACGGGTTCACCTTCCTGCTGGCGGCCTGGCTCGTGCCCGGGTTCCAGGTGGGAGGCTACTGGTGGGCGGTGCTCGGCGCGCTGGTCTTCAGCATCATCTCGTCCTTCATTGGGATGTTCACCGGTGACGACTGATTTCTGGATTTTGGCGGGCCACGCCATAATGCGGTGAAAGCCGAAGGGAGTGGCGCGTGAGAGCTCACCGATACACGGCTTGCGCGGCTCTGTTGATCGTCGTCGTGGCGATTTGGATCTACGGCGTCGCCTTCGAGGTGATGTTCTGAGACGGGGGGAGGTTGCCGTGGGTCGATGCTTGTCGGGGACTCACCGCATCGTCGTTAGGACCGTGCTGGTTCTGCTCGTGGCGGCGGCAGGGTCCGGCGCTCGGGCGGACGATGTTCCGACGCCGACAACGACGCCGACACCGGGTGCCGAGGCCGCGTCCCGCGAAGGGGGCGCCGAGCCGGCATCGACGGCGGCAGAGATCGTCAACTCCCCCGAGCTCTCCGACGAAGAGGTGACCGATGCCCTCCTTCATCCGTACCCGGAGGAGGCCGACAAGAGCCTCAGGGAAAAGGCCAAGGCCTTCAGGGATGCGGCGCGAGGACTCCTGGTCTGGGATTTCTTCGACGGCCGGTTGACCGTTCGCGGCCACATGCGGCTCCAGCTCGACGGGACGACGGCGAAGGGCGACTCGACCTTCGAGGCCATTCACGGCGAGCTCGACAGCGGTGTGGACGTCAGGCGGCTGCAGTTCTTCGCTCAGGGCACGATCGACGACCACCTCCGCTACAGCGCGTCGTTCAACTTCGGCGCCGATGCCGGATTCGGCGAGGTCTTCATCGAGGGCCGCCACGAAGGTCTGAGGGTCTTCGGCTACAACATCGGCCAGTTCAGGGTCGGCATCTTCCAGGAGCCCTTCGGATTCGAGCGGGTGATGAGCAGCTACTACACCGGGTTCATCGAGCGTTCGCTTCCGGTGTGGACCTTCTCTCCCGGCAACAACGTCGGCTACATGCTCCATGACACGACCGAGAACAAACGGTTCTCGTGGTCGTTGGGGTTTTTCTCCTTCGGCCAGACCAACGAGGCCAACGCGTCGAACTCCAACCTCTCCGTCACCGGCCGCCTGACCGGGTTGCCGATCTACCGTGATGGCGGACGGCGCTTGCTGCATCTGGGCGTTTCGTTCTCGACTCGCGATCCGAAGGACAGTCACATCCGCTACCGGTCGCGGCCGGAAGCGAGGTTTGTGGACTTCCTCGCCGACACCGGCGAGTTCGACGCCGGCAGGATCAGGCTTTTCGGAGTCGAGGCCGTCAGCCTCCACGGGCCGCTGTCATTCCAATCCGAGTTCATCATGTCGGAGACTGATGGAACCGATTGGGGAGACCTCACGTTCTGGGGAGCCTATGCCCAGGTGAGCTACTTCCTCAGGGGCGATCACCGGACCTACGACGAGCAGCTCGGCGTTTTCTCCCGGGTTCAGCCGAAGAAGCGATACAGCGGGAAACCGTTCAAGGGAGGTTTCCGAAGCGGCGCGTGGGAGCTGACGGGCCGAATCTCCAATATCGACCTCGAAGACGGCGGAGTCCACGGCGGCAAGATGTTGAACCTCAGCTTCGGAGTCAACTGGTACCTCAGCCCCACGTCGGCGGTGAAGCTGAACTACATCAACTCCGACGTTGATGACCAGGGCCGGGTCAACATCGTCGTGCTGCGCTATCAGTTCCGCCCGCTCCCCATCCCCGGTTGGAGATAGCGGTGGCGTAGCGGCGCCGGTCCGTGCCGATGGCCGATGGTATGATGCGCGGCCATGGGTACGTGGAGTCCCTCATCGTGGCGACAGCGACCGGCCAGCCAACAGCCGACCTACCCGGACCGGGAGCGGCTCGACGCGGCAATCGGTGAGCTCGCCGCCCTGCCCCCTCTGGTGACCTCGTGGGAGGTCGAACGGCTCAAGGCGCAGCTCGCCGAGGCTGCGGAAGGCCGGCGATTCCTGCTCCAGGGAGGCGCCTGCGCCGAGCGTTTCGACCAGTGCTCGGCGGACATCATCACCAACAAGCTCAAGGTGCTGCTGCAGATGAGCCTGGTGCTGACCTACGGCCTGCGGCGGCGGATCATCCGGGTCGGGCGCTTCGCCGGCCAGTACGCCAAACCGCGGTCCTCGGACACCGAGACACGCGACGGCGTGTCCCTGCCGTCGTACCGGGGCGATCTCGTCAACGGCCCAGGCTTCACCGCCGAGGAGCGGATCCCCGATCCCGATCGCCTGGTTCGCGGCTACGAAATCTCGTCGCTGACCCTCAATTTCATCCGCTCGTTGGTGGAAGGCGGATTCGCCGATCTGCGCCACCCGGAGTACTGGGACCTCGACTTCGTCGAGCATTCGCCCAAGGCGGCCGAGTACCAGCACATGGTGGAGTCCATCTCCGACTCCATCAGGTTCATGGAGGTCCTCGCCGACTCGCGCTCGGAAGAGATCAGCCGGGTGGATTTCTTCACCAGCCACGAGGGGTTGCATCTGCCGTACGAGCAGGCGGTGACCCGCCGGGTGCCGCGGCGCGACGGTTGGTACAACCTGGGCACTCATCTGCCGTGGCTCGGGATGCGGACCTGCGAGCTCGACGGCGCCCACGTGGAGTACTACCGCGGAATTCGAAATCCAATCGGTCTCAAGGTCGGCCCGGCCATGACCGGCGACTGGCTCAGAGCGCTGATCGAGGTGCTGGACCCCGATGACGAGCCCGGCCGCCTGACCCTCATCCACCGCTTCGGCGTCGACAAGGTCGCCGACAGCCTGCCGCCGCTCATCGAGGCCGGAAAAGAGAGCGGCCGTCGGGTCGTGTGGTGCTGCGACCCGATGCACGGCAACACCGAGAAGACCGCCGACGGGATCAAGACCCGGCGCTTCGACAACATCCTCGGCGAGGTGGAGCAGAGCTTCGACATCCACCGGGAGATGGGGACCTACCTCGGCGGCATCCACTTCGAGCTCTCGGGCGACAACGTCACCGAGTGCATCGGCGGCGCCCGGGGTCTGGCGGAAGCGGACCTGCGGCGGGCGTACGAGTCCCGAGTCGATCCCCGCCTCAACTACGAGCAGTCGCTGGAGATGGCCCTCCTCATCGCCGAGAAGATGGCGAAGGAGAACGGGACGTCAGCATGATCGGCGCGTGAGCGCGCTCTTGATTCAATCGCAACGGCCGGGTGCTTCGAGCACCCGGCCGTTGCGATTGAAAGTGGATTCTTATCCAGGTTGGATCAGTTCTCGAGGATCTTCACGCTCCCCGACGAGGTGTCGGCGTGCAGCTCGACGGCGCCCGGGCCGCCGTTGAAGGACGCGCTGCTGCGCCTGAAGCTGCCGGGAAAGTCGCTGCGAATGCCTCCCGAGCTGGTGTCCACGGTGCCGGAGAGGACGGTTCCCGCGGGCAGCCGGATGGTGATGCTCCCGGAGCTCGCGCCGGCCTCGATGACGGCGTCGGGGGGGATGGCGTCCCACTGGGCGGTGATGCTCCCCGACGAGGTGTCCATGACGGCGTCGCCGAGCAGGCCGGCGAGCCAGATGCTGCCGGAGGAGGCATCGGCCCGAGCCTCGCGGGCGCCCCCCTCGAGGCGGATGCTGCCCGACGACGAGTCGGCGCTGAACAGCTCGAGGGGCCGGCTCACCGACACCCGGGTCGAGCCGGACGAGGTGTCGGAGCGGAACGAGCGCATCGCCCCGTCCGCAGTCACCGAGCCCGAGGAGGCGTCGCAGCTGACCTCGCCGTCGCCGAGATCGCCTTCGATGGTGATGGAGCCCGACGAGCTGTCCACCGAGAGGTCGAGGTCGGGCGGCATGGTGATCGTGACGCGGCCTTTGAGGTTGGGGCTCTTCCAGCTCCAGCTCCGCTTTCTGACGGACCGGATGAGCAGGGTGTCGCCCTTGTCTTCGAAGACCGGCCGGTAGGCTTCGATGGCGCGCTCGGCGCTGCCGCCGGACGACCTGGTGGAGAGCTCCACCACGGCGTGGACCGTCGAACCGGGTTGCACCAGCACGTCGACCCGGTGGAACGCGACGTCGATGACGAGGGTCTGACCCGGACGGGCGTCGAAGGTGTGCTCCTGCCGAAGCTCGACGTCGGCGTGGACCAGGGTTGCCGCCATGAGGGCGGCGATCAGGACGAGCGGGCGGATGATCTGCATGGTTACCTCCAGGGTTTGGATGCACGGGATGCTCCAAAGGATTGAACGGGAGCGCCGCCGTTTGGTTCGCGAGCTCCGAAGGAGAGGACGAAGCGTCCGGTCGCTTTGTTACGGACGAGACCACGATCATCCGGTCGACGGATTCCTGATGGAGCGCGGCTGATTCCGGTCTCGGATTGTGACTTCGAAGCCGCAGCGGCACAATGAAAGACGTGGTCCGCGTGAGATCTACCGCCGTGTTGCTCGCCGTGAGCGCCCTCGCGGCGACTGCCGCCTGGGCGGGCGATCCGGGCACGGCGTCGATCAGCGACGAGATCCGGCGGATCCGCCACGAGCCCGGCGGGGCGGTCGAGCTCTCCGACGTTCGGCTCCGGGCGGGCCTCGCGACGGTCATCCTCGAGCGGGGCGTCCTGGTTCCCTCGACCCCGGTGGCGGGGAGGCCGGTGGAGTTCGCCTTCATCGGTCGGGGCCGCATCGAGCTCGAGCCTCCCGACGAGGTCGAGGCCGGTCAGCTCGAGCTCTTTACCGGGGCTCGGACCCTGAACGAGCCGTTCGAGAACGCCGTTGTCGTCATCACGAGGGACGCCGCCGCCGATGCCGTTGGTCGAGGCACGCCGGCAGCGGCCGGGCCGACGGTCGATGCCGCCGGCGATCTTCTCGCCGCATGGAGGGGCAGCCCGGAGCGGAGGCTTCTCGACGTCGAAGCGAGGGTCTTCGCCGACGCGGTCGGCGACCGCCTCGCGGCGGGATTCTTCTGCGGCCTGTTCGACGGGAGGCGTCTCGGCCGGTTTCTGTACGTCGTCGATCCGCTGGAGGACGAGCAGGCGACCCTTGGCCGGTTCGTCCGGCCGGATTTGACGCGGATCGAGGAACGGAGGGCGCAGAGGACCATCGAGAAGGCGCAGCGCGAAGGCAAGCTCATCGGTCTCGAGGTGGCTGATCTCGGCATCTGGGACACCTGGCTCTCGGCGAGCCTGGTGGGGCCGGCGGGAGTGCCGGAGCCGCGAGCCCGCGGCGTCGAGCCCGAGCACTACGAGATCGACGCCGCGCTGGCCGGTGAGGATCTCGAGCTCGAGGCCCGGGTCAGCGTCGACCTGCGGGTGGTCGCCGGCGGTCTGAGAACCGTGGCCTTCGAGATGGGTCCGGATTTCATCCCCGTGGGAGTGGAGGATGGTGCCGGCCGCGAGCTGGGCTGGTTCCGCAGCCGCAACGAGCTGGTGGTGGTTCTGAACGAGCCCGCTGAGCCGGGCGACCGGTTCGAGACCCGCATCGATTACCGGGGCCGCCCGCTGGGTAGGGTTGCCGGAGGCGTCTGGGCTCAGCGCGACACCACCGGCTGGTACCCCCACGCCGGAACCACCGACCGGGCGACCTACGGGTTGACGTTGCAGTGGCCCGAGGGCTTCGACGTCGTGGCGTCCGGCGCCCCGGGGGATCGGGTTTCGGGTCCGCACGGAACCCTGCGGCAACGTTGGAGCCTCGACCGGCCGGCGCTGGGCATTTCCTTCGAGATCGGTACCTTCGAGGTGGTGACCGCAGAGGCCGGCGACGTTGCTGTATCGGTGGCGGTGGACGGGAACGGCCGGCCGGCGGAGGAGGCCCTCGCGAACGAGATTCTGGCGACGGTCATCGACGTCATGGAGTACTTCGAAGAGATCTTCGGTCCCTACCCGCTGGAACAGCTGCAGGTCGTGAGCACTCCGCGGAGCTACTCTCAGGGCTTGCTCGGGTTCATCTCGCTGTCCGCTCCGGCCATGAAGGACTGGGACATCTGGGGAGCACTCCTCGGCATCGAGGACCGGCGCACCATCATCGCCCACGAGGTCGCGCACCAGTGGTGGGGGAATCTCGTGGGGTGGGAGAGCTACCGGGACCAGTGGATCTCGGAGGCGATGGCCAATTACGCCGCACTCTCGTGGGCGAGGAACCGGCTCGAAGAGGATCGCGGCCGTCGGCTGAGCCGTGGACCCACCACCGGGTGGCGAACCGAGCTGCTGCGGCCCACCGCTGGCGGGCGACCGGTGGAAAGCCTCGGTCCCCTGGTCCTCGGCGTCCGGCTCGACTCGTCCATCAGCTCGAGGGCCTACAGGGCCATCGTCTATACGAAGGGCGCGCTGGTGCTCGACATGCTGTCGAGGTACTTCCAGGAGGATCGATTCTTCGACATCCTCCGGCGCCTCGTCGAAGTGGCCTCCGATCAGGTGATCTCCAGCGATGCGTTCCTCAGCGCCGTCGCCGGGTTCGGCGAGACCGACCTCGAGTGGTTCTCACGGCGGTACGTCTACGGGACAGGCCTGCCCGAGATCACCTACCGCTACGGAGTCGAAGACGTCGGCGGCGGCCGCTGGGCGGTGGTCGGCTCGGTGGACCAGGCAAGCCCCCATCGGCATCGGTACGAGGTGGTGGCGACTGCCCTCGGCCTCGACGTGCGGCGAACGGCGGAGCCGCAGTTCGACGTCGCCGACTCGACGTTGGTGGTGCCGTTTCAGATCGGGGTCGCCGGAGGGTCGGCTGTCGACGGGGAGCGCTCGGTGATCGGCGGCCGGCTCCTGGTCTCGGGTGCGTCCAGCCCCTTCCGGGTCCAGGTCGACGGCGAGCCGGGGGTCTTCTGGCTCGACCGAAACGGCGAGGTCTTCGGCCGTTTCATCGCCGCCGACCGGTGGCCGAGGCGCAGCGAGTATCTTCGGGGGCTCGGCCTCGAGGCCAACGGCGATGCGGGCGGCGCCCGAGAGGCGTTTCGGGGAGCTCTCGCGGCGGAGGTCGCAGT
>Ga0180435_10004856_pt1 | contig 13156 bp, 12 predicted proteins | sample SS_ome_3_FD_132467 | JGI IMG/M metagenome (GOLD analysis project Ga0180435, IMG submission 132467) | Hypersaline lake sediment archaeal communities from the Salton Sea, California, USA - SS_3_S_1 metaG | ecosystem: Environmental > Aquatic > Non-marine Saline and Alkaline > Hypersaline >... | reverse complement strand
GACTTTGATCCCTGCTGGTTGCCGAACGGTCGACTGGCGTTCATTACCGAACGTCGCGGTGGTTACCTGCGGTGCGGTCGCGTCTGTCCCACATACACACTGTTCGACATGAAGCCCGACGGCGATCAAATTCGCTGCCTGAGTTTTCACGAAACCAATGAATGGCATCCGGCAGTTGCTCATGACGGTCGCATCATTTACACGCGATGGGACTACGTTGATCGCCATGGCTGCACGGCTCATCTGCCGTGGATCACCACGCCGGATGGTCGCGATTCCCGCGCCGTGCACGGCAATTTCGCGCCGCGGTCGCTGCGGCCGGATATGGAGTTGGACGTGCGAGCGATTCCTGGCACGGCCAAATACGTTGCCACCGCCGCTCCGCATCACGGCCAAGCTTTTGGCTCTTTGGTGATCGTCAATCCGCACGTGGAAGACGACAACGCCATGGCGCCCGTCAAACGGCTCACGCCAGAGGTCGACTTTCCCGAGAGTCAGGGTGGAGCCCAGGTATACGGAATGGCTTGGCCGCTCAGTGAGGACTACTATCTGGCCGCCTACGATCCCGGCATGCAACCTGGTTCGGGGCGACAGGGGCAGGCCCACAAACGGGGCGACTACGGCATCTACCTCGTCGATTCGTTCGGCAACAAGGAGTTGATCTACCGCGATCTGGACATCGCAAGCCAGAACCCGATTCCGCTACGAGCGACCACGCCGCCGCCGATCGTACCTGATGTCGCCAAAAACCAAGACCGCAGAGAGCAGACCTACACGAAAGTCGAACCGGCGGCGGAGGGGACGATCGGACTGGTCAATGTGTACGACAGTTACAACAACTGGCCTGAGGGCACCAAGATCAAAGAGTTGCGCGTCCTGCAAATGCTGCCGATGACCGTGCCATCGGGCCGACCGCCACACGAAGTTGGCCTGCGTTTGCCCTCCGGACGTGATTCCGTGATCCTCGCCCGCTACGTGTTGGGTACCGTGCCGGTGGAAGAGGACGGTAGCGCGAATTTCGTCGTGCCGGCGGAGCGCGAACTCGTCTTCCAGGCCCTCGACGAAGAAGGTTTGGCGGTGCAGTCGATGCGTTCGTCGACTTACCTGCAAGCTGGCGAGAACCTCGTTTGTCAGGGTTGTCACGAACGTCGGCACCACGCCCCGGTCACGCCCGCCACTCCCCCCAAGGCGCTGATGCGCGAACCTTCGATCCTCAAGCCCGACGTGGACGGTTCGAAGCCGTTCAGCTACGCTCGACTCGTGCAACCGGTGCTTGACAAGCACTGCGTCGAGTGTCACGACAAGGAAGAGAAGGCCCCCAACCTTGGCCGCGAGCCGATCCAGAACAAGTTTTACGCCTCATACAACACGTTGGCAAAAGACTACGGGTTCGCGAACTATGGCAACGGTTTTCGCACCAAACCGGGGCAGTTTGGCGCTCGGGCATCGAAGCTTTACGCGATTCTCAAGAAGGGGCATCACGACGTTAAACTGTCGGACGAAGAGATGCACCGCATCACCCTCTGGCTCGATTGCTGCTCCGTCTTCTACGGCGTCTACGAAAAGGAAGGCGGCGAGGCTCAACTCCGCGGCGAGATCGCTTGGCCAACTTTGGAGTGACCTTGACCCTGCGACACAGGGGGAACTAGAACATGCCGCAGTCGCTAGCGCGTGTTGCGATTCACATCGTGTTCGGCACAAAACACCGCAGGCCGTGGCTTGATGATGTTTCCCTTTCGGAAGAACTCTATGCCTACATGGCGACCGTGTTGAAGGCAAACGATTCGCCCGCAGTTGTGATTGGCGGTGCAGCCGACCACGTGCACACTCTGTGCGTGCTTTCTCGCAAGGTCACGATCGCAAAGCTTGTCGAGGAGATGAAGACCGGACCATCAAAATGGATCAAGACGAAGGGGCCTGAATTTCGAGACTTCCATTGGCAAGCTGGTTACGGCGTCTTCTCTGTTAGCGAGTCAAAGCTAATCGACGTGCGCCGGTACATCGAGTCACAACGGCAACACCACGAGCGAATGACCTTCCAGGACGAGTATCGTCAACTTTGCGAACGACACGGCCTGCCGGTGGATGAACGCTACGCGTGGGACTGAGCGTGTTTGAATCGGTCGGCCCCGACGGGGCTCGCATACGTATTTTCTACCTCTCCACGCAGGGCGATGCCCTGGGCTGGCATATTCGAGCCCGTTGGGCTCGGAATTAACGAAAGGTCCATCCTACGAGACCGTGTTTCGGTTTCCTCAGCACCTCGGCCAGGAACTAAGCGGCTGACAACTGACAACCGACAACCAACAACTAATCTTTCTTTAGCTTCTCGCCGAACGCCTCACGAAACTTTTCGATCTTGGGGCGGATGACCACGGCACAATAACCTTTGGCCGGATTGTTCTTGAAGTAATCCTGATGATACTTCTCGGCTGCGTAGAAGATAGGAACCTCGGCCACCTGGGTGACGATTGGCGAAAGATACGCACCGGCATCGTTGAGTTTCTTGATTGCCGTCTCGGTCTGTTCCTTTTGCTGTTGATCGCAATAGAACACAACCGAGCGATACTGGGTGCCGACATCCGCTCCCTGGCGATTGAGCGTGGTCGGGTCGTGCGTCTTGAAGAACACTTCGAGCAATTCAAGAAAGCTGACCTTTTTGGGATCGTACTTCACTTTCACGACTTCGGCATGCCCGGTGGCGCCGCTGCAAACTTGCTCGTACGTTGGTTTCTCCACGGATCCGCCGGCGTAACCCGATACGGCCGACTCAACTCCGTCCAACTCTTCGAAGACCGCTTCGACGCACCAGAAACACCCGGCGCCGAACATGGCGACTGCCAGATCCTTGTCGTCGCTAGTGGTGGTCGAGTCGGCTGTTGATTGTGTGGGTGATGATTCGGACATCGTTGTTTTCTCCCGCGAGTCGGCATGCGAAGCCGGCGTGAAAGCCTGAGAACAAGATGTAGATGCTATCACACAAACCGCGATCCCGAGACACCCGATCGACTTGCGTATTGTCAGATTCGTTTTCATTTTGTTGATCTCCGTTGTGACACTCGTTATAACCGACGCCAGACGCGTCGGCGCAACCGACGGTGACCTGACGATTAATCGAATGGGGAATTCCCGATGAAACAAGCCATCGCGCTATTGCTGATCTTGCTGGCAACTCCCCTCTGGGCGGCCGACAAACCCCTGACCATGGATGTCTGGCCCGGGGACGTGCCTGGCGAAAAGGGCGATATCGAGCCGGAAAAGACACTGCCCGAAAAGTCCGATGCCTCAAAGAAGGTGATACGCTTAACTAACGTGAGCAAGCCCACACTGACCGTCTACAAGCCGCCGAAAGAGAAGGACACCGGGGCCGCCGTCGTGATCTGCCCCGGTGGCGGCTACTACATTCTCGCCTGGGATTTGGAGGGCACGGAAGTCGCCGAGTGGCTCAACTCGATCGGCGTGACGGGCGTGCTGCTCAAGTACCGTGTGCCACGCCGCAAAGATCGAATAGTGCACAAAGCCCCGCTGCAAGATGCACAACGGGCCGTCAGCATCACGCGCGCAAATGCCGAGAAATGGGGCATCGATCCCGATCGAATCGGCATCCTTGGTTTCTCTGCCGGCGGGCATCTCTCGGCAACGACCTCCACCAACTCTGACAAACGAAGCTACGAAGTGATCGACGACATCGACGCGGTGAGTTGCCGCCCCGACTTCGCCGTTTTGATCTACCCGGCGTATCTAATTGATGGCGAAAAGCTCAAACCTGAGATCCGCGTCGACGAGAACACGCCGCCGATCTTCTTCGCCCACGCAGCCGACGACCGCATCAGTTGCGAGAACAGCATCCGCATGTATCTCGCCATGAAGCAGGCGGGGGTTAACGGCGATCTGCACATTTACGAAGGCGGCGGGCACGGTTTCGGACTGCGGTCCAGCGATCAGCCTTGCTCGACTTGGCCGAAAAGCTGCGAGCAATGGATGCGAGCGAGAGGTTTGTTGAAGCGGCAGACAAACTAATGGGTATCAATCACCACCTTGCTTGATTCGCCCGGCACTTCCTGAACGTAGCGCGGCACTGCGTAGCCGGGAAGATGCCGGCGCAGTTCGTCGATCAGTTTTCGTCCGCGGTCGGTAGAGACCTCGAAGTGCGCGGCACCGGCGACGCGGTCGAGTTGATGAAGATAGTACGGCATTACACCAAGATCGATGAGTCGACGACACAAGTTCGTCAGCACCTCGATATCGTCGTTCACGCCCGCCAGCAAAACGGATTGATTAAGCACGGGAATGCCTGAATCGATCAAGCGGCGCAAACCGGCGGCCACATCGTCACAGATTTCACGGGGATGGTTCGCGTGGACGACCACGATCGGCGTGAGCCGCGTGCCGGTCAGCCAGCCGATCAGGTCGTCGGTCACGCGCTCCGGAATAACAACCGGTATTCTTGTGTGAATACGCAGGCGTTTGATGTGATCGACGGTAAGGATCGACTCGGCCAACTCGGCAAGCAATTCGTCGGTCAGGGTAAGTGGATCCCCTCCGCTGAGAATTACCTCGTCGATCGTCTCGTCTGCGGCGACCCAATCGATCGCATGCCGCCAACGCGGTCGCATCGCCGGGCCGTCGTCGTAGGGAAAGTGCCTCCGAAAGCAGTAACGGCAATGGACTCCGCAAGCCGCCGTCGTCACCAGCAGGGCTCGGCCAGAGTATTTCTTCAGCAGGCCGGGCGTGGGTTGGGCGTCGCTTTCGTCGACGGGGTCGACCGTGAACCCGGCCTGTGGTTCGGTCTCCGCCATTCGCGGCAGCACTTGCAAGAGCAGGGGGTCGCGCGGATCCTGCGGCGTGATCTTGGCCAAGAATCCCCGTGGCACAAACAGCGGAAAACCCCCTGCCGCCTCAACGGCCTGCTCTGCCGTCTCGGGCGGCAGATCGAGCAGTCTGCACAGCTCCCGTGGATCGCGTACGGCCTCACGCATCACTTGCCGCCACCTGGGCGTTTCGCCGCCCGAAGTGGTCGGGACAGAATCGATTTGACCCGCTACAATAGACAACTGTCGGAGCTTTCTGAGGTCGGCACTTTTTGGAAATCCGAATTTGACCGCGTGTCGCGTCAAGATAGCAGGTTCGATAGTTTTACGATAGCGATGAGGATGTATTGAGGTGGTCAATTACAACACAAGTGATTTTCGCAAAGGGATCAAGGTTCAGATCGACGGCGAACCGTACAAAATGATCGAATGCAATTTCGTCAAACCGGGCAAGGGCAACGCGCTATACAAGTGCAAGCTGCGAAACCTGGTGCGCGGAACGGTATTCGAACGCACCTATCGTGGTGGTGAGTCGCTCGAATCAGCCGATGTGCAAGAGACCGACTGCCAATACTCCTACCGGCAGGGCGACACCTTTGTCTTCATGGACAACAGCACCTACGAGCAGTACGAACTGAGCATCGACCAAATGGATGGTGCTGAACGGTTCCTCAAAGAGGGCATGGTTTGCATGATGACCCTCTTCAACGACAACCCGCTCACGATGAGTCCGCCCAACCATGTCGAACTCGTCGTCGAGTATTGCGAACCCTCGGCCAAGGGCGATACGGCAACGAACGTCACCAAACCCGTTCAGGTGGACACCGGTGCCGAGATTCAATGCCCGGCGTTCGTGAACCAAGGCGACGTGATCAAGGTCGACACGCGCACCGGCGAATACGTCGAACGGGTCAAACGCTAGGAGTGCAGGGTGTGTGCTCGCGCTCTGATTACCAGCCCACCGCGCCGATGACAAACCTCGCGTTTCGTGCGGATCTGCTCAGGAAGTTGCGGCGGTTTTTCGACGAGCGCGGGTTTCTTGAGGTCGAGACGCCTTTGCTGTCGGCCGACACGGTAATCGATCGCCACATCGAACCGATCGGCGTCGAGTTGCCCGGCAGACAAAAGCTTTGGCTGCAAACCTCACCCGAGTTTGCCATGAAGCGATTGCTCGCGGCGGGAGCGACGGCAATCTATCAGATCACGAAGTCGTTTCGTGGTGGCGAACAGGGTGCGCTGCATAACCTCGAATTTACTATCGTCGAATGGTATCGCGTGGGTGACTCCTACACCGACGGAATGCAACTCCTTTCCGAGTTGGCTCAACACCTGCTCGGATGTGAACCCGCTGAGCAACTGAGCTACCGTGACGCTTTCCGAAAATACGTCGGCATCGATCCGCATCGCGCCGCGCACGCCGATTTGCGTAGCGTCTTACCGGAACACCTGGGAGACATTGAAAACACGTCGATCGACGAGTGGCTCAACTACTTGTTGGCAGAGCAGGTCGAACCGAAGTTGGGGCGAGGTCGGCCGACCATCCTGTTCGATTACCCGGCAACGCAGGCGGCGCTCGCCAAGGTCCGCCAGGATGACCCACCGGTTGCCGAGCGATTCGAACTGTACATCGATGGCATCGAACTAGCCAATGGCTACCACGAATTGACCGACGCGAATGAACTCCGCCGCCGCAATCAAAATATGAACGAGCAACGCAACGAAGCGGGGCTTGGCGAATTGCCCGTCGAAAGTCGCCTGCTCGCGGCCATGGACTCCGGCCTGCCCGACTGCACCGGCGTTGCGCTAGGTTTCGATCGACTGGTGATGCTCGCTGCCGGCGCGACATCGATTGCTGAGGTAATGGCATTTCCGGCCGACCGGGCCTGAGACGGGCAAGGGAGTTCAGGTGTTGGAATTTGGATTTCGTATTTGAGCCGCTTGCGGCTCAGCCGACACAATGGACGAGCATCGAGGAATCCACATGGGCGACTCGCCGCCAAAACGTCACTTCCGATTTGGTCTATCGACGCTGTTTATGTTGGTGACGTGCTGCGCGATGGTGCTCGTTGCGGCGAGGCAGTTCCTTCTTGCGGCGATGAGCATCGACGGCATGACGTCCGGCGTTTTGCTGGGCACGATCGCCTGTGTCTGCGGCAGCATCTTCGCCATCAATTCCGCGACACGTTGGATCGTGGCGGTCGTCAGTATTGCGTTTTTTTACGTCATCGTGACCGGACTGGTGCGCGAACTGGGCGACTCGACCGTATTGTGGAGTTTTGCCTGTCTGTCGATTGGGCTTTTTGTTGGCTCGGTGTTTCGGCCGGTGCGAACAGAAACAGCCACCGAATAAACAACTGATGTTGCTTTTTCGAAACAGCGTGGTTTCGCCCGTGCTTCTCCGGTGAGTACGCTTCAACGACGAAGACTGCGAAAAACACTGGTATTTCGCGAGTTCGAGCACACGCGGAGCGGTTTTCTCCAATTGGCATCGGCTTTGCGTTATGTACGTTCAGCGTGACGTGCCGGGTAGTCTCCCCCAGGCCCAGCACCTCATTCGCACTCTCCAACAGCGGGAGAGCCTTTGTCCCCTCAGGCTCTCCCGCGATCAGGGGAGTCTTTTCGGATGTCTCCAATCTCTCTTCCTATTCCCGGAATGAACTTCACGAAATGCACGCTTCCGATCTAGCTCAATTGGCAGCTCACTGCGCCATCCAAACCTCGGTTTTTTTACGTTCGAGCCCCCAACTTTCGGCAACCAGTTTGGACCAATACTGGACGGCGTCGAAGAGCCGTCTTGACCGATGGACCCGATTCCTGAACCGTCAACGCGAACGCTTGGCAGATCCGACGACCGAGCGGCGCGACTTGATTTGGCGCGTTACACAGCCGGTGATCGAAGAACTCTTGATCTGCGAAGTCCTGGCGAGGGTTTGGGTCGCGATGGCGTTGGCCTACGATGGGCGACATCGAGAACGTGAAATCGAACCGGTCGCTCGAAATGTCTTTGTTGGCCATCTCGACGTTCGCCATCGAGCCCTTTCGTTGCTCGTTCACGGGCAAACGATCGAACCTTCCAGTGCCCAATTGCTAAACCGCCTGCGACAACGGGCCGAACGGTGGACTGACATGCTGCTGGCCTACGTGGCGATCGAACATGATGTGTCGGAATTCGCGTTCGAAGTCGATCGATTCGACGACTTCTGCGAAGACGTTGAGCACGAGGCGGAGTCGGGTGTCGCCCAGCACGGCTGTTCGATTCTGCTGCCATCCATTCATTCCGCGTTTCGGGAGGGAGTATCGCATGCCGTACCCAACGGCGATCTGAACGAACAGATTGCCGCAGGATTGATGGCCTGTTTCGAGCCCGGCTTCTTCGACGCCGTTGGCTCTCGGGAGTCACTTTGGCAGGTCCGGTTGGCGAATACGTCTGCCGACGCGGCCGGCATGCTCGCCGACCTGATTGCCAGCGATGGCCCCGGTCATAATCCCGAGGTTGTGCTGAGTTCTTCTGGTTCAAGGCTCTGATAGGGCGAAAGACACGAAATACGTGTGTCGAAACCGGAAAAAATACCAAATCGAAGGACTCTTATTTCAGGCCGCTTGCGGCTTAGCCGTCACCCTCTCAAATCGGCTTAGCCGCAAGCGGCTTTTCTTGCCGCATGTTCTGTGGATGCGGCTCTAAGTTCTTATTTCTTAGCAGCTTACGGCCGCGAAAAAAACTCATGTAACACATCCTTTCTTTTCTCGCTTGGGATCGTAGCGATGGTTCGATACGAAACCCCAATCCAAAGGAGAAAGAAAGATGAAGACCTCGCTCAAAAGTTCGACAGTCGCATTGGTCGCCCTCGTCGCCGTCAGCCTGGCCGGTTTGGCCGACGCCCGCTCAAAGGGTGGTTTTGGCGGTTCCAGTAGTTCCAAGGGTTCGATGAGCCGCTCCTCCCGGCCCTCGTTCTCAAGCTCGTCCTTCCGCAAAGGCAGTTCTTCGAGCAGCTTCAACCGAAGTTCATCGAGTTTCAAGCCATCGACGCGGATGAGCCCCTCCGTTTCGAGCAAACCCAGTTCGAGTCGTTTCACGCCGAGCAGCAGCCGCGTCAGCACGCCCCGCATTACCAAGCCGCAGTTTGGCAGCAAGATGCCGAGCGTCAAGCCGACGATCACGCCACGGCCTTCGTTCACCAAGCCGAGCATCAACCCGCGCCCCTCGTTTCCTGGCATCGTCAACAAGCCAGGTGGTTTCCCCAAGCCGACGAAGCCCGGCATTCAGCTTCCTGGCAAGCCGACCACCGGCAAACCAACCTTTCCCGTTATTGGCAAGCCCGGTATCCAGCTTCCTGGCAAGCCGGCCACTGGTAAGCCGACGTTCCCCGGTATTGGCAAGCCTGGTGTGCTCAGGCCCGGTCTGCCCGGTATCGTCAAGCCCGGCCCGAAGCCTGGAATGCCCGGCATCGTCAAGCCTGGCATCCCCGGAATCCACAAGCCCGGCAAGCCGAACGGCCCGGTCGTTGGCAAGCCCGCCTTCTGCTGGGATGGACGCCCCGGCAACCACTGCAAGCCGGACTGGCACAACAAGCCCTGTCTGCCGCGACACGACTGGTGCCACACTCGCCCCCGTCACTGCCACTGGTGGTTCGACTTCCGCCAGCCGATTCGTCACTGCCGCCCGGTCGACTGCCACGTCTACGCTTGGGACTACGTGACCTGCGGTTACACGGTGCCCGGCACCACGGTGGTTGTTGAAGCTCGCTGGTACCTGGGGCTGTCCGGCATCCTGCTGCCCGGCAAGGGTATGGGCATCGACGCGGTCGAAGCTGGCTCGCCAGCCGCCGCGGCGGGCTTGGCTCCCGGCATGGTGATCGTGCAGTGCAACGGCCTCGACATCGTCGACGAAACCTCGATGCCCACCGCCATCGAGCAATCGGGCGGCGTGCTGAACATGATCGTTCTCGATACGGCCGACGGCACTCCCGCCGAAGTCACCGTCGTCATGCAGCGTCTGGTCGCTCAGAGCTTCTAAGAATCGTATCGATCTTCGCTGATCGCAAAGCACCCCCGCGGGATTCAATCTCACGGGGGTGTCTTTCATTTGGGGTCGGCGATCAGGGATCGGAGGCGAGAGGCCGCTCGCGGCTTAGCCGATTCCGTACGATTCCTCTACTCGCTCGGGATGTATTTTAGTTGGATTTCGGTGTTGGGCAATTTCTTCTTCAGGGCAGCGACGCCGTCTTCGGTTACGCCGGTGCGGGTGACCTTGAGGTCTTTCAATGAGGTCAAGCCTTCAAGATGTTTCATGCCCGCGTCGGTCACACCTGTCGAACCAAGATGCAGAAAGGTGAGTGCCTTCATGTCTTTCAGGTGGGGCAATCCGGCGTCGGAGAGCAACGAGTTGTCGAGATTGAGCCACTGCATGTTCACGAGGCTTGCCAGCGGAGCGACGCCGGCGTCGGTGATTTGCACCCGCCAAAGGTTGAGCCGCGTCAGGCCGGTGAGCGCTCCCACGTGAGTCATGCCGCCGTCGTCGATCAACGAACACTCGCTGACGTCCAGTTCGGTCAGCGTCGGTACTTTTGTGAGATGGGCCAAACCATCGTTGGAGACTTGTGTCTTCGAGATCCGCAGCTTCTTCAGCTTGAGGAGATTCTGCAGATTCAACATGCCGTCGTCGCCGACGGAGGTGTCCGAGAGGTACAACTCTTCGAGGTTCTTGCAGTTTTTGAGGTGGAGCAGATCTTCATCGTACAACCAGAGTTGGTCGAGCATCAGCGCCTTGAGGTTTTCCAACTTGCGGACCGGAGCCAGCCCGTCGCCATCAATGTCTTCGTTGCCGGAGATCCGCAGCGCCTTCAGAGCGGCCAGTCCGGCGACGTGTTCGAGGCCATCGTTGCTGACTTGGCAACCGCGGATGTCGATGTTCTGCAGCGTGGGGATCTTGCCGAGCACGGCCATCGCATCGTCGCCGGCCGCCGTGCCGTTCAACAATACGGAACGCACTCGCTTTAAACCAACCAGTTTTTCTAGCATTGATGCTTCGAAGTTCTCTACCTCGCGGAAACTGACTTCGACCACAAATCCTTCGCCGTCCAATTTCACGTCCGTCGCGACCGTTTTGATGCGCTCAATGAGCGCCGCGTCGTCGCCTGTGACGACCGGTTGGTCGTCTTTCTTGTCGGCCGACTTGTCGCCATTGGACGGGGCTTTTTCAACAGGACCACAGGCTGTAAGCGTCAACAACAAACAAGAAATAGCAACGGTGGAAGCAATCGATTTCATGGGATTCCTCGTCCGGTGAGTTGTGGGTGGGAAAGAGATGTTATAGCAGCAAGCGAGGTCCAACGGGAGGGTCGCAGAGGGAATGGCGATAGCCCCGCAGGCCAGGACAGTTCCTGGCAGAAGCAGGCAGTTGGCGCAATCCACGCCGGGACAGGTCCTGGCCTACTTCGTCTCGTGATCGAGCAGGTTTTGCTTGCTGCGTTTGAGTTGCTTCCAGAGCGACTTGATTTGTGCGTAGGCGTCGTCCGGGGCCAGTTTGCCATTCGATTCGAGCGCGCAAATATAGCTGACCCGAGTCGCGAACTCGTCGAGGTTCGCATCGAAGATCATTTCTTCGGCACTGCGAGATAAATCTTCCGCCATGACACATCCCTGATCCGGGTTCTTCCTACTGTCTCAGCCATGGGTATTCTACGGGACGAGCCTGCCCGGTGCACCCCGGTTTCCTCGCGTTTCGACGCAGGTTGTTGTTTGCCTTGTTGTTAGGCGGAGAACAAAACTCTGGCAATTCGGGACGGCAAGTTGCCCGACTCGTGTCGACTTCGTTGTTTTTGGTCGAAATTGTGGGCTGTCGGCCATCGGCTGCCTCGCTTTTGAATAACAATTTGCTATCCTAATGGCCCCCTGTGGATGCCCAACCAAGCCTTCAACTCAAGGCGATTCGATCCCATTTACACGAACGACGACGCCCATGTTTTTGGTTCAGTTTCGCTGAGCAAATTAATACGGAGATTCGCAACGATGAAATGGCAAGCAGTATGTGTGGCGTTTTGTAGTGTGTTGGCTTTGGCGACCTTTGGCCATGCAGACGAAGCGGCGAAGGAGGCGAAGGGCCAACGGGCGAAGCCTGATTCCCTCAAAAGCCTGTTGACGGTGACCGACATCCCTTTGCCTGCCGCAATCAACCTCGGTAGCACCGATTACGGCACGGCCGATTGGTATCAGCAGGCTCATGTGAACGGCGTGATTGCGTCGGTCGAACCGAGCGGCGAGGTGAAGGTCGCGTGGATGGACGCGGCTGGTGAGATCCACATCACTCCGCTCAGCAAGAGTCTCGAACGTAAAGGCAAAGACATCCTGCTTAGTGGCCGACGCTGCCGCGACATGATCGCACTCGATGACGGCGCGGCCGCCCTGATTCTCAAGCATGGCGGCATGTACCTGACTCGCGTCTCCGAAAAGGGCGACATCAAAATCGATCAACGGCTGATCGGGCTTGGTTCGCACGACCTGCATCAGGGAAGAATCGCGTACGACGGCAAGACATTCGGCGCGTACTTCGGCGTTGAAAAGAACTTTGGCCGTCGCCGCGGGGTCCATCAAGGTGATGCTCTGATCACAGTAACCAATGACGGCGAGATGACCACACATTGGAGTTGGGGGTGCAGTCACGCCATCGACCTGCGGCTGCGATGGGTCGGCGGCAAGATGATCCCGCTTTGCCTGACCGACGCCTACCCGTCGCCCGGCATGTGGTTCAACCATACCGAAACGCACGTGACTACCGAGGCCGGCAGCACCAACGGCTACGTCTCCGGTCGGTTCGGCGGCATGGTCGAAGTCGGTGGACACATGATTGCCGCGTTTACCTCCGAACGGCTCGGTCGTTGGGAGGCAGGGCTGGCCGCCTTCGGCAAAACCAAACCGCACGCCCGCCTCACGCCGATCTGGCTGACGGATACGCCCGACGTCATCGAGGCGGATATCAAAATCGCCAACTACGGCAACCAATTGCTGATCTCCTGGATGGATCTGAATACCGGCAAACGGAGTTTCCGCCTCTTCGACTTCAAAGCCGTCAAGAGCGACGACGAACAGTACGAAGACGGCATGAAGGTCGAACGGATTGGCAGAGCCGAGACGCTGCCCGTCACCATCGGCCCGCTCGACGACTTCAAATCACTACCCAACGGCGACGTGATTTGGGCAACCGCCAAAGACGGTGCAACAAAGCTGCAAGTGGTGACCATCGCGGCCGAGTAGGAGTCCTCCTTGTTCCGACGCTCCTGCGTCGGCACGCACTGTAGCTGGACGCTCCGCGTCCACCGTACGGAAGAATCGACGGGTTGGGTGCCAGG
>Ga0180435_10004855_pt1 | contig 13159 bp, 17 predicted proteins | sample SS_ome_3_FD_132467 | JGI IMG/M metagenome (GOLD analysis project Ga0180435, IMG submission 132467) | Hypersaline lake sediment archaeal communities from the Salton Sea, California, USA - SS_3_S_1 metaG | ecosystem: Environmental > Aquatic > Non-marine Saline and Alkaline > Hypersaline >... | reverse complement strand
CGCTTCTAACTGCAGCGCCCTTTCGAGGGCTTGGGTTTGATTTACCCTTGTTCAGTATTGGGAGTATTTGACATTCTAGGTTTTTCTAAGTTTGTTTAATTATTTCCAATATTAATAAATCAGGTTGCGGGGAGGTATTTGGCCATCCAAGCTCCAAGCAAAGAACCCCATATACCTCTATACTTACCCCATGGTGCACCTATAGCTTTCCCCGGGACCACCATCTTTAAAAAGATTAGGCCATGATATAACTTTATACATCGCTCCAATGTCCGAAGCCATGGGGGCCAAACCTTGTCCTTACTTCAACCACTTTTCTTTCGAGAACCAACTGAGAATCCGAACACCCGAACACCCGAACATGTCTGCGAACTTTAACGAAGAAAAAACTCATCAATCCTAGCCATGTTTCTCCAAGAGTCTGGCGTTCTTTTTTCGTTGCCAAGGCGAAACACTCTTGGGGTTTGCGACCCAAATAATCCTGAGGATCGTATTGCTGCTCGGTCTTTGTTCGATGCAATCGCCGGCCAATCTTTGGTTTTGAGTATCGTGGATGAAATGATAGATATAGTGTACTCTTATCTGGAGTCTGGTGGAGTTATTCAAAAACGTCGTTCCCGATGTTTTGCTATGAAGGCTCCGCGTCGCGCAGTCCGGCGTCGCCTGAGAAGCCCATCACCGATCTACTCTCCGACTTCGCCTACTTACTCTCCGACTTCGCCTACGTACTCTCCCAACTACTCGGATGACTCGGATGATAATATGTGGGGACCCAAAACCCCTTATGGATTTTCTTCGTCTTCGTCGTCTTCGTCGTCTTCGTCGCACCACTGAAGACTTGGTCGGCCTAAATAAAAATAAGATTGTGTTTATTATTTGTTTTCTTTGTATGCTCCACACACACAGCGAGCTTTAGCTTCTTGCAAAGTTTCTAGTTCAAATTTAAGGGCGGTAATCATGTTCTCCAGGTCAATAATCACTTGTTCATCATAGCGAATAAAGTTTTCATGGATAGCATCATCATTTTTAGACCCCAGACACCCCATGTTTTATACTTTGAGCACGACAATACTCATCAGCCTTGGCGTTAAAACAAAGCGCATAAGCTTGGGCCGCGCGCTCCCAGAGTTCGGCACTGTTCTCAGAGTCTACCCGCGCCCATTGTTTGAGGACCTGAGCAGCACATGAGAAGGAGTCGGCACGCTGATCGCGTTGGACCAGGAGCTCAGAGTAGAGCCGCACTTTGGGCATATCCTCCGCCTTAATGTACATACCAATCGCTTTAACGTAGGCTTGGCGCGCTTTTGAACCCTGATCCAACTTATCATGATACTCGGCTTGCTTAACATGGGCATCCCCAGCCTTGCCGTACTCCCCAGCTAGCTTAAAATCAACCGCGGCTGCTTGACAACAATCCTTAAGTTCAGACACCGTAGACCATATGGAAGGGAACCAGGCATTTTCAATGCTGTCGACTCTCTTCATCAGGGCTTCGGCTCGTGCAAGCATGTCGGGTTTTTTGGTTTTCAGATGCAGAAAAATTCAGATATGGGATTTTCTGATGTATGGGGTGGATGTGTTTCGTTCCTTGCAATATTCAAGTATTTTATCCGGAAGCCTCAATAAATGACTAGCCGCTTGGCGGATTTCGTTGCATCGGGTATGAAAGCAGGCCTTATACTTGGGATTCCGACGTGCAGTTACGGACTAGGGCGCATGCGTGGGGCTGAAATTAATAAAGACCTACCAATGTTTACTAAAGGAGCTGGAATCGCTATGTTTGGAACTGGTATGATCGTTACCGGGCCTATTGTGGGGGCTTTGGTTTCACAAACCCCAAAAAGACCCCCATTTTGGCCTGCATATGTTGGTATGATTGGTATGTGCTATGGACTTTACCATTATGGAAAGGATGGTTGTAATAATGCGACTCATTAAAAACAAAAAAATATGTCTTGTGACCCTCCATACCCTTCAGGCACCCACAGCGAGCCGCTCATACTTTTGAGTGGTCATGCGTTCGCGCTTGGTCAACGTGTGCTCCAGACAAACGGGGAGCGCCCCGGGGATACCCCCTTTTACTTGGATCAGGGACGCATCAGCTTTTATAATCAAGAGTGTATCCCAGGTAATTGGGCTGCTCAGTTAGATCCAGAAACTGGCATCTATCGCTTCGCTATTAAGAGCTATTTGGGACCTACAGACTTAGTAAACTTTGAATTTGTTGAAGATGGTGACGCTTTTACAATGAGAGAAGGGGACCTCTACCTTTGCCTGGATGGCTTTGATACCCTTGTGCTTGCGCCAAAAGGTGAAGGGCTTCAGGTTGTTCAAGTGAGGATATGGACCCCCTCCGGCCCAAATGTCTCCGAGAGGTACACTTATGCAGGTAGACAGGTGAGCTATTGTGAGGATGGTATAGGTCTAGAAGAGCCTGCTGATGTTCTCTATACACTGGAGAACGCGGAAACATCGGAGATATCCTTCTTTAATGCAGATGGGGAGGTTCTGGCCGCGCGTTGGGAGTCGGATGGTCTCTATAGTTTAGAGACGCGTACTATCATACTCCCTGGAGACGTGACCGTCTTCAACAGTACCCAAGATGGTGATGTGTACTTGGGAACCACCACAACTCGTTTAGTGGCTCAGATGGGTGAAGAATGCCCAGAAACGCGGTTTGTTTTTGCTGAGAACTTTACAGACCCGGAGAAGTACATCTATGGACCGTGGGAAGTGTACGTGGATCCTGAGCCTGACCAACCAACTTCCAAGTCAAGTGGATGGTCCACGGGAGCTACTATTGGGCTTGTAGCAGGTGTAGTGGTGATTGTGCTAATTGTGGCCCTAGCCTGGTTATACAAGAAACGCAAAGAAGGAGAAGGAAACGGAGGCTCTTCTCGAAAATGGAATTTTAGAAGAGTACGTTCATTAATGGACCGAACTGGTCAACTTGCTACACTTGCAGATTTACAAAGCGAGAAGGTTTTTATACCCAAAAGCCAGCAACAAAAAAACCGTGAACCCTTTGAAAAAATTGGCTGGAAGTTTTAAAAGTCTTAACCAATAAACAAAACATTCACAATGTCCAACCCTTACTTTGCTTGTCAAGCCCCTTACAGTAACAGGCAGTCTTATACAATCCCGGACTTTGCAAACCCTTATAACGCCCCCCAAAAACCCCGTTACTTTCGAGACTCAAAAGGCCGCGTAGGGAGCGTAACCCAAACTGTTGCGGGTACTTACGGTAACTGCCCTAGCTATAACCCTACCAAAGCTGTTTGCCGCGGCTATGATTTTGTATGCCCAACCGCATCCCCGTGCTTTTCACAGACCAGTCAGGTGGTTGGGTGGAGCCCCGGAGAGGTATGTTCACGGATTCAAGGCTATCGATATCCAAATTGTCGGGGATCTTGTAATTGCTAATGTTAAAAACAGTAATGAATAACCCTCGAGTGCACATACTCTTATGTAAACAAAGACAACTCTTGGCACTAAGATGGGCAACTACTGGTATCCTAAGACTCAAAATCAATAAAAAATTAAACGAAATTGCTGAATTTATTGAGAAGGAAGAGGCGCTAAAGAAACGTCAATTTCTAGCCAAAACGGAGGTGTCTCCAGGCTGTCCATGCGAAGGATGTTTCGTCCCAAAATGCGCGCGTGAATAGTCTCACCAGGTGGCGGGTTTCCTTGGGTTTGCCCTTGGCACGCACTGAGATCGTCCAGGTCCACTTCCACCTTAAATTCCGAGTTTTGCTCGCATGTCACACTTACTTGGCGCCCTTTCAGTGTAGCTACAAACGTCTCTGGGCCCTTGCAGTCTCCAGTACGCCCTTTGGCTGGTAGGGTTAGCTTTTGGTCCTTGCGGTCCTTGCGGTCCTTGCGGTCCTTGAGGTCCTCAAAGTTCTTACAGCGGCGCTTCACCTCTCGCTTAGCTTCTTGGGAAAATCCAAGCGTTGCATAGGTGCGCTTGAGCTTTTTGGTGGAGGCTGTCTTCTTTGTCTTGGCAATTTCGTAACCCCGCTTAAAAGCTTCGGTCTGCGCGTGGGTGGGTGGAAATGGTCCAGGAAAGCATGTCGTACAGTACATAAAGACGCGAGAACATCCGCAAAACTTGCATTGTCCATCAGTTACGCTCTGATTGTTAGTTGCCGTATCATAGCCCCTTCTAAATGCCTCGATTTGCTCTTGAGTAGGTGGTAGGGGGCTGGGAAAGCATGTGGTGCAGTATAAGTACGCGCGGTTAGAGTCACACCAGTTGCACTTACCCATAGTTCGCAGTTCGCAGAAAATGTGAAGACTGTGAAGAGGCCACTGTGCACTTTGGTTAACTCAATGATAGGAACTGGTATAACTTTATATCATTGGTCGACTGGAATACCCGACGATTCTCATTTTGTACACATGTAAAAAACAAACACGTAATGTTTACTCCTCTACAAGATGTGTGGCCAGATGCAAGTCAAGTATCAGTTACTTTGAAGGCTGGGGCTAATGTTGACTTTTCTACGTTGGCTACTGGATCCACCTTGTTTCAGGTGCTCGGTGGTCTGTCAAAGCATGGAAATCGGAGATCCAGCAACCACAGCTTCTCAGACATTCAATGATTGCGACATTAGCCACAATTACGTTAATGGAATCTTGGATATTAAGATGACTAACGTGAATCAACAAATTCGCAACATCATCTCGAGTAATTTTGTGACTAATGATTTCAAGTTTTTGTCAAGCTTGGGGGACAACACATTTGTTGGTAATTGGGTGGGTGGTAATATGTTGCTTACAAGTAATGGTGGATTTTCACAATACGAATTTACCAATAATACTCTTGATAGTAACAATGTGATTTTGGACCTAATTGTGCAGACTCGGAACTCAAACAAAGATATTAATAGACGCAACACAATCGTATCCAACCATGTTGGTAACGATTTCAAATTTGAGGCAACCATCATGGAAAGCACATTTTCGGGCAACACAATTGATGGTTCTTTAATTTTGTCCAATACTGGGGGTGAATCCCAGGTGCCAGATTTTAGCAACAATTCCATTGTAAACAATCGCATTAATAAGGGGTTGAACAATCCCACGGGCTTGCTAATACAAGCAGACCCATTGAATGGTGGAAGCATCAATTGTGATTACAGCCACAATCGCATTGGTGGTAATGCAGAGTTCCCTGGAAGTCACAGTTACAAATAATGTTGCGCCTAATGGTGGTATCACATTTAGTTTAGCAGGCTCTAACAACAATAATGTGGTTACGAACAATATTGCAGGAGTATACACAAATTGGACAACCGGAGATTTATTTGTGGTAGCTGGGGTTTACCCAGCACCTAAAGGTCTGAATCGATAAGTTCAAGAAGTCTCAGGCCGTTCATGGTGAAAGTGGCGGTAGCGCCTTTGACGTTTTACAGTGTCAGGACAGCCCTCCACCGCCTCTGAAGTTTGGATACGCTTTTTGGAAACACCGCGCAACTTGGCTAACTCGGTTTGAGCCTGCTTGAGCTCATCTTCAACAGCAGCTATTTCGTTATCCTTGGCCTTTTGAAGCCGCTCGTTGGTCGTGATTTCCTCATCATAACGCTTTTGTCGATCTTGGAGCTTTTTGATGATTTCATCCTTTTCCGCCAAATTACACTGGTGTTCTTGACGCAATTCCTTGATTTCTTGAGCATGTTGGCGACCCATCAACTTGATCTCCAAGGCCCGGAAGGCCGCCTTGTTTTCATGTGTTCGTTTATACTCATGGAGCGCTTGTTCCTTGTCCGCCCGCGCGCTATAGACTTCTTTGAGGCGTGCCCCCATTTGTTGATTATGAAGATCGGACGCCAACTTGAACTCGTGGTCCTTGGCAGCCAGGAACTTTTCGTTAACCTTCTGCGCGTTTGCCAGAAGGCGATCCTTGGCATCCAAAATAGTTTTGTTTCCATCGCGAATCGTCGCAATCTCACCATCCTTGGCGGCCAGAGCAGTCTCGTTGGCCTTTTGAAGCGCAACAATCTTTACCTCATAATTTCTCTGAAGCGCAGCAATCTCTCGATCCTTAGCAACCAGAGCGTCCTCGTTGGACTTTGAAAGCGCGGCAATTTCGCGATCCTTGGCAGCCAGAGCGGCCTCGTTGGACTTTGAAAGCGCGGCAATCTCTCGGTCCTTGGCAGCAAGGGCAGCCTCGTTGGACTTTGAAAGCGCGGCAATATCACGGTCCTTGGCAGCCAAAGCAGCCTCGTTGGCCTTTTGAAGTGCGGCAATCTCTCGGTCCTTGGCAGCAAGGGCAGCCTCGTTGGACTTTGAAAGCGCGGCAATATCACGGTCCTTGGTAGCTAAATCGCATTCATTAGCCTTTTGCAAAAGCGCCATCTGTCCATCTTTGACAAGTAGATTGCGCTCATAAGCCTCGCGGAGCTCCGCAATCTCATGATCCTTGAGTTTCAAAGTGATTTCGTGATCCTTTTGGAGCGATTTGATCTCCACATCCTTGCAATTCAAAAGAGTTTGATGAGTTCTCTGGCGTGCCGCAATTTCAGCATTGATAATCCTCTCGTTGGCATTGCGGCACTCCTTTATTTTGGCATCCTTGGATGCTAACATTTGCTCATGAAACTTGGACATCCTCGCCAACTCGCGGTTCTTTGAACTCAAAGCAACCTGATGCAACTTTTCCATAGCTTCCATGTCTTGCTCTTGACCGTGCAACACTTTGCGTAAATCAGCAATTTCCGCGTTATTAGCGTGCAACAGGTCGTTGGCTTCTGCAAGTTGCTCGTCTTTTGCTGCAATCTGATCAAATATGGCAGACTCGAGGTTGGCGGCTCTTGCTGACGAAAAGGAAATATCGGTCTCATCCGCGTCCTTGATAGATCGCTTGGATAGCGCGCTAACCAGGCTTTTGTGGTGCACCCCCAAATGCATCAGTACAAGGCCGGTGCGAAAAACAAACTTCTTCCACTCCAAAGAGTTTCGAGTCCATTGACGAAAAAGTCGAGTATGGAAAGGAAGGTGTCGGTTCAGCGCTCCAATAACGTGGTGAATACAGGCTGGAATTTCCGAGTAAGACAGCATAAGTTCATAGTGCTCCAAGGAATGGCGATGGCGCTGCAACTCGCCCAGGTTTTGTTCACAGACTTCCATTGGCCCCTCGTTGTCCTCCGCCTCCGCCTCGTCCGGAAGAGCTCCTTGTGCAGCCTTGGACTCTTGATCCATTAGTGCTTGCAGTTGGAGCTTACCTTCCTTGGTCTCCCCATACGGGCCATTGGTCATTAGGTCAGCGCGCGATTCACCCAGTAGTTCACCTTGCACCGCATGGTAAGCCTCTTGTCCAACAAGGTAAACCAGTAGGTTTTGCTTGCAAACCAAGTTAATGTCGGAGCCAGGAGTAGCACAACAACCAATATTGGCCGCGGCGCGAAAGACCTCCAAGCCAGCTGACGAGAGGCAATGGCGGCCAGACATCTTACGCTTGGCTCGAGACTTGGCGGCGCGCCCGCCAGCTTTAGCATCCTTGCCCTCCACCAAGACTTGAACGTATTCTTCGGGAACATATTTCAAGCCAGTCAGGATCTCCAGTTGACCATCCGAAGTCCAGCGAGTCGTCACCTTGTGAGGAATCGCCATAAGTTCACCATCTGCGCCCAAACCAAACTTGGCGTCGTTGATTGCTAAGCATGCACCAAATGTTGGAACAGGTTTTTCAGAGGAGTTATCAGCACGAACAGTAATGCGATCAGTGTTGGTAGAAAACATGACTTTGTCACAAACGAGAATCAAAAATTATGAAGTGCCGGACGTTCAATAAAGGTATAAGTAGGACTTTGCAAAAAACCTTTATTGGTATACCATTTTTCTGCGCATGTTTTCTCGACTCTCCCAACCAGCCGACCCCCAGTTCGATGGGTACCATATCACCTATACCAACTACACGTATGCCGATTTTCCCATGTTAGCAAAATATCCAATCTATCACTCTCCGGCTGTGGTGAAGAACAAGACGTATCGAAAGTTTTATTTTGACCGAAATGGCCACATCACTAATATTGTGGAATTTGCCAACAACGTTATTTTTGCTTTTCAACAACTCGGAAATCCAGATTTATTGCAAATCCCCCAATTTCGAGAGGTTATTGAAAATGGGTCAGTCCACAATGTATCCGAAGCAAATCAAGTGCTGAACAGAATAACTCGACCATGGACGTGCATGTTTTATGGATATAAGGACCGCCTTCGTAAGCTTCGGCTGCAACATCACCCTGACAAGCACCATTTAGGCGAGATAGCACACCACCGAAAACGCTTTGAGGAGGTCACTGCCGCGGATGAGTTCATCCGAGCCTTCATCGGAAATCCCGACGGCTTTTCCATACATCCCTCGTATCCAGGATCGTGGTTACATCTGCACTGGAAAAACAACCAGCAATGCAAAACAACATGGGGTTATGGTGCGAGTGACATGCTTTTATTGCAGTACAGTTGCCGGCTCATGGATATCATTAATCCCGGAGCCAATCCATTTCAAGAAGGTTTTCGCGTCTTCCGCGATCTCCGAGCTAAGCAAGAGGCTGCTGAGCGCATCAAGGAGGAAAACCAGAAGGTCCAGGCTCAGTTGGAGGCTCAGGAAAAGGAACTGCTAGAGCTGAAGAACCTGAAGGAAGCCAAGACTCGAGCAATCACTGGGCAGTCCGACGAGGTTGCTCGGCTTCGCCAAGAGCTCAAAGACCAAGACAAGGAACTTGATGCTCTTCGGGAGCAGGTTACATCACAAGCGGGGCGCGTCCAGGAGCTTACTGCGGAGGTTAGGCAACTCCAGGGCTTTAGAACTCAACTTGCTGCGCTGGAGGAGTCCGGGACCACCAACAGAGACACTTTGGCTGCCGAAGTCCGCGACTTGCAATCCAAGAACCAGCAGTTGGAAAGCGAGATTTCGGGTTGGGAAATGCGCCACAAAACCTTGGAGACCCAGCATCGCGAGTTCAAGACAACCATCGAGCGCCTGAGCCGCCGGGATGCCAAGCTCAAACGCAAGCTTGCACAGATGACCGAAACCAAGCGCAAACAAAAAGCTGACTTGAAGGCCACTCAGCGTCAGGTAAGGCAACTGGAGGAGGCTGAGGACAAGCGACAGCGCAAGAGGGATCGGGAGGATGCCAGGGTCGAGTCACAGCTGGAGAAGAACGCTCAGAAGCGCGCAAGACTGGCTGGACTACCCGAGGAAAAACAACGTCAAGCTCTTACTCGGGATATTGCTACTATTCGGCGACAAAATGAGAGTTTGATTTGCAAGGACGCAAGTGGTAATCACATTAAAACATCAAATGGGGAGGAATTTTATGATGTATTGAAGTTCTACACACAAGTTGGCATGAGTCGTGAAACCAGAAATCAATGGGCCACCAAACTAAATCAGCTCCAAAAAAAATACGCCGAGGCATCTCATCTTTATCCTCAATTGATAAATTGGCGCGTTACCAAAGGAAGAAGGAATTCTAAACTTCTGGCAAAATTGTCTGATTTTCAGCGCATTCACGATTACTGCAGACGTTTGAAAAATTCCAAGGCGACTGCGTACTATAATCGATACTACACCATTTCCCAGCAATTATCTCAGGAAAGTTCTGATCGCATCAAAGACGCTATTTATCACATTAAAAAATAATTTTAAGCTTGGTATGTTACCGTCAGGATCCTGACGCTTCTTCCTAAAAATCCTAAATTTAGGTTTAGTCCACAAACTCTAACACCCTAAACCAAAACCTTTATTAGTTCACCTAATTTTGATTAACAAATAAATCCCTTTCCTCACGCAGAGTTCTCCACATTTTACAATTCTTGCGCGCCTTTTCGGACCCCTGGCAGCATTCACAGTATGTGTCATTCTCGTCAAGTTCAATGTCGCCAAACTTTCTAGTACCTTCGTAAGGCCATGCCAGTTTTTGTTCCAAAACCACGTCCGCTAGACTAGCTCCGGATTCTAGGAAAATGTCTACAAGGACCCGACCGTAAAGATCAGTTTTATGGGGGAGGACGGCAACGATTTTTTCATCCATGAGCTCTCTGGCAAAGTCACGCGCTTCGAGAGCCAACTTTTTCTCGACAGGACATTTAGTTTTAATTTCTGCACTGTTAATGTGACGAACCCTAGATTTCCAAGATGTGGGTACACCATGAAAATCTATGGTAAACCTACAACTGTCAGCATCGTAAACTTGAAAGATTTTAGCCGCTGTGAGGCGCTCAGGTAGTTGGAAAAGCGGGGCTTTGTGGGAGTCCTTTACAGCTTGTGAGCATGACGCCACTAACTTTTTAATCTCTTCCATGGTTTTAGAAGACTATGTGAATTTTTTTAAAAGCTAAGTGAGAACACATGGATTTACAAATTACGTTTTATTTCTTCAATACATTCAAGGCACGTTTCCAAGGTGAACCGACGAGTCCAGTTGTCGGCTGTCATTCCACGGCACAGTTCGACAACTCCAGTATCTCTCCAAATTTTGGGTTCAGAACAACGGCTTAGGAGAAATAAAAGGCATTTGCCCAAACTATAGACATCACACGCTGATCGATCATAGTATGGTCCTTGAAATTCAACGTTGCGGATTTCGAGGGCTGCGTAACCGGCCTTGCCGCGCGGAGGCAAAGGAAAAGAAGCCTGTAAAGGCGCACAATCCTCGAGATCGCAAATGGCTGCTCCTTTTTTCGGGTGGATGAGGATATTCTCGAGGCTGAGGTCACCGTGAATGTAGCCGATTTCTCTCAGCTTGTAAAGCTGATCGATAACATCCAAAATTAAGTTGAGAATTTGCGTCAACGAGAGTTTCCAAGCCTTTTCGCCATGCAGGCGATCCCAGAGATCCCCGCCCTCCAAAAACGCCATTTCCACGTAGAAGCCATCTTTGGGAGTAAAACCATGATCGAGAACATCGATTTTTCCAAGTGTTTTCAGTAGCTCACGTTCTCTTTGATGTAGAACATGATAGCGGGTAGATTTTCGCACAACATTTTGACCTTTGCTATTTGTGTAAAGCAAGACCGTGGATACTTTGGAACGTTGGAGAATTCGCATTTGGAAATTGTGCGGCCCAGGATTTCGGACTTTCCGGACTTCCGGGGTTTCGGACATTCCGGCGCACAACCTACGAATCGTACGTGTGTGAAAAATACGGTTGTCTATAGTTGTTTAGTAGTTCCCGAGCAGTTTTTCGCCATTTCGTGATTTCCGTCTTTGCCCCGACATCAACGTTAGCCGCGTAATCTGGGAGTGCTACAATCTTCTCCACAACTCGCAATTCCATTTTAATAATATTCGCCAACCAAGCGTTTTCTCCAATGCTATGGGGTCGCACCCAATGACGCAATCTTCTACGGAGTTGCAATTTTAAAGCGCGTGCCAACAATTTAATGGGAGCTTCTAGAAACGAAATTTCGGCCCAACAATGTTCTTCTGAAAATATACGGATTTGATGTTGAAGCCAGTAAAAGACGTCATTCCAGTACTTGCTTTTAATGGTGTGAGGTTCATGGTATATGTAGTCTAAAATGATGCCTTGAACATCATTTGGTAATTGGGGAAGTAACAGATTCTTAACGGGACGGTTGTCATGAAATGCGTGCTTGTGGCGGGCCAGTAGATGATTTGTTAACCCCCGTTTTGTTTTGTACACCTTTGGACATATCGCACATTTCATGATTTGTTGTATAGGTGAATAAACATGTGCTTCCCCAAAATTTGGTCGCGCAAGGTGCGGCCGCAAACGAGACTTGATAGCCCAACCCCTTCTTGGAATTCTCGCCGAGCCCGGGCCTCGATCTCAATCTCAATCTCCTTACCCAAGTTTGGTCACAATTCAAGTGAGGCAGCGTCATTATCGCGGACATGCTGGACAAGCGGACCCGGCCGATCGCCCAGTACTCATTCGACCCTCTGTGGCTCCCGCGGTACAAGGTGAAGGCCGATCTGGTTGTTGATACTTCATTTGCATACCCGGACACCATGGGAACCCCCACAAGTAACCTAATCCTGAATCTGGAGACCTCCTATACCATTGAGGCCAAGGAACGGGCATACCCACCAAAGTATTGTAAGAATTTAAGACTAATGCGCCTGTTCCGGAATCCGGCCAGTTGCAGTATTGATGCACTTGAGAATAAGACGTAGGTTGAAACATGTCAATTTTTTATATATACTTTAGTAAAAAAATGTCATACCCATAAGGCGCTCCACGAAGAGATGCATCCTTTAATAATATTCGAGTACAACGAGCGGTTGCCGGATTTGCCTATACAACATCGCTAAGGGCCACTGAAGGAACTATTGATGAAATCAAGAGCACTAATATTGTGGCTGCTGTGGTCTGGTGAGAGTGTTTTGTTGGTTCATAGATTAGATGCTTAAACGTATGAATTTTTTGTTTTTCTTCATGAAAATGCCGGAATCCATTACCATCCCTACATCTGAGACCCGTCGCCATTACCAAGTTGTTCGGAAGGCGTGGAATGCGCGAACTCCACAAACCCCTTTTTGGTATAGTACACCTCTAAGTGAAACCTTAACAATCGAGTCGTTCAGTTTACACTGTATGGCACGAAAGTATATTTATAAAAAGTAACAAATCTCTCGTAAAGTTGCTCTTCACGCTGGTTTCCAGCTCAAACTAGATCAAATAGACCAAAAAGACCTCAAAATCCTGCGATCTCATGTACCGCTTAAACTAAAACTCAAGAGAAATCCTCGAGTTGCAATCATTTTCTTCGAAGAACGTAAGGGAAACGCGGATGTTGAGGGTTGGTATAAAAAAAGAGAAGGGAAGGAGTTTCAAGTACGTTTACAAGCGCTTTATTGTACAAAACAAGTGTGTGTAGCAGAACAACCGCCGACGAAGAATATCCAAGTCTACGGTTCGAAGGCTTCAAATCTTGTCTCATTATACATTCAAGATGCGCCTTCTTCAAAAAGCCCAACAGCGTGGAAAGATGGTTCTCATTGTCAACGAGGCTTACACTACCAAAACCTGTGGTCGGTGTGGTTATCAACATCAGACACTTGGTGGGAGTAAGGTCTACAAGTGCCGCCAATGCAATCTAACGGTCGGAAGAGACATTAATGGAGCGAGAAACATACTTCTCAGGAATTTGGTTCCACGCTTCTAACTGCAGCGCCCTTTCG
>Ga0180435_10004853_pt1 | contig 13162 bp, 12 predicted proteins | sample SS_ome_3_FD_132467 | JGI IMG/M metagenome (GOLD analysis project Ga0180435, IMG submission 132467) | Hypersaline lake sediment archaeal communities from the Salton Sea, California, USA - SS_3_S_1 metaG | ecosystem: Environmental > Aquatic > Non-marine Saline and Alkaline > Hypersaline >... | reverse complement strand
TTCTTTATCAGCCGATTCGTTCGCTTTGGCTCGGAACTCCTCCAGGAGAGTCACGTCTGCATCGTCCATGTGTGCGACGTGTGGGACCAGCACGGTCGAGGTTGTCATACGATGTGCTACGCGGCGTCTGATGGAACGCAATGCCTCCTTGTCAACCGGTCCCCACTGTTCGAAGTCCGGCAACGGATCGATGTCGAGGAACGGGATTGCAGAGGCTGCGTGCGCCGCAAATTCCGTCTCTGCACTTACCAATCCGACCTCGGGCTTTTCAGGTGCAGCAGCTCGTTCCACTTCTGCTGGTCGCTGTGTTCCCTCGGCCGCAGCTCGTACGTCTTCGGGAGTCACCCTTCCAGCCGGGCCGGTAGCTGCCACAGTGTTGATGTCTACACCGAGTTCCCGGGCCAGACGGCGAGTCGCCGGCGCCGCAGGTACGGGGCGACCCGGAACTCGTTGAGTTGGAGGAGCCATTGGCGCTGGAGCCGCAGAGGATGGTTCCGGGGCTGCAGCTGGTTCGGCTGCGGGCTCGACCTTTTCCGGCTCCGCAGGTGCAGCACCTGACCCGTCGTCGATGACCGCTATGACCTGACCCACGTTCACAGTGTCACCGACATCACCGGTCAACGAAACGACCTTACCGCCCTTGGGCGACGGAATCGTTACCGCCGCCTTGTCGGTTTCCACTTCGACGAGGGCATCATCTTCCTTGATTTCTTCATTGGCTTGGACATGCCATTGAAGGATCTCACCTTCGTGGATGCCCTCCCCAAGGTCTGGCAATTTGAACTCGTACACTCGATCCTCCTACCTCAGCGGTAGTCGATGGTCTCGTCGATGGCTTCTTGTACATCCTCCGGCGTGGGCAGGTACATGTTCTCACGGCCGAAGTACGGTGTCACAACGTCGTATCCCGTGATGCGCTTCACCGGCGCTTCCAAGTACTCGAGCGCTTTGTCGTTGATAGCAGCTATGATCTCGGAGGCGACACCAAGGGTCCTCGGAGCCTCCTGGACAATCACACACCTGCCGGTTTTCTTGACCGACTCGATAACGACGTTGATATCGAGCGGAGCTATCGTCAGGAGATCAATGATCTCGAGGCTCACGCCTTTCGACTTCTGGATCTCTTCGGCGCCTTGCAAGGCAGTGCGCATCATCGATCCGAAGCTCACCAGCGTTAGGTCTGTGCCTTCCTGAACCGTGTGTGCCTTGCCAATCTCGAGCACCTCTTCGTCGACAGGAACGTCTTCACGGAACGCTCGATAGGAACGCTTGGGCTCCATGAATACGACCGGATCGGGATCGCGAATGGCCCCGACTATTAGTGCTCGCGCATTCCGTGGAGTAGACGGAATCACGACTTTGGTTCCCGGGAGGTGACCGTAAGTGGCTTCGCGGCTTTCGGAGTGGTGCTCCATTGCACGCACGCCTGCTCCGTAGGGCATCCTCATAACGATCGGGCAGGTCCATTGCCCTTGTGATCTCGCCCGGAAACGCGATGCATGCCCTTCGAGCTGAGGAATCATGATGTAACTGAATCCGGAGAACTGCATTTCGCCCACCGGTCGCATACCGGCCAGAGCCATGCCGATGGCGGTGCCTATGATACCCGATTCGGCTAGCGGAGTGTCGATCACACGATCTTCACCAAACTTGTCGATCAACCCATCCGTTACTCTGAACACGCCTCCGTCTACACCGATGTCCTCACCAAGCAGGACGACAGAGTCGTCTTTGGCCATCTCCTGTTCCAGGCCGAGGTTGATGGCCTGCACCATGTTCAACTTCAACATTTCGCTAGCCATTGTCGGCCTCCTTTGCGATCTTGGCCAAGAATTCCTGTCGTTGCTCTTCGATTATCTCATGACTGGTCCCGAAGACGTGGTCAAATGGTGCGTCGGGTTTGAATTCGGTCTGGGACTCGAATTCCTGAACTGCTTCATCGACCTGTTTCTTGATTTCCTCGTCGATGGCAGATTGCCTCTCGTCGTTCCAAAAGCCCTTGTTCTCCAGATACTTACGGAATCGAATCAGCGGTTCCCTGGCTCGCCAAATCTCCACCTCGTCCTCAGTCCGGTACTTCTTTGGATCGTCAGCGGTGGTGTGCATGGTCAACCGGTATGTAACGCCTTCGATCAAAGTCGGTCCATTGCCTTCGTAGGCGCGCTCGAGGGCTTCCTTGGTTGCCGCATAGGTGGCCAGAATGTCGTTGCCGTCGACCTGGACACCGGGCATTCCGTAGGCGATCGCCTTTTGAGCAATCGTGTTGGACTTGGTCTGCTTCGCCCTGGGAATGGAGATGGCCCACTGGTTGTTCTGACAGAAAAAAACTACCGGAACCTGCCATACAGCCGCGAAGTTCATGGCTTCATGGAAGTCGCCCTGACTCGTTGCGCCGTCACCCAGGAACACGACGACCGCAGCTTTCTCTTTGCGGTATTTCATCGCGTACGCGATACCGACGCCATGCAAAGTCTGAGCGCCAACAATCACGCTGGTCGGCAACATTCTACCATCGCCGTCAGGGCGGACCGTTCCCTCTTCAAATCCGTTGTAGTAGACCATCTGGCTGGCGAGGTTCTCGCCCCGTACCAGGCGGCCGCCGAGTTCGCGAAACGCGGGAACAAACCAGTCATTCTCGCCCATCGCGGTCGCGGCTCCTACCACGCATGCCTCCTGGCCGTTAGATGGCCCAAACGTGCCGATCCGGCCTTGCCTCTGCAGCTTCAGCATGCGTTCGTCGCCTGCACGAGCCAGGAGCATGGAGCGGTACATCCCCACGAGTTGCTCCTCACTCAGTTGCGGTTCCATCTCCCCGTCGAGGTTCGCGTTCTCGTCCAGGACCTCCAGACGTTTGACGCTGAACTCCTCTAGGACCTTCTCAGGCATCATGCCTTCCTTTCATTGCAGGTCAGCGAAAAACGCCGACCTCTACATGCTTTGTACCTAAACACGGCTCCGTGTGCTCTATTGTCTTCAGGCAAAGGCGGAACGGCACCCGAAAGCCGGATGGCCGTTCCGCAAGGAACCGTATCACCGCGGAATCAGATCTTGGTGAACTTGTCCGCTGGCGTAGCGCAAATCGGACATATGTCGGGCGGGCTTCCGAATTCTATGTGACCGCACACGGGGCATAGGTAGAACTCCGTCTCCGTGAGGTCGTTGCCCTGCTGCACTGCTTCCAAAGCCTTCTGGTAGAGCTGAGCGTGCACTTCCTCGGCCTTGAGGGCAAGCGCAAACATGCCTTTGGCTTTGTGGTCGTCCGCCTTGGCTTGGTCGAGCATCGGCGGGTACATCTCGGTGTATTCGTAAGTCTCACCGTCTATGGCCGCTTGAAGATTCTCTACTGTAGAGCCGATTCCATCCAGAGCGGCGAAGTGACCGCCGGCGTGGATTCTCTCAGCCTGAGCTGCAGTGCGAAACAGGCGAGCGACGTTCGGGAAACCATCAGCCTCTGCCTTGGCAGCGTAGTTCGTGTACTTCTGGAAAGCCTGACTCTCCCCCGCAAATGCAGCTTCGAGATTCTCTTTTGTGCTTGCCATTTGGTGTCTCCTATACTCGGATAATGTTGAATCTTGATTCTTGATGGATTGTTGTGTGTGGGCGCAGTCCGCGCCGCGGACTAAGCTCCCGAAGACTTCGTCATTCCCACTTTGACTTCTCGCAGCTGATCGAGGAGTCCGTCGTGTTTTTTCTCGTCTTCCAATAGGTATGTGAGAAGTTGCTTGTGAACCGGTGACCAAGCTTCGTTGCGGAGCTCTTCGGCCATGGCGATCGTCTTCTTCTCGAGTCGATCGTGTTGCTCGATCTTTTCCCAAATGCTCGCTACGTCATCGCGACTCACCGGTATGTCGGATTCGGTGATGCTCTCGAGTAGGAATTGCTGAACCCTGTGGTGCATGAGAGAGTCATGCCTGATGATTGACATGATCATGCGAACCAGAGCGCTGTCCGTTTCCTCGATTATTGCCGCCGCGTCATCCATCGCTTTACGCTCGAGCTTCTGCCAGTTCTTCAACACCTTGGCCATCTTCTCAACACGCTCTGGACCAGATGCTTTTACCATAATCGTTGCCCCACTTCCGGAACTCGGAAATTCGTAAAAGGTGTTTCGGCGCCGAACAAACCGGCGATACTCCTACCGAAGCTCAGAGCTCTCTGTACACCTTGTCGTCGTACTCACGCTCTATAGTGAATTTGTGGTGTGCCTCTTCTTGCGCGAGTACCTGGAACATGTGGCTCACCTCGGGATTCGACTCGTAGACCTTTGACAGGTCGGTGTACAACTCAGCGGCTGCCTTTTCGCATTTGGCCGCATACAGGAGGGTGTCCTGGTAGCTCGCATTTGGTGTGAGTTCCACGTCCACGAGATAATCTGAGATCTTCAGGTCTTGGGGAGGCTTCGCATCGCGATCCGCAAAAAACTGCACGTCCATAGTTTCCAACTTCATCTTGTGCCCGCGCTCCATGTTCGCGAGCTGCTCGAAGTGCGTCCTGGCGGCCGGGCTTTCAGCACTTTGCGCGAGACCGGCATAAAGGTCGGCGGCCTTTTGTTCGTTATCTATGGCCAACTGAATTACGTCGGCGTAGCTAGGAGTACCTGTCATGTTTCCCGTTCCTCTTTGGAATGCTGCTTGTTGATTGTTGCTATAAGAACGAAACTGGTCGTGGTGCTGCTTGCTTACCCGGGATACTTGCCCGTGATGTAATGAACCAGACTCTCGATCTCGAAATTCTGTTTCCTCACGAGCCAGTGGGTAAGGTCACCGCTCGATACTACGCCGACGAGTTCGTCACCGTCTAGAACGGGCAGGTGCCGGCAACGTTTTTCTGTCATGATCACCATTGCCTGCTCTACGGTCGTATCCGGGTCGACCGCAACGAGATTCGTTGTCATCACCTCAGCCACGTTCGTCTCGGCGGGATTGCATTCGCACGCAACCACTCGGTTCAACACGTCACGCTCGGTGAACACGCCTGCCGGCTTTCCATTGTCCATTACCACCAATGCGCCAACGTTCTTTTCCCGCATCAACTTGATGGAATCGAGAATCGATTGGGTTGGTGATGTCACGAAGACGTGCCGACCTTTTTTCTCCAATACCTTGTCTAGTGCCGTGTTCATCTTTCTGCTCCGTTTCGGTCGATCCGAGTGGCCGACTGTTTTGCTGCTTCAAATTGTTGAGGGTTTTCAATCACCTGTGGCGGTTTATCAACCACCGGACGCTTTCGACATACCTACTTTGACTTCCTCGAGCTGCTCGAGCAGGCCGTCATGCTTCTTCTCGTCCTCTAGCAGGTAGCTCAGCAGGTGCTTGTGAACCGGGGACCATGCTTGATCACGAAGCTCGGTGGCAATCTTGATAGTCTTCTTTTCCAGCTTGTCGTGCTCTTCGATCTTCTCCCAGATGTTCGCCAGGTCTTCGCGGCTCAAGGGGACGTCTTCCTCGGTGACGCTGTCGATCAGGAACTGCTGCACGCGATGATGCATGAGGGAGTCATGTCGGATGATGGACATAACCATTCTGACGAGCGGGTTCTTGGTCTCTTCAATGATTTCGGCAGTGTCGTCGATGGCTTGCCGTTCCAGCTTCTGCCAGTTCTTCAACACCTTCACCATGTTATCGATTTTTTCGGGGCCTTTGATCTTCGCCATGATTTGAATCCTCATCCTTTTTGTGTGGTATATGCTGCCAGTCAAACTTTCTGGGACCGGAAGTCGCATCGCTCGGATGCTCGGTAATGGCCTTCTGTAAAGCAGAAGATGTGCCAGAAATGATGCCAAAGATAACTTGTTGAATTGCAATTGTTTACGGTTGTAAGGCCCATGAGCACCTTGAGAAGATCGCGAAATCTAGCGATAGACAATCGCGTAATGTCGCGATAGGTTTCGCATCGCGATATATGGCGATGACCGATTCAACGGGTTGGAGATGAGTGAGCGAAAGACAGCAGATTTTACGGAAGACCTGAATCTCGCCGCCGAAGTAGGACCCTCAAAGGGTGACGTTGATGTATTGCTCCACAATGCCCTGGAAACGCTGGCCGAGTACGTTCCATACGATCTCGCGACCGTGATGCAGGTGCTGGATGGGGAGCTTGCCGTGCGCGTGGCAAGCGGGCGTCTTGCCAACGAGTCGGTTGAGAACCACAGCATAAGACTGGTGGATTTTCCAAGCCTCCGTGCGCTGCTGAGGACAGATAGGGCCAGAGCCTTCACGGAAGATGATCATCGCCACGGCGATGGAGACGTGTTCGACAGTGCTCTGCAGTTGCCGCCAGGCCACTCGTGCATGGTCGTTCCTCTGCGCGTGCAAGAGCGCAGCCTCGGCATCTTGACGTTCGATCGTGAGCAGTGCGGCGCGTACGAGAACTCGGTCGTCGAACTCGCCACTGTTTTCGGCAGGTTGCTGGCGTTGGCGGTCGGATACGGTGAGCAGTCAACCCACCTGGCCCGGCTGAGCAGCCAGCTCAAAGAACAGAACCGGCTGTTGGGAAGCAAAATAGTCGGCACGTCGGACGCTTGCACCCTGATGGATGCCAGCAAGAGTGCGACGATGGTTCGTGTAGTGCGTCAGGCCAAACAGGTTGCCTCGACCGATGCGCCGGTGCTTTTGACGGGTGAGACTGGTACCGGAAAGGAAGTACTTGCCAACGCGATTCATGGGTGGAGCGAGCGTTCCAACCAACCGATCGTTGGTATCAACTGCGCTGCGTTGCCCCCTAATCTCATAGAGAGTGAATTGTTCGGCCACGTCAAAGGCGCGTTCAGCGGCGCAACCAAGGCGCGCATGGGAAGATTCCAGGCCGCCCACGGAGGCACCCTTTTCCTGGATGAAATAGGAGAACTGCCGCTAGATCTTCAGCCCAAGTTTTTGCGAGCGCTGCAAGAAGGCCGCTTCGAGCCGGTCGGAAGCGACAAAACGGTGGAGGTTGATGTTCGGTTGGTCGCCGCGACGAACCAGGACCTTCTCTCCGCCATGGCCGCCGGCACCTTCCGGGACGATCTGTACTATCGCATCGCCGTATTTCCGATTCACGTTCCTCCGCTGAGAAATCGACTGGAAGATGTGGTCGACATCGCAGAGGGGTTTGTCGACTCCCTGTCTAGGCGCACCGGACGTGGACCCTGGTGGCTGTCGGAACGATCCAAGGAGTGGCTCAAGGCTCAACCTTGGCGGGGAAACGTTCGTGAATTGGTCAACACCCTGGAGCGGGCAACCATCATCTCGCCGGGACCGGAGTTGGAACTGGACCTCGACTCGGATGGTTCCAAGAACGGTTTGGGCGAGCGGATAGGTTACAGAAGACGGTCAGCAGACAAGGAGCGGCTGAGCCCCCTGGTCGAGGTCGAACGAAGGCACATTCAACGGGTTCTCAAGCAAACCGGAGGAAAGCTGTACGGGGAGGGAGGCGCGGCGGATATCCTGGGGATCAACCCGAGTACGCTCCGCAGCAGGATGAAGAAGCTCGGTTTGGGTGGTGCGAGGAAACACCGCATCAAGTCAACTTAGTCAGCCCAGAATTTCTCGATGAACATGTTTCCGGGGTCGCGGCGTTTGTGCATCTTGAATCCGCGCTCAATCAACATCTTCTCCATGCCCTCGACCATCAGAGGGTTGCCGCACAAGAATACGCTCGTCCGTTCTGGGTCCATATCGTGGCCGAGGATCTTTTCGACTGTTCCGTCGTTGATGTACTCGAAAACGAATCCAACCTTCCCGGGCCAGTCCGGGTCCCGAGCGATCTCATCGATGATTGGGAGGTAGTGGAGATTGTCGAATCGCGTCGCGAGTGCCGTAAGATCACGCATGTAGCCAAGGTCCCAAGACACCCGGGCTCCATGGATTACAATCGTCTTGTGCCCGTCCTCGAACCTGTAGTTTGATCTTAGCATTGACACGTACGGAGCCAGGCCCGTTCCGGTGGCAATGAACATTATGTCGTGTCCCGGTGCGACATCATCGAGCGTGAACATGCCCGTGATCTTTTTGCCCAGCCAGATCCGATCTCCTGTCTTCAGATTGAACATTCGAGGGGTGAGGGCGCCTGAGTGGACCAGCGCGACGTAGAACTCGAGATACTCGCCCTGTAGGCTGGAAGATGCAATCGAATAGGCTCGCTTGATCAATACGTCGGGCTTCGGTTCTTCGCCCTCGGGCTCGGCCGCGGCAACCCTCGGGTGCGAACCGGGCAGACCAAGTACGACGTATTGCCCTGCCTTGAAATCCGGTAGGGGATCGTCGGGTTTTACTCTTAGGACCAGCAACCCGTGGTTGATTTCGTCGAACTTCGTGATCGTTGCGTTGAGTTCGTCAGCCATGTCTCTTCTTCCTGCATGTCGCTGTGACAATATGCGCTGCGCATCGGCATGGGCTTCGCGGCAACTGAGCGGCTAAGGCACGCATTGAGTAGCCCTGAACATAAATGCTGGGGAAAAGCTCCGCCAACCGAGGCAAGACTTCATTACATTATCTAGTTACGATGCTCTGCCCATGGCAGTGCTTGGCTGCGAATTTCTTATTGAGAGTTAATCATTATCTGCAGTCCTATTTCTAACCGCATGAAATGGAGCCACGAATGAGTACATGCGGGATCTTTCGAATTGTGGGTTCTGTTGCGCTTGCCGCTGCGCTGGTTTGTGTGCCGTCAGCGGCATATTCGCAGGAGAACCGAACCTCGGATCCGTCGGAGTTCTCGTCGCTGAGTGGCGAAGAACTCTTCCAAACGGCCTGTTCCAACTGCCACGGACTGGACGGTACGGGCTCTCCCCAGTACCGCCTGGGATTCGAGGATGAATTACCCGATTTCACCGATTGCACGTTTGCGTCACGAGAGCCTGACGCCGACTGGGTTGCGGTCGCACATGAGGGCGGACCACTGAGGGTGTTTTCAGAACGAATGCCGGCTTTTGGCGATGCGCTCAGTGAGGAAGACCTGAGCAGGGTGATGGAGTACATTCGCACCTTCTGTACGGACAAGAGCTGGCCGCGCGGCGAACTCAACATGCCCCGCGCGATGTTTACGGAAAAGGCCTATCCTGAGGACGAAGCCGTATTCACGACAGGCACGGCACTCGACGGTCCCGGCTCAATCGCGAGCGAGTTCGTCTACGAAAAACGTATCGGTTCGTTGAGCCAGATCGAGATCGTGGTGCCTTTCGTAGTGCAGCAAATCGACGAGCCGAGTGGACGCAACTGGGCCAGTGGAGTCGGTGACATCGTGCTGGGCCTGAAGCGGGTGTTCTTCCACAGCGTCAACTCCGGCTCGATCCTCAGCGCCGCTGCCGAGCTGAAGGTGCCCACCGGCGACGACGAGAGAGGTTTCGGTTCGGGGACCACCACATTCGAAGGGTTTGTTTCCCACGGTCAGGCATTGCCGGCTGAGTTCTTTCTTCAGCTCCAGGGTATCGTAGAACTCCCGTTCGATACAGACCGGGCCGAGAACGAAGCCGCTGTCCGCGCCGCGATCGGGCGCAGCTTCACTCAGGGCCAGTGGGGTCGGACGTGGACCCCAATGGTGGAGGTGCTCGCCGGGAAAGACCTGGTATCTGGTAGCCAGGTGCATTGGGATCTGGTACCACAGTTCCAAGTCACGCTCAATAAGCGTCAACATATAATGGCCAACCTGGCCTTGCGTATCCCTGTGAACGAAACCGCGGGCCGAAATCCTCGCCTGTTGGTCTACGTTCTTTGGGATTGGTTTGATGGAGGGCTGTTCGATGGATGGTAAGACGATTTTTGGTGCGTTATTGACGCTAATCGCGGTTCAACCGCTGGCCGCGCAGCACAACACAGGTACGGCCGACAGCCTCTTTCGAACGGCAGAAGTCTGCATCGCCTGCCACAATGGTCTCACCGCCGAGTCGGGCCAGGACATATCGATCGGGTTCGACTGGCGTTCCTCCATGATGGCCAACTCGTCTCGAGATCCATACTGGCAGGCCGGCGTCCGCCGAGAGGTGATGGATCATCAGGTGGCCGACGCTGCCATCCAAGACAAGTGCGCCACTTGTCATATGTCGATGGCCAGGTACATGGCCCACGCCGGTGGTGCGTCCGGAGCAGTTTTCGCCAACCTGCCGATAGGCGATTCCGAACACCCGGGCTCCTCGTTGGCGGCAGACGGCGTCTCTTGCACGGTTTGCCATCAGGTGCGCGCGGAGGGACTCGAAGACCCTTCCAGCTACAGCGGTGAGTTCAAGGTTGATGAGCGCACGCCGCTGGGAGAGCGACCGGTGTTCGGACCCTTTGAGGTAGACGACGGCCGAACGCGGGTCATGCACTCTTCGTCCGGTTTCAAACCCGAAGAAGCGCGACACATCGAATCATCCGCGCTTTGCGGCTCGTGTCACACTCTCTACACCCACGCTCTCAACGAACGCGGCGAGGACATGGGCGAACTGGCGGAGCCGATGCCATACATCGAATGGCTGCACAGCTCCTATCGCGAGACTCAGAGCTGTCAGTCGTGCCACATGCCCGAGGCGGAAGGAGAAGCGAACGTATCCAATGTGCTCGGCCAGCCACGCGCCAACGTGTCGAGGCACGTCTTCCGCGGCGGGAACTTCTTTATGCCGAGGATGCTGAATCGCTATCGCGACGAGTTGGGCGCAGAAGCTTTGGCGGTTGAGTTCGAGGCGACAGCAAGACGGTCCGCCGAACATCTCGCCAGCAGGTCGGCGACTTTGACCGTGGAGCCGTTGGTGGTCGGTAGCTCCATGATCTCGTTCGATGTTGTGGTGCAGAACCTCGCAGGGCACAAACTGCCGACCGCGTACCCGTCGCGGCGGGCCTGGCTTCATGTGACGGTGACCGACCGCAACGGAGTCGTGATTTTCGAGTCGGGAGCGGTTAGAGAAAACGGGTCCATAGTCGGCAACGACAATGATGCGGATGGATCGCGATTCGAACCACACTACCGTACGATTGACGATCCGGACGAGGTGCAGATTTACGAAGCCATCATGGAGCACTACAACGGCGGCCCGACCACAGGCTTGCTGAACGGTGTGAGGTATCTGAAAGACAACCGCGTGCTGCCTCACGGTTTTGATAAGAGCACCGCAGATTGGGATATTGCTGTGGCTGGTGATGCGGCCGAGGACGAAAACTTCGTGGGCGGCCACGACCGGGTACGCTATGAGGTCGAGAAGTCGACTGCAGGTTGGCCGCTGACGATTTCGGCGGAGCTTCTTTACCAACCGATATCGTACAGGTGGGCGGAAAACCTAGCCGACTATGACGCCCACGAACCGCAGCGTTTCGTTCGGTATTTCCGGTCGATGTCGAATGCATCGTACCAGTTGCTGGCTGAGACAACGGCCGAAGTCAATTAGAACATCTCGCGGCCAACCTCGGTGCCCATTCTAAGCGAGAGGTGGTGCCGGCGACCGACTGCTTTGGGACGAGTCTTGGAGGAGTAAATGAGTGAAGTGGAGAATGTGATCATCATAGGGTCGGGCCCCGCAGGTCAGACGGCCGCTATTTATACCGCGAGAGCCAATCTCTCGCCCCTCATGTTCGAGGGTTTCATCGCGGGAGGGCAGCCGGGCGGTCAACTGATGACCACGACCGACGTGGAGAACTTTCCAGGGTTCCCTGAGGGAGTGACTGGGCCGGAGTTGATGCAGCTGTTGAAGAAGCAGGCGGAGCGCTTCGGAAGTCGCTTTCTTACCCAGGACGTGGAATCCGTCGATTTCTCGAAAAGGCCATTCCGAGTCGTGTCCGAAGGAAAGGAGTACGAGACTCAGTCGGTGATAATCTCCACTGGCGCGTCCGCGCGCTATCTGGGTTTGGAGAGCGAACAGCGCCTCATGAATCGAGGTGTATCTGGCTGCGCTACATGCGACGGCGCCTTGCCTGCGTTCAGAAACCAAGAGTTAGCGGTTGTCGGCGGTGGTGACACCGCTATCGAAGAGGCTCTGTTCCTGACTCGGTTTGCCAGCACAGTTCATCTCGTCCATCGGCGGACCGAGTTGCGCGCTTCGAAATACATGCAAGACCGGGCTCGTGAAAACGAAAAGATCACGTTCCAGATGCCATACGTAGTCGAGGAGGTTCTCGGAGAAGAGTTCGTCGAAGGCCTGCGGCTCCGCAATACCGAAACCGGCGCAACTAAAAATCTGCCGTGCGCCGGGATGTTCCTCGGTATAGGGCACACTCCGAACACAGGCCTGTTCCAAGGTCAGTTGGAACTCCGTGACGACGGGTACATCGAGACTGTCGACACATCATCCAGAACCAGCGTTGAGGGAGTTTTCGCTTGCGGAGACGTTCAAGACTCGGTCTACCGTCAAGCGATTACCGCGGCCGGCAGTGGCTGCACGGCGGCGATCGACTGCGAGCGTTGGCTCGAAACCCAAGAGAAGTGATATCTTCGTGAACGGTCGGTACCCGGGAACCAAGAGCCAGGAGCCGCCATGCAACTGACGGTCTGGGGTGCGCGCGGGTCGATCCCCGTGTCAGGGGTCGAGTACGATCGCTATGGGGGAGACACGACCTGCGTCTGTATGGAGACTGACGCGGGCGATACCGTCATCCTCGATGCCGGCACCGGACTACGACCGTTGGGCAACAGCCTGCTCAATGAGAAGAAAAACACTTTCCACTTCGTGCTTTCCCATGCTCATTGGGATCATCTGCTGGGCTTCCCCTTTTTCAAGCCGCTATATCGCGAGGGCGTTACGATTTTCGTTCACGGCTGTACTTACGCCCAACAGTCCATTCGGAACTTTCTCGGAACGGTGATGCAGCCACCGTTCTTTCCGGTTACGCTGGACGACGTTCACGCGAATCTGGTGTTCGACGACGAATGCAGGCCCGATTTCGAGGTTGGCAGCCTTTGTTGTGAGAGCATCCCGCTTTCCCACCCCAACAACGGTTACGGATTTCGCTTCACTGAAGGTTCGAAGAGCGTTGGGTTCTTCCCTGACAACGAATTCACCTTTGCGCATCCCGGCGGCAAGTCACGTGGCGAGTATGTCGAGTTTCTCAGAGGTGTGGACTTGCTGGTGCACGATTCCGAATACCTGCCCGAGGAGTACGAGAGTTACACGAGAGGTTGGGGACACTCCGTATACTCTGACACCATTGATATGGCAGTAGACGCAGAGGTGCAACGCCTGGTGCTCTGGCACCTGAACCAGGACCGCGACGACGATGGC
>Ga0180435_10004849_pt1 | contig 13165 bp, 12 predicted proteins | sample SS_ome_3_FD_132467 | JGI IMG/M metagenome (GOLD analysis project Ga0180435, IMG submission 132467) | Hypersaline lake sediment archaeal communities from the Salton Sea, California, USA - SS_3_S_1 metaG | ecosystem: Environmental > Aquatic > Non-marine Saline and Alkaline > Hypersaline >... | reverse complement strand
ACTGATGTTCAGCTTCTCCCATGGCTGGAGCTTGTCAACAGGTATGCTTGACGGAAGCACGGTCTGGTCTGAAACGGGCACCGGTTTAATGTTGGCAACTATCTCACCGGGTCTTGTCTCACTGAGATCAGTTTGATGGCCACTGCCGCAACTTGCCGCCGCCGCAATGGCGACCAGGCTGAGGATCAACGTCAGTACTTTTGTCATATCTCTACTTCTCCAACAGCAAGCCGGGGTGATGTCCTCCGGCCCAGGCATTATAACTTAAATGAGAATGTGTCTCAATATGTATCGTGATTTTCGTGAAGCCAGTCCAGCAGCGGGTTTGTACCGGTGGTGCAATGGCGACGGTGGTGCTAAGATAATGCGAGAGGCTTGAGATTAAGACGGCGTTAAGTTAATCCACGCCTGACGTGGTACATAAATTTAATCTCGGACATATGACAGTTTTACGGTAAGCAGATGGACTTGATACGCCAAGAGGGAGGCATGATATGCAATTGGACCCTATGACACTGTCCCGGATCCAGTTCGGGCTCACGGTCGGGTTTCACTTTCTGTTTCCACCAATCACTATCGGTCTGGCCTGGATCCTGGTAATCCTGGAGTACCTGGGCTGGAAGCGCAACGACGACGAGTACCGGCGCGCCGGGATATTTTTTGGAAGGTTACTTGGTTTAACCTTCGCCGTCGGTGTAGCCACCGGTATCGTGATGGAGTTCCAGTTCGGTACGAACTGGGCTGAGTACTCCCGCTTCGTCGGTGATATCTTCGGTGCCCCGCTCGCCGCCGAGGCGGTATTCGCCTTCTTCCTGGAATCCAGTTTCCTCGGGCTATACCTGTTCGGTCGCAACCGTGTTTCCAAGAAACTGCATTGGATCTCGATCCTGATGGTCGCCATCGGTTCGACACTCAGTGCATTCTGGATCATTGTTGCCAATTCCTGGCAGCAGACTCCGGCCGGCTACGTACTGCAAAACAACCGCGCGGAGCTGACCAGTTTCTTCGAGGCGGTCTTCAACCCGTCGACGGTAATCCGCTACTCACATACGATGGTCGCAGCGATGATCGCCGGCGCTTTCTTCGCCGCGGGGATCAGCGCCTGGCTGCTCTATAAGAACAAGGAGTCCAACGTCGCCCGCAAATCACTTACCGTGGCGGTCGTGATGGGCTTTATCTTCAGCGTGATGTCACTGCTGCCGACGGGCCACGTCCATACGATCAAGGTCTGGGAAACTCAGCCTGAGAAGTTCGCCGCGATGGAAGGCGTCGTCGAGACTTCGACCAACGTTCCGCTGATCGCGATCGGCATACCTTCCAACGATCCACCGGAGGTCAAGCCGATTATCGAGCTCCCGGGAATGACCAGTTTCCTGCTCGGCGGCACAACGGACACCGAGGTTGAGGGGATCAAGGACCTTGAGGCCGCCGGTTATCCGACTCCGCCCCTTGGTATCACGTTCTTCTCATACCACTGGATGGTGATCCTCGGGCTGCTGTTTATCGGATCGATGGGGCTGGGGATCCTGCTGTTGATAATGAAAAAACTGGATACCGCCCGGTGGTACCACATGATCTTGCCCTGGTTGATCCCGCTGCCGCTGTTGGCCTGCGAACTGGGTTGGATCGTTGCCGAGGTCGGTCGCCAGCCCTGGGTGGTCTACCGGATCCTCAAGACGGAGGATGCCTACTCCTTCAATGTCAGCGGTGGTGAGGTCCTGACGTCGATCATCATGTTCAGCCTGATCTACCTGCTGCTCGGTACGGTCTATGTATTCCTGCTTGTCCGCAAGGTCAAGGCCGGGCCGGCGCCCTTGCCGGCCAAGGAGGTGGAGTGATGGAAGCGCTGCAAATCATCTGGTTCCTGTTGATTGGAGTATTGATCACCGGATACGCGATCCTCGACGGCTTCGACCTCGGGGTTGGGGTCCTGCATCTGTTTGCCCGTAACGACACCGAACGGCGCCTGCACATGAACGCCATCGGCCCGGTTTGGGACGGAAACGAGGTTTGGCTGCTGACCGGCGGCGGGGCGATCTTCGCGGCTTTCCCGCCTGTCTACGCCACGGTGTTCAGCGGGCTCTACCTGGCGTTCATGCTGGTTTTGCTCGCCCTGATCTTCCGGGCGGTTTCGATGGAGTTTCGCTCCAAGCTGGAGGATGCCGGATGGCGCCGCTTCTGGGACTGGGGCTTCGGCCTCGGCAGCTTGCTGGCCAGCCTGCTCTTCGGTGCTGCGATCGGCAACATCATCCGTGGCCTGCCGATTGACGCCAGCGGATTTTTGAAAGTCTCGTTTTTTGCCTTGCTCAACCCGTATTCGCTGTTGATGGGCGTGATGACAGTCGTGATGTTCGCCATGCACGGTGCGCTCTACATGGCACTAAAGGCTGGCGGTGACTTGCAAAAACGGATGGTCAGCTGGGCCGGCAAGGCCTGGGTTGCATTCCTTGCCCTTTATGTGATCGCCACGGCTTGGACCGCCATTACCTCCCCGTTCATGTTCGAAGGTGTCTTCGGTAATACCCTGTGGTGGCTCGCGGTAATGGTGATGCTCGGCTCGGTGGTCTACATTCCGATCGCCAACAGCCACAACCAGCATCTCCACGCTTTCTTGTCTTCATCCGCTGCGATCGCCTCAATCACCGCGCTGATGGGAATTGGGCTCTTCCCGCGGATGGTGCCGTCCTCGATTGACCTGGCCAACAGCCTGACGATCTACGGCCACAGTTCCACACAAGCCACCCTGACGGTGATGCTGGTCATCGCCCTGATCGGCGTGCCAATCATGCTGGGCTATACTTTCTTCATCTACAGGACGTTCGCCGGCAAGACCGAGATTACGGAGGAAAGCTATTAATGAGTGAACATACAGATGTACCCGAAGGTTTCGACCTGAAGGCCTGGTTCAAGGAAATCAAGACGATCGCGGTGGTTGGGTACTCCGACAACCCGGAACGGGCCGGGCATTATGTCTCGCACCACATGGCCGATTCCGGCTACGAGGTCATTGCGGTCAACCCACGGTTCGGTGCGGAGGTCAACGGGCTGCAGTGCTACAAGTCCCTGCCAGAGATCCCGGTAGGAACGAAGGTTGATGTCATCGATTGCTTCCGGTCACCAAAGTACATGCCGGACGTGGTTAAGGCTGCTGCGACGATGGACCCTAAACCGGACTACATCGTGATGCAGCCCGGTGCCGAGAGTGAGGAAGCCGCAGACCTGGCCCGTGAAAACGGCATGGAACCGCTGATGCTCTGCCTGATGGCGGCGCACCGGATCTGGAGCGTCTAGGTGTCGGGCTGGCCCCTATTGGATGTCAGCCCGCCAGGTACCGGAAGTCGTTACCAGTTGCGGGGTGTCCGTGTATGAGAAGTTGCCCCTGCATTCACCTGTGTCTATGAACTGACCGGTAAATGGCCCTGACCCGAGCAGGGAGTTGGAGATCGTGCCTGATATCGACTGGCCGCTTATCACGCCGGAAATCGATACCGTCACCTGGGAATCACTGTGCTGGATCACGCCGGTTCCGCCGACGAGTCCCTGGTTAGTGGTCAGGGTGATCGATCCCACAGGGTTTTGTGCCTCGTCAAGCAGTACACCGAGGAACGGCCCGAAATTAGGCTCAAACGTCGATCCTCCGCCACAGGCGCTCAGCAATGCGATCAAAGCCGCTAGTGCGAAGATTCTCCCAAATCGATTCATAATGTGTCCCATCACTTAAGTTTACCCTTACTTGTCAGCATACATACCGACCACTATCCCGGTCGGATGTTCCCATCTTGTGGCTTTACGAAGATAGACAGGCACCAGCCCTCCCAGGTTACAAAGAAAAACCCCGGACGGATCCGGGGCTTAGCTGGTAACTCCCTGTGGTAACAGGGGAATGTGTGTCGCTCTATTCAACCTGGACGCCGGACAGGTCGAGCTCACCGAGGACGACAATGACATCCTCGTGTTTGTCCCCGGCCTGACGGGCGACCCGCAGCGTTACCCTCTCCCCGACCTTGTAGTTCTGGATCTCCAAGATCAATTGGTCGGCGCTTGACAGGTCAATCCCATTGATGCTCAGCAGCACGTCACCGGCTTCGATTCCGGCACGGTCGGCCGGGCCATCGATCGTCAGCGCCTGGACGTATACGCCTTCTTCGACCCCGAGGGAGTCCGGGTCGATTCCGTGGCGAATGATGTAGTCACTGAAGGTGGTGATCGTTGCCGAGATACCCGGGTAGATTACCTTGCCTTCCTTGACGATCTGCTCGATCGTCGCCTTGATATCGTTGATCGGGATCGCGAAGCCAATGCCTTCCACCGGGACCGGCATCATCGACTGCATCGCGCTGTTCTCCCAACGCAGAATCGCCTGGTTAACACCGATCACTTCGCCCTCGGCGTTCAGCAGTGGCCCTCCCGAGTTGCCGCGGTTAATCGCCGCGTCGGTCTGGATCAGTCCCTGGGGACGCCGGATATCGTTGTTACGTCCGAGGTCGGATACGTTGCGCCGGCTCGTGGAAACGATCCCGGCGGTCACGGTTGCATCAAACCCGAGGGGGCTGCCGATCGCCACGACCGGTTCACCGATGCGCAGCTGTTCGCTGTCTCCGAGGACCGCCACCGGCAAGTCCTTGCCGTTACTGACCTTCAGGACCGCGATGTCCTTGAACATATCAGTGCCGATCAGCTCAGCTTCCAGGGTTGTTTCATCGTAGAGGTGCACGAGGAAGCTTGAGGCACCCTGGACCACATGGGCATTTGTGACGATATATCCATCCTCGCGGATGATGAACCCGCTGCCCTCACCGCCGACCATCGGCTCCTCGGGAATGTTGAACTCGTGCTGTCTGAACTCCTCCATGTCCGGGAAGAAGTCCGGGACGTTCTTATGCATTTCCTCCATCAGGTCACGGACCTTGTCGTCTGATTCCTCATCGAACTCGATAATCGTTTCGACGTTGACGACGAAGGGCAGGGCTTTTTCCGCCAGGTCGGCGACCCAGTAGATGCTGGAGTGGTCAACTTCCAGCCCGGGGGCCAGGGCAACCATCTCACTTACGGTTGGCGAGTCATTACGCTCATAGTAAACATACTTGGGTTGCCGGCCCTGCCAGACCGCCAAGGCGACTACGCCGCCGAGGATGACGATCAAGGAGACCGATAGGATCTTCCAGAACATGTCGTTGCGCGGGTTTTCGTTCATTTCATTTTCTCCTGAAATCCACCATTTAATATCTCTGAATCACCGGCAGTCTTTCATCTGCACAAAGTCTTACCCGGTGTGATGGATTGTTTGACGTTTGTCCCTCAACCATTGTTCGCATATAAATATTCGGTATATGTTGTTGGGATGCAAAAGACCCGGGGCTATGAAGGTGAGAAGTGCTATCAAGTTTACTGACCCCCGGTGTTAGAATCAGGACATGGGAATTCAGAGGTTAAAAGCCGCCGGATTGTTTTCTTTAGCCGTAGTGCTGTTGGTTTTCTGCGGTTGCACCGGTAGGGAACCCCTGCTTGCCGTTGAAGACGTGCTCCCACCCGGATATCGTGAGGCCGGGGTCCCCCGCGATATCGTTGATGAGATGCTCCTCACCGCAGAGGATGACATCGGGTGGATCCGGTGTATTGACTGCGGCATGGATTGGCAGGAGCTGAACCGGCACATCAATACCGCAGTTAGGGCACATGGTTACTCTGATACGACGGACCGGTGGCTGCCGGTCATGATGTCCGATGGCGACTTGGATGAGGACCTTGCCCGTCAGCTCTTCAAAGTCTATTCATCATCGAGTGGATATGGCCATATATTTGTGATGAACCTGATCTACATCAAGACCACATATAACGCCTCGGTGGGAACCGGCGGGGATTTCCTGATCACAGTCGGCTATGACCACCTGGATCGATACAAAACTGACTGATCCACCGAACATCGGCCGGCCCACTACGTCCAACCAGCCATGGTCGCCCGGATAAGTCCCGCCAGGTGATCCGTAAGCTAGAATTCATGCTTGCTTTCCCGGCAATCATGGCAAGAGATGGTTGGAAACATGAGAATTGCAACTGGTTTATTGGTCGCCTTGGTCATCAGCATGTGGGCGCTGTGCAGCCCGGCCCTGGCCTGGAAAACATCGATCGTCACCAAGGTGGACGGTGAGTTTTACGTGGTTAAGGCCTCGCCCTACAACCATTACCTGGCGGCCTGGGTGGAGAACGAAAAGGCCGAGTACACGCTGACGGTTTTCAGTGCCGACAGTGGAAAAAACTACAAGGTAACCACCGCGGCGGAGCCCGGTGGTTTCTGTTGGATCCCACGGCAGAACCAGCTGTTTTACTGCAAGCCGATGTTCGTGGAGGAAATGCAGACCTATCGCGTTGTCTACTACATCTACGACGTAACGACGCGTGAATCCACCAAACTCACCGAAGTACCGGACGTGCTGGAAACACACAAACTGGACCCGATCGCCGCAGATGACGGCTCGACGGTGTTCCATCTGACCATCGGTGTAGGGAACATGCCGAGTTTTAACGTCTACCATCCAGAGGACGGCGTCCTGGTGCCCCAGCCGGCCCAGGCGATGCCTGACACCAACTATGACCTCAGCAATGACGGGTCAACGGTGTACTGGCCGCTCTCCGACGAGGACGGCAACCTGTACTTCGTTCGCTGGGACCTGGGAACCAACACTGAGGCGGGTTATTGCATGTTTCGCCACGACAGTTTTATCGCTGACGGTGGCGGGTTGCTCAAGGCCGACGCCGCCAATCAGCGGATCGCGACCCTGGCCTGGAGTGAAGAACAACCAAGGCTGCAGTTGTACATCTTCGGTTGGAACAACAACAATGCCCTGCGCCCGGTGCCGGTTTTCCTTGAATCCGGAGAGGAGATCATCCATTACGACTGGCTCGGAATCACCGGGAAGATCTACGCCGTCATCTTCAACGAGTACACCAAAGCATTCAGCATCATTGAACTTGACCCCTACACCGGTATCCGCGAGGAGATGCTCGTCGGAACGGATGAGATCGCTTTCGTGGATTATGCTGCCGGCAAGGACGAGTTTTTCTATGCTGTGATCAATCGCAAGGGCAACAAGTCGCAGACCTACGTCATCCGGCTTGAGGAGTAGCCAGCGCACTGGCAAAAGCACCCCTAAGCGACCCCGCTGTATCGGCGGGACCGAACGTCGCACTGTAGGCCAGCCCCGAGCGGCGCAGGCCGGCGCGGTACTCCTGGTCCTCGATCAACCGCTCCAGCTCGTCTGCGAGGGCTGATTCGTCCTGGGGGGCAATCAGCTGGGGGCGGATGCGGTGGCTCTCAGCCAGATCCGGCCAGCGGGATTCGTCGAGGTAAATCTTGCGGTGGCAGGGGATGTCACTGAGCACCACGGCACAGCCGATGCTCTGGGCTTCTTGGGGTGGCATTCCGTAACCTTCGTAATGGCTCATGAAAGCAAGTGCGGTGCAGGACAGCAGGAGCCGTACTGCCTGTTCCCGTTCAAGGTAGCCGGGGAACTCAACCTGGCTGGAGATGCCCAATCCAATACTTAGTTTCCGGTACGTCTCAGTCAGGGGGGTATGTCCGCCAATGCAGGTCAGCCGTGCAGTGATTCCGCGCTGCTTCAACTTCGCGACAGCCTTGATTACGGCTTCGATGTTTTTACGCCACTCGTGGGTCGCCAGTGTTACAAACAACGGTGTTTTCGGGGTGTCATTTACATCAATCTCCCGGAACCCAGGATTGATAACCTGGGCTGCGGCTGCGACAGCCGGATCAGGGTAGTAAGGGACAACATGGATCCGGTCAGCCGGGTAGCTCAGCATCTCGCAGATGTCGTCCGCCACGGACTGGTTGCTGACGGTCAGAGCCCGGCAACGCCGCCAGGTGTAGGGCAACAGCTTGCACCAGTAAAACCGCGATGCTGCGCCAGTGAACAGGTGCGGATAGTGCAGTGGGATCAAGTCATGGACGTGGGCGACGACCGGGACCGGGCTGGAGATGGGCGCCCCCAGTGCCGGGCTGTAACAGAGCTTCACGTCCTGTTCATGCCTGGCCGTCCGCAATGCTGCAGGGAGCCGCCACTGTTCCCACTTGAGTCGGTCCAGGACACCCTTGAGGGCTGTATCGCTTAAGTTGGGCCGCAGTTCGACCACCTCGGTATCCTGGGCGTAGTTGCGTAGGGCATCCAGCAGGAACTGCACGCTGACGCCAAGGCCGGTTCGCCCCGGTCCGGTCACTGCCTGGAGGTCCCATGCCACGCGCATCCTTGAATTATAGGCTCAGGATGTAATCCTCGCGATCACCGCTGGCTTGAAACCCGCGGGGCATTCCGCCAGTCCTATACTTGCTGTCATAAACTCACAATTAGGATATACTGGCAATATGGCACTACGAATTCTGCATTCCGGGGACTTTCATCTTGGTGCACCGCTTCGCTCACTCCCACCTGAAGTTGCTGAGGCCGTCCGCGGCTCGCTTAAAAGCGCGGTGGAGCGGATGTTTGCTGCAGCAGTAGAGCGCGGGGTCGAGATGCTGGTCTTCACAGGTGACCTGTTCGAGCAGGATGGTGAGGACCCCGCCGCCCAGTTGCGATTCATCTACCAGCTGGCGGATTCGGTCGCACCGGTGCCGGTGGTGATCACTCCCGGCAACCATGATCCTGTGTTCGCTGACAGCCCGTATTCAACCATTGCCTGGCCGGATAACGTGGTGCTGTTCAATAACGGCAGTTTCACCGTGCGTGAAACGGCCGTCGGGCCGGTGGCCGGCCGGGCGGTGATGGCCGGGGAGGGTACGGGTGCCCTCGATTGGTCGCAGCTGCCACCCCCCGGTGACGGGCCGGCTCTGCTCGCCCTCCACGCCTCGCTGATGCGGGCCGGTGATGGGCGCCAAAATCGCAATACCTGTGCCCCGGTCACACTGGAAACCCTCCAGCAGTGCGGCTATTCATATATTGCCCTGGGGCACTACCACCGGTTCCAGACCTGGACCCACCAGTCCGGGGGGATTTTAGCGGCCTATCCGGGCTGCCCCCAGGGCCAGGGCTGGGACGAGCCTGGTGAAAAGAGCTGCCTGGTCGTCGATATAGACCCCGGTGGGGCAGCGATCGAGGAGATGCCACTTTCCGAGCGCGTGTGGCATAAGGCCAACCTCAACCTGCCCCCCGAGCACGCGGCGGACTCAGATACACGGCTGCTGACCGCCCTGCAGGAGATCTATGACGAGCTGGGAGCCCAGGACCTGCTGCGGCTCAGCGTCCATGGCCGCTGGCCCCGGGACCGGCGGACCGCGCTGGAGGAAAAAGTCGCCGACGTCACCAAGCGCGCCTGGCATGCCGAGGCCGTCGATTACTCCGCCGTCGACTTCCACCCGCCGCTGGTCGCCGCGGGTGATTCCGAAGTGCTAGATGAGTTCCTCGATATCTGTGAGGCAGGGAGTGGCCAGGCCACGGGCGATGCCGGCGAGGTGGCGGCCTGGCAGTTGGCCAGATACCTGGGGCAACGCCTGCTCAGTGGGCAGGGGCTTCCCGAGGAGGTGGCATGATGCGCATTCTCAGCATTGAATCAGCGACTTTCGGTACATTGAACATCAAGCAGCCAGTGGCTTTCGGCCCGGGGCTCAACATCCTGACCGCGCCGAACCAGGCCGGTAAGTCGACGCTTCTGACCCTGGTCGAATGGGTGCTCTACGGCGTTCCACCCCGGGGCAACAAGCGCAGCCAGGCCGCAGTCGACCGCTGGCGCCCCTGGGCCGGTGGCCGGACGGCGGCGACACTCGTGGTCAACCCCGGCCACAAACACTGGCCGACCCAGGTCACGATCACCGTTGATTTCGACGATTTCACACCGCGGGTGACCGATGCCGGGACTCTCAGCGATCTCGGTGACCCGCTGTTCACCGTTGATCGCAACGGTACCTGGGACATCGGGCGGCGCCTGACGGGTCTGTCCCGCGAGGCCTTCCGCCTGAGCCTCCTCGCCCCCCAGGAGGAGATGGACTCGATCCTGCACGACGTCGAGCTGCGCCGCCTGCTCACCGCGGACCTCTCCGAACTGGTCGAGGACCCGGAACGGGCCACCCTCGACCACTCCCTTAGCCTGCTCGAAAAGCCGACCTTCACCATGGGTGAGTTGAGCAAGGGCCCAGTGCAGATGGGTAAACTGCTCCGCGAGGCCACGAGCCACTGGCAACTCGCCGCCGGTGATCTTGAACACCAGCAGGAACGCTACCAGCACCTTGAGAACGAGCTGACCCAGTGCGACCTGGCCGAGGGCGAGCTCGGGGAGCTCAACGGCCAGGTGGCCAGGGTGGAGCAGCACCTCGCCCAGATGGACCTCGCCGCTGCACGCTGGCGCTTCAACCAGGTCGACCGGATGGAAAAGCAGGGTGAGGAATGGGCGAACCGCACTGAGTCCGACCCCTGGCTCAAGGACTTCCCCAGCAACCTCGAACGCGATGTGGCGACCTGGCTGGCCGACCGGACCAACCTGCGCGAGCAGATGGTCACGGCCGAAGGCCACGCCAAGGAGGCCGCGGCGATCAAGCTCCGTGCCCCGTATGTTGAGAAAGTCAATGTTGATATCTCCGAGGAGGTGGTCCGCAGCCAGGAGAAACTGACCGTCCTGCGCAATGAAGTGCTGACCCACTCCGGGAAGCTCTGTGAGTGCAAGGACCGCCTGGAGGGCATCGAGGCCTACCTGGCACGTCACAAGGACAAAGAAGACCACGTCGGGCAGGTTGCGGCCCTGACCGAGCAGCTCTCGGCGATCAAGGCCGCCGGCGTAGACTGGGACAAGGCGGACAACCTCGTCGCCGAGTTCGGCGAGGACCGTGACGCCGAGGAGCGCCTGCGCCTGGAAGAGCTGGACACCATGATCAAGCCCTACCGGGCCAGCGAGCCGCAGATCAACGACTACATCGAGTGGTCAACGGGCCTCGACCAGTCGAGAAGCGAGCTCGAGGAGCGCCGCCGCATCCTCAGCGCCACCGCCAATGCCCCCGGCCAGCCGCTGGTCATCACCGGGATCGTGGCCGCGGTGCTGGGCATCGTCCTGGCGGCTGTCGGGCACTTCACGGAGCTCCTCGAACCCCTGATCGGTTACGCCGGCGGGGCTGTCCTGCTGGTCATCGGGGTGCTGCTCATCCTGGCCGGCGTTAAAAAGACCGGCCTTAGTGCCAAGGCCGCGGCCGAGCTTGAAAGCGAGGTCGTCCCCGCGATCAACGAGGTCACCGCGCGTGAGGAGAAATGCAAGGCCCAGGCCCAGCGGATCCTCGCCGAAACCGGGATGGACGCCGAAACCTGGCAAAGCCTGGTCTAGGTGGTCCCGGAGTACCGGCGCTTGAAACTCGACCTGGACCGCTATGCCCAGGCCCTGCGTGACCGCGAGGGGGCCGATGACCGCCGCCTGGCCGCCTGGGAACGGGTGATGGAGCTCTATCCCCTGGCCGGTGGTGACGTTGACGCCGAATGGCTGGCCGGGCAGATCGGTATCCTCGAGGAGTACCGCCGCCACACCCAGCGGCGAATGGACGAACACAGCAAGCTCAGAAACGAAGAAAACGAGCTCGAACGCGCCAAACGTGACGAAGCCGAGATCATGAACCGGCTCGGAGCGGAGTTCGCTCCCCTGGGCCTCGACGGGACGCTCAAGCAGGACGCCGATGCCGCGGTCAGCCAGTTCCGCAAGATGGTCGCCGACGCCCGGCAGTGGCAGGAGCACCAGCGGGACGCCGCCGAGCAGGAACGCCTGAAGATCCGCGAGCAGGACCTCAACCAGAAGCTGACGCACCTGCTGGCCCCGGTCGGCCTGGAGGGTATTGCCGCCACTGACCAGGACGGGGCTGTCCGCGAGTTTGAGGCCCGCAAGGCCGAGGCGCGGCGGTTCAGCGAGTATGACGACCGCCTGGCTGATTCCAGGGAGCAACTGCGCCACCTTGGCTTGGAGGTCAGCGAGTTCGAGGCGCGCTGGCAGGACCTCGCCGCCGATGCTCGCCAGAAGATCGAGGCCGCGGTCACGGACGAAGCCGGTTACGACGCGCTGGTTGCCAAACGCCGTGAGTCCGGCGAGCAACTTGAGCAGCTTCGCCGCGATGTTGAGCAAAAGCGCACCCAGGTCGACCGCCTGCGCCAGTCCGTTGCCCGGGACGAGGACGCCCGGGACACCTATGAACAGGCCAGCCTGACCCACCACCATACCAAGACACAGCTCAACCAGGTCCGGATCTGGCAGCGTGCCCTGGAGCTGCTCACCGAATCACTGACCCGGATCCAGCACCAGTTGGCCGGCAACCTGGCCCCGCGCCTGACCGAGGAGCTCCAGGCGGTGCTCAAGGCCTCCCCCGTCCGCCATATCGACGCGGCGGGGCTCAGCGGCCAGCTCGAACTGCAACTCAGTGTCAGCGGTGCCCCGGCGGGGCTGAGTTCCGCGGAGCTCCTGGAGCGCCTCAGCGTTGGTGCCCGGCGCCAGCTGGCCCTCGCGCTCAGGATTGCCGTGGCCCGGGCGCTGGGCGAGGACGGCCCGACGGTGCTGCTCCTCGACGAGCCACTGGCCGAGCTCGATGACGAACGGGCGGTCAGCTGCCTGCGCTATATCGGTGGCCTGGCCAAGGAGCACCAGGTGCTGCTCACGACCTGCCACGCCGAGCACCAGGCCTGGCTCAGGCGCGAGAGCGGGGTCGAGGCCGACACGGTGTCACTGGGCTGAGCGCCGCCGTCGGGCCATGGCGAAGGTGAAGATGATGTAGGTCGCAGTGCCGACGACGAAGAATACGCCGCCGACGACCCAGAGGACGACTGGCATAAAATAGAGGTGCATCTTGGCGTCGATCCGTGCTGATTCCGGGTCCTCCGGCGAGTAAAGCACGGCCACGGTGTCGCCGACGGCGTAGAGCTGCCAGCTGGTGCCGACCCCGGCGCGGAAGCGGATCAGCTGGTCACCCCCGGAGACGTACTCGACCACGGGGTAGTACATCGTGTCCCCGTCGCTGTCCGTGCTGGTTTCGATGTCAACGACGGTGCCGTCCGCCTTTGATGCCTCACGGCTGAAACGGTTCGTTGCATCCGCGAAGTGGACCCCGGCGCCGATCAGCGCCGCCCCGAGGACTGCGAAGAACACTGCGATCCATCTGCCCATTCGTGAAGTTTACAGCAATTCGCGGAGAGATCGGGTT
>Ga0180435_10004848_pt1 | contig 13166 bp, 13 predicted proteins | sample SS_ome_3_FD_132467 | JGI IMG/M metagenome (GOLD analysis project Ga0180435, IMG submission 132467) | Hypersaline lake sediment archaeal communities from the Salton Sea, California, USA - SS_3_S_1 metaG | ecosystem: Environmental > Aquatic > Non-marine Saline and Alkaline > Hypersaline >... | reverse complement strand
TGCTGGAAGCTCATGGGTGGAAGATACTTCCGTTGGACGCTAATCGTACGAAGATGCCTGGGTTCATGATCCAATGGCCGCAGGAAGATGATTTCGACACGCTTTATGGCTCATTCCGTGAGGTGAACCCGGACTCAGAAGCAAGTGATGATGATCTGGGGTTGATGGCAGTATGGCTCAGCGGCAGGCTGCCGTATGAGATGGTAGAAAAAGCTGAGTTGTTTCCTGAGGAACAAGGAGCAGAGTAAGAAGAAACAGGAAGAAAAATTACTGGCCTGATGAATTACATCAGGCCAGATTTGTTTAATATGAATTACTCTGCGGGTTGTCTTTTTCTTAGCATGGAAAGCGGGATGGTAAGAACTTCTTTGATTCCTAGTAAGTAAGCAGTGACAAAGTAAACAGCAATACCAAGACCGCCACCGATGATGATCAGATAAAGGCCGGAGAGGTCAAGTAAATTTTGGGCACCCAGGATCACGGCGGACATAAGCCCCGCGGCGATGATGGCTTTGCCTGCATCCAGCAGGATATGCCTGGCGTGGATGCCTTTCCAACGACGGCTGATGATAAGGAGGCCGATGCTGGCTTCGACGCCGACGGCGATGCCGTTGGCGAGGGCCGGACCTGCGTGTGAAAGACCGCCTTCTATGATGGGGCGCGTGAGCCAGATGGCAAGGCCGATGTTCAGGGCTGTGGTGAAGATCGAGATATAGAGGGGGGTGTAGGTGTCCTGCTGAGAGGCAAAGGTACGCACGACAACTTCCAGCATAGACTGGGTAATAAGTGCCAGGGCATAGAATTTGAGCGCATAATAGACCATTTGTGTGCTCTCGGGGGTGAATTCACCACCCTCAAAGAGGATGCGGATGATGGGCGTGCCTAGCACGATCAGCCCGGCAGCTGCGGGAATGGCAAGCGTCAGGATGGCGCGCATAGCACCACTGACGGCTTTCTTTTGGGCATCGAGATTTTTCTCAGCGGCAAGAGCGGCCATGGTGGGGAAGACTGCAATGCCGATGGCGGTGCCGATGAGGGTCCAGGGCATATTCATTAAGCGGTAGGCATAGTCCAGAGCGGCCAGTTTGCCAGTCCCCAGGCGGGAAGATAGCGTGGCGTTGAGCCAGTTGATGCTGGCACGGGCCATGAGCAAGTCAATGATACGCGGGGCCATGAGGATAGCGACTTTTTTGACCTCTGGCTCGAGTTTCATGCTGGGCTTCCATTTCACCTTGTAATGCAGCAGAGCAGGCACCTGGATGAGCATGTGTAATCCTGCACCGATGACAGCGCCCCAGACAACGCCGAAGATTCCCATCTTTGGTCCAAGCGCGATGGTGCCGAGGATGATGCCCAGACTGTACATGCTGGGCAGGATAGCGGGGATGATGAAATGTTGGTGCGCGTACAGGGTTGCAGTGAAGATACTGCTGACAGCAAACAGGATGGTGGACAGCAGCAGGAGGCGCATAAGCTGCACAATAAGTTGCTGGATCTCAGCGGGATAGCTTGCGCCCACACCCCAACGGCCGCTGACCAGCCACGGGGCGGCAATGGCCGCAACAATCGAGGCGATAGCAGTGATGAGGAAGATGATGTTGACCACCTGGCTGAAAAGGCGATTGGGCCGCTCAGGGTCTCCTTTGCCGAGGAGTTCAGTATAGACAGGGATGAATGCAAAACTAAGCGCACCACCCGAGAGCATGGTGAAGATCAGTTCAGGAATGACATTGGCGGCTGTAAATGCGTCCATGCCCGTGCCTGTGCCGAACTGCCCGGCGATGATGCGCTGGCGTACGAGGCCAACAACGATGGAAGCGCCCCAGCCGATCATCACGATCAACGTGGAGCCAGCAACGCGATTGGCTTTGGATGAGGGCTTTTTAGGTAGGTTGTCTTCGGTCATATAAGGCCTTTCGGAGTGTCTGGGATAACACGTGGCTCGTTATTCAACCTTGAAAAGGGTTGAATCAACTGAGTTGCAGAATTCCTGCTATCGAAACAACGTAAAGAAGAATGAACAAACCAACCTTTCCGAGGGTTATTCTTGCGGGCGGTGGCGTTTGTCGAGTTCATTGAGGACGTCAGCAGGCGTGAGGCCTGCGTCAGCTAGGAGGACGAGGGTGTGGTAGGTCAGGTCAGCGACCTCTTCGATGAGACGCTCTTTACCCTGGGCTTTGGCAGCAAGAATGACTTCGACGGATTCTTCGCCGACTTTTTTGAGGATCTCGTCCTGGCCTTTTTTGAAAAGATAGGCTGTATAGGAGCCTTCGACGGGGTTTTCCTGGCGGTCCAGGATGATGGTATATAGTTCTGTGAGGGTCATTTTTTCCTCCGGCTTTTTAATAAAAAAGTTTTGCATGGTTGATTTAACCTTATTAAAAGGTTTTGTTTGCTTGCGGGGCGGGCGCATGCCATCCAAGAAAGAATTGGAGGCTTCGCACTGCGCCCCTACATTTGTTGATTCTAACACCACTGGTAGAAAAATCTACGAGGGATTATTCAATTCGACTGGGTTGTGGAAGCAGGACGTTTTGCCAAGGTGGCAGGCGGGGCCGGCGGGGATGACCTTGACGAGGATGGTGTCGGCGTCGCAGTCGAGATACATTTCGACGACTTTCTGGGTATTGCCAGAGGTAGCGCCTTTGTGCCAGAGTTCCTGGCGGCTGCGTGACCAGAAGACGGTTTCACCGCTGTCGAGGGTCATGGCAAGGGATTCTTCGTTCATGTAGGCCATCATGAGCACCTGACCGGTGTTGATATCCTGTACAATGGCGGGGATGAGGCCTTTTTCGTCATATTTGGGCTGTAGATTACAGTTGAGCATGGGGAGTTTGCAGGTTCCTTTTTAATTTAGATTTTTGTTCAGCAGGAGGGCGATTTACCATCCTACACAGCATTGGACACTTCGCAATCGACCCTACAAAGGGAGATTCCTTACAGGAATATTTTGCTCTGTGAGGAAGGTCTTTAGATCGGGAATGTTGAGCTTGCCATCGTGGAAGAGGGAGGCAGCAAGGGCGGCATCGGCTTTGCCATCGGTGAGTACTTCGGCGAAGTGGGCCATGGTTCCGGCACCACCAGAGGCGATGATGGGTACGTTAACGGCTTCGGAAGCAGCGCGGGTAAGTTCGATGTCATAGCCAGCCAGGGTGCCGTCGGCGTCCATGCTGGTGAGTAATATCTCTCCTGCACCAGCAGCAACGCCTTTGATGATCCACTCGATGGCATCCAGGCCAGTGGGGGTGCGGCCACCGTTAATGACGACTTCCCAGTGAGGGATTGGGCTGTTATCTTCCACCCGGCGAGCATCAACAGCGAGGACAACGCACTGGCTGCCAAAGCGGGATGCGCCTTCGGAGAGCAAGTTGGGGTCATGCACAGCAGCAGAGTTCACGCTGACCTTATCAGCGCCAGCGAGGAGCATTTTGTGCATGTCTTTCACCTTGCGTATGCCACCGCCGACGGCGAGGGGCATGAAGACCTGCTCCGCGACGCGCTGTACGGTTTTGACGGCGGTAGCGCGACCTTCGGGTGTGGCGGAGATGTCGAGGAAGACGAGTTCGTCGGCACCGGCGCGGTCGTAGATAATGGCCTGTTCAACAGGGTCACCCGCATCGCGCAGATTGACGAAATGGACGCCTTTGACCACGCGGCCGTCGGCGATATCAAGGCAGGGGATGATACGTTTGGCGAGCATGTGTTACTCCTTGGGTGTGGCGAAAAGCTCAGCAGGGTCAATGCTGCCTTCGTAAAGGGCGCGGCCGATGATGACACCGGGCAGGCCAGCCTGGCGGATAGCATTTACATCTCCAATCACGTTGACCCCGCCGGAGGCGATCACGCTCAATCCAGTTTCTTCGGCCAGGGTAACAGTTGCGTCCAGGTTGACACCAGTTTGCAGCCCATCACGGGCGATGTCTGTAAAGACGATCCAGCGCAACCCCATTTTATGGTAGGCTTTGCCCAGGTCAACAGCAGACTGGTTGGAAGATTCCAGCCAGCCGCGCACCTGTACAATGCCGTCACGCGAGTCCAGGCTGACGGCGACGCGGTCTGCGCCCCAGCGTGCTACAGCATTTCGCACAAGTTCGGGGTCGCGCACGGCAGCGGTGCCGAAGATGGCACGGGTGACACCGAGGTCAAGGACTCGGGCGGCGTCATCCAGGCTGCGGAGCCCACCGCCAAACTGGACTGGAATGCTGCGCTCGGAGGCTTCAGCCAGGATGGCCTGGAGTGCTTGCTGGTTGGCGGTGTCCGGGTCTTCAAAAGCGCCATCGAGATTGACGACGTGCAAGTACTCTGCCCCTGATTCTAACCAGCGGTTAGCAACATTGGCGGGTTCGCTGGCATAGTTGGTTTGTCGGTTAGGATCACCTTCCTTGAGGCGCACAACCTGGCCATTGCGCAAGTCGATAGCGGGGAAGATGGTGAATGATGAAGGCATATAGCGGGTCCTTTCATTGTCCCTTCCCCCGGCTCCCTCCCAAAAAGTGGAAAGGGGAGATTCACTGAGGGGAAAGTGTTATCAGAGTGTAAAGAAATTCCTCAAAATTTGCTGGCCGACACGCTGGCTTTTTTCCGGGTGGAATTGGACGCCAACGATGTTGTCTTTCTGTACAGCGGAGGTGTAATCGATCATATAATCGGTGCGGGCAGCGGTCACGGAAGCATCTGCAGGCAGGCAGTAGTAAGCATGGTTGAAATAGGCATGGCAGCCTTCCGGCAGGCCCTGGAAGAGTGTGCCGGGGTTTCCATCAAACCAGAGCTGATTCCAGCCGGTGTGAGGAATCTTGTAGCCGGGTGTATCGTCGAAACGCAGCACCTTGCCGCCCAGCAAATTGAGGCCGGGGAAGTCTCCCATCTCGGTGCTGTATTCAAACAGGGCTTGCATGCCTACGCAGATACCAAACATGGGCGTACCGCGTTTGGCAGCCTCCTGAATAGCGGGAATAAGGTCGTGTCGCTCGAGACCTTCAATGAAGCCGCCAAATGCGCCTACGCCGGGGAGAATGATGCGGCTGGCAGTTTGCAGGTCGTCCGGGTCTTTGCTGAGCTTGATCGAGAAGCCAAGGGTGATCAGGGCGTTATGCACAGAGTGCAGGTTGCCTGTTCCGGCATCAATGAGAGTGGCATCGTAGTTTTGCATGGGAATCTCCTAGAAAAGGACACCTTTGCTGGAGGGAACTGTGCCTGCACGGCGAGGATCGATCTGCACAGCAGCAGTCATTGCGCGAGCGAGGGCCTTGAAGATGGCTTCGGCCTGGTGGTGGTCGTCACGGCCGTAGAGGACGCGGGCGTGCAGGTTACAGCGCGCTTCAAGGGCAAAGCTTTCCAGAAAATGGGGAAAAAGAGTGACAGGCATACCACCGACATAGGGTGCATGCCATTCGGCCTGTACAACGGTATAAGGGCGGCCGGAGAAGTCCACAGCGACGTGAGCAAGGGTTTCATCCATTGGACAAAATGCCGAGGCCATGCGCACGATGCCGCGGCGATCTCCCAGGGCTTCGCGATAGGCCTGTCCAAGGGCCAGGCCAGTGTCCTCGATGGTATGGTGCGGGTCAATTTCCAGGTCGCCCTGGGCGAGCAACTTGAGATCAAAAAGGCCGTGCACGGCAATCTGAGTGAGCATGTGGTCAAAGAAGGGTACACCTGTATTAATGTTGTGCTTGCCGGTGCCGTCGATGTCGAGGGCCAGTTCTATCTTTGTTTCGCCGGTTGTGCGGCTGATCTTGCTTTGTCGGAGAGGTGAATTGCTCATGTTATTTCCTTTCGGCAGCGATCTGCCGTAATGCTTCGATCACAGCCTTATTCTCGAACGGACGGCCAACGCTGAAGCGGACGTAGTTCTTCAACAGCGGGGTGGCATAGTAGCGCACCATGATGCCACGTTGGAGGAGGAGGTTCTTGAGTTCAATTGCCTGTAAGTTTTCCACCTTGCAGAGGATAAAATTGGTTTGCGAGGGGTAGGGATGCAGGTAAGGAATATCTTTCAGCCGGTCATAGAGGTAATCGCGCTCGGCACGCAGACGGACCACGTTGCCAGAGAGATAGTCCAGATCCTCCAATGAAGCCAGGGCGGCTACAGTGGCGGCCACGTTTACATTATATGGTTGTTTTGCCTTCCAGATGGTGGGAAGGATCCAATTCGGGAAAGCACCGTACCCAACGCGCAGACCAGCGAGAGCAGCCCATTTGCTGAAGGTGCGCAGGACGATAAGGTTTTCACGTTCAACGACCTGCTGGATACGGCTCAAGTTTTCACCGAATCGTCCGCCTGCTGCGCCAGTGAATTCGATGTAGGCCTCGTCAAGGATGACGAGCAAGGGCAGGTCAAGGATGGCGTCAATGATTTTTGGCTCAGGAAAGCTGCCGTCGGGATTGTTGGGGGTGGTGAGGAAGAGAGCCTTGGGCTTTTGTTCTGCGACGGCCTGTTTGATGGCTTCCAGGTCAATAGAGAAGTCAGAATTGCGCTGAATGCTGATCACTTCCCCAGTATTGAGTTTGGTCTCGAAGGAATACATACCAAAGGTTGGCGGGCAGTTGATCACACAGTCGCCGGGTTCGAGGACGAGGCGTAGAATGAGGTCGATCAGTTCATCAGCACCTGCGCCAGCAACGAGGTTCTCCATTGGAACGCCGGTGAATTCAGCAAGGGCAGTACGCAGTTCGCGGCTTTCCGGGTCGGGGTAGATATGGGGCCACTGCATGTTTGCCAGGGCCTGACGGGCTTTGGGGGAGGGGCCGTATGGGTTTTCGTTGGCATCAACCTTGATGATGTCTTTGGGGTCACGGCCGAGGCGTTTGGAAAGCACCTCAAAGGGCTCAATGGGTGTATAGGGTGAAAAATCATCAAAGCGGGCAGCAGTTTTCATAAGCGTACCTTTGCGGAATTGGCGTGGGCATCGAGCTGTTCAGCGGATGCGATGGTGACAGCAGCAGGGCCGATGGCCTGCGCGGTAATAGGATCGAGGGCGACGAGACTGACGACGTGTACAAAATCCAGTACATTGAGCGGAGAGCTGAAGTGCGCTGATCCGCCTGTGGGCATGACATGGCTGGGTCCAGCGACGTAATCGCCGAGGACTTCAAACGAGTGCTCGCCAACGAAGATGCCACCCGCGGCGTAGACTTTTTCTGCCAGGCGCCAGGGGTCTTCCACAGCCAAACAAAGGTGTTCGGGGCCGTATTCGTTGGATAGATCGACGGCTTCCTGCAGGTCAGCGGTGAGTACAGCGCCGGAGCGGTTGTCCATTGAGGCGTTGATGATTTTGTTCCGGGTTCTTTCAGCGGTTTGCTTTTCAACCTCTACCCGGACGGCTTCGATGAGGTCTTTTGAAGGAGAAAGCAGGATAGCGCTGGCGAGGACGTCGTGCTCAGCCTGGGCCAAAAGGTCAGCGGCTACCCATTCAGGCTTGGCGTTCTCGTCCGCGATAACGAGAGTCTCTGTGGGGCCGGCGATACTATCAATGCCAACGAAGCCGAATACCTGGCGTTTGGCAAGGGAAACGAAAAGGTTACCGGGGCCGAAGATCTTCTTGACAGGTTTGATCGATTCCGTGCCGTAGGCCATAGCAGCAACAGCCTGAGCGCCACCGATGGCGTAGACTTCGGTGATGCCAAGCAGGGCAGCTGAGGCCAGGATGGTGGGATCGATTTTGCCCGTCTTGCGGCTGGGCGGGGCGACGATAACGATCTCTTCTACACCTGCTACCTGGGCGGGTATGGCTGACATGAGCACCGATGATGGCAGCGGCGCGCTGCCAGCAGGGATGTAGAGACCAACGCGTTTGATGGCCCGCATATACTGGCCAACTGTGCCGCCCATCTTCTGGGTCATCCAGGAGGTGATGGGCTGGGCTTCGTGGAACTGTCGTACGCGGGAAGCAGCCAGTTCGAGGGCTTCGCACAGGTCAGCAGGGATGTGTTCCAGGGCTGCCTGCAATTCCTCGACAGGCACAGCGAAATTTTCCGGTGCGCTGCCATCCAGGCGCTGCGACCATTCGCGCAGGGCTGCATCCCCGCGATGACGGACGTCAGTGAGGATGCGGTCCACGGCCTGGGGCGGTGTAAGAGGTTCTCCGAATAGCTCAGCGGTGCGCTGGAGAACAATGTCCGGTATGGGCATCTCGTCCATGGGAACACGCTTGAGGATGGACTGACGGGCTGCTTCAGGGGAGAAGATACGTAACATGGGATCTCCTTACTTGTTCGGGGTCATTCCCAACGCTTTGAGCATGGCTGCATAGCGCGGGGGTTCTTCATCGAAAATATAACTAACAGGCATGACCACAACACCACTGCCGCCGATCTCACGTAATTCGTTGATCGTTTTGACAAGCTGGTTGCGAGGCACGATGATGTTCACGGCATACCAGTTGGGGTCTTCTTCACGCACGATAACACGGGAAATTGTAGGTCCTTGCAAGCCGTCTATAGAGCATTTCTCAAAAATACGCTCGGCGATGGATTCGGGGGATGTGCCACGCATGTTGGCGAAGACAGCCAGAGAGTCAGTGGCACGCAGGTAGGCTTCGATGTATTCCAACAACTGCCGGGCAAGATTAAGGACGACGGGATTGGACTTTAAGGAATTTTTGTTTCCAATTAAGACCGCCTGGGATTTGAGGATGGGACCATCTATCAAAGGACGCAGGCGGTTATCACGCAGGGTTTGACCAGAAGAGACGAGGTCAGAGATCATATCAGCATAGCCAATAGAGGGTGCTGTTTCCAGGGTGCCTTCAGCGTAGATAAGGGAGTAATCGATATCAAGCGTATCCATGTAGCGGGCAGTGGTGTTGGGAAATTTAGTGGCGATGCGCAGGGGCGCTGACATGGTTTTCGCTTTTTTGGTAAGCGAATCGGCATCCTGGACGTCTTGCCATGCTTCGGGCACAGCCAACCGGAGGGCGCATCCACCAAACTTGAGATCTTCGTGCAGAATAAGGATATCTTCTGTATCACCTTTCTTCTCTTCGAGGATGTCAAGGCCGGTGATGCCAAATTCCACGCTGCCATCGCGTACAGAGGAAACGATGTCACCAGGGCGCTGGAAGAGAATGACCAGACCGGGTAGATTGGGGATGGTAGCCTCGTATTGGCGCGGGTTGGGCTTGTAGACTTTTAATCCACAAGCGCTGAGTAGATCAAGGCTGTCGTCCATTAGGCGTCCTTTTGAAGGCAATGACAAGCGGATGAGACGTTCGGGTTGTGAAGCGGTTTGCATTTTTTCTCCTTGGATGGTTCAGGTTAATTGATCAGATAATAAAAAATCCCCGGTTTACCGGGGAGATTGTTAATCCATTCTATGGGGTCTAGCAGGCAAAACGGAACAGACCTCCACCGGTGGGGAGTTGGGAAATCTTGAAATGATGATGATACTGCACGTTTATTGCCATAATGGGCATACTATACCAGTAAGCGGGAAATAAGTCAACAGATTCAGGGATTACTCAATCAGTTGATCAGAAACAGCAACGTTTAACAGATAAGTTGAAGCAAGTAAAGAAGGCGTTAATTTTGGGCCAAGTTGTTGACTATGAAGATGGGTTCGATTATTATCTAATAAGTTAGATATATATCTAATATTAGGAGTGTTTGATGCATGAGATCAGTTGGTTAAGCGGTACAGGTTTTGATCTGTTCGTCAGTTTGTGTGTATTGACAGATCCGGGACATTATGGCTTACGGCCGACATGGGCTGCAGGTGTGCGATCCCGGCTGTCTGCCGAAGACCGGGGGTACATTGAAGCAGTTCAGCCGTTTGTGTGGGTGCCAATTGCCTGGCTGATGACCCTCAATGTGCAGCCTTTGTCTGCTGAGGCAGTGCTGGATGCTCTGGAAGCGGTACCCGCAGAAGAGCGTCTGGCGGCATTAACAATGGATCCTGCGATGCCAGCGAGTGTGCGGGATGTATTGTTGAACACACAGCAGAACGGCGGGTGGAATTCGGAAGAACATGCCATCGTGAAAGCCTATTACCGCCAGAGCACGATCCCGGTAAAAGGGGAGCATTTGGATGCGCTGCGCGATGCCTGGCGTGAGCCCGCGCAATTTGGGGAAAAATACTTGAGGGCTTTGAAGGCTTTTCAACACGTTTTTTTCACTGAGGGCGAAGAACATATCCGCTTGGCACAAGAGAAAGGTCTGGCTGCTGCGAAACGCAAAGCTGAAAATCTGGATGTGGAAGAGTTGCTGGAAAGTCTGTCGCAGGGTATTCAATTTGAGAAATATTTTCATAATGATTTTGGTTGGGCCCCAGACTTTGTGCTCGCCCCGTCTTTTTGGAGCAGCCCCCTGATTCACATCAATCAAATTAATGAAAACAAGGTAGGGATTGTGTTTGGCTGCCGCGATGATAAAGTGGGACTGGTGCCGGGGGAGGTTGTGCCGCCGATGCTGGTGGCGCGTTTGAAGGCATTGTCTGATCCTACCCGGCTGCGGATTTTGCGATATCTTGCAGAGGAACCCATGACGCCCAGCCAGCTTGCGCGAAAACTACGTCTGCGACCGCCTACGGTGGTACATCATTTAAGTCAGTTGCGTCTTGCGGGTTTGGTGCAGATCATTTTGCAGGCAGGGGGAAAGCGCCGGTACGCTTTTCGGCAGGAAGGTACGCAGGATGCGATGGAAGGTGTGTTTGAATTTATCCTGGCTGAAAACGAAATTGAATAACGAAAGTGAAAAGATCATTGCAAATTAAAAAAGTTTCATCACTGAAGAGGGTGGCAAGCACCTATTTTAATCGACTGCGACAATTCCAGCCGAATGCGCGATATTATCTGTTCAGTGTTATTCTAACCGGCGCAGCAATGGGCATCTATAATTTGCTGTTTAATTTTTTTATACTCAGCCAGGGATTCGATGAAGCCTTCATTGGTAAGCTGATTTCATTGAATCATGCGAGTATTATCGTGATCGCAATCTTATCGGCTCTACTGTTAGGCCAACTGCAGCGGAAATGGGTGCTATTTGGGGGCATTACCCTGACAGCTGCTTCGGTTGTGATGATGGTGTTGCTGCCGGGGCGTTGGATCATCCTGGGAATGAGTGCTTTGTTTGGCGGGGCGCAATGTCTGATGCGGATCGCGATTGCGCCGTTGTTGATGGAGAGCAGCGGTGTAGAAGAACGCACGTATTTGTTCAGCACCTCGTTTGCCTTGCAAATGGCAGCCATGTTTGTGGGCAATTGGGCTGGTGGACGGTTGCCAGGTTGGCTGGTGAATGCAGGTCTGGTTGTGGATGTTGAGACAGGTTACCGTGTGGCGTTGTTTGTGATGGGCGGGTTGAGTCTTCTGGGGGTGGTCCCTGTTTTGCGAATGCACGCCGGGCAGGTTGAGAAAAAAGAAGGCTCGTTGGAGCTGAATCTTCCAGAAATGTTCCGGCAGTCAAGGAAAATGGGGAAATTGATGGTGCCCACGCTGATCACTTCTTCTGGTGCAGGGTTGATCATGCCGTTTATGAATGTGTTTTTCCGTCAGGTTCATCATCAATCTGATGAGACGATTGGGGTGGTGTTTGCCTTTGGCTCGCTGGCAATGTGTGTGGGCATGATGGTTGCGCCACTGCTGGTGGATCGGTTTGGCAAGGTTGAATTCTATGCGCTCAGCCGTGGGTTGTCACTGCCTTTTCTGGCACTGTTGGGGACGGCTCCCTGGTTTGGTGTGGCTGCGCTGGCGTATAACATGCGCATCATGTTGATGAATATGGCTGGACCGGTCTATCAGAATTTCGTGATGGAGTCAGTGGAACCAAAGCTCCGCCCTGCGGCATCGAGTATGTTGACGGTGAGTGCGAGCCTGGGCTGGGGAATCAGCTCGGTGATCAGCGGCTGGCTGCAGGTGAATTATGGGTTTGGGCCAGCCTTTGTGGGCGCAGGCATTGGGTATGCGTTGGGGGCTTTTTCTGCGTGGTGGTTCTTCATTCGGAAACCGGGTGTTCGCAAGCCCCGCCACGTTCCGGCCATTGGGGATTGACAAGGTATAATACTGCGGTTGTTTGGGGTTGGATTCAGCCCAAAATCTATCAATATACAGGAATCAAGAATGAACTTTACTCAATATCAAGGCGAGTTTTTTGCATTGCTGGCAGCTTTTTTGTGGGCGATATCAGCAATACTGTTTGAGAATGCAGGAAAGAAGGTCAGACCAATAGAATTGACCTTGCTTAAAGGCACAATCGCCGCGATTCTTTTGAGCGCAACGCTTTTTGTTTTACAGGAACCTTTGGCAAATATTGAACCCTTGGCATTGGTGATCTTGTTGATCAGTGGTGCGGTAGGCATTGGCCTGGGTGACACGGCTTATTTTGAAAGCATCAAGGAATTGGGGGCGCGTCAGGCGCTGTTGATGGGTGTGCTTGCACCCCCAATGACTGCATTGTTGGCACTTACCTTTTTGGGAGAAAGCTTGCATTGGTATTCCTGGCTGGGAATTCTGGTCACAGTTGTGGGTGTGGCATGGGTGATCTCTGAACAGCAGCGAAATGGTGGAAAAACCAATGTTGATAGCGCTGTAAAAAAAACACGCCGGGGTGTGATCTTTGGCGTCATTGCTTCCCTTTCCCAGGCAAGTGGATTGGTGATGTCAAGATACGCTTTTGGTTTTGCATCTGTGAGCGCTTTGCAAAGTGCTATTCTGAGACTAGTTGCGGGGTCGGTGGTTTTGTTGCTGTGGATCAAACTGAGGAAACAGCCCCTGGGAGAATGGACCAGGGCCGAGGGAGCAGGACGAACGTGGTTATTGGTCTTGTTGGTATCTTTTGTTGGAACGTATGTTTGCATCTGGCTGCAGCAGCTGGCGGTTAAGTTTGCGCCGGCAGGGATCACCCAAACCTTGCTTGCGACAAGTCCACTATTCATTCTTCCGATCACAGCCATGCGTGGGGAGAAGTTGACCATACGCGCCGTGTTGGGGGCTTTGGTATCGATGTTTGGCATTATGTTATTATTTGGATTATTGGGTTAAAGTAGAGGTGTTTTATGCATGAAAAACGTTTTGATGGAACTGTAGATGAATTGCGCTCTGAGGAACGTCGTATATTCTTAGAAGTAGACAAAGTCATTGATCTGACGCTGGAGGGGATTGAAGCGGAAAGCATGCTCGATGTGGGGACTGGTAGTGGTCTGTTTGCTGAAGCATTTCAGCAACGAGGGTTGCAAG
>Ga0180435_10004847_pt1 | contig 13168 bp, 10 predicted proteins | sample SS_ome_3_FD_132467 | JGI IMG/M metagenome (GOLD analysis project Ga0180435, IMG submission 132467) | Hypersaline lake sediment archaeal communities from the Salton Sea, California, USA - SS_3_S_1 metaG | ecosystem: Environmental > Aquatic > Non-marine Saline and Alkaline > Hypersaline >... | reverse complement strand
TTGCTGATAATTGGACTGATTTTTACAATTCCGCTATTTTTCTTATCCATGGGCCGCGACTTTGGCCTTGTACCTAAAGCGATCGGACACCAACCCTGGTTCAATTGGATGTTGCTTGCGCTGGCAACACCTGTGCAATTCTATGTTGGCGCACAGTATTATGTGGGCGCTTATAAATCCGTACGCAATGGTAGCGCGAATATGGACTTGCTCATTGCCCTGGGGTCTTCGGCAGCGTATTTCTATTCACTTTTTATTGTCCTCGGTGTTATTACTGGTCATGTTTATCTAGAAACAGCGGCTGTGATCATCACCTTGATCCGCCTGGGGAAGTTCCTGGAGGCGCGCGCAAAAGGAAAGACAGGCGATGCCATCCGCAAATTGCTTCAGCTTCAGCCAGAGAAAGCGCGGGTAAAACGTGATACTGGTGTGGTAGAAATCAATGCTTCAGAGGTAGTTGCGGGTGATGTGCTGATTGTGCGACCGGGGGATAAGATACCTGTGGACGGAATTGTCTTGAAGGGCAAATCACAGGTGGATGAATCGATGATCACTGGAGAATCCAGACCTGTATCCAAGGAGGTTGGTGAGGGTGTCATTGGCAGTACGCAAAACAGAAATGGGTTGCTTGAAATAGAGGCGACCCGTGTTGGGAAAGAATCAACATTAGCACAGATTGTCAAGCTAGTGGAATCCGCGCAGGGGAGCAAAGCGCCGATCCAGGGGTTGGCAGATAAAATCGCTACGATTTTTGTGCCAGTGGTTATAGTGATCGCAATGTTTACATTCCTGGCCTGGATCATTTTTGGCCCTCCTTTGGCTGAAACCAGTGATATGAGTATTTTTTCACGTGCGTTGATCAATGTAGTTGCGGTATTGGTAATTGCGTGCCCGTGCGCAATGGGTCTGGCTACACCGACTGCTGTGATGGTTGGAACAGGAAAATCTGCCAATTCTGGTATCCTGTTTAGAACAGCGGAAGCTTTAGAAAAAGCTCAAGAAGTGGATACAGTTGTTTTAGACAAGACGGGCACAATTACCAGGGGACATCCCGAAGTCACGCGGATTTTGTTAATAGATAGTAGTTTAATTGAAGATGAAGTCTTAGAACTTACTGCGAGCCTTGAATCTGCGAGCGAGCACCCGTTGGGAGAAGCAATCGTGGCCGAGGCAGGTAATCAGGGTTTGGATTTGCAGGAAGTGGATAATTTTAAAGCAGTTCCGGGGAAAGGCGTATCGGGAGAGGTAAAAGGAAAGAAAATCCTGGCGGGTAATCAAAAAATGATTGAAGAAAATGGATTAGCGATCTCCCAGGAAGCAACACAGAAAATACACTTACTGCAAGAAAACGCAGAAACACCCATTATGGTGGCTGTCGACGGAAAACTATCAGCACTGATAGGGATTGCTGATCAGATCAAAGAAGGGTCTCCTGAAGCGGTGGCTGCAATCAAAGCTTCCGGGCGTTCGGTGATCATGCTCACTGGTGATAATACACATACGGCTCGCGCAATTGCACGGCAGAGCGGGATAGATAAAGTGATTGCGGAGGTTCTCCCAAGCCAGAAGGCTGAGAAGGTGAAGGAGCTCCAAAATAACGGGGCCGTAGTCGCGATGGTGGGCGATGGCGTAAATGATGCACCTGCATTGGCGCAATCCGATCTTGGCATTGCCTTAGGGACCGGTTCTGATGTTGCCGTTGCCTCTGCTCCGGTTACACTTCTCGGGGGTGATCTGGCAAGCGTAATGAAGGCTTTTACTTTATCAAAAATGACATTGCGAACCATCAAGCAGAACCTTTTCTGGGCATTCTTTTATAATGTTATTTTAATTCCTGTGGCTGCGATGGGATTGCTTAATCCGATGCTCGCTGCCGGTGCAATGGCATTTAGCAGTGTTTTTGTCGTTTCAAACAGCCTTCGATTAGCGAAAAAGAAGATAATTTCCTGACCCTTTCATCGTGAGAAAAAATGGCAAGCACCTGCATGGTAGAATTGCTAAAAATCATAAAAATCACGAGGTAGGGCATGAAATCCGAAAAAACTTTACAAGAAAAAGCAATTGAAACGATCCGATTCTTATCTGCTGATGGCGTTCAAGCGGCAAATTCAGGCCATCCAGGTTTACCTATGGGAACAGCCGCAATCGCATATACCATCTGGAAAAAGCATTTAAAAATCAACCCGGAAGAACCGTTGTGGCCGGACCGGGACCGATTTGTCTTATCGGGCGGGCATGGGTCGATGCTGATCTATTCTTTGCTTCATCTTACAGGTTTTGACCTACCATTGGATGAACTGAAAAAATTTCGTCAGTGGGGAAGCAAAACACCCGGCCACCCAGAATATGGCCATACTGTTGGTGTTGAAACAACAACCGGGCCTTTAGGGCAGGGATTTGCCAATGGTGTTGGGATGGCTATCGCTGAAGCCAAGCTGGCAGCGGAGTTCAACACTAAAGAACATACGATTGTGGATCACTACACTTACGCCATTGTGACCGACGGTGATCTCATGGAGGGTGTGACAGCCGAAGCAGCATCATTGGCTGGACACTTGAAGCTGGGAAAACTGATTTACATCTATGATGATAATCGCATCTCGATTGAAGGTTCGACTGATATCGCATTTACAGAAGACCGAGGAGCACGATTTGAAGCGTATGGCTGGCATGTCCAGAAAGTGGCAGATGGCAATGATGTTGATGCAATAGACAAGGCAATTATTGCCGCAAAAGCGGATGAGCGACCATCATTAATCATTTGCAAAACCACCATTGGTTTTGGATTACCAACAAAACAAGGAACTGAAGAAGCACATGGTGCTCCTCCTGGCGAAGAAGAACTCGCTAAGGCAAAAGAATTGGCGGGCTGGGATCCCAACGAAAAATTTGTGATCGATAGTGATGTAGCTTCACATTTTTCGGAGATATTGAATGCAGGCAAACATGCCTACCAGGCATGGCAAAAAGCATTCTCTGGCTACCAGAATGAAAATAAACAGAAAGCGGATGAATTTGTTCGCAGGATGGATGGAAAACTCCCGGCAAATTGGAAGGTTGGACTACCTGAGTTCGAGGCAGACGCGAAAGGCGACGCCAGCAGAAATACGAGCGGAAAAGTGCTTAATGCAATCAGCAAAAACCTGCCGGAAATAATGGGCGGTTCAGCAGACCTGGCACCATCCAATAAGACGTGGATCAAAGACAGCAAAGCATTCCAGGCAGATTCGCCCGAGGGTCGTAATATCCATTTTGGGGTGCGTGAGAACGCGATGGGTTCTATTGTAAACGGCATGGCTTACCATGGTGGTTTTATCCCGTTTGGGGCAACCTTCCTGGTATTTTCAGATTATATGCGGCCCGCAGTTCGATTATCAGCATTGTCATCACTTCATTCAGTATGGGTTTATACCCACGACAGTATCGGAGTGGGAGAAGATGGACCGACCCATCAACCTGTTGAGCACCTGGCTTCACTGCGCGCAATCCCGAACTTGTCCGTGATCCGACCTGCAGATGCGAATGAGACACGCGAAGCATGGGTATCCGCAATTGAAAATTCTCATACTGCAACTGCATTGGTATTGAGCAGGCAAAACCTTCCTACATTGGATAGATCAAAATACGCAAAAGCGGACCAATTACATAAAGGCGCGTACATACTGGCTGACGTCGGTGACGAGAAACCCCAGGTGATCCTGATGGCAAGCGGATCTGAGGTGCAGCTGGCAATCGACGCAGCCGATGCACTTTTGAAGGAAGGGATTTCTTCACGGGTGGTTTCATTCCCATCCTGGGATCTGTTTGAAAAGCAAAGCAAGAATTATCAGAATGCTGTTCTTTCACCAGAAATCAAAGCACGCCTGGCAATCGAAGCAGGTGTTTCACAGGGATGGCAGAAGTGGGTAGGTGACGCGGGCGATGTGCTTGCTGTTGACCGCTATGGCGCATCTGCGCCTGCATCAAGAATATTCAAGGAATACGGCTTCACCGTCGAGAATGTGGTCAAAATGGTGAAGGACGTATTGGCAAAAGGAGAATGAGATGCGCGTAGTCGTTGCGACCGATCATGCCGGTTTTATTATTAAAGATTCTGTGATTGAAGCGGTAAAAGAAGCCGGACACGAACCGATTGACCTGGGAACGTACACATCAGAGCGTGTTGACTTTCCAGATTTTGCCGAGAAAGCCGGCAAGGCAATCATCAATGGTGAAGCGGAGCGGGGAATCGTAATCTGCGGTTCGGGGGTGGGGGTCTGCATCACGATCAATAAAATGAAGGGTATTTACGCAGGCTTGATCAGTGATATCTATTCTGCGCACCAGGGCGTGGAGCATGATGCTATGAATGTTATGTGCCTGGCAGGGCAGATTATCGGACCTACCAAGGCGAAAGAAATGGTGCATAGTTTCCTCAATGCGCAACCGATGGATGTGGAACGCTATAAAAACAGAATCCGGAAAATCAAAAATATTGAAAACGAGTTCTTCAAATGAATAAAAGCCAAAAAATATATCAGAATGGACAGTCATTATGGTTCGATAATATTGACCGAACACTGATAAAAAACGGATGGTTTGCTGAAAAGATTGATGATCAAATTATTTTTGGGGTTACTTCCAACCCATCCATTTTTCAGAAAGCAATTACTTCCGGCAATGCATACAGCCAGGACATCCAAACAATGGCCTGGAGTGGTTTGGATCACCCAAAGATACTGGAGAGATTGGTTATTAAGGACATACAAGCGGTTTCAGATTTACTCATGCCTGTTTATGAAGAAACTGAAAAAAGAGATGGATAAGTCAAATTGGAAGTTGACCCATTTCTTGGAAGTGATATTCAAAAAACCATAGATGATGCAAAGCGTTTGTGGAAGCTCGTTGGCCGTAAGAACCTTATGATAAAGATTCCAGGTACTATTGAGGGAATTTCAGCAACCAAAGCGTTGATTGCTGCTGGCATTAATATCAATGTAACGTTGCTGTTTTCTACAGCAAGGTATTCAGATGTTATCGATGCCTATTTTTCTGGGTTAGAAGAGAGGATCGAAAAAGGTCTCCCAATCGACCAGGTTTTTTCCTTTGCCTCTTTCTTTATTTCACGTATGGATGTAATGGTTGAAGACTTCGCTGCGGATAAACGCGATGAAGGTCAGGATATGAGCGCTTACGACGCATATGTATATGGTAACCTTGGTGTTCAGAACGCACTGGACGCGTATGCAGCATTTGAAAACGCAATAATATCTAATCGTTTCAAGAAAATCTTAGATGCCGGGGGAAATATCCAACGTCCGTTGTGGGCTTCCACGGGGACGAAGAACTCTGCGTTTTCAGATGTGCTTTACGTGGATGAGCTAATATTGCCAGATACGGTCAATACTGTACCGCCATCAACGCTTAACGCATGGTTGGATCATGGCATAACTGAAGTTGTTGGTAAAGGGGACTTTGAGGGAAACCTTAAGAAATCAGTTGAAATCTTAGCCGATATCGGGATTGATATCGATACGGTGTTTGCAGCCCTGGAAGAAGAGGGAGTTGAAAAATTCAAATCAGCTCAAGCATCACTAAATAAAACGATAGAGCAGGAGCGCGAGCGCTATGCAGCGCAAATTTCTTTGCAACCGGATAGGATTGCTGAACAGTTGCGCAATCAAAATCGGGATGGTTTTATTACGCGTTTTTATCAACCGGATCTTTCTCTTTTTACCAATGAACCTGGAGAAGAGAATGAAGTGTTACAACGGATGGGATGGATCGATGCCCCCATTACAAGCCGAGCGCTCATTGATGATGCAGAGCAGTTATTGAGGGAGTTGCGGAATGAAGGATTCACGCATGCAGTTGTGCTCGGAATGGGCGGGTCATCGCTCGCGCCAGAAGTGTTCAGCGAGGTTTTCAAGGCAACACAAGGTGAGGAGGTACGCGGGCTGCATGTATCGATTCTAGACGCTACTGACCCGGACCAGATCAAAGAAAAAAGCGAATCCATTCCATTAGGCAAGACATTGTTCATTGCCAGCAGTAAATCCGGAACGACCGTAGAGATGAAGTCGATGGTGGCGTTCTTTATGGACTTAATCAGCAAAACTGGTGAGGGTCTGCCAGGTAAATACTTCATTTGCATTACAGATCCTGGCACCGCACTGGAAAAATATGGCACAGATAATCATTTCCGACGGGTGATCAACGCCGATCCGAATGTGGGCGGCCGTTATTCAGCACTGATCGCGTTTGGGCTTGTGCCTGCTATCTTAGCAGGTATTGATGGCAAAAGACTGCTGAATAATGCGCAAGCGATGATGAATATTTGCGGCGATGAGACTGTTATAGCTGAAAACCCGGCAATTGTTTTAGCCACATTATTATCAGGAGCATATTCCAAAGGGATTGATAAACTGACAATACTAGCGGATGAATCGGTTCGAACATTCGGTTCATGGTTGGAGCAGCTGGTGGCTGAAAGCAGCGGAAAAAATGGGAAAGGACTCATCCCTGTAGATCAAGAACCCATCCCTGATAGCGCTGATTATTCAAATGACAGATTCTTCTACTACCTGCGGCATGATGGACAGCATGATGCGCTCGCCAGTGTATTACAGGAAAAGGGGTACTCTGTAGCAGTTTCTACTGTCAAGGATGTGTATGATATCGCCGGAGAGATGTATAAGTGGGAGGTCGCAGTTGCAGCATTTTGCTGCTTGATCGGCGTAAACCCATTTAACCAACCGAATGTGCAAGACAGCAAAGCGTTAGCGATCAAATCGCTCGAAACGTATAGAAGCGGCGCTGTTAAGGAAAGGTCAGATGCCATTCTTGAAACAAAGGATTTTGCAGCTTACTCACCTGCAGGGCACACTGGCGAATTATCCGCGGATCGCTCAATAATCCAAACCCTATTTGAGGTGCAATCGGGTGATTTCATTGCGGTAAACGCATTTTTACCCCGATCAGCTGAAGTTGAAGAAATGTTCGCCGCGTTTCGTGCGAAACTTTTAGAAAAGTATAAGGTTCCAGTGACGTTAGGTTACGGGCCGCGTTTCCTGCACTCAACCGGGCAATTGCATAAAGGCGGAAAAAATAACGGCATCTTTCTCATGTTGACACAGGAACCGAAAAGCGATATTGCCATACCCGGAGAGGGAATCGCATTCAGCACTTTGAAACGTGCGCAGGCAACAGGTGATATGCAAGCATTATTAGAACATGGGCGCAGAGTCGTGCATGTACACATAAAAGGGCAAATTTCCGTAGAGATTTTAGAAAAAATATCTTAGAAGATGGGCAATCGGATAGTTCGCATTTGCGGAGCTATCCGATATTATCAATTGCAAGTTCTAAAGCGCCGATAATGCCTGAGTCGTCACCAAGCAGGGGAGGCGTGATGAGTGCGTTGATGCGATCTTCCAACAGCGTGCATTTAATGTATTTGTTGATAATTCGATGAACATTGTGATAGATCTTTGTAAAGAGATGTTTCTGATGCGGGACACCACCCCCGATGATGATCTTTTGCGGTGAGAGGGTGTAGATAAGGTTGGATAGCGCATAGCCGATATACTCAGCCTCCAGGTCCCAGGCTACGTGATCTTCAGGCAGTGTTTTTGGATCAACATGCCAGCGTTTTTCCAGCGCGGGACCACTAGCCAGACCCTCAAAACAATCCTGATGATACGGGCAGCTTCCTGGAAAGGGGTCTTTACGCAGATCATGGGGTATGCGGATGTGGCCGAATTCAGAGTGCAGCAAACCGTGCAAAATTTTACCATTCATGATGAAGCCGCCTCCGATGCCTGTGCCTATAGTGATATATGCGAAGCTTTCGATATTGCGATCTACAAGACTATTGAATTCACCGTAAGCGGAAGCATTTACGTCGGTATCGATAAAGACACGGGTTTGTATAGCTGATTCGATCTCCCCTTTGAGATCAGTAAAAGGCCATGCGTATTTTGGGGTTGAAGTGATATACCCGAAAGTCGAAGAATGCGGATCTAGGTCTAAAGGGCCAAAACTGCCGATACCGATGCCGGACAAGGAAATGTTCTCTCTTGTTGACACTTGTTGAAAGAATCGCGTGATGTCCAGGATTGTCTGTTTGGGAGAAGAGGTTGGAAAAATTTTACGATCGATGATTTTATCCCGGTTTTCAGCTATCATCACGAATGTTTTTGTGCCACCTAATTCAACTGCGCCGAAATATTTGACTGCCATGATGCGATTTCCTTTTAGACTTTATAATACCGTATCTAATATGTTGATTTTACGTTTAAATAATTAAAAATGCAAAGGACGATTTATATGGATATCTTTGAAAAATGTTATCAATACACCCAGGCAAAGCAGGCAATGGAAGAAGGGGTATATCCATATTTTATTGCGCTAGATGAGAATGAAGGCACCGAGGTTGAGTTTGAAGGGCATAGGTTGTTGATGTGCGGGTCTAATAATTATCTTGGCCTGACTACCCATCCGAAAGTACGAGAAGCCGCCATCAATGCCATTCACCGCTATGGCACTTCTTGCACGGGCTCCAGATTTCTAAATGGAACGCTCGCATTGCATGAAAAGTTGGAGCACGAAATTGCTGCATTCGTACAAAAAGAGAATGCTCTGGTGTTTTCAACTGGCATGCAGGTTAATCTGGGAACCGTCAGCGCGCTAATCGGACGGGGTGATGTAGTCATTCTAGATAAAGAGGATCATGCCAGCATCGTGGATGGTGCGCGTTTAGGATATGGGAAAATAGAGCGCTTTCGGCATAATGACATTGCGCATTTAGAACGGGTGTTGGACTCGATCCCGGAAAATGTCGGGAAATTAATTGTTGTGGATGGTGTTTTCAGCATGGGTGGGGATCTGGCAGATCTCCCGAACATCCTTCCATTGGCGAAGAAATATGGGGTTCGTGTGATGGTCGATGATGCGCATGGCATGGGTGTAACAGGGAGAGGCCATGGCACTGCTGCGCAATTTGGGCTGTCTGATGAAGTGGACCTGATCATGTCCACTTTCAGCAAATCCTTTGCGTCTCTTGGCGGGTTTATTGCCGGCGATGATGATATTGTTCATTATATAAAGCACAACGCGCGTTCCTTGATATTTTCAGCGAGTATCCCCGCATCAAACGCAGCAGCAGCTTTGGCCGCGCTTGAGGTCATGCGCGAAGAACCCGAACGCGTGGATCGTGTTAATGTTATTGCGGAGCGGATGCGTAAAGAATTAAGAGAAATGGGATTCAACGTTGGCGCATCTGTAACGCCAATTGTTCCTGTCATTATTGGTGATGATACAAAGACTTTCCTGGCATGGAAATCTTTATTTGAGAATGGTGTTTTCGTAAATCCGGTTATTTCCCCCGCCGTTCCACCAGGGTTGCAGCTGCTGCGCACCAGCTACATGGCAACACAAACAGATGAACAAATAGACAGAGTATTGGGTATTTTCAAGAAGGTTGGGAAAGATTTGGGATTGATCTAAAATAATCCCCAATTCAATGATGTTTCGTCTTCCATCATTGACTGGTTCCAGACTTCGCGCCCATAAGCGATTTCAGCAGGGAGCTCCATCACGCTCTCCGCTTTTTTTCTGGCAGATTCCATCAGCATGGGGGCATAAGGACAGTAGGGGGTTGTCAGGATCATGCTGATACTAATTTTGTCGTCCTTAACCGTGACGTTGCGAATTAGTCCCAATTGAATGAGATCCATCCCAATTTCCGGGTCTCTTACCTGGCGGAAAGCGCTGCGGAATGCTTCTACTAAATCTGGATGGGTCTGGTCAATATCCCAATTTGGATAGTTTAGGGTGGGCTTTTCACTCATTCTGTTTGCTCACGGTTTTTATTTTGAATGAACAGTGGTTATCTCCGTGCTTCACTCTGGTGATATTGGATAATGGAACTGCAAGAATGTTGGCAATGAGCGTGCGGTCAAATAGGCAGATTTCGGGGTGGTCCTTGCCTAATTTATAAAACGGACAAGCAACTTCCAGGATCTCCAAACCAGCATTAGTTTGCTCCACTTTGAGATCGTATCCTTCCTGAGACATGATATCATGCAATAACGCGAGGCGTTCATGCATGTCCATTTCTAGGATTTCATCGCGATATTCACTCGTCAGGTCTATAGCCATATTTTTGAAAATCTGGCCGACAGCTTCGGTGTTCATTGTTTTCTTTAGCTGACTAATCAGATGCTGGGAGAGTTGAAAATAGCGTTTTGGGAACTGCTCTTGCCCTGATTCTGTAAGAAAATAGACCAGTCTGGGACGGCCGACGCCATGCCTTTCTTCTTCAGCAGAAATTAATCCATTCGCTTGCAGGTTTGTCAGGTGGTGACGAACGGAAATGGCGTTTATGCCTACACTTTCCGCAATTTCAACAATAGTTGAGCGGGGATGGGCTACTAACATTTGCAAAACCTTATCGCGGGTGCTTTTCATTTTTTCAATTAATTTTATGTGGAGTATAACATAATCACTAAATTTGTCAATAAACATGATAATTATAATAAATATTGACTAAAAATAGCCGATATGGTATACTCCTCTGGCTTAATTAAGTGGAAAAAGATACAAATTTCGGAGAAAAAACCTTGATGGCTAGTTTAAAAATCACCGATCTTTCCGTTTCTGCAGAGGATCAAAAAATTTTGAAAGGGCTGAATCTAACAGTACCGCAAGGTGAGGTTCATGCCATCATGGGACCGAACGGAACAGGGAAGTCCACACTTGCATATGCCATCATGGGCCATCCAAGATATAAGATCGAAGGCGGTTCTATCGCATTAAATGGGACTGAATTATTGGATCTATCACCTGAGGAGCGTTCACATGCCGGTGTGTTTCTTGCATTTCAATACCCGGTTGCGATTCCCGGTGTGACCGTCGCCAATTTTCTCAGAACGGCTTTAAATGCACACCGGAAAAATAGCGACCCGGATTACAAAGGTGTCCCAATTTTGGAATTTAGAAATTTGCTTACAGAAAAGATGGATCTGTTGAAAATGGACCATTCAATGGCAGGCCGTTACCTGAATGATGGATTCTCGGGGGGTGAGAAGAAACGGCTTGAGATACTACAGATGGCGATGCTTGCACCAAAAATTGCCATCCTCGATGAAACAGACTCGGGGTTAGATATTGATGCCCTGCGGATTGTTTCGGAGGGTATCAATACGCTAAAGAGCAAAGATTTAGGCATCCTTGTTATCACGCACTACCAGCGAATTCTGAATTATCTCACTCCGGATGTTGTGCATATCATGGTGGATGGAAAAGTGATCAAGACAGGTGGACCGGAGCTGGCAGAGCGACTGGAAGAAGAGGGATATGCGTGGGTGAAAGAGACCGCATAGAATAACCTTCTTTTTATCTTAGTAACAGAAAAATCAATGTCAAAAGTAAACAACGATAACATTTTTGCTGGCATTCGCCAGGAACAATCGGATTTTAGAGACCCTGAGAAATTGGTTTTCAGGACCGAAAAAGGTTTGAATGAATCCGTTGTGCGGCAAATTTCACAATGGAAAAAAGAACCAGACTGGATGCTGGAGTTCCGGCTTAAAGCGCTAGACCAATTTAATCGCCATCATTACCCTGCGTGGGGCCCTGATCTCTCTAATTTGGATTTCGATGATCTCTATTATTATGCCCGTCCTGCAGAAGAGATGGAGCGGAGCTGGGATGATGTACCTGAAGATATTAAGAACACCTTTGACCGATTAGGCGTTCCAGAGGCGGAAAGAAAATTCCTTGCTGGCGTTGGGGCACAATATGAATCCGAGATGGTGTACCACAGTATTCAAGAGCAGCTGGCAGAGCAAGGCGTAATATTCCTCAGCATTGAAGATGGTCTGCGACAATACCCTGATATATTCAGAGAGCACTTTAGCAAGGCAATCCCCATCGATGACAATAAATTTGCTGCGTTAAATTCGGCGGTGTGGTCAGGGGGGTCGTTTGTTTACGTACCAAAAGGAGTAAAGGTCGACCTACCACTGCAGGCGTATTTTCGACTGAACATGGCGAGCATCGGTCAGTTTGAACGCAGCATCATCATCGCTGATGAAGGCGCACAAGTGCACTATGTAGAAGGTTGCACCGCACCTACATACTCACGGGATTCATTCCACTCCGGTGTAATCGAGATATTTGTGAAAAAGAATGCACGCGTACGATACACGACTATACAGAATTGGTCAACAAATGTATATAACCTGGTGACACAGCGAGCATTAGTTTACGAGGGCGGTACGATGGAGTGGGTCGATTCCAACCTGGGATCAAAGATAACGATGAAATACCCATCCTGTTATCTTATGGAACCAGGGGCGCACGGCGAGATTCTTTCAATGGCTTTTGCTGGGAAAGGACAAACGCAAGACGCAGGCGGAAAAATGCTGCACTTTGCACCACATACCTCAAGCAAAATTACATCGAAATCGATAAGTAAAGATGGAGGAAGGGCCTCATTTCGCGGGCTGGTATATTTTAGTCCGAAAGCAGATGATTCTAAAAACAATGTTGTTTGTGATGCATTGATCCTGGACCCCGAATCCCGATCTGATACATACCCAACGATCAAGAATTCCGCAAAGGATGTCGCTATTGGCCATGAGGCATCAGTATCCAAAGTCAGCGAAGACCAATTGTTTTACCTGAAGAGCCGCGGATTATCAGAAGAGGAAGCCACTACGATGGTTGTTTCAGGTTTTATTGAACCTTTAGTCAAAGAACTCCCGATGGAATATGCTGTTGAAATGAACCGCTTGATCCAGTTACAAATGGAGGGGTCTGTTGGCTGAGCAAAGAACTAATAAAGGAGCTGCCGATTTATGGTTTAGCCAAAGCATTTTCGACACCATATCTGCTTACCCAGCTCATTCAATGCAAAATATTGATAATAAATTTGTCCAAACCAGAACAGAAGGGCAACTTGTTCCTGAGCGTTTTCGCTCGGAAATGGAGTCGATAGAACGGAATCATTTCGCGTTCTTCGATTCCCCTTTTGATTTTCGTGTAACAGATCCTCTTCTAATGGGGATAAAAACGACTTTGATAAATGATCATCCTTGCTTTGCGACGATCCAAATCTCATCACAAGGGATTTTAGTTGAAAAGAAATCACAGAATGAAAAACAGGATGTGTTTATCGGCGATT
>Ga0180435_10004845_pt1 | contig 13168 bp, 11 predicted proteins | sample SS_ome_3_FD_132467 | JGI IMG/M metagenome (GOLD analysis project Ga0180435, IMG submission 132467) | Hypersaline lake sediment archaeal communities from the Salton Sea, California, USA - SS_3_S_1 metaG | ecosystem: Environmental > Aquatic > Non-marine Saline and Alkaline > Hypersaline >... | reverse complement strand
TGTCCGGTATGGGTATTTGTTTTACTACATATTGATAGTCGCAGGTTGCCCCCCTATCTTTATGGCTTTTGATTTCAAATCGATAGGTACCCATTACCGGAGTACGGGGTATTATGATCCCAAAAACCCGTAGTCCAGGGAAGTAGGTAAAATCGTCTTTGCCGATGGGCAATTTTCCCTGCGGCCCGAAAACGGTGATTGATTCAATAGCATCAGGCAGTTTCCCGGCAAAGGTTTTACCAATAATGATTTCAAAATATGTGTCACTCTGTTTCCGGGCCTCGTATACATGATGAATAGCGCCGGTAACAGGGATACCGGGAGTAATCATCCCCTGCAAGGCGGCCTTGTCATACCATCGGCCTGCAGCCATTACCCCTTGTGGGGCTGCAAGCACTTCAATATCCTCCAACGGATTCCCGTCAACCAGGAGAAGATCGGCCCGCTGGCCCACCTCCAGGGTTCCAAAATCACTTTTGCCAAGCATATTCTTTACAGCGCCGGCCGCATTGACGGTTGCTGTCTTGATGGCCTCGTAAGGGGTAAAACCATTCCGCGTCAGGACACGCAATTCCTTGTGGACCGATAAACCGGGGACAAGGCCCATCCAGCCCGTGCCGGCATCGGTCCCCAGAATCAGCGGGACGCCCGCCTTCTCCAAATGATGGAGAAGCATCAGGTCGGCTCTGCGTTTGAACAGCGCGAAATCCTCGCCGCCAAGAAATTGCCTCTGATGTTTTTCACGGCCTTGCCGGAAAGCATCCAAATAGTCCTTGGGTAGATATCTGCTTTCCGGCTTTGATACAAAGGTTTCCGGTTCAAACAGCTTTTGAACGATCACTTCGTCCAAAAACAAAGTCGTGCAGACAGGAATAGAGGCAGATTTCACCTTTTCAGCAACCATCATCATTTTATTGCCAAGAACCGCCTCCATAGTTTTTATATCGGAGTCTGAATAGGCTTTATATTGATGAAACGTTGCGCCAATGACATGGGACATCCACTCTTCTTCATTTTTAAAATACAAGCTTCGATCAAAATCTACAAATTCCCAAAACAACTCCTCAACATGGGCTATTTCATCCATGCCTGCCGCTAAAACATCCTCCAGCCCGACTTGAAATGGAATGTGCCCTGCGGTGTAAATGCCAACTTCATTTGCGGTTGATACAGCCCTGTGGAACTCATCCCGGGACAGGTAGGAATACAGCTTGACAAAATCAAATGGTTTGGCCTTTTGCCTGCGTACCATCTCTTCAGGATTGTCGATATATCCTCTTAGCTGTTCCCCGCAGGTGTATATTGTCGGGCCGCTGAGCTCTCCTTTTTTAATACCCTCTCTCCAGCAGAGGACATTGTCCGGGGAGCGGCCTTTCGGTCCGAAATCCCTGATGGTGGTTACGCCGTGGGCCAGGTAGAGATTAAATGGCGACACCGGCCAGTCAGCGCTTAACCAGTTGGGCTTGGTATGCATATGCATGTCTGCGAGGCCGGGTACTAGGTAGGCATTTGCGCCGTTGACGATAGCGGCATCTTTGGGAATAGCGATTTGCCCTGTTGGACCTAGGGCAACGATCCGTGATCCACGAACAAGAACTGTTTGGTCAGGTATAATTGCTTCCACTGTCATGGGAACAAGATTGACGTGGGTGAAGGCAGTGGTATTATCGGTTTGAGCCCAAACAGCAATACTTCCCTGCAGCCAGTATACCAGCACCAGATAAATAAAGCGGGACCGCTGAACACCCATTTCGCCCCTCCAGAATATTTCGCTCGAAACAGCTGTCAGAGGATGCCAACCACCCGATCGCAAGATTCCATCAGATCAATCAAGGATTCGTAAGACCCCTCAATAAAATCACAGCCGGCGGCGGGCGCCATGATACCGCGCAGTTCGGCATCACGTTTCAAAACATGGATCGCGAGGCCTTTTTCTATCAATTTCTTAAGTCCCAAGGATTCCGAACTTGCCCCGCAGGACTGGCAAAAGCGGACCGCCTCCTGCAGCAGGAAAAGATTCACGCCGTGCCCTTGAGTTAACATGTCTGCAGCCGTTTGCAGTGCCCGATTGGCCTCGTCCGTGCACGGACCGGTTTTCAGCAAAATAGCTATTTTCATGATTACACCCCTAAAACATGAGCTGGATGGGATTTACCGCCATCAACTCCGCAATTCTGTAATCATCGATAAGTTCCAGGTCTTCAAGTAAATCATCTGGATCCAGGCCGCGCTTTTTAAGGGACTCTTTTTCCACATAGAACTCGGCCGGTGCGTCCTTCTTTTCGTATAATCCCCGGGCAATGATCTCTTCGAGAGTCTCACCCAAGGCCAGCCACTCGCTCGATCCCGGGCTCTGTTCAGTTTCGGCCAAATAGACGCCGTTATCAACCAGGACAACGATCGGTCGATACCCCAGGGACATGGCTCCGTTGGCATGACGCAGCCCCTCGGCCGCCTGAAAACAACCATAGGGCCCGCGGCGGATCACAATCAGGATATCCTTTGCCATGGTATCCTCCTTTTACGGTCCGACATTGATGACGATGTCAGTCTCTTGTAAAACCTGGAAAAGGCTTTTCAGGGTCCCGGGCGCCGCACCCTCAAGAAACTGCTCTTTCCGCAGACCGCGGAAGCTGAAACACGTCCCTCACAGGTCTACCCGCGCCCCCTTGGCGATGAGGTCGGCAAATCCCTTTTCAGCATTGGGTGCCCCCGATGCCCGCTGGCCTTTGAGAAAGCCATAGGTGCCGTCTCCGGAACCGACCACAGTTACCCGGTGACCTTTCTCCAGTGCCGCTTTGGCGATCTCGAGTGCGGTATCAACATCTTGACCGCTATAGGGCGCTGAGCCCAGTATAAAAGTGAACTGTTTCATGGTACCTCCTCTTACCGCCCCTCGAAACGTTATAAAAATGGCTGCCTAGTGCCATGTAGTGTCTAGGATTCACTGGCTAACTGTTGGACAGCTTTTCTGATCGTAGCCAACAGCTCACATGTGTCAGCGACCCTTACAGGGTTTAACCCCGGCATTGCTCTTTCAATGAATGCATGCTCGTTTTTCCGCGCCTGGTGAAAGGCAGCCCGGCCCTGGTCCGTCAGATTGACAAGCCTGGACCGTTTATGGCGCGGATTATTCGAAAAGCCAAGAAAATTGCGGCCATGCAATTCATTGCATACCGTTTGTACAAACTGCCGGGAGACGCCCAGCAGGGCAGCAATATCAGGAACCGTTGCAGGCCCTTCCCGGCCCAGGGTACGCATTATCTTAAGTTGGGGTGTGCTCAATCCGGCCTGCTCATGAACCCTGTCCATAATCCTGGCCAGGGCCCCGTGCAGTTGAAAGATTTCCCGAAATAGATCGTGAATTTCCTTGCCGCCGGCAGTTCCGTCGTGATTGTCCGCCATGATCAAATCCATCGCCTGACCTGGCTGCAATAGGTTTGGAAAGATTCCCCGAATCTCCTTGTCATGTAGGCCTCCTCTTGTGGAATAACATACAGGGCAAGATACAGCCATAGCGGAATATAGGCAGCCAGCATCCACAAACTGCCCAGGGCCAATCCCATTCCGATAAAGAAAGCGGAACCGCCCAGATACATGGGATTGCGGCTATACCGATAGACCCCCTGGACAACAAGGGTGGTGGCCGGAAGATTTGTGGGAACATGGGTGTCAATGCGTTTAAATCTCTCGTGGGCCAGCATCAGGAAGGCGAACCCGACAGACCCTAGACCAACTCCAAAAATCACACGCAGCAACGTTGGGATGACGGGGATGTCCCGGGGGCTCAGTATCTCCAGCACGCCACCGGTGATCAAGCATGCCAGAAATATCGAAGGAGGCATGATATTCACACCGGGAGAATCCTGGTCAAAGCGGTCAACCACTGTTTCCATAGCCATTTTCATCTCCTTTTTACGGGTTGAATCAGTTGTACTGGAGATACAATAAGCTTTGACAATTGAATTGTCAACATGACAATTGAATTGTCAATTTATTGCCGGATCGATGGAAACCAATTGGAGATTGACATAGTGAAACAATTGATACGGTGATACTTATGTCGAAGAATAATAACAACGGACGGGCTGAACGCACTTTTGGCCGGCCTGGCGGCAGCCGCGGCGGACGATGACCAGCGCATGGATCAGGGGATTCAACTCATGGAAAATATATATACCTATTTTCAAAGGCAAAAGGGCGTGAATTCACTGTAGAGAAAACCTTTCAAGCATACCCCGTGAGACAGTTCACCGTCTGGAGGGCTGCACCCAGCCTTCTTAACCCCTCAACTCAATCCCCGGACATTCCTGCCCGGGGATGCATTGCTCCTGTTAGCAGCAGAAACAACACTGCGTCTTTCTTTATCTCAAAGCAATGCCGGCATGCTCCGCAGCATCTTTGATGTGGTCGACAAATATCTGGGCGAAGGCGTCATTGAGTCCCAGGCCTTCCAGAACCGATTCCACTTCGAAGCCTTTCTGGGTCAAAACACTCTGCCAGGACTCCTCGTCGTCACCGGCCATGTCGTTGACGGCGTGGTCGCCGGCCACGATCATAAAAGGCTTGAGGATGACTTTACCGCCGTCGTAATGGCTGAGGTAGCGCGCTACATCGTCAATTCCGGGATAGCCTTCCACCACGCCAATGTAGGTAACCAGATCCGGATGGAGTTCGCGCATCTTTTTGGCCGCTTCACCGTAGATCCCCGTGGACCAGTGTTCGTTACCGTGCCCCATATAGACCAGCATGGCATTTTTCTCTTTGGCCAAAGCAGCGTCAGCCGCCAGGGTTTCCATGGCCCTGGCGAGATCCTCGTGGTAATCATACTCACTGCCCACGGTTCCCAATGCCGGGCGTCCCAGGGCGATCTTCTGAAACGGCATCCAGCGCGGCTTGATGGTGCGGATGGAGCGCATGGCGTTCACATAGGAGGCCAGGTCGTGGGACTGCTCCATGAAAAACATATGGGTGGGCTGGACGATAATATCGGTGTAGCCCTCCTCCCGCAGTTCACCGAAGGTGGTAATGATGTTTTTCACGTAGAGGATCTCCTCGGGAATCCCCTGATCCAGCCATTTTTGGGCTTCGGCCCGCCGCTCTTGCCAGACCGACCGGATAATATTCGAGGTAAAGGTGATTTTCACGGGCACACCCGGATAGGCGTCCTTGATTTTAGTGTGGATATTGGTGATGGCGGATACGGCCTCGGGCACGGTGGTTCCGAAACTGGCCAGAATGATGGCGGTTTTGCGCTGGATTGCGTGTCCTCCCCCCGATGCTAACGTCAATGTCGACACCGCGAGAACTAAAACCATGACCAACAGACTAACTGCAGAACATCGTTTCATTGTGCATTCTCCTTCACTGCTTTTTGGTTGATGGTTATCGAACATAAGCACTCTGTACTTATGGCTCATTTATTGGATTCTTAGAAAGAAGTATGTTCCCAATAATATTATCAAACCGGAAGGCCCTCATCGCCCGGGATTTCATTTAGAACGCGGAGCCGGGGAACGAGCTCCTGCCCAAGAGCGGCTCCCCGGCCCACTGTTCCGGGTGGCATTAACCGGTCCAACAAAAAAAGCCCTTCAGACGATGATTCGTCTGAAGGGCTGCACCCAGCTTTCTTAACCCCTCAAATCTGTCTCCAAATATCCGTGTTTGGGGACAATCGCTGCCCTGTGACCGCAGGACCAGCGTCTATGGTTTCAGGCAGGTCTTCTGGCTCCCCCTCCTTTTGTCAGCAGCCTTCCCATTCCAATTCATTGAAACAGTGGCATACGGTGGCTGAAAAAGTATCCTCCCAAGGGGAGGCATGGGGTTACAGCGGCGGGACCGCTCCCGAATTGAACGGGATTCCCTATTAAGCCCGTTTGGGCACCTTGGATCATCTTGCTACAATATATGCTGACCGTTGTCAAATTTTTTAAAGGCAATACTTTTTTAGAGGCCTAATTCAGGCAATCGTGCTGTAAAATCTCATCCAGGGCGGCCACCACCTGGCGGGCATTCTTCGCGTTGAATACCAGGGGCGGCTTGATCTTGAGCACATTGTGCAGGGGGCCATCGGTGCTCATTAAGATACCTGACGCTTTCAATTGGTTGGCAATATAGCCGGCCTCCTCCGCCGCCGGTGCCAGGGTCTGGGGATCCTTGACCAGTTCTATGCCTAGGTACAAGCCCTGGCCGCGTACATGGCCGATGAGCGGGTATTGCTTTTCCAGGCGCTTTAACTCCGTCAGCAACAGGCTGCCCACCTCACGGGCCTGCTCCTTTAGCCCCTCGGCTTCAATCACATCCAAAACTGCTTCGCCGATGGCGCAGGAGACCGGATTGCCGCCATAGGTATTGAAGTACTCCATGCCGTTGGCAAAGGCGTCGGCGATTTCCGCAGTGGTAACCACTGCGGCCAGGGGCTGGCCGTTGCCCATGGGTTTGCCCAGGGTAACGATGTCCGGCACCACCTGCTGGCTTTCAAAAGCCCAGAAATGGCTTCCCACCCGTCCGAAACCGGTCTGCACCTCATCCGCAATGCAGAGCCCGCCGGCGGTCCGCACGTACTGGAAAGCGTTCTTAAGATAACCCTCCGGCAGGATAACCTGGCCCCCGCAGCCCAGCATGCTTTCACAGATGAAGGCGGCCGGGGCGCGTTGGTCATTTAGCAAATTATCCACCAACTTCCCGACATACCCGGCATAGGCGCGACCGACTGCTGCACCGAATCCTTTGTGGGGTCCCCGGTAACCGCAGGGCATTTCCGCAGTATGAACCCAGGATGGCGCTCCCCGCCCTCCGGGTCCGTCATGCTTATAGGGACTGATATCGATCAAGCCCTGGGTGTTGCCATGATAAGCGCCGTTCACGGTTACGATATCGTTCCGGCCGGTGGCGATGCGGGCCATGCGCAGGGCCAACTCGTTGGCTTCGCTGCCGGTGCAGACGAAAAAACATACGCTGAGGGGATGGGGAAATGTGGACAGCAGGCGCCGGGCATACCGGATAATACCGTCGTGGAGATAGCGCGTATTGGTGTTGAGAACCGCCGTCTGCTGCTGACTGGCCGCGATGATCCGGGGATGGCAGTGGCCCACATGGCTCACGTTGTTGACACAATCCAGGTAGGCCCGGCCATCATCGGCAATGAGGTACTGACCCAGCCCCCGCACGATCTTCAGCGGAGTGTCGTAGGCCAGGCTCAGATTGCGTCCCAGAATCTGCCGGCGCAGGTCAAGCAAGGTCCTGGTATCGATCCCTTCTGCGGGCAGATGCCGGGTGTCAATCCCCAAAACAACGTTGGGATCCGGGCAAATTGCTTTCCAGACATCCGCCTCGGGGATCGCCACCACGCTGGGGAAGGTTCCCTTGCACCCCAAACGGTCAAGCAGCAGTTGAAAGTGCAGGTGGGGAGGCCGCTGGCCGTTTTCCAAAAAGCCGCCCACACGCCCCAGCAGTTGCCCGGCGGACAGGTGCATGCCCGGCCGCCAGCCCGCCAGGGAAGCCTTGGCCAGGCATCCGTAGAAGGAGTAGTAATGCCCGTTATCGCCGGCGGTGTGCTGCAAAATGATACTGGCTCCCGAATCACCCCGGCCGCTGTCCGGGTTGAGGCTGTGCACCGTCCCGTCGGCAAAGGCGAATACCGGACTGTCCTGGGAAATGAACAGGTCCATGCCCAGGTGGATGGTGGCTGCGTCCGGAATGCCGCACGTATCCCCGGGCGGCTGGAAACGGGCGCGCCCATATCCTCCGATTCCCACCCGGGCGCCGGCCTTGCGCATGCCAGCGAAAATCCCGGGGCCCATCCCGCTCACCGGTGGCGAAGCACCCTGGACATCCAAAAGCGGGCTGCCCACGGAGAGGTCCAGGCCCAAAACCGCAGAGCCGCTCAAATCAGCGTCCACCACCGAACGGAAAGTTCCAGCCTGCCCCTTAAGCCAGTTCAGGATGGAGGCACGGCCCTTGAGCGGCTCCAGACCGCATGCCTGGCGCAGTCGATAACAGGCCAGGCGGGGATGAACGGAGGCCAGCCGCGCCAGCAGGCTCCAGGCAGGTTTTTCCGAGATTGTTGCGTATTCGTTCTCCGGATTGGCCTGGGATTGATGGGCACTATGGCAGACGCTGGCACACAGGCGCATGAGGATAAGATCGAAAAGCACCTGCAATTCAGACTCGGTCAGGGGAATGATCTGATGGAAGCCGGCGGTCACCGCGCAGGCTGCATCCAGAGGATCGGGCTTATCCAGCATAACATAGGCACAGGCTATGGCCAGTTCATTAACTAGTTGGGATTGGAGAATATCCCCGAAGTCAACGATCCCCGTAACCCGATGGCTGCAGCCCGCGGGGGTTACCAACACATTGTAGTCATTGGCGTCGTTGTGGATCACCTGGGTGCGCAAATCATCCCGCAGCGGCACTACCTGCGCAACGAATCGATACAGCAGCTTGCGCACCAGACCACGCCGCTCCTCGGAAAAAATATTGGCCATGAGACGCCCGACAACATCCTCGACGCATTTCAAGTCCCAGTGGAGCACCCGCAAAGCTGCCGGATGGCTGAAATCGGCCAGGTACCGGTCAAGGGTCGCCATCACGCGGCCCAGGTCGCTCAGCAGCTCCCGGGTGTGGGGTTTGGCCAGCGCCAGAGGTTTGCCCGCTAAATGGGAAATCAACCACATCATATGCGGGGTATCATCAGGTCCTGAGATGGTTTCAATGGTATGGTGATTGACGGATTCCAGCACCCGGGGGCAGAGGGCCGTTCCTGCTTGGTGGGCTTCATGCCGGGTGTTGATGTGGGCCAGGGCTGCCTGCTGCATCTCAAGAACAGCAAGTTGTTCCGCGGCGTTGGCTATTTTAAGAACGCACACGCGTCCGTCACCCCTGGTAATTTTAAAATTCTGGTCGCGTTCGCTGGGCAACGCATTGGCGTTGCCCTTGAGGCCATAATATTTTGCGACCAGGCGTTGGGCATCCCGTTCTGAAAATGACGGTGCGGTTTCAAAAAGCTGGGACATGGGGTTTTTCCTTAAAAAACGGTGAACTACAATATGGGGGACAATAACCTTGCAGCGCGAACGGCAAACCTGAATATTGGATTCCTGCGGGAGTAGTCCGCCATGGTCACTTTGCGGCTACGGGCAAAATCAGCGGATAACATCTCCTCAACACTCCTAATAAACCCCGGGTCGTAATTCAAGAGCGTCAACTCAAAATTCAAACGAAAGGAGCGGTTGTCCAGGTTGGCCGTACCCACGGCAGCACAGACCGCATCCACCAAAAACACTTTCTGGTGCATAAACCCCGCCGTGTAGCGGTAGAGCTGGATACCCAGCGGAAGGGTGTTCTGGTAATATGAAAAGGAGGCGAGGTAAACGATGCGGTGGTCCGGCTTTTCCGGGAGCAGAATGCGTACATCCACGCCCCTGAGCGCCGCCAGCTTCAGGGCGCCGAGGATTTGGCTGTCGGGAACAAAATAGGGGCTGGCGATCCAGATCCTTTCCCGGGCGGAATTGATGGCCTCGGTAAACATCAACGCACAGGTATCCAGGTCGTCGGCGGGTCCCGATGCAATCATCAGGGTTTTTTCAGTGCCGTCTTTGGCTGGCATCAAGTCCCAACTGAGATCGGGAACACCGGAGGTAGCCCAGTACCAGTCCTGGAAAAAGCAGAACTGAATGGCCTGGACCACAGGTCCTTCCACGGCCATATGCGTATCCCGCCAGGGTCCCAGCCGGGGATGCCCCTTTGCATATTCGTCACCCACATTATGCCCGCCGACGAATGCGGTTTTACCATCGATGACCACTATTTTGCGATGGTTGCGAAAATTGAGCTGAAACTTGTTGGTTTTCCCCCGGGTAGTGTGAAAGGCAGAGGTGATCACACCTGCTTCCCGCATTTCACGGATATAAGCTTCGGAAAGCTTATGGCTGCCGATTTCATCATACAGGAAATAAACGCGCACACCCTCTTTTGCCTTTTGAATCAGCCGGGATTTCAGCTTTCGGCCCAGGCTATCGTCTTTGACGATGAAAAATTCAACCAGCACGTATTCCCGGGCGGCTTCAATCCCTTCGAAAATGGCGCGGAAAGTCTCGGGGCCATTGATGAGCAGGCGGCTTTTATTGAACCGCGTAATGGGTAATTCCGCCAGGCGCGTCAGGGTGACCTCAGATTTTGCCGGATTATCCACGATCAACGATTTTCCGGTGGCACCCATTTTGCTCTGTTCGATGACATGGCGGATTTTATCATCCCTGACCTGGCGCAGGGACACATAGCCCTTGAACTTTCCGCGCCCGAATACAGCGTAAAGGGGCAGTGCCAGCCAGGGAAAGGTCACCAGCGAAATTCCCCAGGCAACGGCCCCCTGGGACGTCCTCACATGCATAATGGCGTGCCCGGCGGCCAGGATACCGAGCAGTTCGACCAGGAAAACAACAACGGCGGCAATGAGCAGAACTATTTCCCAGTTCACACGATCCCCCCTTAAAACCAGGTATGCCTGAATTCTAGATTATAGAGCGATTGTCAGAATAGCGTTCCGATTGATTGTGGTTTTCACTGCAGGCTATTAACTTTGCAGGGGCGGGTTTGAAACCCGCCCCTGCTCTCTGGCATAATTGAAGCGGTATTTGGTATCGGAATGTATTTATGCAAACCACTATAGATCATAAATCGATTTTGCGTACTTTGCGGCTTGCGCGCACCAGGCGGTGACTCTCTAGTGAAGATTTGTCCTCGCAATTGAAAACAAAAGCACCAGGTTATCGGCTGCCCCGTTCCCTGACCGGTCCAACGGGACCTTTCAGGGCTGTTCAGCATGCCCAAAGTACCCGGTTGCAAGGAAAGATAGTACATGGGCAATGACCTCCGGTGCCTGCATGATAAAGGAATGGGAGCGGGGCACCATCACAAAATCCTGCATTCCGGCAACCTTTGTATTCTCAACCGATACCTTACCGTCATCGGGATTGGCCAGGGACTGCGACAATATAGGGTTGATCGTCCCCGTCCCGGCAATGACGCCCACCTCATAATCCACGGGCCCGAGCTGCACAGGAATGCTGCCGGCGTCGGTGCCCAACTGGAATCCCGCCGGTCCGTTGAGGATTTCAAAGCCCGGAATGTTCCGGTAGGCGTCAACTACCTCACTGCCCTGGTTGGGGGGTGCCAGCATGACCACGCGCCCCAGGTTGGGGATGCACCGCTGCTCCAGGTAGTAGCGGATTAGAATGCCGCCCAGGGAATGGGTGACGAAGTGGATAGTGCTTCTTAAGGGGCAAGCGGCCAGACCGCTTTCCACGGCCAGCGAGGATAGTTCCTGGACGGAATGCTTTCTGGAGGGATAATCGATATTGGCCACCGCATATCCGTGGGCTTCGAGTTCCCCGGCCAGGGGCTCCATGGAAGCGGATGTGCGTGCAAGGCCGTGCAGGAGAATCACGCAATCGGCGGCCCCCACCGGCAAGGCCGGGGCCAGGCTGAGTGCAAACAGGACCAATAGCGGTTTGAGGCCCCTGGCAAGAAACGGGCTCGGGAGCACAAGCGCCTAGTGCTTACCCGGTTTTTGGTGCGCGGATTTTTTTAAATCCTCCGCCGCCATCCTGAGTATGTCTTCAAAGCGGGTATTGAGGGCGTCGATCTCCTTTTCCAGGGTATGCACCCGGATCTTCAGGGCTTTGTTCTCCTTGGCCAGTTCAGAATTGACGTCTGCTTCGGATTGTAGGTTCAGCATCTTTTTATCGAAGGCGGCCCGTTCCTTTTCCAGTGCCTTGATCCGTCGCGTCAGGCGGCGGTTTTCACGCTGCAGTCCTTTGGCGGCGGCGACTTCCGACTTCAGGGCGGCCAACTCCTGCTCAAGGCTTTCATTGGCCTGGTTCAGGGTGGCGGCCTGGGCGGTCAGTTCCTGTTTGGCGGCGGACAGCGTCTGAATCTGTTCATCTTCGGATTTAAGCCTCAGGTTTTCCTCTTCGAGGCTGCCTACGATGGTTTTCAAATCATCGATTTGGCTGCCCAACTCTTCGGGAACCTTAATTTCCTTGAGCTTGGCAAGTTCTTCCGTCAATTCGCCGATCTGTTCTGCCATCTCATTTTTTTCCGCCTCCAGGGTCTCCACGCGCTCCCCAACCCGGGCCAAAAGATTTGCCACATCGGGTGGTTCGTCAGGGGCATGTCCGCCGAACAGCGCCTTGCCCAGGGTGATGATAAGGAAAATTCCCACCACACCAATCACCACGTAGGCCAGGGTCTTCTGTTTACCTTCCATCTTCATCTCCATCTTCCTCCTTGATTCAGCTTTTCCACCAGCGGACGGTCGGCCGGCAGCATGTCATACCGGTATAGCCGGGCGGGCACCACCCATTTAAACAAATCGTGATCCACAGGGGTCAGGGCGCCGTCCAGCCAGCGCACCGTGAAGGCCATCAATTGAATGGTACGGTCCGGGTAGGCATGGATATTCTCGGCAAAAAACGCCTCAATGCCCACGGTGATACTGAACTCTTCCTGAAGTTCGCGCACCAGGCAGCCCTCGGGACTCTCGCCGGCTTCGACTTTTCCTCCGGGAAATTCCCAGAAACCGGCATATTTGATTCCCGGTTTGCGCCGGGCAATCAATACCCGGTCGCGGTCCCATAAAATGGCAGCAGTCACTTGGATCATAGGATTCCAACAGGGTTGGGGAGCCGGCCCCTGGGGCCGGATGCGGGGTGCGCCAAATCGCACCCGCCGTTGCAGATCCTAGATGAATTCAGCAAATGTGTCAATCGGATCTTGCCGTTTAGAGCGTTAGACACCGTTCAGCCCTGGCTGTTCATCAATTCCTCGATCTCTTCAGGGTCTATGGGAATCGTCGCGGTCAGGTCTTCCGGGCCATCGGCAGTAATCAGAATGTCATTTTCCAGGCGAACCCCCAGCCCCTCGTCAGGAATGTAGATCCCCGGTTCACAGGTAAACACCATTCCGGGTTTAAAGGGCGTGCGGGCGTGGCCGTAATCGTGGACATCCAAGCCTAGATAATGACTGGTGCCGTGCATAAAATAGCGTTTATACAGCGGTTTGTCCTCAGGCTGGTTGGCAATGTCCCGGGCATCCAGCAACCCCAGGTCCACCAGTTCGGCTTCCGCTACCCGCGCCACCGCTTCATGGTAGGCCTTAAGCGTGT
>Ga0180435_10004844_pt1 | contig 13172 bp, 10 predicted proteins | sample SS_ome_3_FD_132467 | JGI IMG/M metagenome (GOLD analysis project Ga0180435, IMG submission 132467) | Hypersaline lake sediment archaeal communities from the Salton Sea, California, USA - SS_3_S_1 metaG | ecosystem: Environmental > Aquatic > Non-marine Saline and Alkaline > Hypersaline >... | reverse complement strand
TTTCGTTTCATGAGGAACAAATTCATGAAGAGGAGGGTCGAGAAGACGGATAGTTACCGGGAGACCGTGCATAGACTTGAAGATCCCCTCGAAATCTTTTCTCTGATATGGGAGAAGTTTGCCCAGAGCGGCCTTCCGGCTCTTTTCGTCTTCAGCCAGAATAAACTCACGGATAGCCAGGATACGTTCCGGAGCGAAGAACATATGTTCCGTCCGGCAGAGACCGATCCCCTGAGCGCCAAAGGCCCGGGCGGCAGCGGCATCAGCGGGAGTATCGGCGTTGGTCCGGACTTTCATCTTGCGAAACTCGTCCGCCCAACCGCTGACTTTCCGATAGAGTTTGTAGATCGGGTGTTTCTTGGCCCAGGCAGCTCCATCCACTACCGCCGCGACAACCGGAGACGAAGTATTGGGGATATCAACGTCCTTTCTGTTATCGCAATAGATAGCTCCGGTGGTTCCGTTCAAACTGATAAACTGCCCCTGTTTGACTACCACATTCCCAACGGTAAACTGCTTTTTTTTATAATCGATGTTAACAGCGGAAGCTCCTGCCACACAGCATTTTCCCCAGCCTCGGGCCACCACCGCCGCGTGACTGGTCATTCCGCCGGTGCTGGTAAGAACACCCTGGGCGGCCCACATCCCTCCCACATCCTCAGGACTGGTCTCCCGCCGGACCAGAATCAAGCGGGCTGATTTGTCTTTTTCAAAGATGTGTTCAGCCTCATCGGCGGTGAATACCACTCGCCCGGCGGCAGCGCCAGGTCCGGCCGGCAGCCCGTATGCCTGATCCAACCCCTTCTTGATAGCCGCCGCTTCCGCCTTAGGATCGAATATCGGGAAGAGCAGCTGGGCAAGATGATCGCCTTCGATCCGGCAGATCGCCTGGCGGGGAGTAATCAATTTCTCTCTCACCATGTCGCAGGCTATCTTGACCGCGGCCAGCCCGGTCCTTTTCCCGGTCCGGGTCTGGAGCATGAAGAGCTTTCCTTCCTGGATAGTAAACTCAACATCCTGCATGTCATGATAATGTTCTTCGAGTTTCTTCATGATCGCGATTAATTCCCGGTAGACCCGTTTCCAGACCGGATTCTTTTCATGCGGCATCTCAGAGATCGGCGAGGGGGTCCGGATCCCGGCAACCACATCCTCTCCCTGCGCGTTAATTAGATATTCGCCCATCGGTTTGTGGTCACCGTTGGCCGGATTCCGGGTAAATCCCACTCCGGTTCCGGAAGACTCACCCATGTTGCCGAAAACCATAGCCTGAACATTTACAGCGGTCCCCTTCAGACCGGTAATCCGGTTGATCTTCCGATACTTAACCGCCCGATCGGAATCCCAGGACCCGAAGACCGCGTTGATTGACAGTCTGAGCTGTTCCATTGGATTCTGGGGAAATGGTTTTTTGACATGTTTCTTATATACCTTCTTATAATTCTCGACCAACTCCCGAAGCTGACCGGCGGTAAGATCGGTATCGTCCTTCGCTTTATACTTCTTCTTGATCCGGACAAGTTCAACCTCGAAATCTTCATGAGTAATACCGGTATATGGCCCCATCACAACATCACCGAACATATCTATAAATCTCCGGTAGGAATCCCAACCGGCACGTTCATTGCCGGTCTTCTCGATAAACCCCAGGACCGACTTATCATTCATGCCAAGATTGAGCACGGTATCCATCATCCCCGGCATTGAGATAGCCGCTCCCGATCGGACCGAGACCAGAAGGGGATCATGAGCCGATCCCAGTTTCTTGCCGATCAGTTTTTCCAGTCGCTCCAGGTTTTTCTTAACCTGAGAGTTCATTCCGGAGGGATATTTATGCCCATGATCTGAATAATAGGCACAGGCTTCAGTGCTTACTGTGAAACCCGGGGGTACCGGAAGACCGGTATTCGCCATCTCGGCCAAATTGGCGCCCTTCCCTCCCAGCAGCGCCTTCATCTCGGTCTTTCCCTCAGCTTTTCCTCCGCCGAAAAAATATACATACTTGGTCATTGTGCCCCTCCTATTACTGGTAATTAATGATTAAATAATAAATAATTTGTATTTCTATGATAGGTAGTGAGCGATGAGCAAAGCCACTGCTTACCGCTCACTGCTTACTAATCAGCATCTCGCTTTCGTTCAGCCCCTACCCGACATAGCCTTGGCGGAGGTTGGTTCATATTTTAAATTACGTGTTCCCCGCGCTCAAACTGCAGTAGTGCTAAATCTGCTACTTTCTCAGTATAAAGTCGATTGATCAGGTTGAGAAGTATCAACCGGTTTTTCCGCAGTTCTTGATCTTCTACATTGACCATTACATCCTCAAAGAAATTGCTGAGAGGCCGGGAAAAAATTCGGGCATACTCTTCGGTCGCCGATCGATAATCTTTCTCGGCGATCAATTTTTCCACAGTCGGCGAAGATTTTAGCGCCTGAAAGAGGTCTTGCTCCGCGGTTTCGACCAGCAGATCCTCCCTTACCGTCTCTTCCCCGGTCAAATTCTCTGAACGCACAATATTATGGGTCCGTTCCACGATAGTAGCGGCGGCCAGCAATGATTTTGTGTCTTTCAGTCCCTGAAGAACCTCGATCCGGGATAAAACATCTTGGAAATCCCGCCACCCGGAGGACAACACTGAATCTATCACAGGGGAAGGAATACCGCGAGACTCCAGATATGCCTCCAGCCGATGGCGAAAGAAATCCAAAAGCTCCCGTTTAACCTCAATCATCCGTGAATCATCCAATCCAAATCCGGCCACCGTCTCCCGGGCTAATAAATCAAAATTAATCGACAGCCCCTTCTCCGCTATCAGCCTGATAACCCCCTGGGCCTGTCTTCTTAACCCATACGGATCTTGAGAGCCGGAAGGCTTGATTCCGACACTTAGAAACCCGGCCACAGTGTCGAGCTTGTCTGCCAACGCCAACATCTGTCCCACCACTGTCTCCGGAAGGAGACCTCCGGACGAATCAGGGAGGTAGTGTTCATAAATCGCCTCGGCGAGCTCCGGATCTTCTCCGGCTTTCAGGGCATACTCCCTCCCCATTACTCCTTGAAGTTCGGTAAACTCTTTCACCAGGGAAGAGGTCAGATCGCTTTTGCATAGTAATACCGCACGTTTTGTCGTCTCTATTTGACTCTCTGACAACCCCAGCTGTTCAGCGATAAACGGAGCCAATCTCTCCAATCTCCTGACCTTATCTCGATAGGTAGCAAGCTTTCTGTGGAATATAATCCCATCCAGGTCGGCAACCCGGTCTTCAAGAGTCCGGCGAATATCTTCTTCCCAGAAAAAACCGGCATCGGCGAGGCGGGCGCGGAGGACACGTTCGTTATTTTCTTTTATCGCCCCGGGATCCCTGTATGGACCATTGGCGACAATGATAAATCGTGGAAGTAATTTTCCCACCTGATCGAAGACAGGAAAATAGCGCTGATGGGATTTCATTACCGTAATTAATACCGGGGGAGGGATTGATAGATAAGATTCGTCAAATTCTCCGGCTATTACTCGAGGATATTCCACCAGATTGCAGACCTCATCGAGCAGAGCACTATCGATGTCAGCCTCCTGAATATCCGGCCAGTATTTCTGCTGCTCGGCAAGAAGTTCTTCAGTGATTTTTCGACGCCTCTCGGCGGGATCGACGATCACATATTGTTTCTTTAGCAGTCTCTTATAGGCCTTGATATCCGCCGAACGTAATTCTATCTGTTTATCTCCAAAAAACCGATGACCTCGGGTATACCGGTTGGATTTAACCCCGGCCACCTGTAAATCAATTACAACCTCCCCCCACATAAAAACCAGCCAGCGGATGGGACGTGCGAATCCGAACGAGGCGCCGGGAATCCATCTCATTGTCTTCGGGAATTTGACGGAACCCAGCAGCGAGGCAAGCTCATCCCGCAAACTTTGACAGCTCTCTAGCCGAACCTCTAATTTCAAATACTTCTTTCCGTTTTTGTCCCCTATCTCGAGGTCATCCGTCGTCTTCCCGCGGCTCGCGGCAAAGCCAACCGCGCTTTTATTCCAGTTCCCGGCTTCATCTTTAGCCCGGAGTAAAGGGGGGCCATAGATAGTATCATTCTGATATCGCGGAATATCTTTTATGAATAATAGTAGCCGGCGCGGGGTGCCCCATACGATAATTGAAGAGGCTGGTCCCCAGGATTCCGCCCAGGTCCTGAGCTGATCCAGGACAGGCTTAATATAGGTCGTTGGGAGTTCTTCCGTCCCGATCTCCAAAAGTAAATTCTGTCGTTCCATAGCCACCTTACTCCACCTTCTCACCTTCACTATTCAAATAAATTTCAGCACAACCCTTGGCCAGGTTCCGGATACGACCAATGTAATTAGCCCTCTCGCTTACACTAATCGCTCCGCGGGCATCGAGCAGATTGAAGACATGAGAACACTTAAGGACCAACTCATAGGCGGGAAAGACCAGACCGGCACGAAGCATCTCGGCGGATTCCTTTTCAAATCGAGAAAATAGATCGCGATATTCTTCAACCGGGACTTCCTCAAAACTATACCGGGAGAATTCATATTCCTGTTTCTTACGCATCCTGGAGTAACTTACTCCGGCAGCCCATTCAAGGTCGAATACGTTATCAACGCCCTGCAGGAACATAGCTATTCGTTCCAATCCATACGTCAGTTCAACCGGGACCGGTTCCAGTTCAAAACCTCCCATCTGTTGAAAATAGGTAAACTGGGTTATCTCCAGGCCATCGCACCACACCTCCCAGCCAAGACCGGAAGCTCCCAGAGTGGGGGACTCCCAATCATCCTCAACGAAACGGATATCATGACTTTGAAAATCTATACCCAGCGCCTTCAGGCTGTTCAGATATAGATCCTGAATATCCGCCGGGGCGGGCTTTATGATAACCTGATATTGATGATGCTGGTAGAGGCGATTGGGGTTCTCCCCGTAACGACCGTCCGAAGGACGACGGGAAGGCTGGACGTACCCTACCTTCCATGGCTCCGGTCCCAGTACACCGAAAAAAGTCGGTGGAGCGAAAGTACCGGCCCCCACCTCAATATCATAAGGCTGGACCAGAACACACCCCTGCTCCCTCCAATATTCCTGCAGATTTAAAATTAAAGTCTGATAATCCATCTTTTCGCCTCCAGCGAAAAATTGCTTTTATCACTCCGAATCAAGACGGTGTCGTGAAATTTTTTTGCAATACCCAAATAAATTCTGGCCAATGTTCAGAACTAAATTAACGCCGCAGGCGTTAATTTAAAACGTGGTTTAAAAAGCGTTTTGACTTTATCTTTTTATGCGCGGCTCTGTCAACGAGATAAGATAGCAAACGATCCAGAAGATCTGATTGCCGCCGGGAAAGCTTGAGCTTCATTACCTGATTCAGATTATTCCTGAGGATATAACTGATGACCGCCATTATCCCGGGTTCAATATCTATAGAATCACTTACTTGCTGACCGCACCGGGCACAGATCCAACCCGGTTTCTCAAGTGAAAATTTAAGATTGCTCCCCAGAGAACCACCGCAATGGCTACAGTGATCAAACGAGGGTAATACTCCCAGTAGGTGCAGATAACGGATCTCAAACCAAAGTCGAGCCGGAAGAACAGTATCTATTCCATGGGCATCTCTTAGCATTTGAAGCAAAAGACGGAATAAAGCACTGCTATCTTCTTCTCCGTACGCGGCTAATGATGAAAGTTCCGCCAGGTAGTGAAAAAAGGCCGATCTCTCCAGGGTATTTAATGCATCCGGAAAAGAGTTAATGATATCGAATTGAGAGAGAATATGAAGGTCGCTGGTTCGACTTGGATAATAGACCAGGGCGCCATAGTTCAAAAGCTCCAGTTTCCCTCGAAACGGACTCTTCAACCGGCGGGATCCCTTGGCAATGGTCTTCAAGAGCCCGCAGTCTAAGGTAATAATATTTACCAATTGGCTACTCTCAGAATAGTCACGAACCTGGAGGATAATACCTGTGGTTTTTTGCGGTGCCAATTGTTTTAACCTTTATCGTTTCTCAGTCATCTTGAGTGGTTTAACTATAATTATTAATGCTAACGTATATACATTCCAAAATTCCAAATAACAAATCCCAAATTACAATATAACTGAAGCCCCGCTTCTTTAAGCAATTATTTTATAGAGAAAGAAAGTCACCGCCATTCCCCAGAGCGCGCCCGATAGTACTTCATAAAATGTGTGTATCCGGCTGGCAATACGGGATTGGGCTACCAGTAATGCCAGCAGGAAGACAAATACTACAATAATCAGCGGGGTCCCGGGGATCAGCGCAGTCAGGGTAAAAATAGAAAAAGCAACCGCCGCGTGGACACTGGGGAATCCACCCCGAAAAGGCGTTCCCCGATGCAAGAGAACCTTAACTATAACCGTCAGAATAATAACCACCGCCAGGGTAACAAAGGCAAAATGCCAGTCGGAACCTCGAATGGCATCAAGGGAAATCTTGAGTGGTCTGATCAAATACCCCTTCCGGAAGAAGATCAGATAAGCCACACAGACCGCGTAAATGGAGGCGATAAATACCGCGCCCGCGGCCACATCCTTGGCCGCCCGGGCCAGGGGATGATAGGTCTCCGCTATCAGATCGATCGTTGCTTCGATCGCGGTATTGATCATCTCCAGGACAAGGACAAGTACTATGGCGGATAGGAGGAAGAGCAGATCATGGACTGTTAACTTTAATATGATACTGAGTATCAAGACCAGTCCGGCAGCGACGTAATGAATCCTTATATTCCTTTGAGTCTTGAGAACATAGACCACTCCGGCGATGGCGGCATTAAAACTATCTATAACTTTATGAGGGACCATCTCGCCATCTCCTTCCAGGATTTCAGGATTGTCTCTTCCCTCAACCGCATTATCTCCCGATTACTTGGGGGATGATCACTATACCCAAGAAGATGAAGCACCCCATGGATCAGGCAGAGAGCAAACTCATCCTCCATATTCTCACCATGTTCGGGTGCCTGCCGGACAATCCGTTCGGTCGAGAGGACGACATCACCTAAACACCAGGCATTGATCTTCCGATCCGGACCCTCATTCTGAGGAAAAGACAGGACGTCGGTCGGATAATCCCGCCCCAGATACTGCCGGTTCAGAAGGCGGATTCGGGCGTTATTAACGAGAAGAATGCTAACCTCTCCCTCCCCCATCCCTTCCAATGCCAGGACCCGTCCGACCAATGCATCTATTCCCTCCCGGTTAAGGCGGAGGCGGCGCTGTCTGTTGGTGATTTTAATAGAAATTTTGGGGAATGGGGAATGGGGAATGGGGAATGGTTGTGAGCCCTGAGGTTTCGGCTCCCATTCCCCATTCCCCATTCCCCATTCCCCAATCATTCTCCATTCTCCATACTCGGATACTTGACTCTGGTATGATACCGGGCCGAAAGCAGGCGGACAAAACTCTCTCCGATTTTTTTCAAATCCACCATGGTCAGCCGGCACTCATCCAGCTGGCCATCGGAGAACCGATCTCGAATTATATTATCAATCAAAGACTCCAACCGGCTCGGAGTACGCCGATCCAGTGCGGCCGAGGCGGCTTCCACGGCATCAGCCAGCATAACAATAGCCGCTTCCCTACTCTGTGGACGGGGCCCGGGATAGCGATAGTCTTTTTCCATAACATCGAACTTCAACTGACGATTCCGCCCGGCCCGGTCATAGAAACAGGAGATCAGACTGGTTCCGTGATGCTGCTCAATAATCGAGACTATCCTGCGGTCCAGTTTATACTGGCGGCCTAGATCAACTCCTTCCTTTACATGGGCGACCAGAATCAGACTGCTCATGCTCGGGATCAGGGTATCATGGCGGCTGTAGCCTGGGGTTTCATTCTCCGAAAAGTATTCCGGCTTGGTTATCTTGCCTACATCATGAAAATATGATCCAATCCGGGAGAGGAGCGAGTTCGCGCCAATCTCCTCAGCGGCTCCTTCCGCCAGAGTCGCCACCATAAGCCCGTGATGATACGTTCCGGGCGCCCGGATCATCAACTGACGAAGGAGCGGATGATTCAAATCGGAGAGTTCCAGGAGGCCTATATCAGAGGACACCCGAAATAGAGACTCAAATAATCCCAGCGCTATCAGAGTGAAAAAGGCTGAGATAATCCCGGCCAGGGCGGCTCCCAGACCCTGGACAAGAAAGAGCTTCAGCTCTAATCCACCGGCAACTCCAATCCCGGACACAGCGAGAAGAGCTGCCGCAGCCGAGATCAGTCCGGCGCGGAAGAGATCAATCCTTCTCCGGGCGCCACTGAGACCGAACACACCGGCTATGGAACCGATAATCACCACTACTATATATCCCGCTCCGCCACCAAGAACAAGTGCCGCGAGAAGAGATAGAATCAGTGTAAAAAAAATCGCTATCCTCACACTTACCAGCAGACAGAGCAATAGGGTTCCGATAGTCACCGGAGAGATATAGCGGGTGAATTCCATCATCCCGGGAGGTATATGCCAGAATACCTGCCGCAAGAGGCGGCTTAAAAGGAGAATCAGAATCACCACCGCGGAGATGAGAAGCAGCCTGGAATTACTCCTGATGACCTCTCGATGATAACGCTCCAGATAATAAACAGCTATTATGAATATCAGAGAAACCAGAAGACCGTTTCCGAGGGTATAATACAACAATGAAATCGGCGGTTCGAGCCGGAAGAGCTGCTCCTGATAAGAACGAATTTTCTGGATATGAATCGGTCGAACTTCCTCCCCCTGACGGATAATTTTCTCTCCTTTTCGGACTTCAGTCATTACAGATGAAATATCGCTCCGGGCCGCTGCTCTCAGCGAGTCTGTCTTCTCTGAATCGAACTCCAGATTGGGCTCAACAAACCACTCAACCACTCCTTCGATCCCACCGTAAACAACTTCTCCCTTCAAAATATTATCGACTATCGTATTCAGGACGGTATTCCGGCAGGTGGAAACTGTGGGGATCTCCGAAATTGATATTATCCGGTCTTCACTCCCCGCCCGAGTAACCAGCATAATCTCCTCCTGACGGGTATTTGAAAGGGTCCGCTTGATATCAGGTGTAAGAACTCCATTCCGATACGCGTCTTCCAGTATGAGAATCAAGTCTTCTTCCCAACGCGCCGGAATAACGGCATTCAAATAATATCTGTAACTCCGGGTGGGATGCAGCAATACCAGGCCCATTATAGTTGATCGCGGTAGAAGAGAGTCATCCGGCAGCCTGTTAAAGAAATCCCTCAGAGAATTCCTCTTCTCCTCGGGAACGGTCTGGACCACCCGATAGGCAACCGGCTGATGGTTCTCGGCTATCTCCCGCGACTGCTCGGTCCTGATCCGATCAGGGAAAGAAAAAGTGCAGGTGGCGGTAACATCCCGTTCAGATATTTGGCCGATTACCGGGATATCCAGAGGCATCCCTCGCCAGGATATGATCAGGACACTGGCGATAAATACACCGACACCGAGAATCCACCTCCCGGAAATACCACTCTCTAAAGCCCGGGCTATCTTCCCCCCTTCGGCAACCTTCCTCTTCTTGCTCCGGGGCCGGCCATTCCCCCTTCTCTTTCTAAAAGATATATTGATCATTCTTAAATTGGCTCACTTCGTTCGGGCAACGTTCGGTTTACAAGGTTGCGGTTGCGCAGCTCGAATCGGTTGCGTGGGACGGTTGCGGGACCGGGCCGATCGCAACCGTACCCCGTTCAACGTTTCGAGCAGCGCAACCGTTCAACGACACCCGGTAACTTCCCCTCACTTCTCCGCCCGCTCATAAGCTATTACGATTCGCTGCACCAGGGGATGCCGAACCACATCTTCCCGGGTAAGATATATGAATGGGATCTCCGGGATATCCTTTAAAACCTCTCTGGCGGAATTCAAGCCCGACATCTGATGCGCGGGAAGATCGGCCTGGGTAATATCCCCGGTAACAACTACCTGGGAATTAAAACCGATCCGGGTTAAAAACATCTTCATCTGTTCAGGGGTTGTGTTCTGAGCTTCATCCAGAATTATAAACGCGTTATTCAAAGTTCGTCCTCTCATAAACGCCAGGGGAGCGACTTCTATAATCCCTTCCTCCTCATACTTTCGAACCCGTTCCCCGTCCATCAGATCATAGAGCGCGTCATAAATAGGACGGAGGTAGGGAAGTATCTTCTGATAAAGATCTCCGGGTAAAAATCCCAGCTTCTCCCCGGCTTCCAGGGCGGGACGGGTCAGAATTAACCGCTTCACTTTTCCCTGCAGTAGATACGATACCGCCATTGCTATCGCCAGATAAGTCTTTCCGGTGCCCGCGGGACCGATTGAGAACACCACGTCATGCTTCTTGAGGGCGTCCAGATACTTTTTCTGGTTAACGGTCTGGGGCCGGACATATCCCTGGCGTGAAGCAACCTCGATCCTGTCATTATAAACTTTTCCAACCGAAAATGTTTTATCGGCGGCATAAGCCTTAATAATCCTTCGATATTCGGGTCCCGTCGGAGGATGCCCGGATTCCACAATATCTCCCAGTTCGCGGAGCAGACGCCCCGCCCGTTCCACGGCATCATCAGGACCGGATAAACGGATGAAGTTATCCCTTGCCACCACCTGAACCCCGAGGGTTTCGCCGAGAAAGAGAAGGTTCTTTTCTTCCCGGGCGAAGAGGGATCGTACTAACTGAGGGCTTCGAAAATTAAGTGTGGTCTTCAAACTTATTTAACCGCGGATTTAGCGGATTATGCTGATCAGAAAAAACAATCTGTTTAATCCGCTTAATCAGCGGTTTATTTAGATTCCGAAGGAGGAGTTCAGTCACGGGGGATGATAAAGACCTGACCGGGGTAGATTAGATCCGGGTTTTTGATTCGGTCTTTATTGGCTTTATATATCAGCGGCCATTGAAGAGGATTAGCGTAAATATCATCATATCCGGCTATAAACCAGAGGCATTCACCTTTAACGACCCGGTGAGTGGTAGGTTTCTCTGTCGAGATATCCAGATCAACCTTTTCCAGCGGGGCTTCCGGGACTTCCGGGGTCTCGATAATAGCTATAATCTCCTCCGACATCCCCGCTTCCATAGCTCCTTCACCGATCAGGCGCGCCATAGGTCCGCCGATAATATATCCCTGATTCCCCCAAAGCTCCTTATCCGTCCAGTAACGGCGGCTCCAGCCGGGCCAACCGGGAATAACATCATTAAGGAACATATCGACATCCCCCCCCTCCCCGATCGCGCGGGTTTTTACAATCGGATCGACGGCCTGGGCGGCATTCTCCCCAGCATACAGGCGGGACGACAGGGAATAAAGCAATACCGCGCTCAGAATAGCCACGGCCAAAAAAGCCTGAAGATATGATTTGTTTTGATTCGCTCTCATCGAAATACTCCTCTTAGCCCGACTTAGGTAGAAGATCAGGCTATTACTGAACAACACCAATGATTAAGATACTCAGATTATGCGGCTATGGTATTGTTCAAAACAATAGCTGTCAAGCATCAAGTCATAGCCTGCCTGAGTAACCGGCAGGCCGCGTCCAGTGACTGAGGAACAACATCGGTATCGGCAATAACAGGCATAAAATTGGTATCCCCCTGCCAACGGGGTACTATATGAAGATGTAGATGATCCACCACTCCCGCACCGGCGGACTTCCCCAGGTTAAACCCTACATTGAATCCTTCCGGTTTCATAGTCTCTTTCAAAGCTTTGATCGATCGTTGTACCAGCATCATTAGATCGGCTATTTCATCCGCCGCCAAGTTCTCCAGTTCCGCTGTATGCCGATACGGGGCGACCATTATATGACCACTATTATAGGGGAAGACATTCAGCAGGGCAAAGCTGTGTTCACTGCGAGCTATGACGTGATTATCAACATCTTCGGTACTCTGAACTTTCTTACAGAATAAGCACCCACATTCTCTCTCCTCGAGGATATACCTGATTCTCCACGGAGCCCAGAGAATTTTGTGGCGCGATATTTTCTTGTTTTTATCCACGGGGGAAATAAGTTTTAAGTGCCTAAAGTGCGCTAAAGTGCCTAAAGTTATTTGCTTTCACTCGGCTTCTCTGTCTTTAAAATCCGGCAAGCCCTGTGGGAATGGTTTCCAATCCCGATTACCAGGACGCCGGGATCAAGATTATTTATCCGTCTTAAGACGGAAAACCTCTTTCACGAGACTTCATTATGCGCCAGAGGCGCATTTTCCCCAGATTTGGAAAAACCTTAAGTTGAAGCCTCATAATGAAAATTCCAACTCAAAAATATACATCTAAAATTTTTGAAGAAAATTTTAGAGCGGGTGAAGGGAATCGAACCCTCGTGGCCAGCTTGGGAAGCTGGAGCTCTACCATTGAGCAACACCCGCGTATTATTTTTTCTTTCGAAAAAATAATAGTTTTGAAAATCTTTCAATCACTTTTTTTCAGGCCTATATTATAACCTGATATGAGAAGTATATTGCATTACCTATTTTGTAAAATATGCAGGAATTTAAAAATTAGTAAGTACCTTGAATTCCTGAAAACGGGCATTTATATCATTTTCTTGTAATTTTTTCAAGCGTTCTAAACTAAAATCTTCCACGTTGAACGAAGCCATCACGCTGCCATAGATCATGGCTTTGCGCAGGATGGCCGGATTGATATCCCCGGCTTTGGCCAGGTATCCCATAAATCCCCCCGCGAATGTATCTCCGGCACCGGTAGGATCCACTACTGTCTCTAACGGAAGGCCGGGAGCGGAAAAAACATACTCACGGGAGAATAGGAGCGCGCCATGCTCGCCCTTTTTAATAACCACATATTCACAACCGAGATCCAGCAACTGATCGGCGGCTTTCTTCAGGCTGACTTCCGAGGTCAACTGCCGGGCTTCAGCGTCATTTATAATCAAGATATTAAGCTTACTGACTACATCACGAACCGAATCTTTCTTCAGCTCGATCCAGAGATTCATGGTATCGCCAACTACCAGGCGGGGATTGTCAATCTGATCCAGGACTTCAAGCTGAAGGTCGGGATCAATATTAGCCAGAAGAACATACTCGCTGGAACGATATTCGGGCGGTAGCTCAGGATGGAAATCCTCGAAGACATTCAAGTCAGTAAACTCGGTCTCCGCCTCGTTCATATCATAATGGTATGAACC
>Ga0180435_10004843_pt1 | contig 13173 bp, 7 predicted proteins | sample SS_ome_3_FD_132467 | JGI IMG/M metagenome (GOLD analysis project Ga0180435, IMG submission 132467) | Hypersaline lake sediment archaeal communities from the Salton Sea, California, USA - SS_3_S_1 metaG | ecosystem: Environmental > Aquatic > Non-marine Saline and Alkaline > Hypersaline > Sediment... | reverse complement strand
TTGGTCCACTCGCCCAGGTTCTCGCCGTTGATGAACGTTCCGGCCACTATTTCCTTAACCTCCGGGTAGAAATCGCGCACGATGTGCGGGTATTGGTGTGGACCATATGTCCAGCCGACACAGTAGTCCCAAACTGTGATCGGCATGCACGCCTTGGACCTCCATGCCCGCAGGGTTCCTATAGCGCCCCGGCGAATCTCGTCTTGGGCTCGCAAGGGCATCGGCCAGGTCGTCATGGCGACCTGAATAACGAGATTATCCGGGAAATCCAGTTTCGTGGGACATTCCTGGTAGTTCCAGTAAGGCAGGTAGATCACCTTCTTGTCGGGCCAGCGTTTCTTGACGGCCTGGCACATGCGTTTGGCAAACAACGCCATGGTCAGCGAAGGGCCCCTGAACCAGCGCACGCTGTCCTTACCGAAGTAATCGCCGGCCTTGGCAAGCGTTTCCCGGCAGGCGGGGCAGTGACAGTCCACCGGTCGATCCGGAGGGGAAACGGTTACGCAGGTGGAAGTTACCCAGGGACACCCCTGTCCCTTGTCCCAGACCCTTTGGCAGCCGGCGAGTAGAAACTCAAGTGTCTTCGGTGAACTGTAACAGAACATCCTGGGGTCCCGGGTGCCGTCCTTTTTGAGTGCGAGCAGTTGCCTGCGGGCGGCTTCGGTCCAGTTCTCAGGGGGGCGCGGTGGTGGTCTTTGGGGCTGGTGGACTTTAATCTTGTAGGGCCAACTGCACCCGCGGCGCACCAGCGGCAGATAATTTTCCATTGGGATCTTTGTGACGCCCCTGGGGATAGCGCCCGGTGCGAATGCAAGCGGTTTCTTGTCGCAAGAGCGCGCCTTGGTCGGAAGCTTCCAGCCGTGCGGCGGGTGATACTCCCGCAATCGGAATACAGGGCGGTCGCTGTAGTGGACCGGGGGTATGACCAGCGTTTTGGTGGGGGTGATGGTCCGCCCACCGAGTTCGGTCGGCCAATACCAGCGCACGGAGACGAATCGCTCGAGGAAATCCGCCACGGCCCAAGCAGCAGATTCGTTGCTCCAGGACGCCCACCGCGTGCTCCCGGCAGGCAGCTTCTGCGTGCTGCCTACGAGATAGACGCGGTTCGGGGCAGTCTTGACGACAAAGCCTTCGATCGGAATCTTCGCAGCCGCGATCCCGGCCTTGCGAGTTTCGGTGCAGTCGCCGATCACAATCGCGGGCCTGTCGTCCGGCGGGGCCTCGGTAGCGAGTTTCAGCGTTGTGCCTGTACTCAGGCGGATGACTTCCACCATTTCGCCAACGAGTCGCTTGAGCGTAGCGCTTGGCTTGTGATCGGCCAAATAGATCACCGCTTGAGCCTGCTGGCGGCACACGATTTTGACGGATGGGTGGACGTTTGCCTTCTTCCAGGTCACGGGCGTCAGGTCGCGTGGTTTGAAATCGAGCGGTTTGGATTCCGCAGACGCTCCCATCGCCAATATCAACCAGACCCCCGCGGCCGGAAACACCATGTTCCGTTTCATAGGTTACCTCCAGTTAACCGACGTTTCCCGGACAGCTTCTCTCCCCGCAACCGTCGCAGGGTATTTGCTGTGATTGTATCAGATGCGGTGCGTTGGGTAAGCTGAATTCGGGGGTTTGGGCAGCGCCTGGCGTCTTCGCTTCAGCCAAAACCCGACAATCCATCCTGGCGACAGCGGGATTGAGACGACAAGACACCGCATTGACCTCGCCTTGAAACACCGATAGAATCCTTGAAAAGGCCCAAAATGCCCGCGGTGGTGGTCGTGGGCCTGACATTGTCAGGAGGCCTTGAGCGAAGGGATAGTTAAAATGCGCAAATTCAGTATTTTCCTCGTGGGCCTTGCTGTTTCCCTCTTACCGTGGTTGCTTCATACTCCATGTCTTGCCGTTGAAAAATCGGCTGACGGAAAAACGAAGCCCTGCAAGGCTGCGAACCCGGTCCCGAACCCGTGGACAAAAAGATGTCCCAAGGGCTGGTGGATGAAGAGGCACGAGAACATTCTGGCCGCGCCTGGACGGAAAGAATGCCAGATTGTCTTCATTGGCGACTCCATCACGGACGGCTGGGACGCCGAAAAGGGAGGGAAAAAAGTATGGGACAGGGAATACGTGCCGCTCGGGGCGTTGAATCTGGGGATCAACTGCGACAGCACGCAACACGCGCTGTGGCGTCTGGATCACGGCGAAATCGATGGACTGCCGAAGCTCAAGGTGGCCGTCATCGAAATCGGCACCAATAACGTGGGCATCACGCGAGATCCGCCCGAGGATATTGCCAAGGGTGTCGAGGCGATCTGCAAAAGGTTGAAGCAGAAAGCACCGCAAGCCAGGATTCTCCTTATGGCCATCTTCCCCAAGAGATTTGGGGCCATCAGGCATGAGGTTGCCAACAACCTCATCGCCAAGCTGGCCGACGGTAAGCGGATATTCTTCATGGATATCAACGACACGCTGGTTAAGGAGAAGGTCATTGCCGACCGCGTGGGCCACTTGACCGAAAAGGGCTACGAGATCTGGGCCAGAAAAATGCGTCCGACACTCAAGAAACTCATGCAGAACAAAACTGGAAACCGGGTTATTCCCGCGACGAAACCGGCCAAGGGCGGAATTCCGCCGAAACGCAGGCCAGCAAAGAAGAGGCTCATCCGAAAGGACTTCAAAACAGTAGACTTCGCTTCCGCCGCGCGGGATGTCGGCGTAGATCGAATCATCTATCCGGGGGGCCTGTTCACCACTGTCTACAAAACGGGACGCTGCCCCGCGGGGTTGACCCGACGGGCGCGTCACCGGCGTTTGGTGCGTTTGACGGAGTAGGCGGCCTGGTCCTTCTTGACCGTCGCCCGCCACGCTTTTTCCCATGCGGTCAGCCGCTCGAAGACCTTCGGCTCCTTGTCGGTGATGTCGATGTCCTTTTTCTGATCTTCGTCAAAACGGAAGAGCCGGCGCTTCTGCAGGATGTAGTCATTGTCAACGAGCCGCACCGCCTGGCCTGAGACCAGCGGAATCGGTTTCGGTCGGCGGTCCATCTTACCGTCGATCAGCGGAAGCAGGCTGATACCGTCGATCGGTTCGATCTGATCGGGCATCTTGATGCCCAGAAGGTCGAGAGCGGTCGGGTAGAAGTCCATGGTGCAGGCCGGCACGCGGGTGACAAACGGTTTGGGAACCCGGGCGGGCCATTCGAGGACGCCGGGTACGCGCGTCCCGCCCTCGGTCAACCACTTCTTTCCTCCGGGCAGCCCGCCGGTCGACAGCGGAAAGGCCCCGCCGTTGTCCGAGCAGAACCACAGCATCGTGTCGTCGGCGATCTTCATCTCTCGCAGCTTCTTGCGAAGGCGCCCCATATTGCGATCCACCGCGGAAAGCTCACCGTAGTAGTTGGCCTTTTTGTCGCCGTATTTGGCGTAAGGCGCCGCGTCTTCGGGCGTTGCCTTGTGCGGCCCGTGAGGAGAGGGGAACCAGATCGCCGCCAGGAACGGTTTTTTACCAGCCGCCTGGCGACCGATCCATTCCATCGCAACGTCCATCAATACGTCTGACGTATCGCCTTTGCGCGGAGGGACCTTCTTACCGTTGTGGTAGATATGCTCGTGACCGATATCGTACCAGTTTCCCGCCGAAAACCACTCGTCGAAGCCCTGGTTTCCGGGGTGTCTCGGTTTGGGGCAAAAGCTATCGGGCAGCCCGCGCCCCGTACCGCCCGCGGCGTCAGGAATACCACCGACGTGCCACTTTCCGAAATGGCCCGTGGCGTACCCAGCCGTCCGGACGGCCTCGGCGATGGTCACCTCGCGCAGCGGCAGGTCGTGCCCCCAGGACATGCAGCGGTAACGAACCGGACTCCGCCCGCTAAGACAACTCGCCCGCGTGGGCGAGCAGAGCGGGTGGGCCGAGTAGAAGCGGTCGAAGCGGATACCGGCTGTCGCCATCGCATCAAGGTTTGGTGTCTTGAGGTGCGGATGGGCGTTGTAGCCCGTGTCGCCCCAGCCCTGGTCATCGGTCATGCAGAGGATAATGTTGGGCCTGGACGCCGGTTTCGGCGCCGCGGCGGTCGTAAACCGCGGTATCGCCGCCCCGACCGCTCCGCCGGCCAGCAGCCCTAGAAACCTCCGCCTCGACATTGACTTTTCACTACTGTTCATATCGATCTCCCTTTAAGCCGGATCCATCCGCCAAACACAAAAACGGACTGGTCAACCGACATTTCATTTCGACAATCGTAACACTTGACTGACATGCAGAGAGTAAGGATCGTGGACGACTCGCCGCTTTGGAGCCCTCACCGCCCTACAATCCCATTGTCAATCCGTCAGCTTTCCCGGTGTCATATATCTTCTTGCCCTCGCGGATGGCTTTTCGCACTTCCTGCTCGATGCGGCGATACTTTTTGTAGTGCTCCTTACGCTTCTGATCCGCCCTGTGGAGGGTGGCGAAACCAGGCATGTCGGCGCGGGGAAGTTTCTCCAGCGACGCTTTGCCCGCCTGAATGATCTTCAAGGCCTCGGCGCGTTTGGCGGGGTCCTTGATGCGCTTCAGGCACGGGCTGATCTCCGGGCGGTCGAAACAGACCTGCGGGCCGCTATACTCGTCAGCCCGGAGCAACTGGTTGGGCGTCAGCCCCGTCAAGGAAAACAGGCGCCCGGATTGTCCGCCATTCAGCGGGCTGCGCCCGGGGGCCGGCCCGGGTCGAGCCGAATAGCCCGTGGGATAATACGGAGCGTTCAAGTCGATCCAGGTGACCAGCCGATCCATGTCCTCGACACTGAGCTTAACCTTCTGATGACCCTTCTTCAGCATCTTTATCAGCGGACTGGTCTTTGAGCCCCACGTCAGTGCGGGCAGGTGACCCGCCGGCCCGGCGCCGATCGCGCCGGTCAATCCCCTGCTCTGAAGCTCGCAGTATGAAATATTGAATCCGAAATTCTTATCGCTCGCCAGGACGATCTTCTTTGCGCCCTTCTTGCCGAAGTCATGGCACTTGACGCAGTGCTTGTCGAGCACGGGCTGCACCTCGGCAAGATATCCGAACCGGCGAGGCTTTCCGCACCAGGGTTTGAGCTTGCTGGGGTTGCGCCTCAGTGCTTCAGTCAGACTGAGCGGCTTTTCCGGGAGGGTCGTGGCTAATCTGGATTCATGACACCCCACGCAGCCGCGGCGCTCTCCGGAATGGATGGAGGTTCCGGTGCGCATGGAGTGGATCATCATCCCGCCTGAGTCCAACAGTTGAAAATAGATGAAACGATCCGGCGGTACGTAGAACGACGCGCTACCGTCGCTCTCGACCGGTGCCGTGCCCAAGATGGTCTTGGCGGTAAAACCGGACCAGCCGATAGCGCCCTCCTGGTGTCCCAGCGCACGCCAGATGTGCCCGGACTTTCCGCGTTTGCTGTGCGCCTGAACTACCCGCACATACTTGACCGAGCCGGGCTTTACGCGCCGCATGTGCGTGCCAATGTAAACGTTCTGAATGTAGAAATGACCGTCGTTGTTCGCGTAATCGCGAGTGGAGGACACGACCACCGGCTTGGGAGACGGCGCCAGAGGCATTGGGTCGTAGCAACCGGGCTTCTCCTCATGGATCTTCACCTCGGCGCCCTTGACATCGCCAAGGTAGATGTCCGCCCCCGCCCGCCGGTGCGGAGCGACGACATAGAGGAACTGCGTCTCATTCAGGGGAAATGGGCAGTTGTACCAAGGCTTGACTCTGTTGAGACTGTCATTCCACCCGTGGAGTCGATAATCGTGGCTTTGGGGCAGGAGCGCCCTGGCCTCGGCAGGCCAGATGCTGGTCATTTTCCCGATCCCTCTCAACTTCTTGCCCTTCGGAATCGACATCTTCCCGGGGTTGTCAAAACGGGTGATGACTTCTTTTGGCCAGGTCCGCTCGATGGACTTGCGCCCGTCGATCGCGATCTGCGGGTTGATAATCGCCATGGCGCCCCCGAGCGACCCGTGATGCGTGCCCAGTATGCAGATAAACTTGCTCGTCTTGGGTATCGCCCGCGCCGTCCAGGGCGAAGCCGGGTGCGCCGTATTGTTTCCCCAGATGATCGCCTGGTTCGTGCCATCCGGATTCGTCACCCAGAAACCATGCCCATCGCCGAAATTCCGGTCGACGTAGTCCCAGCGGTTGTAAAGAATTCGCCCGTCAGGCATCAGCGACAGTTCGTTTTCATGGACGCTGCTCCTGGTGATCTGGTGGATGTTCGCGCCGTCACCGTCCATCCGGAACATCTGCGGCACGAGTTGCCCGGCACAGGGGACGATCTTGATGTCTCGCGTGGAGCAGAAGGCGATCTTACCGTCCGGCAGGTATATGGGGTCCACGTCATAGACGTCCGGGGCAAACGTCAACTGTTTGGGCTTGCATTCGCTTGTGGCGGTAAACAGGGTTGCCGGATTCACCAGAATCTCATAGATGTGGAACGTATCCCTGCCGGTGCGGCACATGGAGAACACGATGCGCCTGCCGTCGAAGTGGACGCAGGGCCTTCTGATGATGCCTTTCGGGGCGGAGACCAGAACGCGCGTCTTGCCGGTTGATGGGTCCAGGACTTTCAACGCGGCGCCCATTTTCGGGTAACACCCGGGGCGCATGTAGCCGTGAGTCCCATCCCGGTCCGGCACACGCCGCGTATAGAGAATCGGGATCTTGCCGAGCACCGCTTTGGCGTCGAGCGTATCGGCGGATACCGAACCGGCCCACAAACTCAATATCAAGAAGGCCTGAATACCGCGATGAATCATGTGAAATCCTCTCTGTCTACCGGCGGGAAATTTCATTCGGCGTGTACGTACACCGGTGGCCCGGGGGTGAGAATTACAGGAGAGGGCAAGCGTTTGGCGCTCGCCTGGTTCTCTGTGCCGGTCATATTCACTACCTGGGGCATCGCTTCGGATTCGCTTCGCGGATTCGTTTAAGCCCGGAGACCATCCCCGAGCCCGTTAAATGAAGTATGAGACCCGATCTCGGCTCAGTCAAGAACTTTCGGCTGGTGCTTGTCGGCCCCTTCCCGGTGACCAACTCGGTGCTCCCGGGGCGCGCGGGCTTGGCCCGGCGTAGCCTTGGCGATGCCGGGTGACCGTCTTGGTGCGGGAAGGCGTTCGGTCGGAGGCAATTCGTGTCGTTAATGTCACCCGCGAGCAAAACAACCGCTCGAACGAGGCGTTTACACAACGCTTAAACGGGGGCAAAGTTGGCGCAAAGAGACGCCAAGGGGCAACGGATGTCACCTCCCGGCGTCGAAGCGGTTGAAGGGATGCGAACCCTCGACCTTCAACTTGAAAAAATGCGGGCTAAGCCGCTCGTCCTTCAACCATGTTGCCTGAATGCTGTCGAAGCGGATTTTCCGGAAACGAATTAATGGGAATCTCTTTGCTGTCCGGCGCCCACTGTGAAGCGGTGTCGGACAGGCATTCCAGGAATCGAGACACCAATTCCACTCCGGGCCAGGTTCGAAGCGCGCGGTCCCGGTTCTCCTCGAACCAGAACGGCGCCAGGGGCATGATTACCGATTGAACTTCAGTTTGCTCCAGGTCCGCTGCGACTTGTGCCAATGCGTCGAGAACCTTCGCAGGTATCTCAAGGCGATTTCCGACAGTGGGGTCGTATTGACGGCAATGGGACGCCGAGCCCACCACCGCATGTTCGCGACAGGCCAGCGGACGCCTGTCGTAGATGGAGCACGTTCCATGGTCCAGGAACGGGCAGGGCAGCTTCAGCGATGCGTACCACAGTCCCACCGCTTCGATGTCGCAAACCGCGCCGGGACCGGTCTGGAACAACGGCGACTTCGACCAACCCGTCAGGATCCGCTCGGCCGCGGCGATCAAGGCTTGCGCATTATCCGGATCGGGGCTTGCTGCAAGCGGACCGATCTCCCGACCCATGCAGAGCGCCTCGGGCGTCGAAAGCGGGACCAGGTAACTGCAGCACGCCGCGCAGCCTTTGCGGCAGGGGACCTCCTCGCCCGAATCGACGGAGCGCTTTATAGTCTCCCCGACGATCCGCTCAGACAGTTCCCTCGCCAGCGGGACAAGGTCGCACAATCCCGCCGGTGCGTCGACCACCATAACCTGCGCTCCGATCAACCGTGCGAGCGGTTCGGGCTTGATATCGATAATGCTGCAGCGGGAGTCAATGGTATTGTTGCAGGCGGCGCTTTCTTCTATCAATGTTGCGCTGAAAGCGGATTGGCTATCTTCGCTACCGGTCTCCGCAAGATTGTCATGAACCAGTGCATCCATTTTTTCGCTTCGGCGACGCCGGATCGCATCGCTTCGCATGCTCGTAATGGCAATTCTATGAATTATTTTGCGGGTGAAACGCTCTATGAACGCGAAAAAGGGTCTCTACGCGTCCATCGCCATGCTACTCTATGGGCTTGATGTGCAATGGGTTGTGGCTTGGCGCCACCAAACTACACACCCTGCGTCAGCCCTTATTACACCTATCGGCGAATGTGGTAATAGGGATAATTTAGGAAGGATTATTTCCGAATATTTTCCTTTCAGCTTCTCAGGCGAAAAACCATCTTTACACTGAATCTCAGCATGCGTGAGCGTCTTGGTCACCAACTTCCCTGCGCCCAAGTGCTTGTTGTTTTCAAGGAGCTTTCGGATTCGAACGGCGGATAACCGCTAACAAATCCTGGCATGAAAATCTTGAATCTGCAGAAAAACAAGGTTGGTCACAGAGTAAGGTATTATTCTTACTTTTTTCTTGTGGCAGGGTGATGCAGCCTGATATACTGCGGCTTTGGAGAGGTCGGCAAATTGGTTTGATTGGTTGTCGACGTGGTTGGCCTCTTCGCGAAAACTTGTCCCCATTCGGGCCGGTCCTCCCCGGCCGGTCCGATAAAGGCGGTGCCTGTCGTCCCCCCCCGCGACGGGCCCGCCGTTTTTGTTTGGTTCATGACGGAATACCGGCGTTCGCCGTTGGCTGATAGCTGATAGGCCTGCTTGTCCTACATTAACCTTTTGAGACTATCTGTGGTTGTAGCATCAGGGGGAAGACGCTATGGCCACTGCTATCGGGCGGACGATTTTTGGGATGACGATTCGGTTGCAGATATCTTCACAGATGGCGCATTGTTCGGTCAGCGACTCGTTCATGTTCATTATTTTACCGGGTGTGGGCATGCGGCGAACTGTGAAGTAGATGCTGATCGGTTCGTTGTCATAGTGTCCGGTGCGGACTTGGTAGTCGCTGGATCGGGTCTCGAGGGACACTCTGGCTTGTAGATAACAGTCCTCTTCGAGGGCGACGACCATGCTGGGTTCGCACTCGATGCATCCGGTGGTGGTTTCCGCCGCCAATGCCCCCATCGCCGAATCACCCATGAGTGATTGGGCTACTATCTCGTCACGATTACCGTTGTAGTCGAGATTGAATCCGAACATTATATCCAGGAGCTCGACATCCAGCCCGCCGATTCCGAGGAAGTAGACGCTGTGTTCGAGGAGCCAATGATGGAGTCGATAGACATCTCCTTCCGCCTGGGGATTGAAGTTCCCGGCGGTGAGGCGATTGTTGTGGAGTTCCATCCAGAGATAGTGTCCCTGTTCGCGGTTGGCTTCGAGCACCGATTCGCCGGTATCTCTCTGGTACAGCAAGGTCATCGACGGGAATTCCCGCTGTATGGCCTCGTAGAATTGCAGGAGGGTTTCCCGGTTGGTAGGCAGCGCCAGGTTTGTCTGCAGATTCACGTTGACGAAAAAATCGTCTGCCGCGCTGGAAAAATCGAACATCTCTTGATTAACCTCACAATGGCCCGAGAGTGTATCGGCCTTCTGGGATTCTAGCTCTTTTTCTTGTCGAGCACCTTGAGTTTGTGGTCCTCGTAAATGACCAGGTGTCCGGGCTTGACGGACTCGGTTATATAGGCGTTTCCGCCCACGGTGGCGCCATGTCCGATTACGGTCTGACCGCCCAGTATAGTCGCATTTGGATAGATGGTTACGTCGTCTTCTATGGTCGGATGCCGCTTGAGGCCCTTGATGACCCGCCCGCGCTCGTCCCTGGGGAAACTCTTGGCTCCAAGCGTGACGCCCTGGTAGATCTTGACGTTATCTCCGATCCGGGTGGTCTCGCCGATAACAACGCCTGTAGCATGATCGATGAAGAAACTCTTTCCGATGGCGGCGCCGGGGTGAATGTCCGTACCGGTAATGCTGTGAGCATGTTCGCTCATCATCCTCGGCATCAATGGCACACCGAGATCAAGCAGTTCGTGAGCGACGCGGTAGACCACCACCGCGTAGAAACCCGGATAACAGTAGATGATCTCGTCGGTGCTCTTGGCCGCGGGGTCCCCGTCAAACGCCGCCTGCACGTCGAGCGCCAGGGCCTTGCGAATGGCGGGAATCTGTCCCAGGAATCGTTGTGCGATATTGCCGGCTTCGGTGTGGCAGGCGCCGGTGTCTTCGCAGATTTCGCACTGGCGATCGGCGCACATGCAATGGGATACCTGCCTGGTTAACTCCGAACCGGCATGAATGAGCAGGTTGCCCACGTGATAGCGGATATTCTCCGCCGTCAGTTCCTTGTGACCGAAGAATCCCGGAAAGAGGAGTTGACGGATGTCGTTAAGCACCTCTACGATACGCGATCTCGATGGCAGAAACGTTTCGCCGATCCGCTGCGTGCCGTCGAGCGTCGTATAGCTGGCTAGGATGTCGTTAGTCAACTGTTCCAGATTTTCGTTCAGTGAGTGGTTCACGGTAGTTGTCTCGGAAACCGCGTTGATGTTAATCACCACGCCATTGTAGACTCCGGCGGTCTGCATGTCACCCACCGATTGAGTCAATGCATTGTCGTTCGACGGTTTTGGGAAGACTCGATCGCGCCCCAATGAAACGTGCGGTATATACTTTGGGGGCTGTCGCGCAATGCGCCTGGCGATGCCGGTCCGTCGGAAACATTTTCCCGACAAAGGTTTATCATGAGATCCGATACAGAACCTGGCCACTTTATCGAACTCCAGGTCGGGGTCAAAAGACGCTCGGAGAAAGACCGGTGAGAGCACCAGCGAAGAAAAGATATACTATCCTTCGAAGGTTCCGACCTGCGAAATGAAACAGCAAGGCGTTCCGGGCAGTACAGGCGCCGGGTCAAAGACAGGCGATTGCCCTGACCGTCGCCGGTAATATGAGCGAGCTGCCAGGCAGGTCCATTCGTCAGGGTGCGTCAATAGCTCCAATTCTTCGGTTGCTAAATCCACCTGCCGAGTATGTCGATCAATACGTGAGAAGCGCGCATGCTACCGGGCAAAAGGCGACGCTTCGTGAGGCGACTCATGCGGAAGACTACGGCGTTTCCAAAGCGATCGGCATTTACGCTTGTCGAGATACTTATCGTAATCATCATTCTTGGAACACTGGCGGCGATAGTCGAACCCCAAATGGCCTACTGACCGAAGCGTTACCACCGGTCTGACTCAATTGCAACGCAGCTTTTCTGGTTTCGGCGAGTCGGTCCGGATATACTTATCGCCAGACGCCCCGGCCCCGGCGATATGTCAGGCGGATCGGCCCGGGGAACCCGTAATGCTAGGAAAGACAAGGAGAATTGCAATGGCGGACGACTTGACCAGACGAGTGTTTCTTGGATCGGCCGGGGTCGCATTTGCGGCGACCGCGGCGGCTGCGGCTCCGGAGAGCGAGGGTGGGAAAAAGCCCGGCGCCGCCAAAATCATAGCCATATCGTGCAGCCCCAGGAAGGGCAAGAGCACCGCCGCCTCACTCGAGGAATGCCTCAAGGGCGCCAAGGCGGTCGGAGAAAGTATCGAGACCGAGTTGATCGAGTTGGCCGGTCTGGATATCGAGGGCTCGGTTGCTGCCGGTGTGCCGCTGGCGAAGGGTCGGAAAGACGATTTTCCCGCAGTGGCCAAGAAACTTTCAGATCCGAAACTGGCGGGGATCATCATTGGCACACCGGTCTATTTCAGCAGCATGACTTCCCTGTGCAAGGCGTTCATCGAGAGATTGAAGGTCTTCTTTCGCAAGGACGTGCTGGCCGGAAAGCCCGTCGGCGTGCTGGCGGTCGGCGGGTCGCGAAACGGTGGGCAGGAAGTCACTATCCGCTCCGTGCAGGACGCCATGTTCTGTTATGACATGGTTCTTGTGGGGACGGGCAAGCGGTTTGGAGCGGCCGTCTGGGCCAAAGGTGGCGCCGAAAACGACAAAGAAGGGATGGACGCGGCGAACAAACTCGGCCACCGAGTAGCCGAGACGGCCCTCGCCATGAAGCGGTGAGGTCCGGGACAAAAGGCAACCCCCCGCAATAGCGGGGGGTTGCAATCCTTGACCCCAAGGGGACTCGAACAGACCGACGTAACGAGCGGTAATTCCAAGGGTTTAGGGGAATTATCAGAATCAGGCGGTGCAGAATCCGGTGCAGATAAGCCGATTTGCAGTGATTTCGCCCCCGATCTGCAACAGGTGATCGATGCCTGGGCGGACCTGCCCGAAGCGGTAAAGACGGGTATTGTGGCCATGGTCAAGGCGGCTGGAAGGGGGTGTGAATAGCCTTCGGTGTGGGTCCATACGCTGAGGCCCCCCGTGTGAAGCGACGGTGAACCCCTTGGGTTGCTCGAAGGCGGGAGAGCGGCGCGGCCGTGGGGTAGTGGGAAGGCCAACGGGCTGACCGGGGTACACGCCCCTTGCACCACCCCTTAAATAGTTCTAATACCCGCCTTTGAAATTTCACTGATTTTGCATTTTTGGGGCATGATGATAGGCGCTTGGATTATGCAGGGAGACGATGCTGAACAGGACGCAAAACGGTTTGAAGGTATTCTGGGGCGGTCGAGGTCGAGATGGTCGATTCTGGCGCGATTGACGGCTGAAAGGGTGTTGTTGTGTGGTGTAGTGGGGCAAGGTGTCCGCAGGAGTCGGGCGGGCAGGCCCCGGCCTTGCGGGGAGTAATACTCATGGTTCAGGCGACGATGGAAATAGTGAATCGGATATTCGAGCGGTCCGGAGAGGCGTATCCCCGAGAGGCGATCGGTATCCCCGAGTTGGCGCAGAAACTCGGCGTTTGTCGCAAGACGATTGTACGCGCCATTCAGAGAGGGGAACTACAGGCAGTACAAGTCCGGGGGCAGTGGCGAATCGGACGGGATGCACTGGCGGAGTTTCTCGACACAAACGGGCGAACGCGCCTAC
>Ga0180435_10004842_pt1 | contig 13174 bp, 5 predicted proteins | sample SS_ome_3_FD_132467 | JGI IMG/M metagenome (GOLD analysis project Ga0180435, IMG submission 132467) | Hypersaline lake sediment archaeal communities from the Salton Sea, California, USA - SS_3_S_1 metaG | ecosystem: Environmental > Aquatic > Non-marine Saline and Alkaline > Hypersaline > Sediment... | reverse complement strand
TATGTAGTATTTGCTCGTGATGATACCAACAACGCCGGACATCTTTACATAGATGGTTCTCCTGACAACGAGAACCCTAGGGCCCAGGCAATGTCAGCTCTATCGATAGCTTCTGGCGGGTTGGTGCTTGGCCAGGAGCAAGACACCGTCGGTGGTGGATTCCAATCCACACAAGGACTTGATGGTTACCTTGATGAGGTTCGATTCTCTACAGGAACACGCACAGCTGCCTGGATAGCAACCGAGTTTAACAACCAGGATGATGTAAGCGCGTTCTACGCAACGACGTCCTATGAGTCTGTTGCAAGTCGTACATTTGTCGACACCAATGCCACGGTTCTTGGGGACACCTACATTGAAAGTGGTTTGGTTACACTTCCAAGTGGCACACTTACCCTCGAGGGCTCTCTCGACAACAGTGGCGGCATCTTTGACGCGAATGATGGAACAGTGCTGTTTGCCACATCCAGTACAGGTCATACCATCGATGTTGGCGGTTCTGATTTCTACAATGTGACCTTCAACGATGCGTCGGGTGGTTGGACCATCACCAACGATGCCACAAGCACGAACAACTGGACCATCACTGCCGCTAATAGCTTCACGGTGAACTCAGGACAGCGCATTGGAGTTGAAGGCACGTTTGTTAACAACGATCCAACAAGTACCACCTGGACTGGCTCAACGCTTGCTCTGGTGTCAGGAACAAACTACACCGTGGGAGACAAGAACCAGTCTGCTGAGACATATGGAGTATTGGAGATTGGGGTCGATACAGACATCCGGCTGTGGCAATCAGATGCGGCAAGTTATATCGTAGACGCATCAGGCTCCTTGTACTCACAAGATCATGCAGAAGCAGATGGCAGCCTATACATCTGGGGTGATTATGTGCGCACGAGCGGAAGCGATTTCTGGAGTACGGAAACCGACTTTGATGGCGCAGATATTTCAGGTTCATCACGGCAGGTGGATGTCAGGTTCGCTGATGGTGCGCAGGCGACCTACGCATCAAGCACACTCGAGCTCCAAGGTACCTCAACGGCGACAACAACGGTACGTAACCAGGGTAGCGGCTCGTTTAGTATCGTTCTCTCAGACGGTGTTGTTGATGCTTCATACTACAGCTTCATCGATATGGATAGTGATGGTCTCGTGCTCCTAGGTAGCACAACCGTTGCCTCACTCGATGATGGTGCATACACTCTTTCAAGTAACGGTGGGACGATGCTTACTGTTGCTTCAACGACAATAGACCATAACCCAGCATTACAACTTCAACGTATTGCATTTGCAACCTCTTCAGGTATCAGTGCAGGTTTCAACGTCACCGCATCAGGTACACCAAGTTCATACTGGTGGTTCAGAAATTCGACAGGTAACTATGACGGTGAGTCGTATGATAATGACTCAGGTAATCCAGGAGACATTCGCTGGGATGACTCGGGCTACACGATTAGTGTGGCAGGTACGGTGTACGCGGGTGAAGGTGTAGGTGGCGCAGGTACTGTCTGTGATGATGTGACCCCGGTGGTGAATGTTGTTGTTGACGGCACCGGTAGCTACACAAGTGCCTGTAACTCAACCACTGGAGCCTACTCAGTATCAGGTGTGACCTATTCTGGTGATGTACCAATCATGGCGTTCTTAGACACCACAGGCACCACCCAGGCTGCGACCGTCTCCAGAACTCCGACCACTAATATCACCAATTTTGACATCTTTGAGAACTACGTCATCGTTCGTCATGAGGATGTAGACGCTATAGATGTAACGCAGATGGCCGCGTACGATGAGGATGATAATGCAAATATTCCGTTCAATGCCTCAAGTACAACAGGTAATCTCTCTGTCGACGCAGACACTGCGCTATTGGTTTGGGCCGGTAAGACATTCGAACCTGAAGGAGATGTCACATTGAATTCAGGTAGTGGTTCAGCTTATGACGGTACCTTGGTGCTACAGGCAACGAGCACACTGAATGCAACCAGTTCGCAAACCTACAGTATAGGTGGTGATTGGCGCTCTGCCGCAGATGCTACATTCTCTGCTGCAACATCTGAAGTACAACTCACTGCAACGTCTTCTGGCAGAAGCGTTGTAGCTTACTCGTCGTTCTATGATTTGACAACAGCGGGTGCGGGTGGCTCATGGTCGGTGGATAGTGCCCTTACCGTAATCAATGATTTAGCCGTATCGGCAGGAACGCTCACCGGAACATCAAGTGTCACTGTTGAGAATGGTACCGTGACCGGAAATGGAGTTGTTTCAATGAGTGGTGGCACATTCACAATTGAAACGTCAGGGAACTTTGGTGGTAGCTCTGTATGGACATTTAACAACTTCACATTGGGGGATGGGGTCGGTGGTAGTACAACGAAGGTTGGTGCGGGTGATATTACGATCAATGATACTCTCACGGTGAGCAATGGGCACACACTGAACGCTGGATCAGTAAACTGGCAGCTTTTGGGTGGTGGTGATGTAATGACTGTCTCAGGAACGTTCAATGCAGATACCTCGACGACAACATACGCATCTACGACCGCAATGAATATTGCTGCGCTAACCTACAATAATTTGGTTCTAGCACCAGCAGGTGTAGGTTCACCAACCTACACGTTCAACGCAGGTTCTCCTGCAGCCGGCACAGTCACCATGGGAGATGGTGTTAACGCCGTCACAGTAGATGCTAATGCAAATGACCCGCTACTTAGCGTTACTGGTGATGTTGATATAAACGCAGCTGTGACATACGAGGCTAGTGGCAGTAACGATCTTCTTATTGGAGGCTCCTACGCTAACACAGGAACATTTACCAGCAACGGTGGGGGAGTAGTGTTTAACTCAACAGATACCGGAGAGACAGTAACTCCTGGCGGCTCATCGTTCCATCATGTCACATTCAATAATTCTGGAGGAGGATGGACCATCACCGAAAATGCATCAACGACTGGCAACTTGACACTAACAGCGGGGACTGGGTTCACGCAAACATCTGGCACAACACTTGAGGTTCAGGGTGTGTTCACGAACGCTATTGGCGGCGCTCAAACCACATGGACTGGCAGCACTCTCTATCTTAATAGCGGTACTAGTTACACCACAAACCCAAAGACAGCTGGAGGCGATAGTTACGGCACATTAGAGATTGGTGCCAATACGGATGTACGTATGTGGAACAGTACCTCGACAAGCTACACCGTCGATGGCTCAGGTTCGTTGTACTCACAAGACCACAACGGTGCGAACGGCAGTCTCTACATTTGGGGTGACTACGAGCGTACAAGTGGTAGTGATTACTGGAGCTACGCAACTGACTTTGATGGTGTTGATTTGGCAACAACCAGTGATGAGCGACCGGTTGCCGTCTACTTCGCTGATCAGTCAACAACTACACTAACCAGTGGCAGTCTTGAGATTATCGGTGCTGCAGGAGCTACAACTACCATGCAGGCACAAAGTTCCGGTAGCTACAGCGTATCCATTGATGGTGGAACGTTCCAGGCGAACTACTATCAAGTGCGTGATATAGACAGTTCTGGTCTTTCGTTCACCGGCTCACCTACTGTTACCTCTCTCTCGAATGGTGATTTGCTTCTCGAAAGCAACGGTGGAAGCATGCTCACTATGAGTGCATCAGTACTTGATGCCAATCCAGTCAAGACCTGGTACGACATAGAGTTTGCTACCAGCTCGGGTGTTAGTTCCGGTTTCAATGCCACAGTCAATGGTACGAGTATTAGTTCGTGGCGCTTCAGTCCGCCACTGGGTAATTACTACGGTGAATCATACGACAGTGATCCTGGAGGTGATCCCGGCTATCTCATCTGGAATGACAGTAATGCCAACATCACTATCTCTGGTAATGTCTACAGTGATGAGGGGACCACCGTGTCGGGAGTTTGTGATGACTCTACTCCAGTAGTGCGATTACTGGTTGCAGGTGCAAGTCCGCAATCAGTTAGTTGTGCTTCGGGTACTGGTTACTACCAGGTAACTGGCATCGTCTATTCACCGGGTGATGCTATTACCGTGTATCTTGATACGAATGGCGGTGTTCGTGCAGCAAACATTACCGTAGATCCAATCACGAGCATCAACAATATGGACCTCTACGAAAATCGCGTGGTTGTCCGTCATGAAGATGTTAACCCCATTACCATTGCCGACCTTTCTATCTACGACGTCGACCAGGATACTGACATACCATTTGATGCAGACACGGGCAGTCCGGACACTTTGACCACACCATCCAACACCAAGCTCATTGTGTGGGATAGCAAAACATTCTCCCCGAATGGTGACATTACACTGGCTTCTGGATCTGGCACTGCCTACGACGGTACACTTGAACTCCAAGACGATGCTGTGCTTGTGGCATCATCAACGTTAGCCGAAACAATATCAGTGGGAGGCTCGTGGATAACAGGCACGGGTGCGGCATTTACTGCCGGGACCTCAACTGTGGTCTTTACCGGCACCTCCTCCAGTATGACCGTCAGCCCAGATGACTCAGCATTCAACACTGTCACATTCAATGGTGCTGGCGGCACCTGGTACTTTGCTGATACGGACGCAACAACCACCAAAGACTTCACTATCACAAACGGAACGGTCTACGTAGCAAGCTCTACTCTTGCCGTTGGCGGCTCATTCGTGAACAACGACACAATGAGCGCTGCCTCCACCTCTATTACCTTTAGTGCTGCCGATAGTGCAACGGTGACCTTTGGTGGTGATGCTGTTGGTTCACTTGCGTTCACAGGTGCAGGAACATTTACCATGACTGACACAGATGCTACATCTACCGGAGCAGTAGACATAAGTGCTGGTACGGTTACTTTGCCAACGGGGACGTTTGCAGTGTCAGACAGTTTTTACAACAGTGCCGGCGCATTCACACACTCTGGTACGCTTCGTCTCTATGGAGCACAAGCGGCACAAACGTTGGGATTCAACGGTAGTACACTTGCAAATCTTGCTATCGTTGGCAGTGGTTCATGGGTCATCGCAGATCTTGTCGCGACCACAACTGGCTCAACAACCATTTCAAACGGTGGTCTTACAGGGCCCGCAACGCAGTTTGGTATTGGTGGCTCGTTTGTGAACAACGGAACATACAATAGTAATGGTGGACTCACATACTTTTACGGAACAACAACCGGACAGACAATCGACAGCGGGGGTGCAGTATTCGCCGACGTTATCCTGAACGGTGCTGGTGGCGGTTGGACTGTTGCAACAAGTGCAACCTCAACAGGGTACTGGCGCATGCAGCAGGGTGCGGCATTCACGCTGGCAAGCTCAACTACCCTAGAAGTACAGGGTCAGTTCGAGAATTTGATTGGTGGCGTTGCCACAGATTGGACCGACAGCGTCTTGTATCTCAATGCTTCTGGGACAAGCTATACCATCAATACAAAGACTGCTGGTGGTGACAGCTACGCGAACCTGCTCATTGGAGATAATACAGATGTAAGGAGTTGGGATAGTGCAGCTGCTACGACCAGTGTTGCAACTTCAAGTTCTTTGTATTCGATGGATCACAACGCAGCAAGTGGTGACCTCTACATTTGGGGTGAGTATGCACGCAGTAGCGGTAACGACTACTGGAGCTACGCAACAGATTTCGACGGTACCGCACTCGGAGGCTCCTCTCGTCCAGTTGATGTTCGTATAGCGTCTAGTTCCAGCATTTCGTACAGCGGTGGCACGCTCGCGGCGGTGGGCTCATCGGGCGCTACAACAACAATCGAGGTACAGGGAACGGGCGGTTACTCTTTTGATTTCTCCGGCAATACATTGAGCATGCAGTACTTCCAGGTGCGTGACACAGACACTAACGGACTTCAGTTGGGTGGCTCTCCAACCGTGAGTACTTTCTCATACGGTGACTTTGAGCTTGGAATTGATGGCGGCATCATGCTCACTGTTGCCTCAACAACCATTAATCAGAATCCAACGAAGGTAGTCTCAAACATGTGGTTCGGCACCTCGAGCGGTATTGCGACAGGAACAAACGTTAAAGCTGACGGAACAACGGGTAACTACTGGCTCTTCTCATCGAGCAACGGCAACTTTGATGGTGAGCTCTATGACGACGATGGTGTTGATGCATGTGGTTCGATACGTTGGGACAACTCCACATGTCTTGAGGTATCACAAGCGCACTATCGTTTCCGAGCAGATGATGGTGCTGGGGGTGCTCCAGACAATGAGTGGTATGACCAAGACTGGAGCGACCGAAAACGTATCTCTATCACAAATCCAAACACGAGCGCACTAACAAACTATCCAGTTCGGGTTGAGCTTGCATACGAATCAGAAATGCAGTCAGACTTCGAAGATTTGCGCTTTACGGACGGTGGTGGAACAACAACACTTGATTTCTATATTGAGAGCTACATCACAAGCGCTACTGCTACTGCCTGGGTTGAGGTTCCAACACTAACAGCCTCGGATGTGACAAACATCTATGTCTACTACGGAAATAGTTTTGCGACCGACGCGCAAGATGGAGACGAGACCTTTATTGCTTTTGATGATTTTGAGGATAATAACATTACAGAGTATTCGGGTGATACGTCACAGTTCACGAATAGTACATCATTCAATTGGCAGAAGAGCTACGGGCTCTCAGCTGCAAGTGGCGAGACAGAGAATCAAACAACAGACGGCATTTATAGAACTGATCAAACAATATCACAAGGGCAGACAATCGAGTTCTATCAAAAGGTACAAAGCGGACAGGATGATGAGCCGTGTACATACTTTGGTGTAGGTGGTGCTGGCCAGAACTACGCAGTGTGTCTTGACCAGTATCCAAGCGACCTCCTTGTGCTGACCGAGGATGTAAGCAGTAATGATGCATCAGGCAATTCACCAGCACTCGCAACTTCAAGCATTACCTACGACAGTGGTACACATTGGTACAAGGTACGCATCGATTGGTTCACAGACGACAGCATCGATGTGACTGTCTACGATGATACGGGGTCTGTGACAGCAACTACCTCCGCATCTGATTCCACATACTCCTCAGGAGGTTACGGATTCGGATTCTGGTACCAGGCGCAAGGTTGGGACTTCTTCACAGTGCGACCGTATGCAGCCAGTGAGCCAACCTACACAATTGGTGCAGCACAGCAAGGTGGTGGAGCAAGTTGGAAGGCGGCACAGGATACACCAATTAGCCAAGATAGTAATACTAATTTCCGTGTACGCATTTCAGTGGAGAACAGTGGTCCTGCCATTACAAGTCAGCAGTTTAGGCTACAGTATGCATCAAAGACCGGATATGGTTCATGTGAGGCAGTGCCAGGTACAAGTTTCAATGACGTTCCATCCTCCTCAGGATGTGGTGTATCACCAGTCTGCATGGTGGCGTCACCGCAGTTCACGGATCAAGATGCCACGTCACAACTTCTCGACACTAGCGCCAGCCTTGCGTTCACACCGGGCTACTTGATAGAAGACCCATCCAATCAGTCAACATCTATGGATGTTGCGACCAGTACGCTCACCGAAGTTGAGTATGCGATAGAATTGACAAGCTTTGCAAGTGAATCGACATACTGCCTGAGAACCACTGATGGAGGTTCAGAGCTAGACTCATACGCACGTGTTCCTGAAGTTTCAGTCAACGGTGTTCCGGTGATTACCTCATGGAAACTCAACAACGAACAGCCGATTTATCTTACTGAAGGACAAACAACTGTAGTTGTTGCAACCGGTTCAGTGACTGACCTTAATGGTTACGCAGACTTGCTTTACGCAACAACAACAATTCATCGTTCTGGTGTGGGTGAGTCGTGTACTGCAGATGATAACAACTGTTACCGACTTACCTCACTTTCGTGTCCGTTTGAGAATTGTAGCGGCAATACGTGTGACATTACGTGTACGGCAAACATTCAGTACTTTGCAGAGCCGACTGATCCAGGAAGTATATATGAGTTGCAGGATTGGCAAGCGTACCTATTCGTGACTGACCTATCGTCAAACTATGCTACGACCACCTCCGTGGGTGTTGATGTCTTCACCCTCTGGGGACTCTCGCTTACGACAGGTGATATTGGCTACGGCTCGATAGAGCTTGATCAAGATACACAAGATGTGAACGCGACATCAACACTACAGAACACTGGGAATGAGGCTATAGATATTACGCTTGAGGGTACAGATATGACAGGTGGTGTCTCATCGAATATTCCTGTGGCAAATCAGCTCTACGCAACATCAACATTTACATACTCAAGCTGTACGATATGTTCTGCACTATCTGGCACAGCAAGCACCCTCGAGGTTGATCTTGCGAAACCAACAAGTACAACACCAGTCACTGACGACCTGTATTGGGGATTGTATGTCCCGACAGGTGTTGAAGGTGTAACTCACTACGGTCAAAACACATTCTATGCAACAGGCGACTAGAACAACACGCGCTTTCACACTTATCGAACTTTTGTTGGTCATTGCCATACTGGGTATCCTTGCGCAGGTTGTGATTGCAGCGCTTGGTCCAGCAAAAGATCTTGCGCGCTACAACCGTGCCAAACTAGAAATGCGCCAAATGGAGAACGCACTTCACCTGTATTTTGATAAATATGGTACATATCCCGCAGATGCAGACCGAAATGTACCGCCTGGTTTAGAAGAGTTTTTAAGTGCTTCTGATATGGACAATTGGCCCAACGCTCCATGGTCAGGTAGTGTCTACGACTGGGATGCTTGGGACGATCCAGATACACCCGGTGCACGAATCTATCAAATCAGCATTCGGTTCTGTCCTGTTGGCGGCCCCATCGAGGACTGTAGTTTTCCAAACGCTAGCTGGACCGCAGGATTCGGAGTAAATAGCTCAATGTACTACTGTGTCTCAGGTGCGTGTCGTCCACATATCGCAGAGCCTGTTGATTATCCGGGGTACTGTGTGAACTGCTAAATATGAAAGCCGCCTTCATTACAATACTACTAGCACTACTTCTCGGAGGAGGAGGGACATTCTTGTGGGTGTACTACGGTGGTTTTGCCGGTGAACAGTCTGAAGCCGTCGCGTTCATTGACATATATGGTGACTATGCAGAAGTAGCCGAACGTGTTGAACTATTGGTGCACTTGCCAGGGACGGAAGGGAATAGTGATCGAGCAGAACTGTTAAATCTACTAGAAGCAATACTTACACAGGACATGGCACCCCAAAGGCGTGAAGAGCTTGCGCGACTCGCATTTTCTAATCTCGATACGGTTAAGCGGGAAATTGATGCCGCTCAAGCCGCTCAAGCCGAACTGTATGAGGCGCTTCAAAAGTTAGATAACAGCGCTCGCGGCTTTACCGCAATAGATATCCGAAAGCGTGCGGACAATATTGTAGCCTTAGCGCGAAAGCGAGCTGAAATATCTGCGCGCATCACATCAATACTATCTGAGACGAACGATCATACATACGCCATCATCACACGTATCCTTGCTGAAGAGGGTGAGCTTTCACAACAGCACATTATTGAAATCAACGCGGCTACTGATGGTGCACAGCAACGATTCGAAACACTTGAAGGGCTATACGATGAACTGACTCAGCAGAAATACAAGTTGGAGGCCTCATTCGCATCGTTTGTGGCATCTGCAATCTAAACATGATTCGGTTTGCAACATATTTCACATTTGGGATGAGCGCACTTGCTGTTCTTGTTGTGCTCACACCCATTGAGGTGCAGCAAGTTGTTGATGAAGTTGCAACTGTTGTTACGACACAACCTCAGACCGTAGTTATGTATCTAGCACACGCTGGAGTAGTAGAGCGAGTTGATCCTGAGAACCCTTCAGTTCGACAGGTTGCTGTTCCTTCGGTCTTTCTTGCAAACAACGACAGAGAGGTTGATAATGCACATACAATATATATAGAAGATTCTGAGTGTATAGTCGCTTCTCAACATGGACGCATTACCGTCTCATTTGACGGCCAAACAGAGCCACTGAATCCGAATGGGACTTCACTTGAAGCAATCTCACCACTTCACACAACCCATATCCCGCCGGGCAAGTACCATGTACACCTTGTCTCGGAAGTGCCGGATGAACAGGCTGCAGGTTCCTGGTTTGCAACACTTCACAATTCTGACAGCACTCTGGTAACGCGCACTCCAAAAGTAGACACTGGTGAGAATTCCAATGTCGTTTCTGTGGGGGACATCAGCGTACTTGAGTACGTTGATTCAGTGCGAGCTGTACATGCAGACTACTTTCTAGATGCGTACCGACCAGTTCGACCAGTCTGTGCTGTATTTGACAAGTTTGCTGACAATGTGGAATCTGTTGCACAACAAGAAAATGATATGCAAGACAGCACCTCAACAGAACAGGTGGCTGCAGTTGCTGCAGTAGATGATGTGCCGATGTCGCAGTTGTGGGTTGCACTAACACTGCTCAGCACAATGTTTATTGCGCTCAGTACTATGATATGGTCTGGCATTACTGAGTCTGTGTCGACGTCTAACGTTGAATAGTGTATTGGAGTACGGCTCGTTTCTCTTGTATACTGTGACCATGACTGAACATTCGGGACCCAAGCCACGTGGCCGTCGTCGTCGCGGGCTGCTACGACGCACAGTACGAATAGTCCGTGCGCTTACTTTGTGGGGCAGTGATTTGCTGCATGATGATTTTAGTACGGTATGGCGCAACGGACGTCTATTCTTTGGTTTAGTACTTAGTACTATTGGCCTACTTTCGTTTGCGTCTGATAGGTACTGCGACGGGAACACGTCAAGCTATTATGCTTGTACACGACCGTCTACCTACTACTACTATCCGTGGTGGGCAATCATTCTGGTTATAGTGGGCAGTTTATTAATCGTTCTTTGGTTCCTTCGTATTCGAAAGTGATGAAATAGTACGAAGGAATGCTTGAATATGCGCAAGCATTCATACGTTCTTCCAGTATTCATAGGTGTCCTTGCCACAACGCTTCTCATAGGAGTTGAGCGTTTGTTTGCTGACGATCCACCATCCATCACTGGTGTGCGTGTGGCATCAAGCACCAACAATGAAGCCACTATCATCTGGACGACCGATAAGGCAGCTGACTCAATCGTGAACTTTGGCAAGCAGCCGCATTATGGCATCATCCGTGATCCGGGCTTTGATAAAACATCACACTCTATCACACTTGAAGACCTAGATGCATCAACGGTATATCACTTTCGTGTTTCAAGTGCTGACCAGTATGGAAACCAGGGAGTGTCAGGTGACTTCGTTTTCTATACAGGTGGTTTCCAGGATATTGAGAATATCGAACAGGTCAGCTCACAAGAACAGCAGGCACTTGTTGGGCAGGCAAAGGATGTTATTGCCCAAGTTACAGACCCTGAAGCCCTTGAACTGATTCAGCAAGAGGTACAAGATCAGGCCCAGGCACTCTTGCGTCCCCCAGATGTGACCGGTCAACCGCGCGCGATTGACATCACCGACACTACAGCAAAGATTATCTGGGCTACAAGTCGTGAAAGTAACTCTATTGTACGGTTCTCACCAGAGTCACTGTGGACTGGCGGCGAGTATGCCCAGACTGTTGCACAGCTCGATGACTTCACCACAGACCATGAAGTATTACTAACTGGTCTTTCTCCTGCAACCACATACCATTTTCAGGTTGAATCAGAAGATGAGTTTGGCCTATCGGGTGTTAGCGGTGATGTGACATTTGAAACATCAAGCCCTGTGCCGACCATTCAGGATGTGCAGATTATTAAGATTGAGGAAGACTCAGCTACATTTGCCTGGTCTACCGATATTCCTGCTGCAGGTGATGTGGTATACGAGAACACGTTTACTAATGAAATCCGGTCCGAAGGTAGCCCGGAGTTCTTGACGACACATACCGTTCGTTTGACCGATCTCACTCTTGGTGTGACCTATGTTGCTATTGTGCGAGCACGAAATGAACAGGGAGAATTGGCAGAAAGTGAACCGATACAGTTCACGACCGTGCGTGATGAGGCGCCACCAATAATTAGTCGTGTTAACAATGAATCAACCCTTTATCCTGGTGCGGAAACACGTATTCAGACTATTGTGAGTTGGGGAACTGATGAACCATCCTACTGTCGCTTGTACTATAGCCAAGGACTTGCTCCGGCGGATGATGCAACAGAAATGGAGGCAAATACCGAACCAACCATAGATCACGTGCGTGTTATTACAGAATTCCTTCCATCGACTGTATATAAGTTCTGGGTGGTGTGTGAGGACCGTTCGAGCAACGAGGAGAGAAGTGAGGACTTTGTACTCTTCACCCCAGAAAAGGAAAAGAGCATCATTGATATCATTCTTGAAAACTTTGAGGGTACCTTCGGATGGGTAAAGAACATCGGCAAGTAGTATGAAGAACATCATCACAACCAAGAATGTCGACGTAACCTACAACCTAGGGAAGTCAAATGAGTTCAAGGCACTCAAAGGTGTGACAGTAGATATTGCCGCTCGTGAGTACATCATCTTCTTCGGTCCTTCTGGATGTGGCAAGTCGACCTTGCTCTATAGCATATTCGGCGTTCTAGAGCCTTCAGCTGGTGAGGTGTTGGTGAAGGGCGACTCCATCTACAAGTACGAGCCAATGGAATTGGTGATGTATCAACGAAAGACGATGGGTATCATGTACCAGTCCTTCAACCTAATCCCGTCACTTACCGTGCTCGATAATGTCCAGTTGCCACTTATCTTCGCAGGGATTGCACCATCCATCCGTGAGCGGCGCGCAATGGAACTCCTCGACAGGTTCGGCATTGCACACGTTGCTCACAAGCGTCCGGGATTGCTCTCTGGTGGTCAGCAGCAACGTGTGTCTGTTGCTCGTAGTCTTGTAAATGACCCGGAAATCCTCATTGCTGACGAGCCGGTTGGTAACCTCGACTTTGTGTCTGCGGAAGCCGTTATGAACACTCTCGAGCAGATTAACCTACAAGACAAAAAGACCGTACTGCTTGTTACTCACGACGCAAAATACCTGCCGTATGCACACCGGGTGCTGTATCTCGACTACGGCAAGATAGACCGTATTGTGGTCAATCCTGAAAAGCGACAGATAATGAAAGTGCGCCCCGGTGAGACCATTGTGACCGAAATAGAGCAGCTGGCACGTATCTATCCGTACGACACACCAGAACAGCTTCGG
>Ga0180435_10004840_pt1 | contig 13175 bp, 14 predicted proteins | sample SS_ome_3_FD_132467 | JGI IMG/M metagenome (GOLD analysis project Ga0180435, IMG submission 132467) | Hypersaline lake sediment archaeal communities from the Salton Sea, California, USA - SS_3_S_1 metaG | ecosystem: Environmental > Aquatic > Non-marine Saline and Alkaline > Hypersaline >... | reverse complement strand
TCCACAAACCCCATTGCGCGCAGCCGCTTGCCCAGCTCCAGGGCTGCCTTGATCTGCGCCGCCTTCGCCGCACCCATGCCGTGCTGGTTCTTCAGCTCAACAAAGGAAGCCCGCTCCAACCCGCGCAGACCACCATTTCCTTCAACAGGCGCTGTCCCATTTGCACCGCATTCTCTCCCTGAACACCCACGCGCAGCAGGATTGCCAGCAATTCTGCCTTGCTCAATGATCCCGCGCCCACCGATGCCAACCGCTCCCGTGGACGTTCCTGTGCATCCAGGTCCATGATCGTGTAACTTGTGCTGCCTTTTTCGCTCATCTTTGCCCCCCCTTTCTTTTCCTGTCTGAAAACCAGTATACAGAAAAACAGATTTAATTGGGGGACTTCATCCTGTTGTATTTTTCATAAAGAGTCTCTATAATATTAACAGTCCTGTTAATACCAAGAGGGGAAGCATTGTTACAGAAGGACCATGCGTAGTCATTGGTGCCATTAGAGACCATATCCGGCCCAGCCCAATCAAACGCAAACAATGAAGAATAACACACATGGCCGCATGCAACCGGCGGCTTTTTCTTTGTGCGTAAAAATTACCGGTGCAGCGAGGCAAGCATGGACAGATCAATTTTCTATTATGATGAACAAGAGCAAACAGCCCAACTGATCGCCCTGGGGCGACGTAAACGGTTCATCACCATTGATGATATTTTGCGCTTTTACCCAAATGCTGAGAATAATGTTCAGCTGCTGGAAAAAGCTTTTGCGGCGTTAAACAGCGCCGGTATCCCCTATGAAGAAGCACCGCTGGCTGGCGGGCCGGATGACGATGAACTGGAAGAGATGGAGAAAGAGAAAAAGTCCGCCCCGCAGATCGAAAACACAGATGATCTGGCAGAGATTGACACAAAGGACACCATCAGCCTCTATCTAAAAGAGGTCAGCCGCATCCCCCTGCTGACCGCACGTGAAGAGATCCTCCTCGCTCAGCGTATTGAGATCGGTCGTTTGGCGCGCGAAGAACTGGCACACGGCAAAGCCAACGAGAAACGCCGCCAGCAATTGGTCGACGCCATCCGCGATGGCATGGCGGCCCGCGAACATCTCATCACGGCCAACTCACGTCTCGTGATCAGCGTCGCCAAAAAATACAACAACCGCGGTGTCCCCTTCTTGGACCTCATTCAGGAGGGCAATATCGGTCTCATCCGTGCCACCAAGAAATTCGACTACCGCCGCGGCCACAAGTTCAGCACCTACGCCACCTGGTGGATCCGCCAGGCCATCACTCGCGCTATTGCCGACCAGGGACGCACCATCCGCATCCCTGTCCACATGGGAGACCAGATCAATAAGCTCCTGCGTAAACAGCATAAGCTGACGCAAAAACTGGGGCGTGAACCAACCTCCGAAGAGATGGGTGCCGCCCTGGATATTCCGGCATCCAAGGTCGACAAGATCAAGAAGATCGCCCGCCGACCGCTCTCACTGGAAACCCCCACCGACGACGAAGGCGATTCAGTGCTCTATGATTTCATCGAAGACAAGGACAGCCCCTCGCCGGATAATCTGGCCGCCCAAAACCTGCTGCAGCAGCAGTTGATCTCCGTTTTCAACGAACTCCCTCCGCGGGAGGTACGCATTCTACAATTGCGCTACGGCCTGCTGGATGGCAAAGTGTATACCCTGGAAGAAGTAGGGCGCAAGATGGGCGTCACCCGTGAACGCGTGCGCCAGATCGAATCCCAGGCATTGGGCCGCCTGCGCAACCCCCTCCTGCGCCGTCAACTGCGCGGGTATCTGGAGTGAGCAGGCTGCACTTCAAACAACAGCATTTTCAAATCCCATCGCAATTACTATCTCCTGCATAAGAACTTCATTTTCCACACAGGCATCAGCCAACACGCAAGGCGGGTGCATGCCATGCGCCCTACTAGTGTTATATTTTCACAAAAAAGTCTCGTTCACTGGGGGAACTACGGCCTGCAATATGAAACCAATTCCCTAACTACCGGGTTGATTAATTAACGATTTATCTTTTCCCCATCGCTGATAGACTGGTTGCCCAATGGACTGATTGACCAAATACAACCAATCCTAAATTAGGAAACATAAATTATGAATTGTCTCCTCTCCCATGCTATAATCGAGGCATTGGAGAATTTACCATGACACTTGACCCTTCTTCTTTAAGCAACCTCGTTCTCATTGGCACGGCTTTTGCTGCCGCCTTCACCGCCGCCCTGTGGTTGAGCCTCATTATCTGGACCTTCCGCGACATCCGCCGGCGCGCCCGCGATCCCCTGATGCGCATCCTCGCCATCCTCATCGTCGCTGTGCTCTTCCTGCCCGGCATTCTCATTTACCTCATCATCCGCCCGCCGCGCACCCTGGAAGAGGAATATCAGCAGACACTGGAAGAAGAAGCCCTGCTGCAAACCATTGAAGACAACGCCCTCTGCCCTGGCTGTGGACGCCATGTAGACGGGGAATGGATCATCTGCCCTAACTGCAACACCAAACTGCGTAAAAATTGCCACCATTGTGGTCGTCTGATGGAACTGGCCTGGAATCTATGCCCCTTCTGCGGCACCCCGGCCCCGGGTATGCGCCGCGAGAACCTGAGCATGGATGACGCCCTGCGCGTCCTTGCCCAGGACACCCCGCCAGACAACGAGGGGGAATCCTCGTCTGACGACACTGATTTTTCACTGGAAAGCTGATACTCCCTGCCCTGGCTTGACGGCATCCCGTCACCCGGGCAGTGATTTTTAACCAGTAACGAACAATACCGCCCTGGCTTTCCCTTCATCCGGGTCAGTTCAGGTTATAATTTATATTTAAGAATGATACGGCAAATCAAATTGGAAGCACATTAATAATGCGTGGTCAAACAGCGTATACACCTGTTGATTATCTGGTAATCGGCCACCTGACGCAGGACATCACCCCCCTCGGACTGGTACCAGGCGGCACAGTGTCCTACGCAGCCTTGACCGCTGCCGCAATGGGACTGCGTGTTGGCCTGTTGACAGCCTTTCCAGAGGAAACCCTTCCACCGCAACTGAGTGGTGTCCAGGCAGCTATTCACCCCGTGTCACAGGCAACGACCTTTGAAAACCTGACCACACCATTTGGCCGGACACAGATCATCCACCACATGACGGATGTTCTCCAACCAGAGATGGTACCGCCAGTCTGGCGCCAGACACCCATTGTACATTTGGGACCCATCGCCCACGAGGTGACCGAACATATCCTGGATGCTTTCCCCAAGGCCTCTATTGGCCTCACGCCACAGGGCTTGATGCGCCAATGGGACCAGGACGGCAGGGTTACATACGGTCACTGGCCCCAGGCAGCCGGTCTCTTTTCAAAAGCAAATGCTGTTGTCATCAGTGTGGAAGATGCAGCCCACAATGAAGAAACCATTGCACGCTGCCGTGAACAGACAAATTTGCTCGTCGTTACCGAAGGCGATCACGGAGCACACATCTACTCTGGGGCTCAAATGCTGCACTTTGCTCCGCCCAAACGTGAAGAAGTGGATGCCACTGGCGCGGGAGATATTTTTGCAGCCGTCTTCTTTTGCCATTTTTTCACTACTGGCAATATTGCATCTGCTGCCAGGCTTGCGACCCTGGTCGCAGCCAATTCGATAACCAGGGCTGGCTTGAATGGCCCACCACAACCCGCAGAGGTACGCAAATATCTGACGGAGATCAACGAAGAGAATTAACCTATGGCTATTGTTTATACACTTGTAAATCAAAAAGGCGGCGTGGGGAAAACCACATCCGCCATTAACCTGGGTGCATACCTGGGGTACTACGGGCAAAAAGTCCTGCTCATCGACCTTGATCCCCAGGCCAACGCTACATCCTGTCTGGGAATAAACAAGCACGATGTCAAAGCCGGCACCTATGAAGTGCTCATCGGCACCAAAGGCATTGCCGAACCCATCCTGCACAACCCACGCTTCAAGATGTCCCTGCTGCCCTCCTCTCCTGCGCTGGCAGGTGCTGAGGTAGAGCTGGTAGAGATGGATGAACGCCACGGGCGCATGCGCAAAGCGCTTGTCCCTGTTTTAGATCGCTACGACTATATTCTCATCGACTGCCCGCCCTCCCTCAGCCTGCTGACCCTCAACGGTCTCGTGGCTGCCCTGGATGGCGTGCTCATCCCTGTGCAGTGCGAATATCTCGCCCTGGAAGGTATCGGCCAGCTTGTGCAAACTCTGGGCAAAGTACGCAATTCCCTGTTCACCGAGCTGGAGATCCGCGGCGTGATGATGACCATGGAAGACAAACGCACCCGCCTGTCACATGATGTGATCAGCGAAGTGCAAAAATTCTTCCCCAATCAGGTTTTCCATGCCACCATCCCGCGCAACATCCGTGTGGCTGAGGCCCCCTCCTTCGGGCAGCCCATCCTTTTCTACGATGAGAATTCCAGCGGCGCGCTTGGCTACCAGATGCTGGCCCTGGAACTACTCTACGGCGACGAGCGCCTGGACAAAGAACAGATCACACAGCAGTTGGATGGATTGAAAGCACAGGGGCGCATCGATGATGAACGCTACAAAACATTTCTCATAGATCTGGGAAAACTCTCTCAATAAAGGATAGGCACTATGGCGCGTAAAGGTGGATTAGGAAAAGGGCTCGATGCACTGCTTCAGGATACTTCGTCACCGGCTCCGGCGGCTCCCCCTTCGGGAGAATCTGGTGTAACGACAGTCTCCATCAGCAAGATCATCCCCAACCCGCAGCAGCCCCGCCAAACCATGAAGGAAGAACATCTGCAGGAACTGGCTGACAGCATTACAGAACACGGCGTCATCCAACCTCTTATTGTGACTTACGACGAAACGCAGGACCAGTACATCCTCATCGCCGGCGAACGCCGCCTGCGCGCTTCAGAACTTGCTGGATTGGAAAGCGTACCGGTGCTGGTGCGTGAGGCGACCAACCAGCAGCAGCTTGAGCTGGCCCTCATCGAAAACGTCCAGCGCGCCGATCTGAGCGCCCTGGAGACCGCCGAAGCCTACGCCCAATTGAAAAAGGATTTTTCCCTATCGCATGAGGAGATCGCCACCCGTGTAGGCAAAAGCCGCACCGCGGTCACCAACACCATGCGCCTGTTGAAGCTGCCCCCGGCCGTCAAGCAAGCCCTGGCCGAAGACCAGATCACTGAAGGACATGCCCGTGCCCTGCTGGCCCTCAGCACCAAACAGGGGCAGGTGGCGGCCATGCAAACCATCGTCAAGCAAGGGTTGAATGTGCGCCAGACAGAAGAGCTGATCCGCAAGCTGAACGGTGAAAAACCTGCGCCCAAACCGCGCAAAGCCCCCTCACCGGAAATCCTGGAACTGGAACAACAACTCCGTTCCCATTTTGGCACCAAGGTCACACTCAGCCACGGCAAAAAAGGCGGCGCAGTCACCATTCACTACTACTCCAATGAAGAGCTTGATGCCCTGATGGAGAAACTACTCGAAGAGGATTGATCCCATGCGCATCCTGCATAATGCCCATATCTATACCATGAACGGCGAATTTCCCGTCGCCGAAGCCATCGCCATTCAAGATGGGCGCATTGCTGCCGTGGGTCATGAGCTGGACATCCTCAATCTGGCGGATGCAGACACCAGCATAGAAGACATGCATGGATGCACCATCCTACCCGGCCTCACAGACGCCCATATCCACCTCGAGCATTACGCCTTCAGCCTGCAAAAGATCGACTGCGAAACAGACACCAAAGCCGAATGTTTGCGGCGCGTCGCCGAGCGGGCAAAAACCACCCCCGAAGGGCAGTGGATCCTTGGTCACGGCTGGAACCACAACCCCTGGGAAGCAGGTATTGGCACAGCCGCTGAGCTGGACGCCGCCGCGCCTAGACGCCTGGTCTATCTGACTTCAAAATCCTTGCACAATTCCTGGTGCAGCACAGCTGCCCTGCAAGCCGCGGGAATCACGGATGAAACGCCCGACCCCGAAGACGGCACGATCGGCCGCGATGCCAGCGGAAAAGCCAACGGCATCCTTTACGAAGAGGCCGTCAACCTGATCGAAGATATTCTCCCTGAGCCAAGCATTGCCGAAACCCGTGAAGCCCTTCTCACTGCCCAGGAAGCCCTGTGGCGTTATGGGATCACTGGCGTGCACGACTTTGACGGACGGCGCTGCTTTTCTGCCCTGCAGATCCTGGACAGTGAAAACCTGCTGCGTCTGCGTGTACTGAAAGGCATCCCGCGCGTCAACCTGGATGCGGCCATTGATCTGGGCCTGCGCAGCGGGCATGGCAGCCCCTTCCTGCGCACAGGTGCCCTCAAGCTCTTCATGGATGGCGCCCTGGGACCGCACACCGCGGCTATGCTAACCTCCTATGAAGACGACCCAGACAACACTGGCATGCTCTTCATGGAACGCGATGAAGTCCTCGAGTATGGAATGAAAGCCGTCAACAACGGTATCAGCCTGGCCGTGCATGCTATCGGAGACGCTGCCAACCGCGAGATCATCGAAGCCTATGCAGCCCTGCGGCAATATGAACGGAAAACAGGGCTGGTCCATTTGCGTCACCGCATTGAACACGTGCAATGCCTGCACCGCGAAGACGAAGGCCGCCTGTCTGAGCTGGACATCATCGCCTCCATGCAGCCCCTGCACGCCACATCAGACATGTTCACTGCTGACAAATATTGGGGCGCCCGCGCATCACAGGCCTACATCTTCCAAAGCCTGCTGGCACAGAATACACGGTTGATCTTTGGCTCCGACTGCCCGGTCGAATCACCCAACCCCTTCCTCGGCATCCACGCTGCGGTCACCCGCCGCCGTCCGGATGGCTCACCAGGCCCGGATGGATGGTTCACAGACCAACGTCTGGACTTCGCGCAAGCCCTGGAAGCCTATACCAAAGGCCCTGCCTATGCCGCCGGCTTGGAATACAAAGCAGGCAAACTTGCCACAGGCTTTTTTGCAGATCTGGTCATGCTCGATCAACATCTGAGTAACGTCCCACAACAACGCTTACACACCGTGCAACCTGCTGCCACAATGGTTGACGGGAAATGGGTTTTTCAAGCATAATAGTATCAGGTACCATGTTGTGTAAAAAAAACGTGGAAAGAAGGGAGACAACGATGACAGAAAAATCGCCCTCTATGACACCTGAAATCCTTGTACCGCGTCTGGGGGATTATCTGGTAGAAAAAGGGCTCATCACTGCCGAGCAGTTGACCAAAGCGCTGGATTACCAAAACGTGCTGCGCGAACCAGAACAACCTGCTCCCCTTATTGGCCAGATTTTGATCGGTATGAAGGTCATCGACCGCGCAAAACTGGACGAGGCCATCACCGAACAGATACTGCAGCTGCGTAATGCCCTGGAAAAGAACAACCAAGAGCTTGAAGTTCGCGTGCAGGAACGCACCGCCGAACTGCGCGATGCTCTGGATAAATTATCCGAGCTTGCCCAGCTCAAATCTAACTTCGTGGCCAACATCTCTCACGAACTGCGCACACCATTGACGCATTTATTGGGCTACCAGGAACTGCTTGCACACGGCGACCTTGGCCCGCTAACGGATGACCAAACGAACGCCCTGACCATTATGCACCGCTCTTCGCGCCGTCTCAGTCGCCTTATTGAAGATCTGATCCTCTTCTCAGCCGTCGAATCTGGCGAAGTAGATATCAATCTGGACCTCTTCAACCTTACGGAGGTGGGCAAAAGCATTTTCGAGCGCACCAAAGAAAAAGCGCAAGAAAAATTCATTCAGTTACATCTGCAAGCCCCCGAAAAATCCATAATCGTCAAAGCAGATCAGGAAAAGATCACCTGGGTAATCAATCAACTTTTGGACAATGCCATAAAATTCACCAACAAAGGCGGCCAGGTCACCCTGCACCTTAAGGTTGACGGCAAATACGCCCATGTGGTCGTTGCTGATACCGGTATTGGCATTGATGAGGCAAAACAGCAGGAGATTTTTGCACCATTCCACCAACTGGACAACTCTTCCACACGCCGTTTCGGCGGCACAGGCATCGGCCTCAACCTGGCCTTCAAGATCATTGAAGCACACAATTCGGAACTCTATGTCATTTCCAAGCCAAACAAAGGCAGCAAATTTGGATTCTCTCTGTTTGTGAACAAACCAGAGATCTTGTGATCGATGCCAGAAGGAATACACATGAATGATCAAAAACTGCAGGAATATTCCCCTGAGCGGGATTACCAGTGCCTGATCAATATCAGTGATCTGATGAACAAAGTGGTTGACCCCATCGCCGCTTTGATGCAGACCACTGAACACTTGCATTCGATCATGATCTTTGACAATCTAGTCGTATACGCTTTCGAAATCGAAAACAGCAGCCTGGACACGATTTATGCCCGGGCATTGGGACGCGGCAAGAAAGCTGAAGCAGATATCAACTGGGGAGAGAAACTAGCCAACCAGCTATTTATTGAACGCAAGATGATCCTGGAAAAACCCCTGCAGGATGAAAACGACCGCCTGAAGCGACCTTATATGCTGGGTATCCCCATCTTCTCAGCCCAGGAATTTCTCGGCGCTGTCGTTCTCATCCGCTACGGCGGCCCAGAGTATACCAAACGCGACCTCGAGCTGGCCAAATTCTTTGCCCAGCAGACCGGTGTGCTGTTTGAGCGTGAGAACTTCCAGAAAGAGAAAGAACTGCTCCAGATCCGCCAGAAGTTGCTGCAATTGCAGGAGGATTTCTTCTCCACAATCAGCCACGAACTGAACAGCCCCCTGGGATTCATCAAAGGCTATACCACCACACTGCTGCGGCCCGATGCAGACTGGGACCAAAAAACCCAGATGGAATTCCTCCGCATCATCGACCGGGAAACGGATAACATGCAGGAGTTGATCAGCAATATTCTCGACTCAGCCAAAGCCCAGTCCAATCAATTAAAAATGGAATTCCAAACGGTGCGTCTTGATTCTCTGATCAACGATCTCAAAACCCGCGCCCTGCTCAAATACCCCAGCCTGGAGATCAATTTTAACATTCCAGAAAAACTTCACAACATTGATGCCGATCCCAAAAGACTGATGCAAGTGCTGGAGAACCTGATCAGCAATGCTGCGAAATACGCTCCGGGCTCTCCTGTGGAGCTCACCATCCTTCAAAATGAACAAACAACCATGATGCTGATCAAGGACCATGGGCCAGGCATTCCCACTCATTATCTGGGGCACCTTTTTGACCGCTTCTTCCGTATTCCGGAAAACTCAAGCGGCATTCCCGGATCTGGTCTGGGCCTGTATATATGCAATAAGATCATCACCGCCCATAATGGAATGATCAATGTCGATTCTAATTTCGGCGAAGGTGCCACGTTCCGTATAGAAATACCCAACGAATCGATGGCAGACTAAGGAGGAAATAAAATGCCGAGAATTCTAGTTGTAGATGACGAACCCCTATATCAGCACCTCGTTACCGTAAACCTCGAAAAAGAGGGCTACGAGGTGATCACTGCCAATAATGGAGAAGATGCCATCGAGATGGTCTCCGTGCGGCACCCGGATCTGATCATCATGGATGTGATGATGCCCAAACTGGATGGCATCACCGCTTGCGAGCGCATTCATCAGTTCTCAAACGTCCCCATCATCATGCTCACCGCCAAAGGGGAAGAACAAGACCGTGTGCGCGGGCTGAACGTTGGCGCAGATGACTATGTGGTCAAACCCTTCTCGGCTACCGAGCTGGTAGCGCGTGTGCGCGCTGTATTGCGTCGGGCACAATCCTCTGAGAACGTAACCCAGAACCGCTATTTCATCCACGGTGATCTGAAGATCGACTTTGCCCGCGCCGAAGTGTGGCGAGACAACAAACCCATCTATCTCTCAGCCACAGAATACCGCCTGCTAATGCAATTTGCCCAGAACGTGGGGCAAATCCTCTCTGCCGAAGATTTGCTCGTTGCCATTTGGGGTTCACAATACCGCAAAGACAAAGAGATCTTGTGGGTGAGCATTGCCCGCCTGCGACAAAAACTGGAAGAAGAACCCCACGACCCCAAACACATCGTAACCCGCGCTGGATTAGGCTATCTCATGCCCCCCTCAGAAGAAATGGAGACCGGAGATTAAACCATGTTTACTTCATTTGAAGACAAAGGAAAGATCTTCACAGATGTAATTCGCAAAGAACCCGTTGAAGTGATTATTCAAACCACAACCAATACCCTGATACAAGGGACGCTCCACGTACAATTAGACCAACGCATAAAAGATGAGATCGACAAAGATGAACCCTTTGTTGCCATAACAAATGCAACCATTTTTGATGCCGAAAAACAAGCTGAATACACAACAGATTTTTTGGCAGTCAATCGCACTCAAATCGTTTGGCTTTTTCCTAAAAGGGGAAAGGAAGAACCTGGAAGTGACGCATGACCACACCCACCCCCGCAGCAAACCAATCACCAGACATTACGAAATTAAAAGCCTACCTCATCAATCTCATTTCGCGGGAGTTGGAAACCAATCCGCCTGATCCCAAAGACAGACGCATGGCTGTCATGAAGTTATTGGAGCTGGCCTATCAAAGCACCAAACTGCAATTAGCCAACACGATTCGCGAGCAGCTTTTCCAGGACATCCTCGATGAGATGTTGGGGTATGGCCCAATTCAATCCTTGCTGGATGACGAAAATGTTAGCGAGATCATGGTCAACAACCCCAAAAAGATATACGTGGAACGTAAAGGCAAACTCCAAAAAACCAAGATCACCTTTGAAGATGAGGATGCCGTGGTGCGTGTGATTGACCGCATCATCCTGCCGCTTGGCCGGCGTGTGGACCATGACAGGCCGATGGTGGATGCCCGCCTGCCGGATGGCTCGCGTGTCAACGCCATCGTGCGTCCCATTGCGATCGATGGGCCCGGGATCACCATCCGCAAATTTCAAAAAGAACGTCTCGGCGTCGAAGACCTGATCAAATTTGGCTCCCTCACAGAGTTCATGGCAGATTTCCTGCGCGCCTGTGTTGTCAGCCGTCTCAACCTGGTGATTTCAGGTGGAACAGGCTCCGGTAAAACGACTCTATTGAACATCCTTTCCAGCTTCATTCCAGAAAATGAACGTATCATCACCATCGAAGACGCAGCCGAGTTGCAACTGCAACAGGATCATGTCTTGCGTATGGAAACCAAACCTTCTGACCTGGATGGGAAGAACGAAGTGGCCATTCGGGATCTGGTTAAAAATTCCTTGCGTATGCGGCCTGATCGTATTGTGATTGGCGAATGCCGCGGCGGTGAAGCGCTGGATATGCTGCAAGCCATGAACACAGGCCACGATGGGTCACTCACTACCCTGCATGCCAACACCCCGCGCGATGCCATCTCCCGCCTGGAAACCATGTGCCTCATGTCCGGTGTAAACCTGCCCTTGAAAGTCATCCGCCAGCAAATCGCCTCAGCGGTAGATGTGATCGTCCAGCAATCCCGTCTGCGGGATGGTTCCCGGAAGGTTACCTCCATCACAGAAGTGGCCGGTATGGAAGGGGACATGATCATCATGACCGAGATCTTCCGCTTCGAACAAACCGGGATGTCGGAAGATGACAAAGTGCTCGGTGAATTGAAACCATCCGGCATCCGCCCCTTGTTCATGCCCCGTCTGGAAGCCTCTGGTTTCAAACTCAGTCCGGCAGTCTTTGGCGCTGATATCTCATCGATCCTTCAACCCCGCAACAACTCTGGAAGGCGACGATAAAGCAAATTCACTAGCAAGATCCTGACACAATCTGACAAAAAAACGATCATCCCCTGCATCCATCTTGCAGGGGATATGCTTATCTAAACGCAGCGTAAATTTCAAGTCGCCTGACAAAATTGAAAACTCTTCACAATATCAACTCATGTATAATCAACATGCTTTTGAAATCTTCCGTCTGATCCTTGAATATCACGTCGGCAGTGAAAAAAGGCTGGACAACTTCGTCTCCTGCTCAATTTCAGGAAGCGAAATGATAAAAATCGCATGTTTTCGACCCCGAAGAACCGGCAATGCCTTCAAAACCTTCGACATTGATGCCTAAGCACGTCATCCACCAGTCGAAAATTTTTCAAGATTTTCCCGATCTTCTCACAGAAAACTGATCATAGGCACATCCAGGGCATGTTTTGACTGCCAGCATCATCTATTACGAACAAATATACAACCAAACGGGGTTGGAGGATCTCTCAGACTACCCCACCAGAAAACTTTCAGGAGATACTCATGTACCCCCCATTTGATGACAAAGGGAAAATATTCACTGATGTTGTCCGCAAACAAATAGAAAATGTTGTCATCCATACCACATTAAAAACCATCATCCAGGGACAACTGCACATACGTCTGGATAACCGCATAAAAGACGAACTGAATTCAAACGAGAAATTCATTGCCATTACAGACGCCACCATCTCAGATGCCCAGGGCAATGAAATGTACAGAACAGATTTCATTGCCGTAAATCGCTCACAAATCGTCTTCCTTTTTCCACAACCTGAACAGGAAGAGACCGGAGGGAATTCATAATGCAAGGACAAACTTCAATGCAAGCACCTGACCTGGCAAAACTTAAAGACTATTTGATCAGCATCATCTCACGTGAACTGGAAGCAAATCCACCTTCTGCTGCAGATCGTGATCAGCGCGTCAAAGAGATCCTACAAATGGCGTATCGCAGCACGAAACTCCAACTTGCAACTGCAATGCGCGAACAACTCTTCCACGACATCACCGATGAATTGCTTGGCTTTGGTCCCATTCAATCCCTGCTGGAAGATGAAAATGTCAGCGAGATCATGGTCAACAACCAGGACAACGTCTATGTTGAACGCAATGGAAAACTGACCAGGACAAATATCTCCTTTGACAGTGAAGAAGCCGTAGTGCGCTTGATCGACCGCATCATTATGCCGCTGGGACGCCGCGTAGACCATGATCGGCCCATGGTTGATGCCCGCCTGCCAGATGGCTCACGCGTCAATGCAATTGTGCGCCCTATCGCCATTGATGGCCCTGGCATCACCATCCGTAAATTCCAGAAAGAACGCCTTGGCATTGAGGATCTGATCAAATTCGATTCCATCACCCAGAAAATGGCTGATTTCCTAAAAGCATGCGTTGT
>Ga0180435_10004838_pt1 | contig 13181 bp, 11 predicted proteins | sample SS_ome_3_FD_132467 | JGI IMG/M metagenome (GOLD analysis project Ga0180435, IMG submission 132467) | Hypersaline lake sediment archaeal communities from the Salton Sea, California, USA - SS_3_S_1 metaG | ecosystem: Environmental > Aquatic > Non-marine Saline and Alkaline > Hypersaline >... | reverse complement strand
GCGGCCCCGTCGTTTTCCGTCGACGAATTACCGGCCGTGCAGATCCCGTCGGCATAGACGGTGCGCAACCGGGCGAGCTTTTCCACGGACGTATCCGACCGGGGAGGTTCGTCGCAATCGACCACCAGCGGCTCCCCCTTGGCCCGCGCCACCGTGACGGGAACAATCTCTTCCGTGAATTTTCCCGCCGCGATGGCCGCGCAGGCTTTCTGGTGGCTGCGCACGGCCCAGGCATCGGCAACCTCCCGGGCAATCCCCTCTTCCCTGGCGGCGGCCTCGGCCCAGGACATCATGGAGTTGAGTTCGCCGAAGCGCTCCACCGGCTGGCTCATCACCCTGGCCCGGGAAATCCGGTCAAAAATGGGAAGACCCCACATGGAAAGCGACCCGTGCCCCTTGGGCATCACCCCCCATTTGGGATCGATGCGCCCCCCCATGCCCCATTTGACGAAATCACCGGGAAGGTAGAACTCGGCGCGGCTCATGCTCTCCACACCGCCGGTGACCACGATATCGGCCAGCCCGCACATGATCTTCATGGCGCCAAAACAGATGGCATCCAGCCCCGAACAGCAGCGCCGGTCTAATGTAATGCCGGGGACCTCGACAGGCCAGCCCGCGGCCAGCAAGGCCATTCGGGCCACATTGACCGATTCGCCGTTCTGGTACGACTGCCCCATGATCACTTCATCGACATCGGCGGGCACGACGCCAGCCCTGGCGACCCCCGCCTCCAGCACCAGTGCCGCCAGTTCATAGGCCGGCACGTCTCGCAGTCCGCCGATATAGCTGCCAATGGGCGTCCGAACGCCGGAAACGATGACCACGTCTTCCATTTTTTACTTCTCCTTTTCGCCTTTGCGCGAGGGCAATGGTTTCCAGAACGAATCAAAGCCCCAGGTAGGCGCGCCGGATGTCATCATCGGCCATGAGGGTTTCAGACCGGCCGCTGCGGGTAATCCGGCCGCTTTCCATGATATAGGCCCGCTGGGAATGACTCAGGGCCATCTCCACATTCTGCTCCACCAGCAGCACGGTGGTCTCCAATTCAAGACCGGCAATGGCCTGGTAGATCTCCTTGGTGATACGCGGCGCCAACCCCAGGGAAAGTTCATCGATCAGCAGAAGTTCTGGCCGGCTCATGAGCGCACGACCGATGGCCAGCATCTGCTGCTCGCCGCCGGAAAGGGTGCCGCCGGCCTGGTGGCGGCGATCCCTCAACACGGGGAAGAGCGCAAAAACCTGTTCCATTCCCTGGTCGATGCGGCGCTGCTTCCGGCTGACATAGCCGCCCATCTCGAGGTTTTCACGAACCGACATCTCCTTGTAGACCCGGCGGCCCTCGGGAACCAGGGCGATGCCAAACCGGGTCACTTCATAGGCCTTGCGGCCGGAAATCGTCTCCCCTTTGAAGTTGATCTTCCCTCCGGCCGACGGCAGGATGCCGGCAATGGCCCCCATGAGAGAAGATTTTCCGGCGCCGTTGCTTCCCAATATGGCCACCCTTTCGCCGGCGGCCACCTCCAGGGAGATATCCCAGAGCACCTGCGTCTCGCCGCGGTATACGTCGATGTTTGAAACCTCGAGCATGCTAGTCTCCCAAATAGGCATGAATCACGCGGGGGTCGTTGACCACCTCGGTCGGTGCACCGGTGGTCAGTATTTTCCCCTGGTCCAGCACGATCACTTTTTCCGTGGCCTGCATGATGGCCCCCATGACATGCTCGATCCAGAGGATCGTCAGCCGTCTCTGGTCCCGAAGCCCCTGAATGAAAGCGACGGCCTCCTGAATCTCCTGGGAGTTGAGTCCCCCGAGGACCTCGTCGAGCATGAGCAGTTCGGGCCGTGTTGCCAGGGCCCGGGCGATCTCCAACTTTTTTTTCTGCACCACGTTCAGATGGCGCGCCTCGGTGGCGGCCAAGTCCTTCAACCCGACGGCTTCCAGGCACTCGGCCGCCAGGACGGTCCATTGCGAACGACGGCATCCGGGTTGTCGGTTTACCACTCCCACAGCGACATTTTCAAGGCAGGTCATCTCCCCGAAAGGTCGTGTTACCTGAAAGGTGCGGGCAATGCCGCGCCGGCAGACCTTGTAGGCCGACCACCCGGTAATGTCTTCGCCCTGAAACCGAACCACGCCGGAACTCGGCGCAATCGCCCCGGCAACGATGTTAAACAGGGTCGTTTTACCGGCACCGTTAGGTCCGATGAGCCCGACGATGGTCCCCTTTTCCACTTCGAAATCCACATCGGAGAGGGCCTGCACCCCGCCGAACGTCTTTGTGATGCCAACGCCTTGAACCAGTTTCAAATCGTCCTCCCTCGCCATCGGTTAAGCAGTCTCCGGCCGTTTTTTCCCCCGCCAGGCTTTGTAGATCCCCACCAGCCCCTTGGGGGCGAACCGGGCCACCACCAGGGCAACCAGTCCGAATACCAGGACATGGTACTCACCCCAGGCCCGGATGTATTCCGACAGGATTTCCAAGCAGAAAGCCCCGATCACCGGTCCGACAAACGACCCCAGCCCACCGATCACCGTCATGGAAAGCACCAGGAACTGCTGATCCAGGGAGGGGATATGCGGCGTGATCAGCATCATATAGTGGCCGAAGAGCGCACCGGCCATGCCCGCCAAAGCGCTGGAAACGGTAAACGCCAGAAGGCGGGTCCGGACCACGTCCACGCCTAACGCTGACGCGGCCCGTTCGTCGTTTTGGACAGCCCGGAAATTCAAACCGACGTTGGAATGGACCAGCTTGTAGACAATGGTCAGGGTAATCACGGCGCCCACCAGGAAGATATAGAAATAGGAGATCTTGGAATAGCTGGTCGTCAGTCCCGGCACCTGGAGCCCCATGGTCCCCCGGGTGATTTCATATTCGTTGTTGATGATGATATGCAAAATCTCCGAGAACCCAAGGGTGGTCAGGGAAAGGTAAATCCCTCCCATGCGGAGGCAGAGCAGCCCCACCAGCAAGCCGAAGAAAGCGGCCGCGACGGTGCCGGCGGCGACACCGACCCAGGGGTTGAGTCCCGCCTTGACGGCCAGGATGCCGGATACGTAGGCGCCAATGCCGGCAAAGGCCGCATGGCCAAAGGAAATCTGGCCCGTGTACCCCGCGATCAGGTTCCAGGAGGCGGCCATCATGGTGTAAAACAGGCAGACGATGAGCACGTGCTGGTTGTAGGCCCCCAGCGTCCATGGCAATACGGCGAATGCGGCCAGCCCCGCACCATACAAGAAGTTCTTCCGGTTGCTTTTCAAAATCGATGCCCCCTGTGACATTGCCAAATCAGGCCTCCTTGTGGCCGAAGAGACCCGACGGGCGGATGGCCAACACCAGGATCAGAATGATAAATCCGAACACGTGCTTGTAACCGGTGGACAGGTAGGCCGCCCCCAGGTTTTCCACCAGGCCCAGGGCCAACCCGCCGACAATGCACCCCCGCAGGGACCCCATACCGCCCAGGACCACCACCACGAAGGCGGTCAGGGCCACCGGCACCCCGGCAGTGGGGGTGACCGGAAAGACCGGCGCCAGAATGACCCCGGCGGCGGCCGCCAGCGCACATCCCAGACCGAAGCTGAGCATGTTGAGTCGGGTCGTGTTGACCCCGTTGAGTTCGGCCATGCCCCGGTCCTGCGAGGTGGCCCGGATGATGCGGCCAAACCACGTCAGCTTGATCATGGCAAAGACAAAGACGATGACGCAGGTGCCGGCCACAAGGGCCGCCAAGCGCTGGTTGCCGTACATGAAAAGGCCGAAAACGTCCGTGGCGCCCCTGACCCAGCCGGGTGGCTTGTTGGGATAGGGTCCGAAGATGAGCAGATAGGCGTTTTGCAGCACGATGGAAAGAATAAACGTCAGAATCAGGGAATACAAATCATCGCCGTAGGTGGGACGGATCAGGGTGTATTCCACCAGCAACCCAAAAACGAAGACGATCGCCACGGCCAGCGTCATGGCGGCCACCAGGTTCATTCCCAGGGCGGTGGCAAACAGATAGGAAAAATAGCCGGCCAGGATATAAAATTCCCCGTGGGCGAAATTCACCACGTTCATGATTCCGACCACCAGCGAGACACCGAGGGCGGAAAGGGCGTAGATGACGCCAATGACAATACCGTTCATCGAGGCTATGGCAAACATGGGACTCCATTCCGGCCGGTTCCGCCCCCTCAGCAGGGGGCGGAACCGTTGGCTATATTATCGTTTGAGTTTTCCGGTGGCCCCTTCAGCAGGAAAGAGCACCACCTGTTCCTTGTTCTGCCATTGGATGATCAGCATGGGCGGCATCCAGTGGTGGTATTCGGGCCCGCCCTTTTCCGTCCCGAAAGTGACCTTGCCTCGGGTAACCGTCAGGTCGGTTTTCTCCAGGGCTTCGACCAGTTTTTCCGCATCCACCGATCCGGCGCGATTGATGGCGTCGGCGGCAATAAGGATGGCATCGAACATGGACCGGGACTTGTAATCGGTCGGCGCCTTGCCGAAGGCCTCGACATAGGATTTGCGGAACCGGGTGGCCAGTTCGGTCAGTTCCACCTTTTCGTGCATGGAAGAGACAAAGCACTCCAGGTCGCCGTACTCACCGACGTTGGGCCAGAAATCGGGCCAGAGACTCGGCGGCCCGGCCCCGTCCAGAATGATGGCCTTGGGAGTAAGTCCGACTTCGCCGGCTTGGGCCACGAAATAGTGCAAGCCCGTACCGTAGACAAAGGCCAGGACGGCATCCGGATCAAAGGCCTTGAGCTTGGTCAGCTCCATGTAGTGGTCCTGGCTCTTGCGTTCGGTGGTCACGGTCTGATACGGCACACCGGCTTTGTCCATTGCTTTTTCAGTAAGCGCGGCAATGCCCAGGCCCCAGTCGGTATTTTCCGCAACGATGGCCACTTTCTTGAATTGTTCGGCCGCCACCCATTTGGCGATGGTGTCATTGACTACGCCGGAGTTGGAAGGGCCGGCACGGAAAACATAGCGGTAGTTCTTGGCGGTGATGGGATCGGCCCAGGCTTCCACCACCATGAAAGGAATCTTGAGCCGGTTGGCCACTTCAATCTCGGCCAGTGCGGCCGAGGAGTGACTCTCGCCCAAAACCATGACGACCTTGTCCCGGGTGGCCAATCGCTCAAATCCGCTGGCCGCCTTGTCAGGTGCGCCGGCCGTATCCTCGAAAACGATCTCCAATTTCTTGTTCAAAACCCCGCCCATGGCGTTGACATAGTCCGTAGCCAGCTGGATGCCTTCTTCGAAGGCCTTGCCGGTAGCGGCGGCCCCGCCGGTACGGGGGCCGACAACACCCACTTTGATGGTATCCGAAGACCAGGCCGGGCCGATTGCCAAGAACGACAGGGCAACCGTTAAAGCCAAAAACCAACTGATTTTTCGCATTTTTTTTCCTCCTCTTTGGGGTTAGTCCAGCGACATCCACGGTCATTCAGCGCTCTGTCAAGCGCATGGCTTGCGGTCCTTCATCAAAGCAAGCCCAGGTCCTCCAATTTTTCCGGCCTGGGAACACCGTTTTCATCCCAGCCCCGCAGCCGGTAATACTCACCAAGCATTTCATCCAGTCGGCAGACCATGCCTTTAGCCGGTCCGTCGGGCAGCGGCTCCTTGAGGATTCGGTCCGGCAGGGTGTCGTCTTTGGCGGAAAAGCCGGCCCGGATAAGAAACAACCGCTCGGCATTCCAGATCCGCTCGCCGGCCGCCGACAACTCATCCAGCGTGTAATCGGATCCCGTTGCGGCATTGACCAGCTCCAGGATGCCCTCCGGCCGGATGGTCTCATCCGCCGTCATGAGATTGCGCACCGAGAAAAAGACGCAAAGACCGGCAGCATCGATGACGGCAAAATGATTCTGCCAGTCCATGACCAGTTTGGCTTTTCCTTCCCGTTCCAGCGGGTCGATAAGCTTGGGGACGCCCAGGATTTCGATATAGGCGGGATCACCTCGCATGTGGGAAGCCCCGATGGGCGAGGTGGCATAGGCCAGTCCCATGCCCTGTTCACCACGGGGATCGTAGCCGGCAAACTCCTGCCCCTTGGCGACGATTGCCAGCTCGGGGTGTCCGTAACGCGTGGCCAGCCGCAGGCTGCCTTCCGCCAGCCAGCGCCCGAAACCGCGACGCTGGGCCGTCAGGCGGGTCAGTTCGACCAAGGCGTCAGCATCGCCGAACCGCAACGGGCGGCCGATGCCGACCTCATTCTCGGGGATATAGCCCTTTTCACACATCTCCATCGCGCAGGCGATGGTGCTACCCATGGTGATGGTATCCATGCCTTGCTCATTGCAGATATAATTGGCCTTGGTCAGGGCACCCAGGTGGTCGATCCCGCAATTGGAACCCATGGCATATATGGTTTCATACTCCGGGCCTTCGCCCTCGCCCTCGTAGCCGGGGTCGTCGACCTTGGTGGCGCGGCCGCAGGCGATGGGACAGGAATGACAGGCTTTCGGGCTCGTCAGGTATTTTTCACTCAGAGTCTGGCCGTTGATGGCTTCCCACTTTTCAAAAGTGCCCTGCTGGAAATTCCGGGTGGGGAGCGCCCCCACGGTCTGGGTACCGGTAATGGTGGCGGCCGTGCCGTATAGACGAAGCCCCGAGGGCTGGCCCTGAAGGCCGTCGGTGAACCGTTTTTTGGCTTTCTTGACGCTGGCCCGGAAAGCGTCCTTGTCCCACAGGGGAACCGGCGAATCGCCGCGCACGGCCACGGCTTTGAGATGTTTGGCGCCCATGACCGCTCCCACGCCCGAACGCCCCGCCGCCCGGTCTTTGTCGTTCATGATGCTGGCAAAAAGGACCCCGTTTTCACCGGCCGGCCCGATACACGCCACGCGCACATCGGGGTGGGTTTCGATGTGCAAGGCAGCATCCGTGGCATGCACATCCTTGCCCCACAGATGATCTGCCGGCCGCAGTTCGGCCTTTCCCCGGTCGATCCATAGATACACCGGTTCCGGCGACCTTCCGGCAAAAACGATCATGTCGATTCCGGCTTTTTTTAAGGTAGCCGGAAATTTTCCACCGGAATTGGAGCAGGTCACCGCCCCGGTCAACGGCGACTTGGTCATCACCATGTAGCGGGCACCGGTGGGTGCACTGGTGCCCGTAAGGGGCCCTGTCGCCATGATCAACAGGTTGTCAGCGCCCAGGGGATCGCAGCCGGGATCCATTTCCGCCAGCATGGTGTGGATACCCAGCCCGCGGCCGCCGATATAGTTCCGGGCCACCGCGCGATCGAGCGCTTCTGCTTTGATGTCGCCGGTCGTCAGATCGACCCGCAAGACCTTGCCTCGCCATCCGAAAAGATCCGCCATCGTCATCCTCCTTCAAACCGTTCCACCGACCGACAGCCTCCCGGTAAGAAGCACCACCGGGGCTTTGCGCCGGCGCCTCAGCCGGGGAACACTTTATGCAGGGCTGCTTTAAGCGCTGATACAACCCGTTCGATATCGTTTTCAGCCATGACAAAGGGAGGGCCGATGACCAGCGCATCGCCATCGGCGCCGGCCAGGCCGGTGCTCTTGTACAGCAGCACCCCCTGATCGTATAGATATTGCCAGAGCCGCTCCGTGATCCGCTCCTGCCTGGGAAAGGGTCGACGCGTCTCCCGGTCCTGGACAAACTCGACACCCCACATGAAACCGACCCCGCGAATATCGCCCACGTGGGGATGATCGGCAAGCTGGTCGGTCAGGCAACCGCCCAACTGCCGACCCAGACGCGCCACACGGTCTACCAGCTGCTCTTGCTCGATAATCGCGATCACGGCATTGCCGGCGGCGCAGGCGACCTGATGATGAGAAAAGGTGCCGCCGTGCATAAATACCCCCTGACCGCTGCGAATCCGGTCAAAATGGCGCTGCTGGATGCCGATGGCCGACAGCCCGATGGCACCGCCCGAAAGCCCTTTCCCCATGGCAACGAGATCAGGCACCACATCATGGTGCTCCGAGGCGAACCAGCGGCCGGTGCGGCCAAAACCACAGAAAACCTCGTCGAGGATCAGCAGAACCCCATAGCGGTCGCAGATCTCGCGAATTCTTCGCCAATAGCCGGGAGGCGGCACCGCCGCGGCAATGGTGGCACCGGAAACCGTTTCCGCCAGAAACGCCGAGACCGTCTCCGGTCCCAGATTTTGAATCATCTCCTCCAGAGCATCGGCACAACGAAGCCCGCAGTCCGGATACGTCTTCCCGAAAGCGCAACGATAGCAGTAGGGCGGGTCGATATGCGCTGTTTCGGGCAACATGGGGGTAAAGGGCTGGCGAAAAGTCGTCCGCCCGGTGGCCGACAGAGCGCCCAAGGTCAACCCGTGGTAGGACTTCCAGCGAGAAATCAAACGGAACCGCTGGGGAGCCCCTTGGGCCAGGTGGACCTGCCGGGCCATTTTGATCGCGGTCTCAATGGCCTCCGAACCGCTGCTCATGAAATAAAACCGCTCGATACCCTCCGGCGCGAGACGGGCCAGGGTCGCCGCCAGGGCCTCCACGGGCTCGCCCGTAAACATGGTGGGATGAACATAGTCGCATTGCAGGATCTGGTCGTGAACCGCGCGGGCAACCTCGGGGCGGCCATGGCCGACATTCACCACCAGGGGACCGCCGGAGGCATCCAGAAGGCGATGACCGTCGGCATCTTCGATCCAGCAGTCACGGGCCGCCACAGCCGTGGCCAGCCGCGAAGACAATTGCCTTGGGAAAACAGAACCTGGTAAATCGTGTTGTCCTTGCATGCGCTTTATTCCTCTAATTCGGAACCGTATCCTTGTGTCCCGCCCATGTGACGCCCCATGGACAGGCGCTTCGCAATAGTTATGCCAGCACATCTTTCTCATGCCCACACCCGAACGGCCCGCACGCCGGCAGGGGCCAAACACCGGGAAAAGGATTGGCACGAGAACCGCGTTTGTTTTCGAACTTGATTTATTTAGGCGGATTGGGATATGGATCGGCCTTATTTTATCCTAATATTGCGAGGCTCGATGAATACGGCTCACAAAAGGCTGCTGATATTGTCGCTGGACAAAGGGGTCAATAAATTCCTGTGCAATACCATCCACAATATCATCGGAAGCGAGGTAACGGTAAGCGGTGCCTGCATCAATGAAATCGATGGCCTTCCTGAATACGATCTTATCATGACCTCGGGGAAGAACATGCTGCCTCTGGCCCGCAAGTCGTTTCCCGGCCGTCCGCTTTTCGCGCCGCAACGCATCATCACCGGCTACAACCTGGAAAAAGTCCTCATGCTGCCCAAGGGCACCGCCGTTCTGGTGGTCAACCATCCCCGCTATGCCACCGAGGAAACGCTCAAATCGCTGAAAGATCTGGGCATCACGCATCTGAACTATGTGCCCTTTTGGAAAGGGCGTGAAGCGCACATCGATCTGGCGGCTATCCAGACGGCCATTTCACCCGGCATGACCCATCTCTGTCCGGCCGGGACCGACACCGTCATCGACATCGGGCCCCGTCTGATCAGTATCAAGTCCTTTTCGGAATTGCTCCTGGCACTAAACCTGGACCCGGAATACCTTGAGAGCTATGTCAACAACTACCATTTCTTTCTAATGGAATCGAGCCGCAAGCTTGCGGAAGCGCTGGTCCAGGCACGGCTGCTGCGCAAACGCAACGAAGTCATTTTAAACGAGTTCGACGACGGCGTCATATCCGTCAACCAATTCGGGCAGATCAACCTGGCCAATAAATCCGCGGCACGCTTCCTTGGCCGCGACGAGACCAAACTGCTGCAGTCGAAGTTCCACGAAGCCGTTAAAAATTTTGAAAAGGTCGCCGACCTGATCGAGGAAACGGACCCGGAAGGGAAATCAGCCGGGATATACAACTACCGGGGAAAGCAGATGATCGTCAGCAAGATCCCGGTGATCGGCGCCCAGGCAGACAATTATATCTATACTTTCCGGGAAATTGCCCGCATCCAGCGGCTGGAAAAAGATGTCCGCGCCAAACTGACCGCCAGGGGCCATGTCACCAAATACGACTTCAAGGACATCTGGGGCGAGAGCGAGAAGCTGGTCGATCTCATCGAAATGGCCGGTCGCTTTGCCCAGACCGAACGCAATATCATTATCACCGGCGAAAGCGGCACCGGCAAAGAAATATTCGCCCACGCCATTCACCACAATTCCATGCGCCGCGAAGGCCCCTTTGTGGCGGTCAATTTTGCCGGCATTTCGGAAAGTTTGATTGAAAGCGAGCTTTTCGGCTATGTCGAGGGCGCCTTTACCGGCGCCAAAAAGGGCGGCAAAACCGGCCTTTTCGAGCAGGCCCATGGCGGCACCATCTTCCTCGATGAAATTGGCGACGCCTCCCCCTCGGTCCAGTCACGCCTGCTCCGAGTGCTGCAGGAACGGGAAGTCATGAAAGTGGGCGGCGCCAAAATCGTTCCAGTCGATGTCCGGGTCATATCCGCCACCAATACCGACCTGAGGCTGGCCATGGAAAAGGGGCGCTTTCGCAAAGATCTCTATTACCGGTTGAACACCTTGCCGCTTTCCATTCCCCCGTTGCGGGAGCGCCCTGCGGACATTCTCCATATCGTCGGACGCTATCTCGACCAGACCTACAAAGTCAAAAAAACCATCACCCCTTCTGCCAGGGCCGCTCTGACCGCCTACGACTGGCCCGGCAACATTCGCGAGCTCATCAACACCGCCGAATACGCCTTCATTTCCTCCCGGGGTAATACCACCATCGAACGCACCCATCTGCCGGAAAACCTGAGGCAGTGCCTTCCCCACCGTCAAACACCGTCGATCGGAACCGCTCCGGAAGACTACGGTCCGCTGCTGGCCCGGCTGGAAGCCGCCCACCTGGATCGCTATGTCCTGTGCCGGATGCTCCGGATACTGGACAATCGCGCAGGACAGGTAACGGGAAGGAACACCCTCTGCCGGACCCTTCAGGCCCGCCAGATCCTGATTACCGAAGGTCGCATGAAAACCATCATAAGACACCTTAAACGACATGGCCTGGTTGAGGTGGGTGCCACCAAGCAGGGAACCACGCTTACGGCCCGGGGCAAATCGATCTGCGCGTTTCTGGAGAACACCCTGCAATTGGGATAATTAGGATACCCGAGACCCGGAAATTCAGGTCGAATCCGGCAAGCCGCCTGAGACACCCCGGCTGTCCAGCGGGGACGATCCCTCAGGCTTTCGCCTTAATACCGCCACGGCGCCCGCTCCAGCAACATTGGCACAGGTTCTGCTATGCCCCCTATTCCTATACGCTGTATATCCATATCCCCAAAAGGACGCTGCCATGCCTGATACAACCAAAATCGTATCCGTGAAAGACGCTGTGGCCGCCATTCGCTCAGGTGACCGGATCATGGTGGGGAGTTTCGGCAACGCCGGATACCCCGAAAATCTTGTGGAGGCCATGACGGCAAGTGATCTCAAGGATTTGACGGTCATCTCCAACGATCTGGGATCGCCCGGCATCGGGCTGGGAAAATTTCTGGCCAATGGCCAGATCAAGGCCCTGATCGGAAACTACTATAACTGGAATCCCGATGTGGCCCGCGCCTACAATGCCGGTGAAATCGATGTCCGCCTGGTTCCCCAGGGCTCATTTGCGGAAGCGATTCGGGCGGCCGGTGTTGGCATCGCAGCCTTTTTCACGCCGACGGCCGCCGGCACCGAGCTGGGCAAAGATAAGGAAACCCGCGATTTCAATGGTCGGCCCCATGTGCTCGAGCATGCGATCCATGCCGACGTGGCCTTGATCAAGGCCTACAAAGCCGATGAACTGGGCAACCTCGTCTATTACAAAACCGCGCGTAATTTCAATCCGTTGATGGCCATGGCCGCCACCCTCACCATCGCCGAGGTCGACGACATCGTCCCGGTGGGCAGTCTGGATCCCGAATGCGTCGTTACACCGCATCTCTTTGTCAACATGATCATCAAGAAGGGGGAGAAATGAAGGAAATTGTCCCCGGCGACATCGCCCGCGCACGGATTGCCAGACGGATTGCCTCGGAATTCATGGGACGCGACCGGACCATGATTATCAATCTGGGGGTCGGTATTCCGACCATGGTGGCCAATTTCATCCGGAGCGATCGGATCTTCATCCAGGCGGAAAACGGCATGATGGGGGTCGGACCCAAAGCGGCCGAGGGTGAGGCGGACAGCCGTTTGATCAACGCCGGTCGCGAGCCGGTAACGGAAACCCCGGGCTGCAGCTATTTCGACAGTGCCGCCTCCTTCGGCATGATACGAGGCGGTCACGTCGATGCAACGGTGATTGGCGCCTTTGAAGTCGATCAAACGGGCAATATCGCCAACTGGATCATTCCCAATGGCCGTCAGCTGGGTGTCGGCGGGGCGATGGACCTGGTATCCGGCGCCAAACAGGTCATCGTGGCCATGCGGCATAACGGAAGCGACGGGCGCCCCAAACTTGTCAAGGCCTGTTCCCTTCCGATAACCGGATTCCACGAAGCCGATTTTGTCATCACCGAGCTCGGCGTCTTCCGTTTTATCGAGGGTGTCCTGACCCTGCAGGAAATCGCACCCGAAATCGATCTAACCCGATTGACCGAACTCACGGAAGCCCCCTTCGTTACGGCGGCCGACATCAAGGTTATGGATTCATAAGATGCGCATCAAGGCCCGCGGCCATCACGCCTTCCGTTGCTACACCGCCCATCTGCCGAAAGGCGGCACCATGACCGTGGACGCGGACACCACGGTCGAACGGGTGCTCGATCAACTGAAGGTTCCCGCCGTCCAGCGCGTCACGCTGCTCATCTTTGTCAACGGACGCCCGGCCCGGCTGGATCAGGTCCTCCAGGAAATGGATGACCTGGTGTTCTTTTCGCCCGTCGAAGGCGGCTAAGCGCCTTCGGACGGACCATCAGGGATGTCCGGGGACGATGGCACATGCCCCGTTCAAGACGCGCCCACTTCCGCGCGCCGAAATCGCCGTGTTTCAAAGACCCAATGAGAAGCGTGTAAACCTCAAGGGTTCGTCTCTTTGGTAATCAACCACTTCCCGTCTGTTTTGGCAAAATAATAGGTTTCCGGATGGTATCGGGCCCAAGAAAGGGCACCCTACAATCGCCCCCAATAGACTGGATAGGGTATAACATTACCGCGGGCCAGCGGCGTGGCCGTGCTTTCGTTCAGGGCGCTGAGCAGGGTTTGGT
>Ga0180435_10004837_pt1 | contig 13183 bp, 6 predicted proteins | sample SS_ome_3_FD_132467 | JGI IMG/M metagenome (GOLD analysis project Ga0180435, IMG submission 132467) | Hypersaline lake sediment archaeal communities from the Salton Sea, California, USA - SS_3_S_1 metaG | ecosystem: Environmental > Aquatic > Non-marine Saline and Alkaline > Hypersaline > Sediment... | reverse complement strand
TAATCATTCATATCCTATAAAACAAGTAAACGCAATGCAAACCGCGTTTACTGCATACAAAATACGCCTGCTTCATTTGAAACACCCAACGCTATATTGTTCATATTATTTTTATTTTCGATTAGTTATCCATGCTACATTGAACTCAGGAGACCGGTGCAGAAGCGAACTGAATATGAACGTATACTGCAGAAATAAGCGGCAATTGATTCTGCTGATTGGATAAGATCACTTTTTTCAAAAAAAATCAACGCTGAAATAGAAGATGTGGGGACGGCGTGTCGAATTCGTCTTCATGGCTAACTTTTCTCTTCATTTACGCCGGTTCCTTCACAGACTCCGGACCAAAGCTGCTCCGGCCCGAAATAATCGGATCGCTTGGCAACGGATGCCGCGGCCATCAACATCCCGCCTATGGTACCGCCGACAAAAAAACCGATGACAAACCATAAAAAGCCCATGTCTCCTCCTGTTAACAACTTGTATTCGATTAGGATATTGGAACCGTGTGAATGACAAAAAATGGAATTACCAAAGGACCAAGCGCTTCCTTTTTATGAACGACACGCGGCAACCGGTGGTATTTATAATATCGTCTTTTAACTTCGAATACTTAAGTAAAAATTGAATATAGCGCGATCATTATGCATTTTATTTTTGCCTGCCGTCAAACCGCTTGATTTATGTGTGTCATTGTGAAAAGAGCGTTGGATATTAAAAGGTGAGTTGAGAATTCAGCAATGGTTTTTATGTTTAAAAAATCGGTGACCACAGACCGCCGTGCCAATACCCTGACATGCACATTCAGCCTGATACTGACTGTCCTTGCAGCGGCCGGTTTCATTGGATGCAGCGGTGATGACGGCAACGGAAGCGCTGTCTCAATCCGGGCGGTAATCGGCCCGGAAGGCGGAGTGGTTGAAGTTACCGACCCCGGCAGCCCCATATACGGCGCAAAACTGGATGTACCCGGCGGGGCCGTGGACCGGAGAACGGTCTTCTCATTGAGCTATGACGCGCCCTTTGACAATGACGATTTGAACGCGCCGCCTGTAGTGATAGAGCATGAGGATGTGGCGCTTAATAAAGATGTAACCCTCACCCTGCCCTTAAAATCAATATTCGACGAGGCGCAATCCCTGGTCCTGATGATATACGACGATGATGACGGAATGTATGTCCCCACCGGGCTGATTGTTGAAATAAATGCGGATGACACATCCGCACGGGTTCATCCGGCCCATCCCGGCCGCTTCAGCCTGATGCCGGCCATTGACGCCTTGTCTTCGGATGATATCGACCATAAGCGCTTACACGCCCTTCTCGCGCAATTAATGATCGACATCGAACATAGTATTGACAGCGATTCCGGAATATTGGAAGAGATCCTTGATGCCTTGCTTGAAGACCGTCAAGGCGGAATGACCGATACGATTCTAAGGGAAATCATATTGAGCGGTATACGATCCATCAGATCCTGCAACGGGGATATCCCAATATGCGCCGGCAAATTAGCGGAAAATGCACGATTGCTCCTGGAGCGCCTCCCCTACCTAAAGGGCATCAATATCTGCAGCGAATTAAATACCGGGGAGGATCAATACGGGTGTTTTCCTCAAAACAATTTTCCGTTTATTAAATGTGTCCCGGCGGTTGCAAATGATTCCCCGGACGATGATTGCATGGGCCGCTGCGGCGTGGGGTGTCCGGACGATGATAACGAGTTTGACGACCTGCTTCCCTGCGGCGACTATTTCAGGTATTCGCAGGCCTGCCTGAACCATGATGCCTGTGTCCGCTACTATTCCCTTTTGGACTTCAGGTGCGATGCTATGTTTTCGCGCCTGATGAATGACTGCCGGAATGAACAATTAACCTGCACCCGGGCAAGAGAGATCTGCGGTGACGATAAAGACAACAACGGGAACGGGGCAATTGACGAGGGGTGCCTCAACTAGCCACTAACTTTACCGGCGCAAGAACCCGTGGAACAAAATGCGCCAAGTGCAGGATGACCGGTCACATTATCTGTTAGAAGACGAACTTGAGTTGACACCTTGCTAAAAATGATCAGAGAAAAAGCTCTATTATAGTCAAGTCTTTTTATTAATTTTAATCTCCCAATCACTTACGGAATCCGGGATTCTTCGCTCTAGGACGGTTACGTTTTTCATTTGCTCTTTTAAAATAAGGGAAGCATGAGGTCCGATGATTTTTGTTTTAGAATGAATCGAGCCGGCCACCTTTAATGTGGCAAGTCCTTTTTTCTTTTGCGACCATTCCATAACCTTTGATTTTGATTCATTCAGATCTTCTATATTTGCGATTGTTTTTTCCATTTTATTCTGAACGATGCATATTTTCTCATCAAGTTGATCCTGTGTTTTCAAATGGTTCTCAATTGTTTTTTCAATAGCGGCTGCATTTTTTTCAGCTTTCTTTAATGCCTCTTCAACACTCTTGTCCTCTTTTCCCTCACTTTTGGAGGATTCAATTTTTTCTTCTAACGCGTTTCTTGTTTTCATTAATTCTTCCTGAATTTGGATTGAGTCTGCTAAATTCGCCTGAAAGTCTGTTTTATCCTGCACCAGCTTGTTATAAAGAATCTGGGTTTCTTCCAAGGTGTTTCGATATTCAGCGCCGGTTCTTTCAAATCCCTGAACGATCTTTTTGATGTGCTCGTCCACACCGATTTTAATTGTACAAGGAGGGGAAACATCCGTTCCGATCTCTTTTGCTTCAATTCCGAGTTTTGATCCTACTAAAGACGAAATAATTTTCTGTGACTTGCACGCGTTACTGGTTCTGATTTTCGAATCAAGAATCTCTTTTTGGACGATCACATCTCCATAGGCTTTAATATTGCCATCCTTGATAAACTTGGCGTAAACCTGCCCCTCGGCCTGTATGTTTGCCCCGATTATTCCTCCGGAAACAACGACGCTGCCTTTTGAATGTATGGTTGCTCCAAGTATTTCTTTGGCGGTAAGAGTGCCGCCTTTTACGATGAATCCGTCTTTTACAGTACCGCCAACATAGATATTTCCATTGTAATCGATGTTACCGGTTTCAAAATCAACATCCCCTTTAATGGTCAGTTCGGAAAAAACTGACAGTATTCCTCCCATGGTAACATTCGGCTGACCACCAATTTTAGCAGTGACACTCAATCCATCCTCTGAAATGACGGTACCCTGATCGCAATTGATTTTCACATCGTTAGGCTCATCTACAGATATCACATTAGAATATATATCGGTTCCCTGTTGGCCGGGTTTTAACGGTATCTTTTCGGCGATGAGATCGCCCTCTTTTACTTTTGGGACGCCGCCTCTTTCTTTGAAATCGATGCTCCCATCATCCTTTATTTCGCCGGCCTGCAAATAATTCTCATCAAAGTTGTATTTTATATATGCATCTTCTCCCTCGACAGGTGGATCTCCCCCGGCGACAAGAAAATCAATTGGAGTTTCCCCACATTTTTTTAAAAAAACAGCTATTTGTGAATCAGGGACAATTCCATATGTTATATTATTCTCACTAAGAAAAGTTTTAACATCATCAACGGAAACAGGGGTTGTCATTTTTTCCGTTAAAGACAGATGGGCTTCCATCTTGTCATCTGAAACGGTCAGTCTAAACAGATGATGCTTTTTAATATTGTCAGGCTCCGTTTTTGGCGATTCAAGCTCATTTGTTTCAGTCCGGTCCGATTCGTCCGCCACTTTCTCATTTTTTTCAGTTTGTTCAGTTTTATCTAACGTTGCCGGAGAAACTTGTTTTGGTTTTTCTAATTCGAGCCGGATTTGATTCCGCTCTTCCTTGGTTATTGCATCTATATCAACGAGGATATCTCCAACTCTTCTGCAAGTTTTTTTCTCTTCAAATTCTTTTGCCTGTATATTCATAGCCTTAACGACTTGACCTCTTGTAGCGATTTTTTTATCGACAACAATATCACAAAATCGTTTACTTAGTTTTTGTTTTTGGGCAACCCGCAGAGCTTTCAACTGAGCTTCTGATATCATCTTTTTTTCAATCAGAATATCACCAATAGGAAGGTTTTGGCCTTCAAGTCTCCGTTGGTGCTGAAGTGAAAAAGCCTCTGCGAGTTGTTTAGGAGTAACAAGCTTATTATCAGCAGCAATTCTTGCTAGAACAACCTCTCGCCGGTCTATCTTTTCGACCGGTTTTTCTTTCTCCTGACGTGTTTCTATTGAATGCAATTGGTTAGGACTTTTTTGAACATAACTTTTATTAATTCGTATTCCAATCTTAATTAATGCGTTCAACTCGGCGATATCGGGTGGTTTTTCCAAATATATATCCGCCCCTGCTTCATACCCGGCAATGCGGTGCTCCTTTTCCTCTTTAGCGGTCAGTATGATGATGTAAATATAATTCTGTTTTGTAATGCCGGATCTAATTTGGCGGCACAATTCAACTCCATCTACTCCCTCTTTTACCAATTCTGTTATAACAATATGGATATTGTTATTTTTAATCGTTTTAAGCGCTTCTTTATCATCAGCGGCATTAAAGATGATGTATCCTCCCAATTTTTCAACCAAGGCGCTTAATTCTTTATTGTTTGAAGAGTCACCGCCGGCGACAAGAATGTTCATGTTGAACCTTTTACTTCGAGCCAAGGAAAAAAGCCCGAACATCAGGGTTTCATAAAAGGCTGGATCGGATATTTTTCATTGCTTTGATGCGTCATACCTTGTAATTTTATTTCTTCCATCATTTTTAGCCTTATACAACGAGCTGTCTGCTTGAGCGATCAACTCCTCCCGGCCAACCGGTGAAGATGATGTGAATACGGTTATACCTGTACTGACCGTTATACCTGGTTTCCCGGAATTAAATTCGAATTTATGGTTTTCAATTTTTCTTCGAAATCGCTCACACAACTTCTCGGCATTGTTCATGTCGGTATGTGGCAAAAGAAGTGCAAACTCCTCTCCCCCGTAACGGCATGAAATGTCATTTTTTCGCATGAATTGCAGCAGCATGCTGCCGATGCCGGTCAGAACAGTATCACCTGCTTGGTGACCGAATGTATCATTCACCTGTTTGAAGTGATCAATATCAATCATGCAGAGCGCAAAATCTTCTTTATATCGTTTGGACCTGGCGATCTCATTTGCAAGAGAATCATTAAAATATCTTCGGTTATATAATCCAGTCAACTCATCCTTAATTGACATTTCAGCCATTTGCTTCATCGCCAAAGCAATTTCCTGATTCAAACGATACTTTTCCAACGCATTCGATATGCAATTGGAAAGAGAAGCCTGATCGATGGCCGCTTTCGGCAGATAGTCATAAGCGCCTTTCCTGATGGCCATGGATGCAACTTGTTCATCGCCCTGCCCTGTGATCATTATAACGGGCAGTTTAATTTCTCTTCCCTGAATATATCCCAAAAGGTCAAACCCATCGCCATCGGGCAGTTTATAATCGATAAGCAATAAATCATATTCATTGTTCTCCAACAATTGCTTGCCCTCCCTGATCGTTCCGGCTTGCGTCACCTCTGACAGGCCCTGCTTTTCCAGCATTTTCTTAGTAGAAATAAAGGAAGCGTCGTCGTCTTCTATATAAAGGATGGTTATATCCTGATCCAATTGGATAATTTCCGTACCGCCGGGATAGGGCTTGGTTTTGTCATGGCGGAGAGACTGAATTCTTTTGGTGACATTGGCAATGCGTTCCCCGGCCTTGCGTATATTTGTCATATGCCTGTCCCTTGCCGGCGGATTGTCTTTGTTCATTTCCATCAGGTCCAAACTGCCGAGCAGGTACATTAAGGGCTGATTTAATTCATGGGCAGTGGCACCGGCCATCTGAAGCAACACTTTCAACCGTTCCTGTTCGATGATTGACGCCTGTTGCTCTTTAATTTTCATATTGGCGTCAATCAGTTTCTGAATTGTAATGTTCTGTTTTTTTTCAGCCTCTACCTGAGCATTGATATCAACGGCCGCCACCCTTATATGTTCATCAGGCAACCCATCCTTTATATTCTCATCTTGACTCCCGTATAATCTTGCAATGAGAGGATTGCCATTTTCTGTTATGAGCTCAACATCGATGGTTTTATCTTTCGGGTTGTTATAGAATGATTTATATTGGCTTAAAAATGCTTTTTTAGAATCCGTCGTCATAAAATCGTGAAAGGGTTTACGCAGAACACCCTTCATTTCTGAAGCAGTTGTTTTTAAAAACGTCTTGTTTGCTTCCAGGATAAAGCCCCCTTTGTCCAATACGAGGAAACTGACCGGGGCGCTGTTAAACAGCTCCGCAAATTTATTTTTTTGGTGTTCAAGGCGAACCTGAGCGTTTCGAAGCTCTTCATTTTGAAGCTCAAGCTCTATTTGATGGACATGCAGTTCCTGGAGCACTGAATGAAGATCTTCGTAGTTAACGTCAGAGAGCCTTATTGCCTTCTCCTTGGCAATCTGCTCCGCCGTTTTTCGAATTTTATCGGGGTTAAATTTATTCACTGTATCACCATTCGGACTTATTTATTATCAGGTGCGACATTGTAAACCGCCACGATATCTCCTGTTGAGAGCTTATAAATTTGATTTTCTCGCCAGCCCTTAATTCTGTCATCCTCGTATAGCGAAACAGGATGAATTTCGGGTTTCCCGGTTTTCCAGACCCGCCTCAACACATCAAGCAATCCAAACTTTTCTGCACCCGGGAAAACGGTGGTCAACCGTTTACCGACAACTTCCTCTTTTTTAATATTTTCGATTTTTTCGGCAAAGCCGTTCAAGTCCAAAAACTCAAAATCCTCGCCGGCTCCAATAACTTTATAGACGGCAACACCAGTGAAAATAGTATCAAATAAGGATTTATAGCGCTGTTCACTCTCCGCTAATTTTTGTTCCATAATCTTGTGCTCGGTGATATCTTGAACAACACCAACAGAAACAACCGGGTTTCCCTCCGGGTCATATTCTGTTCTACAGTATTCGTTCACGTACTTGATTCTGCCGTCATCAAACTGCAGCCTGTGTGCTGCCAAATATGGTGTTTTGTTTTTAACCGATTCGGTATACAGATGATTGACCCTTTCCCGGTCATCCGGATGGACCAGTGCCAAAAAGGCCTCATAGTTCGCATCAAAACTATCTTTGTCTATCTCAAAAATATCATATACATTATCCGACCATACCAATTCATTGTCATTGATATTGAGTTCCCACACCCCGATTCCTGATAGTTTTTGTGCGTCCCCAAGCTGCCTTACTTTCTTTTCAAAAGCAGCTTGGCTCTCTTTTTGACGGGTGATATCAATAAAGCTCAATGCGGTTCCCGAATAGACTTTCGGGCTGATCTCATAAGGAAGAACACGCATCAAGTACCACGCCCCTTCCTTTGTTTGCACATCTCTTTCTATGGCCATTTTTGTGTCCATCACCTGCTGCACATCTGCGACGAGATCAACATGCTCAAGGCTATGGGTCAGGTGCGTCAGAGGTCTTCCAATATCGGAATCCAAGATTCTGATGACCCGTTGTATATAGGTTGAAAAGCGCCGGACCTCACAATTTTCGTCCAGTAACAGTTTGCCCACCTGGCTGCTTGTCAGCAGGTTTTCGATATCATTGTTGGACTCGGTCAATTCCATTATTTTACTTTGATATTCCACGTTCACCGTATGGAGCTCTTCATTGGTGGACTGGAGTTCCTCATTGGTTGACTGGAGTTCCTCGTTGCTGGCCAGCAACTCTTCATTGGTGGCCTGGAGTTCTTCGTTTGAGGTCTCTAGTTCTTCAATGGTGGCCTGAAGATTTTCTCTGGTGAACTGCAGCTCCTGCTCCAGGTCATGGATGTACTGTTCGGCCTCTTCATCGAAATTGTACTGACCGGCGTCGGGCTTTTCTTTTGGGAAATCGTCTTTGTGTTCTTCTATTAAGACAGCAGCAAGCGGCTCCTGGTTTTTTTTGCCCGCCAAAGGCCGGACGGTTAAATTGAAGGATCGAAGGGTGTCAAGACGATGGGCCTTTATGTTTGAAAACACCTGGGATGTATTTGTTCGAAATGCTTTCTGGATGCTGGTGGACAGCGGAATCGCCAATTCTTTGGCAACCATTTTTGAAATGTCGTTTACAGGCTGCCCTGAAGGCAGCCGAAACAGGCCGATGGTATCGCCGATAATATGCTGAACCTCCGACTGTTCATTGACGATCACTGAAACCGGTATATAGTCCGGGCTCATTGAGTCCACAAAGCGCTGCAGCAGATTGTCTTCTTGAGGCAATAAATGTTTTTGATTTTCAATTAACCTGGACGGCTTCAATAGTTGACTGTCTCCGCGGCTGGAAAATATCATATCAGACCGTTCCAGCGGTGCCGAGGTTTTACCATGAGATCTGAATATTTTGTTTTTATTGCTCAACGCTTCGAACAGATAGCCGGCCTCGCCTGTTGTTTCGCTCAATCCCAGCACCAGAAGGCCGCCCGGTCGTAAAGAAAAATTAAACAGGTTCAATATTTTCTTTTGCAGTATGGGTTGAAGATAGATCAGCAGGTTTCGGCAGGTAATGAGATCAATATTGGTGAAAGGCGGATCTTTAACCAGGTTGTGCTGTGCAAAAACAATCATCTCCCTGATGTTTCTGGCCACATGGTAATTCTCATCTTTGCGGAAGAAATATTTGACAAGGAGCATGGGTGATATATCGGCGGCAATGGACTCCGGGAAAATGCCGGCACCTGCTTTTGCCACGGCATCTCGATCAATATCGGTTGCAAATACCTTTATATCTTTTGTTATGCCTAATTGATCAAGACATTCCCTGGCGGCTATGGCGATGGAATAGGCCTCCTCCCCGGTTGAGCAACCTGCTGTCCAAAACCTGTATTCATGTTGATCAGGATTTTTCAGCAACGGGGGCAGCCATTTTTCTTTCAACAGCTCGAACACGTTCGGATCCCTGAAAAAGCTGGTCACACCAATCAGCAGTTCTCTGTAGAGGGTGGCTGTTTCTGATGGATTCCGAAATGCAAAATCGGCGTAATCCCTGATATCGAGAATTTGATTAAAGGTCATTCGCCTTTCAATTCGCCGGTTGACGGTGCTGGGTTTGTAAAAAGTAAAGTCCGCTTTAAACCGCTCCCTGATGAGTGACAGGATTTTTGTAATGCCCCCTTCGTCTTCGAGAACCTTTTCATGACGATTTTCTTTTGTAGAATACGGATGTTTAATGTACGAGATTAACTGATTCGGCATTTTTTCCGGTGGCAGGATAAAGTCGGCCAGACCCGTTGAAATGGCTGACCTCGGCATACCATCAAATTTTGCACTTTTTTCGTTCTGAACCAAGACGATCCCGCCCTGCTCTTTGATCGCCCGGATACCCCTCATGCCGTCACTGCCGGTCCCCGATAATATAACGGCAGCTGATTTTTCACCCTGGTCTTCGGCCAGGGACCGCAAAAACAAATCAATGGGAAGGTTGAGACCTTTTGCTTGGTCCTGGTCGCTTAGCAGCAGTTTCCTGTGAAATATCTTTAAGTTTTTTTTGGGCGGTATCAGGTAAATTGAGTTGCTGGTGACTTCCATACCATCTTCGGCGCGAAATACAGGTATGGAGGTTTTTTTGGACAACAACTCGACCATCAAGCTTTTATAATCAGGGGAAAGATGCTGAACGACGACAAACGCCAGGGAAGACAATGGCTGCATGTTCTGAAAGAACGTCTGTATGGCCTCAAGACCGCCTGCCGAAGCACCGATGCCGACGTATAAAGCAACATCTGAATCAGTGTCTTCCGTTTCAATTGTGCCTCGAGCCTTCGGGGAGTTATCATCCATGATCATACCTTTCGTTTTTTTGTGATCATTCATCTACATTGATATTCATATCCGGATAATATTGTTTTATGCATTCCTGACAGATACCGTGACTGAACTCCGCCTCGGAGTGTTCACTCAGATAGGACTCAATCTGTTTCCAGTAACCTTTGTCATCCCGAATCTTTTTACAGTGTGAACAGATCGGCAATAAGCCGCTCAACCTTTTCACGTCGCTTAAAGCCGATTCCAACTGATTGATCAATCGCCCTTTTTCCTTTTCCGCCTTTACCCGAGCCGTCACGTTTCTTGAGACCTCAAGCACGGTTAACCCGCCTTCCTCTTTGTTGTGCAAGGGAATCCCCACATTTTCCCAATAACTTTGTCCGGCTGTTTTTGATGCAGGCTGATATATGATGCCGGCTTCTATCTTTTTTGTTTTAAACACCCTGGAACAGTAGCATCCGTCGCAGATGTCTTCGTTACCGGGAAATGCTTCATAGCACGGATGACCGATCGCATTGGGATTTAAATCAAGAGCGGATTTATTGGCCCAAAGAATGTTCATATCGGAATCAACCTCGAGAATCATGTCCGGCAGGCTGTCCAATATATATTTCAGCTTTTCCTGAGTGCTTTTAATCAGTTCTTCTTGACGCAGCCGGTCACTGATGTCTCTGATGACGGCATTGAATCCTTGTGGACTGTTTTGCTCATCCCGATTCAGATGCAAACTCATTTCAACCGGCAAACGAGTCCCATCGGCCCTGAGCCTTTCCGTCTTGACCGGCTCCACGAAACCGTTGCCCATGACCTGCCGCATCAGATTCTGCTGTTCGTCCATGAGGTCGTCCGGACAAAAACGTGATACGTTTGTACCTAAAACAGATTCCGCCCGGCAGTCAAAAAACGCTTCTGCGCGGGAGTTAAAGAAAACGATATCACCCTCCATGTTTGAGCAGATCACGGAATCATTCAGCGCATTTAAAAAATTACGATGATCGGCTTCGCGTTTACTAAGTTCAAGCTCTGCTTGTTTTCTTTCGCTGATATCCGTCACGTTCAGCAATAGCTGTTCGGCAACACGGTCCGAGGAAGCGTCATTAACCCCCACAAACCGGCCCTCAATTCCTGAATAAAGCTCAACATTATTGCGACCGGTCAGCCTGACTTCAAGGGTTTTGTTGATTGGGTTGTTGTAAAAGGCATTGAATCTTGCCAAGAAAAGAGCTTGATCATCCGGATGTACAAATCTGGAAAAAGGCCGGCTGACCACATCGTTGCGGTTCGTATCAAGCATTCCTAGTATTGTACGATTGGCATCAACAACAAATCCATTTTTATCAAGAACCACATACCCGATTGGGGCCATGTCAAAAAGCCTTGAAAACCGGTCTTGAGTCTTTTTTAATTCCGCCTGCGACCGCCTTAACTCTTCGTTTTGAATTTCCAACTCGATTTGATAGGTTTGAATGTCGGATATCAATTTTTCAATATCGCCCGTGTTGTCCGGACCCACTTCAACCGGCATTTGTCGTGCTGATTTCTCAGCTATGTCCTTAAGGCGCTGAAACCACTTTTCTTCTCCCGTCCCCATTTATGCCCCCCCCTGCCATCTAAAAGCTTTCGAACCATTTTGGCCATCTCAGATTTAATAATCGGTTTCATCAAAATACCATCTATTATATTCGGCGTATCCGCTTTTGGGTCATTCATTGGTTCACTGAACCCCGTGCAAAGAATCACCGGAATGTCGGACCGGATGGATTTTAATTCCGCAGCCAGCTGATCACCGGTCATATTGGGCATGGTCATATCCGATATGGCCAAATCGAATGTATAAGGACCGGTTCTGAATGCTTCCAAGGCTTCCAGGCTGTTTACGCGGGAAGTTACGTGATATCCCAAACGCTCCAGCATTTGTCGTTCGAGCCGTACAATGGGTTCTTCATCATCCACAAGCAGAATGCTTTCACCGCCGCCTACACAATCTCCAGGCTTGGCAAACGAGGCCGGGTCATCCGGCCTATCAATGAGCGGCAAATATATATTAAAGGCTGTGCCTTTGCCGACTTCGCTATGCACTTTGATACCTCCGTTGTACTCCTTGATGATCCCATAGGCTACTGCAAGCCCGAGCCCGGTTCCCTTGCCCTGCTCTTTTGTCGTAAAATACGGATCAAATATTTTGCTCATGAGATCCGAGGGGATCCCATGCCCGTTGTCGGAGATCGATAAACATGCATATTTACCAGGTTCAAGGGAAACATCAATCAGCCCATCGTCGCCGATCAGGACATCTTTTAAACCAACCGTGATTTCACCACCCTTATGTTCCACAGCATGGTAAGCGTTGGTAATAATATTCATGGCAACCTGGTGAAGTTGGGTGGGATCAGCCATTACTCGCCCGCATCGCTGCTCTAAATTCCTGTTTATCTTGATATAGGAAGGTATGGACGCCCGGGATAACGAGAGGACCTCCTTTAGAATATGTTGCAGGTGAACCGGGATTAACCGGTTCTCTGATTGCCGGCTGAATGCAAGGATCTGTTTTACCAGATCGCGGCCTCGTTTGCCGGCGCTTAAAATGTCCCTGACATTTTCGCTTTCCGGACTATCTGGTGGCAGGTCTTCCAAAAGTATCTCCGACAATCCAACAATCGGAAATAGAATATTGTTAAAATCATGAGCAATACCGCCGGCTAAACTGCCGATGGACTCCATCTTTTGCATTTGGTGAAGGCTCTCCTCCATTTTTATCTCTCGGGTAATATCGCGTTTGACCGCTATAAAGTTGACAACGTCGCCCTCCGAGTTGAGTACCGGTGAAATATTGGCCTCCTCAATATACAACGACCCATCCTTTCGTTTATTGGTCATTTTTCCCTTCCAAGTTTTTCCTGAACGAATCGTCTGCCAAAGATGACCATAAAACGCCTCATCCTGCTCACCACTCTTGAGTATGCGCGGATTCCGGCCGATGGCTTCCTCCCGGCGATAGCCGGTGACGTTTTCAAATGCCGGGTTCACATACAGAATGGTTCCATCTGTGTCCGTGATGACGAACACTTCAGCTGCGTGCTCGATTGCAGACATCAAACGCTTTCGCTCCGCCTCTGCTTTTTTTTGGGTTCTTAGATCAAATCCCGATGCTATTATATAATGTTTACCATTGATTTTTGTAAGTTCACCAAACCATAGCAGCGGAATTTCTTCACCGGATTTTACGGTCAATACAATTTCTTTGCCATGTGAAAACCCAAAACGATTAATTTCGGAAACGATTTCCTGCCTGTTGGATCGTTTCCACAGGTCCAAGTCAGATGATTTTTTACCAATGACTTTTTCTTTAGGAAGTCCCACCAG
>Ga0180435_10004835_pt1 | contig 13193 bp, 13 predicted proteins | sample SS_ome_3_FD_132467 | JGI IMG/M metagenome (GOLD analysis project Ga0180435, IMG submission 132467) | Hypersaline lake sediment archaeal communities from the Salton Sea, California, USA - SS_3_S_1 metaG | ecosystem: Environmental > Aquatic > Non-marine Saline and Alkaline > Hypersaline >... | reverse complement strand
CCAGATCGGCGTGTTCGGGTCGCGGCCCATCTCGGGCTTCGTCGGCAGTTCGAAAAACGCCAGGACGTTCTCGTTCCCGGCATCTAGGAAAACGTGCATGTAGGGGTCGGGTTCATGCGTCGAGGGCACGTGGTTCTCGGCGATGGCGAGGATGAACTCCATCCCCAGCATGTCGCGGTACCATTCGACTGTCTCCTTGGCATCCTTGCAGCGGTAGGCGACGTGGTGGATCTGTTCGATTTTCATGGGCGCGGTCCTCCTGGCATCTGCTGAGGGGTGATCGCACAAAGACGTTTCAAATGCAACGAATATCCCGATAGGCCGCCCGGGCCGAAATCTTTGAAAGATTTCGGCCCGGTTTCTTCAAAAGAAACCGGGCGTCGGGAGCCACGTGGTGAGAGGTCGATCAGGCGCCGCGGCGGAACTGCGAGGGCGTCCGGCCGGTATGCTGGGTGAAGGCCCGGGTGAAATAGGCCGGGGAGGCAAAGCCGAGGGCGGCGGCGATGTCTTTCACCGGAAGGTGAGTTTCGGTGAGCAGGCGGCGGGCCTCGTAGTGCACACGATCCGCGAGGATCGCCGAGGCCGGGCGGCCGCAGGCCTTGTTGCAGACCCGGCTGAGATGGGTGGGCGTCACGCCGAGCGCCTGGGCGTAATCGCGCACGGTTTTCGACGAGTGGAAATCCTGTTCCACCAGCGCGGTGTAGGCGGCGGCAAGACGCGCCGTCGCGTCCTCACGCGGCAGCTCGACCTCGGCGTCGCTCATCTGGCGCTCGAGCCAGACCGACAACAGCCCCGCATGGCTGAGCAAGGCGCGGTCGGAAGCGGTGGCAGCGCCGTTTTCGAGCTCGGTCTGGATCGCGTCGATCAGGCGGTTGAGCTCGATATGCTGTTCGGCGTCCGACAGCCGCAGGTGTACCGGGTCTTCCGGCAGGTCGAGATCGTCTTCCAGGCCCGGCGGGAACACCACGATCATGCCGGCCACGGCGTTGTTCATCTCGAACCCATGCATGGTGCCGGCGGGGATGAAGACGCAGTTGTGCGCGGTGTAGCCGGAGGTCTTGCCGTTCATGGTGATGCGGCCCTGGCCGCGGGTGAACCACAGCAGGACCGGCGCGCCGTAGCTGCGCATGGCCTCGGTGCGCCAGCGGCCACCTTTGGCGAGCCGGGCGAGGGGAAGAACGCGAAAAGGAGAAGCGAGGGTCCGGGTCATGGGCTGGCAGCTGTCCCTGTTTATCGTTTTTGTGTCACCGACTTGACTTGAGTAGACGAATTCGGGCGGAGAGTCGCGCAGGTTATCCACAGGCCACGGCATTTCCTGTGGATAAGCTGAAACCTGCTCACGAGTGTCGCAATTGGGTCACGCCCGGCCGGTGGCCGGCACATGCCGCCAGGCGCCCATCCGGGCCCGGAACCAGGTGCGCTGCCGCTTGGCGTATTGCTGGCTCGCGGTGATCGCGCGGTCGCGGGCCTCGTCGAGGCTGAGTCGGCCGTCGAGATGCGCGATCAGCTCGCGCGCGCCGATGGCCTTGGCGGAGGGCAAGCTGTCGGACCAGCCGTCGCGGTTGGCGCGGGCTTCCTCGAGCGCGCCGGCGGCGAGCATCGCATCGAACCGGCGCGCGATCCGGTCGCGCAGCCAGTCGCGCGGCGCGTCGATGACGAGCGACGTTGCCCGGTCGCGCGGCAGGAGCGGCGGCGGGGTGTCGTCCTGCCAGGCGGCAAGCCCGCGCCCGGTGGTCCGCTGTACTTCCCAGGCGCGCTGCACCCGGGCGGGGTTGTGTTGGTCGATCCGCGCCGCGGTCTCTGGGTCGAGCTCAGCGAGCAGGGCTGCCTGACCCTCCTGCGCCATGCGCGCGTCGGCTTCGGTCCGCACCGCGGGGGGCGTTTCGGGAATGTCGGCGAGCCCTTCGGTGAGGGCGGAAAAATACAACCCGGTGCCGCCGACGATGATCGGGCGGCGCTCACCGGAAAGCAGGGGCGCCACCTCACGCAGCCAGACGCCGACCGAATAGGTGCTGTCGCCGGGCACGTGGCCGTAGAGTGCATGGGGCGCGAGTTCTTCCTCGGCACGCGATGGCCGCGCGGTGAGAATGCGCCAGTTCTCAAAGACTTGCAGCGCATCGGCGTTGATCACCAATCCGCCCTGCGCGCGCGCGATGGCCAGCGCCAGAGCGGATTTCCCACTGGCGGTCGGCCCGGCGATGAGCACCGGGGCGGCAGGGTCGAGTTCGCTGAGGTCGATTTCCATCACCATCCTTTCGGCGCAAACATGGGGCAGGCGGCGGCGCGCGCCAACCCCCGCGGGCGTCCAGTTTCACGCCTTGCTCCCGCGCCGGTTTTCCGACATCTTGCCGGCGGACCTTCAGAACATGGCTGGACGATGAGCGACACCGACACCCCGACAGAGCCGCCGAAGACGAAATACAAGCGCGTGATGCTGAAGATTTCGGGGGAGGCTCTGATGGGAGATCAGGGCTACGGGCTGCACCCGCCCACGGTTCAGCGCATCGCCGAGGAGGTCCGGAAGGTCCACGAGATGGGCGTCGAGATCTGCATGGTGATCGGCGGCGGCAACATCTTCCGCGGCCTCGCAGGCTCGGCCCAGGGCATGGAGCGCACCACCGCCGATTACATGGGCATGCTGGCGACGGTGATGAACGCGCTGGCGATGCAATCGGCGCTCGAGGCGATCGGGGTATTCACCCGGGTGATCTCGGCGATCCGCATGGACGAGGTATGCGAGCCCTACATCCGCCGCCGCGCGGTGCGCCACCTAGAAAAGAAACGGGTGGTGATCTTCGCCGCCGGCACCGGCAACCCCTATTTCACCACCGACACCGCCGCGACGCTGCGCGCCAACGAGATGGCCTGCGAGGCGATCTTCAAGGGCACCAAGGTCGACGGGGTCTACGACAAGGACCCGGCCAAGCACGACGACGCGGTGCGTTACGACACCGTGACCTTCGACGAGGCGCTGGCCAAGCGGCTCGGGGTGATGGATGCCTCCGCCATCGCGCTCGCGCGCGACAACAAGCTGCCGATCATCGTCTTCAGCCTCGACGAGCCGGGCGGGTTCCGCGGCATCCTCGCGGGCCAAGGCACCTACACGACGGTCAAGGGCTAGGCGCGGATCACGCCGTTTCGAAACGGCTTCGAAGCGCGTTGGATCAGGGCACGTCGAAGAGCCTTGTTGCCGCCGGGGCCGCATTGACCTCTTTGCTTGCCGCTTCGACAGGCGGGCGTGAAACCGCCGCGGGGCGCCGAAACGCGGGAAAACCGTGCAAATGCCTATACATTTCCGTGAAACTGCGGCTATACCTCGCCCCAAACGCGTGAGCCGACAGAGAGAAGGGTAGACCCATGGCCGACGAGGAATTCGATCTCGACCTTGACGATCTTGAGCGCCGGATGAAGGGCGCCCTGGAAGCCTTGAAGCATGAATTCGCCAGCCTGCGCACCGGGCGGGCCTCGGCCACGATGGTCGAGCCGATCCATGTCGACGCCTACGGCGCCAGCACGCCGATCAACCAGGTCGGCACGGTGAACGTGCCCGAGCCGCGCATGGTCACGATCAACGTCTGGGACAAGTCGCTGGTGCAGAAGGTCGAGAAGGCGATCATGGAATCGGGCCTCGGCATCAACCCGCAGACCAACGGCACGATCATCATGCTGCCGATCCCCGAGCTCAACGAGGAGCGCCGCCGCGAACTCACCAAGGTGGCCGCGCAATATGCCGAGCAGGCTCGCGTGGCGGTGCGCAACGTGCGCCACCACGGCATGGACAACCTCAAGCGCCACAAGGACGGCATGAGCGACGACGACCACAAGTTCTGGCACGACTCGGTGCAGGAGCTGACCGACCAGTATGTTGGAGAGGTCGACAAGATGCTCGATCACAAGCAAGAAGAGATCATGCAGGTGTGAGTGCAACCTGTGTGATTCTTTAGGAGTGTCATTTGATCACGCGCCCCGGCCATAAGGCCCCCCAGACGCCTGCGCCGGCCGTGCCGGAGGGCGCAACCGGCCCGCGCCACGTGGCGATCATCATGGACGGCAACGGCCGCTGGGCGCAGCAGCGCGGACGTCCGCGGCTGTTCGGCCACCATGCCGGGGCCAAGCGGGTGCGCGAGATCGTCGAGGCCAGCAAGGACCTCGGGGTCAAGTACCTGACGATTTTCGCCTTCTCGACCGAGAACTGGAAGCGCACCCAGACGGAAGTGGCGGGGCTGATGAGCCTGTTTCGCCGGTACATCCAGAGGGAAGCCCGCGACATGAAGGCCGAGGGCGTGCGCGTGCGCTTCATCGGTGACCGGGTGAAGCTCGACAGGACGCTGATCAAGCTGATGGACGAGCTCGAGGAGTTCACCGCCGAGTGCGACACGGTGAACCTCACCATCGCGATCAATTACGGCGGCCGCGACGAGGTGGCCCGCGCCACCAAGCGGCTGGCACAGGACGTCGCTTTGGGCAGGCTCGACCCCGACAGCGTCGACGAGGAAACCCTGCCGAAATACCTCGACACCTGCCTGCTGCCGGACCCCGACCTGGTGATCCGCACCAGCGGAGAGGCGCGGATCTCGAATTTCCTGCTCTGGCAGTCGGCCTACTCGGAATACGAATTCATCGACACGCTCTGGCCCGATTTCACCCGGGACGTCTTCGCCGAGATCGTGCAGAACTATGCCGGGCGCGATCGGCGCTTCGGCGGCGTGAAGAATGGCTGAAACGCAAGGCACAAGTGCAAAATGGGGCGATCTCGGCCCCCGGGTGATTTCGAGCGTCGTGCTCGTCGCCCTCGGGGTCGGGGCGATCTGGGCCGGGGGCCTGGCCTTCGGCGCGCTCGTGGTGCTCGCGGTGGGCCTGATCACCTGGGAAGTCGCCCGGATGTGCGCCCCGGACCGGGCAACTCTCTGGGCGCCGCTCGGGCTATTGGCCGCCGCCGCCCTGTTCGCTTCGTTCTGGGTCAGCGGGATCTGGATAGCCGCGCTGCTTTGGGTCGGCGTGCTGGTTGCTGCCGGCGTCGTGGGCACCAGCGGCGACCGGATCCGGCTCGTGCTCTATCTCGCCTATATCCTGATTGCGGGCTGGGGCATCGTGCAGTTGCGCATCGATGGCATCTGGCCGGTCGTCTGGCTGGTTGCTGTCGTCGTTGCTACTGATATTGCAGGGTATTTTGCCGGCCGCATCATCGGCGGGCCGAAGTTCTGGCCGCGGGTGAGCCCGAAGAAAACATGGTCGGGCACGGCCGCGGGCTGGATCGCGGCGGCACTCGTCGGGGTCGCCTTCGTCGGCGTGCTGGGCCCCGGGATCATCTGGCTCTCGGTGATCGTGGCTTTCGCAAGCCAGATGGGCGACGCGGCGGAATCGGCGCTGAAACGTTCGAAGGGGGTGAAGGACGCCAGTGCGATCATCCCCGGCCACGGCGGCGTGTTCGACCGGTTCGACGCGCTGCTTGCGGCGGCCTTCATCGTCACATTGGCGCAACTCGTGGGGCTGGGGGGCTGACATGGTGCGGCGGATTTCGATCTTCGGCGCAACCGGCTCGATCGGCGAGAGCACGATCGACCTGATCCAGCGCGACCCCGACGCCTACGCGGTCGTGGCGCTCACCGGTGGGCACAACGTCGCCCGGCTGGCCGAGCAGGCGATCTCGCTCAACGCCGAGATCGCCGTGACAGCCCACGAGGAAAACCTTGCCGAGTTGCGCGACCGGCTCGCGGGCACGGGAATCGAAGCCGCGGCGGGCGAAGCGGCCATCGAAGAGGCGGCCCGCCGCTCGGCCGACTGGGTGATGAGCGCGATCGTCGGGGCGGCGGGCCTGCCGCCGGGGCTCGCGGCACTCGAGGAAGGCGCCACGCTGGCGCTGGCCAACAAGGAAAGCCTCGTCACCGCCGGGCCGCTGGTGCTGGAGACGGCCGAGAAACATGGGGGCCGGCTGGTGCCGGTCGACAGCGAGCATTCGGCGGTGTTCCAGGGGCTCGTGGGCGAGGACATCGCCGCCGTCGAGCGGATCATCATCACCGCGTCGGGCGGGGCCTTCCGCGACTGGCCGCTCGACAAACTCGCCGGGGCGACGCTGGAACAGGCCAGCGCCCACCCGAACTGGGACATGGGCCAGCGGATCACCATCGATAGCGCCTCGATGTTCAACAAGGCGCTGGAACTCATTGAGACCAAGGAATTTTTTGGCGTCGATCCCGGCGTCATCGAGGTGCTGGTGCACCCGCAATCGCTGGTCCATGCGCTGGTCGGGTTCAATGACGGCGGGCTGATGGCTCATGTCGGCCCCGCCGATATGCGCCACGCCATCGGCTATGCCCTCAACTGGCCCGAGCGCAAATTCGTGCCGGTGGAGCGGCTCGACCTCGCCGCCATCGGCAGCCTCGACTTCCGTACTCCGGATGACGCGCGCTGGCCCGCGCTGCGGCTGGCGCGCGAGGTGATGGCCGAGGGCGGATTGTCCGGCGCGGTGTTCAACGCCGCCAAGGAGGCCGCGCTCGACGGCTTCATCGCCGGGCAGATCGGATTCGTGCGGATGTCGGAGGTGGTCGAGGAGGTGCTCACGCGCTTGTCAGCCGACCAAAGCCTTATTCATGCCGCGATTACCCTTGATAACGTGCGCGCGGCCGACGACATGGCAAGACGGACCGCACGAGAGATCATCGAGACCGGGGCCTGAACCCGGCAGTTAGGAGGCACACGTGGATCTGGCGAGCCTGATTCCGTCTTTCGGCAACTTGGCCCTCACCATCCTGGCCTTCCTTCTGGCCCTGATCCCGATCGTCTTCGTGCACGAGATGGGGCATTACCTTGTCGGACGCTGGTCGGGCATCAAGGCCGACGTGTTTTCGGTGGGTGCGGGGCCGGTGTTGTGGAGCCGCACCGACAAGCATGGCACGCGCTGGCAGATCGCGGCGCTGCCCATTGGCGGCTATGTGCGGTTCCATGGCGATGCCAACGCGGCCTCCGGGTCGGCCGATGAGGAAGCCATTCAGGGCATGAGCGAGGCGGAAAAACGCTCCACCTTGCACGGTGCGCCGCTGTGGGCGCGGGCCTCGACGGTCGCCGCCGGCCCGTTGATCAACTTCATCTTTTCCGCCGTCGTCTTCGCCGGCATGGCGCTGTGGACGGGGGTGGCCACCGATCCGCTCACCGTCGACGAGCTGAAACCCGTGGCCGGGATCGAGGGCACGCTGGCGCCGGGCGACGAGATCCTCGCCATCGACGGACGCGAAACGCCCGCGCTGGACGAGTTCGGCGCCTTCGTCGATTCGCTCCCGGATCAGAGCCCGCTGGACTGGACGGTGCGCCGCGACGGCTCGGAAATCACCGTGCGCGCGCTGCATCCCTATCCGCCCATCGTCGGCGGGGTGAACCCGCAATCGGCGGCCTCGGATGCGGGGCTGAAAGCGAACGACCTGATCGAATCGGTCAACGGCCAGCCGATTGCCACCTTCGAACAGCTGCGCGAGATCGTCACCGCTGCTGACGGGGCCGAGCTGGTGCTGGGTATCAACCGCGCCGGGGAGGCCCTGGATGTGGCGCTGGCGCCGCGGCGGGTCGATCTGCCGCTGCCCGAGGGCGGCTATGAAACACGCTGGCTGATCGGAATCACCGGCGGATTCGCCTTCGAACCGGCCACGGTTTCGCCGGGTATCGTCGGCGCGGTGACGGCCGGGGCCGGGCAGGTGGTCTACATCGTCGAGGCTTCGCTCTCGGGGATCTGGCACATGATCACCGGCGCGATCTCGTCGTGCAACCTGCGCGGGGTGATCACCATCGCCGACACCTCGGGCGAGGTGGCGAGTCAGGGCGCAGCGAACTTCCTGTGGTTCGTGGCGGTGCTGTCGACCGCGATCGGGCTGTTGAACCTGTTCCCGATCCCGGTGCTCGACGGCGGGCACCTGATGTTCCACGCCTACGAGGCGATCGCCGGGCGCGCCCCGTCCGACAAGGCGCTGAACTTCCTGACCATGATCGGGCTGGTCATCGTCGTCGGCATCATGGGGCTTGGATTGTTCAACGATCTCAGGTGCTGAGCTTGTGCGGCGGCGGCCCGCGGACCGCCGCCCAGAAATCGACACAATTGCGCGCATTTGCAGTCACATTCGCCGCGTAGACTGGTTGCAACCACAGTCACTGCATCCAGGGGCATCACCATGGAACACATTCAGCACGGCTATCGCGGATTGTCGCTCTTGATGAACCTCAACTGGGACCGTCTGCTTTATGGCGCGACCATCAGCTTCGCACTGGGGGCGGGGGCCTATCTCGGCACGATCCTGAACTGATCGGGCCGACGCACAACGCGTACCCTTCGAACAATGTTGGCGCAGAGTATGGGCGCGGGGCCACAGGTCTCGCGCCCATCGCGTGAGACGCTTTGACTCGCGCGTCCTTTCCCGGTATCGACACAAGGGAGTGGGATGTCTGTGTGGATGACAACAAAATGACGTATAAAGAGCAGCACGTCGAAGCGCGCAAGGCGCTTCTCTCCACCTCCATTTTGAAGCCAGCCACGATGGCGGTTTTTCTTGGTGTTTCAGCGGCTTCGGTCGCAGCGCCGGAGGTGGCCTTTGCACAAACTTACGCGTTCAGCGCGGTGCAGATCGAAGGCCTGAATTCCATCGAGGCCGGAACGGTGATGAGCTATCTCGGATTCGCCAAGGGCGAGCCGGTGACGGCGGGGGAACTCAACGACGCCTACCAGCGCCTGTCCGGGGCGGGGTTGTTCGACAAGGTCGAACTCAGCCCGCGCGGCTCGACGCTGGTGGTGAAGGTCACCGAGTTTCCGTTGATCAACCGGATCAACATCGAGGGCAACAAGCGCCTCAAAGACAATGAACTCCTCGAGGTGCTGGAGTCGCGCCCGCGCTACGTGTTCAACCCCGGCGTGGCCGAGCAGGACGCCGAGGCGATCGCCGATGCCTATTCGGCGCAGGGCCGGCTGGCCGCGCAAGTGACCCCGCGTATCATCCGCCGGCCGCAGAACCGCGTCGACCTCGTGTTCGAGGTGGTCGAGGGCAAGAACTCCGAGATCGAGCGGATCAACTTCACCGGCAACCGGGCCTTCTCCGACGGACGCCTGCGCCGGGTGATCTCGTCGAAACAGGCGGGGCTGTTGCGTTTCCTGTTCTCCAGCGACACCTTCGATCCCGAGCGCGTCGAGTTCGACAAGCAACTGATCCGCGATTTCTACGCCTCGCGCGGCCATGTCGATATCGACATCGTCGCTGTCACCTCCGAGGTGCCAGCGCAGGAAGACGGCTATTTCGTCAATTACGAGATCCGGGAAGGCCAGAAGTTCGCCTTCGGCGCCATTACCACGACCTCGGAAGTCGCCGGGCTGAATCCGGCCGAATTCGAGGGCCTCGCGAACATCCGCTCGGGCTCGACCTACAACCCGGCGGTGCTCGACCGTGCGATCGCGCGGATGGAGAAGCGCATCCAGCAGGAGGGCTACGGCTTCGTCAAGGTCGACCCGCGCGTCACCCGCAACGAACGCGACGGCACGCTCGACATCGAGCTCGCCATCGTGCGCGGCCCGCGCGTGGTGGTCGAGCGGATCGACATCGAGGGCAACGAAACCACTCTCGACCGCGTTGTGCGTCAGCAGTTCACCACCGTCGAAGGTGACCCGTTCAACCCCCGCGCCATCCGCGCGGCGGCCGAACGCATTCGCGCGCTCGGATATTTCGCCAACGTCGACGTCCAGGCCCGCCAGGGGTCCTCGCGCGATAGCGTGATCGTCGATGTCGACGTCGAGGAGCAGGGCACCGGGGCCTTCTCGGTCGGCGCCACCTATGCGCTCGGCGAGGGCTTCGGCTTCGCGCTTTCATTCTCGGAGCGCAACTTCCTTGGCCGCGGCCAGTATCTCAGCATCGAGTTTTCGGGCGGCCTCGACAAGCGCAACTACGGGCTGGCGTTCACCGAGCCGCGGCTGTTCGGCCGCGATTTGAGCCTCTCGGTTTCGGCGAAATACAACGAGACCTCCTGGGCCAACGGGCTGTTCGATTCGAACCGTGGCGACGCCTCGCTGTCGCTCGAGTTTCCGATCAGCGAAACCAGCCGGTTCCAGGGCCGTGTGTTCGGCGAGTTGACCAATATGACGAACTACACCGGCGCGTCGTTGGTGTTGAACAACCCGACGCCCGCAGTTGACAGCGAAATCGAACGCGGATTGCAGATCGGCGCTGGCGCCGGTGTCACCTATTCCTTCGACACGCGTCGCAACGGTCTGGAAACGCCAAGCTTCTTCTATGCCCGCGTCTCGGCCGACGTCGGCGGTCTCGGCTCCGACAACCAGTATGTCAAGGCCACCGGCCTCGCCAACTTCACTACCAAGGTGATGTCGGAGAACGTGACGCTCTCGGCCACTGTCGAGGGCGGCGCGCTGGTCAGCATCGGCGGCAACGGCTCGCGGATCGTCGACCGCTTCGTCATGGCGCCTGACCAGGTGCTCGGCTTCGCCAGCCTTGGCATGGGACCGCGCGATCCGGGGGCTCCCGGCGGCGAGGCGCTTGGCGGCAATTTCTACGGTGCCGCGCGCGTTGAGGCGAAGTTCCCGCTCGGCCTGCCGGAGGAATACCAGATTTCCGGCGGTGTCTTCGGTCATGTCGGCTCGGTCTGGGGGCTGGACAACGACCTCGGCGGCGCGGTGGACGACTCGTTCCACCTGCGGGCCTCCGTTGGCGCAGCCCTGTATTGGGAATCGCCGATCGGACCGCTGCGGTTCTCCTATGCCTTCCCGGTCATGAGCCAGGCCTACGACGATATTCAGCGCTTCGGTGTGTCGATCTCGTCGGGCTTCTAAGCAGACCCGGAGATGGGCAGAGTGCGGGCGTTCCCGATCCTGATCTGGCTTGCGCTGGCAACCGCGGTTGCCGGTGCGGCGCCCACGCCGGTGTCGGCCCAGACACTCGGGCGGCTGATCTCACCGATCCTGACCATCGACCGCGATCAGCTGTTCGCTCAGACCCAGTTCGGCCAGCGGGTGAACCGGGAGCTTGAAGCCGCGTCCAACGCGATGGCCGCCGAGAGCCGCAAGATCGAGGCTGCGCTCGAGGAAGAGGAACGCCAGATCACCGAGCAGCGCGCGACCTTGAGCCCCGAGGCGTTCCGCGAGGTGGCCGCGGCCTTCGAGGAAAAGGTCCAGGCGCTGCGCCAGGAGCGCGACACCGTCGAGGCCAACCTTCGGCGTCAGATCGAGGAAGCGCAGACCGAGTTTTTCGAACAGATCGGGCCGATTCTCGGCGCCCTCGTGCGGGACCGCGGGGCGGTGATGATTCTGGATCGCCGCGCGATTCTGCTGGCGGCCGCGGACGTCGACATCACCGCCGACGCGATTGCCCGGATCGATGCGGTGCTCGGCGACGGGTTGAACGACACCGAGCAAGAGCCACCGGCCACGCCGCCTGAGCCGGTGCTGCCGCTCGACACCATCCCCGCGCCGCAGAACGGCGAAGGCGCGGCGCCCGCGGATGAGTCCGACGGGCAGGACTGACGCCGGGCGCGCCGGTGCAACCGCGCGTCCAACCAGGAGGAAACAGCATGACTGACGTGCCCGCGACGGCCGATATCGACCTGATCAAGCAGTGCATCCCGCACCGTTACCCGTTCCTGTTCGTCGACCGGGTGGAGGATATCGTCGCCAGCGAAAGCGCCGTCGGGATCAAGATGGTCACGGTGAACGAGCCGCATTTCCAGGGCCATTTCCCCTCGGCGCCGATCATGCCGGGGGTGACGATCGTCGAGGCGATGGCGCAGACCTCGGCGGTGATGGTCGCCTTGAGCCTTGATCTCGTGGGCAAGAACGCGCTGGTCTACTTCATGGGAATCGACAAGGTGAAGTTCCGCCGCAAGGTCGTGCCCGGTGACGTTTTGCGCATGGATATCAAGACGTTGCGCGGTGGCCCCGGGTCGAAGGTCTGGAAGTTCTCCGGCAAGGCCACGGTCGACGGCCAGGCCGCCTGCGAGGCGGAGTTCTCGGCGATGATCGACATGTCGCAAAGCCGCTGACGCGGCCAGCTCACCTGATTGCAGCAGAAACCCGCAGCCTATCCGCGCCCGAGCCGGCTGCGGCCGGGCGGGGGCGCGGGCGTGTCATTCAACACTGACGGGAGGATGTCCAGCGCCGGCGTTTCCGGGCCGGGCTGCGCGGCGCCGGCGTCGCGCGGGTAGATCAAGCCCTGCTCGCACAGGGTCCGGCAATCCGTCGCGTCGTGGCCAAGGTCGCTGTCGAGCAGGATGCCGTGCATTGCCGGGCCGGCGAATCGGGGATCATCGCACTCGCCGTCGTTGGACCAGAGCGAGCCATCGTCGCCATAGTCGATCGTGTCGCAGGCGGCCGGGTCGGCCGGGGCCGGGTCGTCGGCAAAGGTGATTTCGCCCGCCTCGAAGGCGGCCTGGCAATCGCTGGCATCGTGGCCGATGTCTTTCGGCGTCAGGATGGTGGGCATAGCGGGCCCCTCGAACCGCGGATCGTCGCATTCGCCGTCATTGGCCCATTGCGAGGCATCGTCGCCGAAATCTATTTCGGCGTTCTGGGCATAGGCGGGGGCGGCGAGGGCCAGCAGGGCACAGGCGAGGGCGGGGAGAATTGAGCGACAGGCCAAGAGGCACCCTTTCGAAACGGCTTTCCCCCAGCAGACGCTGTCGCTGCACAACAATCAACCCCCGTCGCGGCCATTCCAGATCCAGCCGCCGCCGAACACCCGGGAGCCTTCCGGCGCATAGAACACGCAGGCCTGGCCGGGGCTCACGCCTTCTTCGGGGACAAGCAGCTCCACCTCCGCCTCAGTCTCCGAGCGCGGCCGGATCACCGCCTCGCGCGGCGGCCGGGTGGAGCGGACCTTCACGCTCAGGTGCCATTCCGGGCGCGACGTGAAAGGCGCGTCGCCCAGCCAGTTGATCTCGCGCACCGGCACGATACGGGTGGCGAGCATCTCCTTCGGGCCGACCACCACCTGGCGGTTTTCCACGTCGAGCCTGACCACGTAGAGCGGCTCGGAGAGCCCGCCGATCCCGAGGCCGCGACGCTGACCGATGGTGTAGTGGATCACGCCCTCGTGCCGGCCCAGCACCCGGCCATCGGCATGGACGATCTCGCCGGGCTCGGCCGCCCCGGGGCGCAGCTTCTCGATCACGCCCGCGTAGTTGCCGTCGGGCACGAAGCAGATGTCCTGGCTGTCGGGCTT
>Ga0180435_10004834_pt1 | contig 13193 bp, 8 predicted proteins | sample SS_ome_3_FD_132467 | JGI IMG/M metagenome (GOLD analysis project Ga0180435, IMG submission 132467) | Hypersaline lake sediment archaeal communities from the Salton Sea, California, USA - SS_3_S_1 metaG | ecosystem: Environmental > Aquatic > Non-marine Saline and Alkaline > Hypersaline > Sediment... | reverse complement strand
TTTCACAGCCGGGCATCAACGGCCGCATGGAAGTTGGCCTGTTTCAGCGGGGAGTGCCCAATGGCAGTATGTTTTGGCTTTGGCTAATTGTGCATGCTTTCAGTCAGGCCCTGTTCAACCGGCGCCTGCACCCGGTGGGGCGGGGCGCCCTGGGCCTGATTGTGGTGGGCGCTTTGTATTACAACCTTTTTCCAAACCGGGGGTGGGTTTCCGGCTATGGACCGTCGCTGGCGGCGCTGGTGGCAGCATTTTTGGCCGGCGCTCCCCAAATGATTGTGCCGACTATTGTCGCCGGGGTGGGAGTGGTCTGGTGGCGGCTGCGAACCATTATCAACGAGGTGGTGATGGTGGGGGATAACGCCTACAGCCTGTCAACCCGGCTGGAGGCCTGGGCCATTGTCTGGAAAATTGCCAGTATCAACCCAATTTTAGGAGTTGGCCCCGCCAACTACTATTTTTACTCGGAGCGATTTCCGATTCGAGGGTATTACGTTCGATTTAATTCGCATAGTAATTATATTGATTTGATAGCCCAGACCGGCCTGCTGGGGCTGGCCTGTATCCTTTGGTTTTTTGTGGAGGTGGGGCGGCTAGGGTTCAGCCTGATTCGGTTGGTGCCGCCCGGCGGGTTTGCCCAGGCTTATGTGTTTGGCTCGCTCGGTGGCCTGGCCGGGATGGTCGTTGCTGCCGGATTGGGAGACTGGGTGTTGCCTTTTGTATATAACGTGGGCTTTTCCGGGATGCGAGCCAGTATCCTGGGCTGGTTGTTTTTGGGCGGCCTGGTGGCCCTGGAGCAAATATACCGACCTGTCGATCAAGCGGCCAACGAACCGTCTCGCCAATGAAACTTTCAATCATCATCATCAGTTGGAATACCGCAGACTTACTGGCCCAATGCCTGGCGTTGATTTACGCCCATCCGCCGCAAGAGCCATTTGAGGTGTTGGTCGTTGATAACGCCTCGACCGATGACTCCGTGGCGATGGTGCATCGTCGGTTTCCCCAGGTTCAAGTGCTGGAAAATCAGGAAAATACCGGCTTTGCCAGAGCCAACAATCAGGCTATTCGCCGCAGCCGGGGTGAATACCTGCTATTGCTTAATCCCGATACCAACGTGGCGCCGAATGCTCTGCAAACGTTGGTTGAGTGGTTGGAGAATCATCCCCAAACCGGCGCGGTTGGCCCCCGCACCCTCAACCCGGATGGCTCTTTACAAATTTCGGCCTATCCGGCCCCCACCCTGATTGGCGAATTGTGGCGCTTGCTGCACCTGGACCAGCTTCATCCTTACGGCGTGTACGCAATGGATACGTGGCCGCTCGACGCCCCCCGGCAGGTAGATGCGCTGTTGGGGGCCTGCCTGCTGTTGCGCCGGCAGGTCATCGAGCAGATTGGCCTGCTGGATGAGGCTTATTTTATCTATTCCGAAGAAATAGATTTGTGTTACCGGCTGCAAACGGCCGGCTGGCAACTTTACTGGCTGCCGACGGCCACAATTGTGCATTATGGCGGCCAGAGCACCCAGCAAGTGGCCGCCGAGATGTTTTTGCGGCTGTATCAGGGCAAACTATTCTTTTTTCGCAAGCATCACGGCCGCTGGGCCGGCACGGTTTACAAATTGGTGTTAATGTTGATTACGCTCCTCCGGCTGTTGCTAACGCCGCTGGCCTGGTTTGAGCCGACGGCCCGGCGCCGGGAGCATCTGTCTCTGGCGGCCAATTACCGGCGACTGCTCCTCGCCCTGCCCGGCCTGTAATCAGTTTGAGTTGGTTGGTAGCAGATAGTCAACTCTGACTTACGAAAGGATGATTTTTAATGCGGATTTTGTTTCTTAGCCAGGTTTTGCCCTGGCCGCTGGATGCCGGACCAAAAATGCGCAGCTACTATGTGTTGCGACATCTGGCACAACAGCATCAGGTTACGCTGCTGACGTTTGTCCGGGATACTGACCGCCCGGCAGACATCGCCCATCTTGCCGAATTTTGTGAGGCAGTTTACACGGTGCCGATGACCCGCCCTGTCTGGCGAGACCTGGCTTTCTTGGGGCGCAGCCTGGTTACCGGCCAGCCGTTTTTGATTGCCCGCGATCAGGTGCGCCAGATGAATGAAATCATTGAACGCCTGTTAGCCGACCATTATTTTGATGCGGTACACGCCGATCAACTCTGGATGGCCCAATATGCGCTCACCGTCGCTCAGGCTGCCCGCCAGACCCCGCCGCGCCTGATTTTAGATCAGCATAACGCCGTTCAGTTGATACCGCAGCGAATGGCCGCGGGGGAGCCAAATCCGTTCAAGCGGTTGTTCCTGGCCCGCGAAGCCAAACTGCTGGCCCGCTACGAAAGCGAGGTCTGCCGCTTGTTTGACCACGTGGTTTGGGTTACGGCTGAAGACCGGCAGGCCGTGCAGAACGGCCACGCCTCGGCCAATGGTTTTGCCCCGTCAACCGTCATTCCCATTTGCACCGATCCCGGTCAGGTTGCGCCGCTGCCGGAGTCAACCGGGCCGCGCCGTATCACGTTTTTGGGCGGATTACACTGGCCGCCCAATGCCCAGGGTATCCGCTGGTTTGCTGATGAGGTTTTTCCTCGCATCAGGGCGGCCCATCCGCAGGCCGTGCTGACCATTATCGGCAAAAACCCGCCGCCTGGTCTGGACGGGTCGCAAGTGGAAGTAACCGGCTACGTAGCCGACCCGCAACCCTGGCTGGCCGAAACCGCGGTTTTTATTGTACCGTTGCACGCCGGAGGCGGGATGCGAGTGAAAATTCTGGATGCCTGGGGCTGGGGCCTGCCGATTGTGTCTACCACCATCGGCGCTGAGGGAATCGCCATTGAGCCGGGCCAAAATATTCTTCTGGCCGATACAGCCCCGGCCTTTGCCCAGGCCGTGTCAACTTTACTCAGCCGGCCCGATACAGCCCGCCAAATTGCTGCCGCCGGACGACAAACCGTTCTGGAGCAGTACAACTGGCAAACGGTGTATCGAATCTGGGATGATATTTATCAATTTGAGTTATCGGTTTGAATATCAACCGCCAACCCCAACTAACCCTGGAGACTTGAATATGCTTCACCTGAAAAAGAACAAGTGGATCCTCATCATCCTGGTGCTTTCTGTGGGATTGCGCCTGGCAACGGCCCTGTATCTGGGGGATACTGTAGATGCTTTACCCGGCACCCAGGATCAGATTTCTTACAATGCTCTGGCCGAGCGGGTGCTGGCCGGGTATGGATTCTCTTTTGGCTGGTTTTGGTGGCCTGCCACCCCGGCCGGCGAACCGACCGCCCATTGGTCGTATCTTTACACTCTATACCTGGCCGGAATTTATGGCCTGGTCGGGTATCATCCCCTGGTGCCCCGGCTTTTGCAGGCGGTGCTGGTCGGGTTGCTGATGCCCTGGCTGGTATACCGGCTGGGCTATCTCCATTTTGACCGCCGGGTGGGATTAGTGGCAGCCGGGATGGTGGCGATTTACAGTTATTTCATCTATTACGCCGCAACCTTGATGACCGAGTCATTTTATATTACCGGTATTTTGTGGGTGCTGGAGCGGAGCAGCAAGTTGGGCCAGGAAAAGCCGCGGTTGTCGCTTGATTGGGTATATTTGGGGCTGGCTCTGGCCGTTACCATTTTATTACGACAGGTCTTTTTATTATTTATCCCGATTTTATCTGCCTGGTTGCTGTGGCTCAGTTGGCGACACTATCGTTGGGCTATCTGGCGTACTCTGGCCGGGCTGACCGTGGCGACCATTATTTTGATTGCGTCCATTGTACCGTGGACGGTACGTAATTATCGGGCCTTTGATACGTTTGTTTTATTGAATACCAATGCCGGTTTTGCGTTTTTCTGGGGCAATCATCCCATTCACGGCTATAACTTTGTCTCCATTTTGGGCGATGACCAGCCGGCTTATCTGGATTTGATTCCCGATGAATTGCGCCCGCTTAATGAGGCGGAAATGGACCGCGCCCTTTTAAAACGAGGGTTGGGCTTTATCCGGGATGATCCGGCCCGCTACCTGATTTTATCGGCCAGCCGGCTCAAAGATTATTTCAAATTTTGGCCGTCAACCGATTCCGGGCTGCTCAGTAACCTGGCCCGTTTGACGTCCTTTGGCCTTCTGTGGCCGTTTATGGCCATAGGTTTTTTCATTACCCTGTCCAGAGCCTGGCAAAGTTCAGCGTTGTTGCTCCATTTATTTGTGCTATTCTATACCGGCATCCATTTATTAACCTGGGCCTTGATTCGCTATCGCCTGCCGGTTGACGCCATTACCTTGATTATGGCCGGGGCGGCTCTGTTGGAGCTTTATCCCCGTCTGGTTCCGCGCCAATTTTGGCTGCGGCGATTGTGGTCGTCAAGCGGTTCTTGATGATGTTCGAACCAAATAACGGTTAGATTGCTCTAACCTTTTTCCAATTATTCTCTAGCGGATTTATCACTAATTGCACCTATACTAATGAATGAGAGTACCGGGCAAATAGGGTAACTGTTTGCCTGGGTAAAGCCAGGCTCAGAGAATTGGGGATGCTCTTTTTTGCCCTCAATTATTCGCAATAAGCGCAGAGAGATTATGTTTAAGAAAAAATTTACGGAGTCTTTACCAGACCCGGTTGATAATAAAGATGGAGCTGTAACGGGGCGACAGTTGCTGGTGTGGGGCGGGGTGGGCTTATTATTGGGCTTGCTGATTATGGTAGGCCTGGCATACTACGCCGGCTCCCCTGCGGATCAGGCTGCCGACGGCACGCAAACCGAAACAGCCATCTCCGCCGCTACCGATTCACCGATCACGGGCACTGCTACCCCCGCCGCAGCCACCACACCATCTCCGGCAGAGACCGGCACGCCAGACCGCGACGTTGCGCCGGTCATTTTTCGCGAGCCGACGGCGACCGGCACGCCCCAACCCGGCGACACCATTTTTACCCTGTCGCCGGCAACGGGAGATGTCGGCTGGTTAACCAGCACCGACGAGCGGGGCAATCATCTGGGTGATTCTTTTATTTACAGCGGTATTTTCGATGGGCAAATTTACGTCGGCGCCATCCAGTTCGACCTGAGCGCAGTGCCGCGCGGCGCGTCGATCAGCCAGGCTTTCATTCGGCTGACCGGTTTGCGCGAAGACCGGCTGGGCCGCAAAATTGACCAGCCCGGCGGAGCCTGGTTGTTGCGCTGGCTTGAATCCGATATAGATACCGGCTGGCGACGACACGGATTTCAGGATATTTTTAATGCCTCGGTGCAAGAAACGCTCAGCCCGGCGGTTAACGACCAGGATTTAGCCGTAAACAAAACCAATACCTTTTCGTTTTCCCCGGCTCAATTACAGACATTGGAACAGTTTTTGATTGACAGCCAGCAACCTGTCCTGTCCTTTCGGCTTGATGGCCCGCTGGTGGGCAGTGATAACCTGTTTGCCTGGGATAGCGGCTATGGCGCGGAAAGTCAAGGAAACGGGGTTGAGTTGGTGCTGCACGTGGGCGAACCGCCTGCGACCCCGCCCGCTTACAGCTATGTCGTGGTAACCAGTACCCCCACCCCAGAAAACGTGGTGACGGCTGCGGCTGTCTCAGCCCAAATGACCGCCGATGCTCAACAGTATGGCACCGCTACGCCGGTTCCGGCCAATGTGGTAACGCCCACGCCTATTCCAGACTACTTGGTTTTGGTCCCCACGCCCACGCCGTTGAACGAGGCGACGATCCAGGCTGCTTCAATCCAGGCCACCGCCGAGGCCGTGACAACCGGCACCCCGACTCCACTCCCCACCAACGCGGTCACGGCCACGCCGACGGTTACCCCCACACCCACCCAAACCCCCAGCCCTGTTGTTTTTGTGATGATTACCAGCACTCCCACCCCGGAATCTGTGTTTGTCGCGGCCACCCTGTCGGCCAGAGCGACGGCGCAGGCCGCGGTCAATGGTACCGCCACGCCTTTGCCGGCCAATTGGGCCACACCTTTGGTAGTCACTGCCACCCCTACGCCGCAAAATGGGGCCACAGCTCAATACATTGCCCAGGTCGCCACGGCTCAGGCCTATACCACCGGTACACCCACCCCCTTCCCCTCCAATTTGGTCACCGCCACTCCCACCCCGGTGTTCGATGTGCTGCCATTAATCCTGACCCCCACGCCCACCGCCACCGCTACGCCCGCGGCCCGCGAAATGCCGCCGGCTCTCGTCGGCAAAATCATGTTCCGTTCTGATCGGGAAACCGGCCCCAACCCCCAATATCTGGTTGATGGCCCCAATGCCCAAACGCCGGTCTACGTGTACGACCCCGCTGCTGGGACGGTAGGCCGCCTGACCAACCCCTGGCCTTATCAGACTGCGCTGGAACGTAACACCTATTCTGCCGACACAACCTATCGTACCTACATCAAACAACTGTTGTGGACCAATGTAGAAGATGACAACGGCAACCCTGGTGGCCCTACTACTCGCATTGCCACCACCGAGTTCGCCGTGCACGTATACGATTACAAATACAATGTAGAATCCGCGATAACCAAGATGGGAGCCGGTATTGTGTACGACCCGGCCTGGTCGCCGGTGAGTAATGAAATTGTCTTTGTCTCCACAGAAAGTGGCAACGACGAAATCTGGGTAATGAATCACCAGGGCGATAATCTGCGCCAACTTACCCGTAACGAATGGGAATGGGATAAATTCCCCTCCTGGTCGCCTGATGGCAAGCAGATTGTCTTCACCTCAAACCGTACAGATAACCAACAGTTGTGGATTATGAATGCCGATGGTTCTGACCAGCGGTTGTTGATGGGCTGGGATAACTGGACGCCTTACAATGATTGGGCACCGGTGTGGGTCAGCCATTTAGACTTGCCGCCAACCCGATAATTTATTATTCCGACCCTGTTATTCAAGTAAGAGGAACACGTTTATGGATTTTATGGATATTCGCCGTTTCAAAACTATCATTCGCTGGTGGTGGCTGGCGGTGCTCAGTATGGTGATTGCGGCCGGCATTAGTTACTATTTCAGCATGCAGGAGCCGCGTATTTACCAGACCAGCACCACCCTGATGGTGGGGCAGGCTATTCAAAAGGTAAATCCCGGCAACCAGGATTTTTATATGGCTGAACAACTGGGCAAGGCCTACGCTCAAATGGCTACCCGTGAGCCAATTTTGCAGGCAACAATTGACAGCCTGGAATTGGAGATGGATTGGCGGGCGCTCGGCTGGCAGGTTTCGGCCTGGCAGGTACCGCAAACCCAACTGCTGCAAATCAGCGTCACCGACACCTGGCCGGAGCGGGCCGCGCTTATTGCTGATGAGGTGGCCTACCAACTTGTGCTGCAAACGCCCACCTCTCCGCAGAATATGGCTCGCCAGCAGCGGGGCCAGTTTGTCCAGGACCAGCTCGACGACCTGGAATCTCGGATTCAGGCCGCTCAAAATAAAATGTTGGAACTTGAAGCCGAACTGGATGTAGCTCTGAGCGCGAGCCAGATTAACACGCTGCAAAGCGAAATCAACAATCTGCAAAATTTGATCAACGGTTGGCAGGCAACTTATACCAACCTGTTGGGTTTTCTTGATGGCGGCGGCAGCCCCAACACCCTGACCATCATTGAACCGGCCATCGTGCCCACCAATCCCATCAGCCCCAATGTCAGGATGAACGTTATTCTGGCGGCGATGACCGGCTTTTTGCTGGCCTTTGGCGCGGCGGTGGTACTGGAACTGCTGGATAACAGCATCAAATCGCTCGATGAGTTGAGCCTGTTTCCGGGCCTGATGCCCCTGGGCGGCGTCGGGCGTCTGCCCGGCAAAGCCGATAGCGACCGCTTAATAAATTCGATTAACCCTTTTGCCTCTGTGGCGGAGGCCTACCGGCTGGTACGCAGCAACATCCAGTTTGCCGCCGCTGACCAGCCGCCCCGCACTATGATGCTGACCAGTCCCGGTATTGGTGAGGGTAAAAGCGTCACTGTGGCTAATTTGGGCATTGTGATGGCCCAGGCTGATTTCAAAACCATTCTGGTTGATGCCGATTTGCGCCGTCCGGCTTTACACAAACTGTTTAAATTGTCTAACAAGCAGGGCCTGTCTACATTGCTTGACACTGGCACATCGCTGGCTGTTGCGGATGTTTTACAATCAACCGGAACAGAAAACCTGTCCGTTATTCCCAGCGGCTCTTTGCCCGTTAACCCTGCAGAACGGTTGAGTTCTCAAAATATGGTCAAACTCATTGACCAATTGCAGGAAATGGCTGATGTGGTTATTTTTGATACGCCGCCAATTCTGGCTGTTACCGACGCGGCTGTTTTGGCTAATCGCCTGGATGGGGTAATTTTGGTTATTCAATCCAGACATACCCCGCGTCCGGCCATCAAAAAAGCCATTCAACGGCTTTCTCAAATGCGAGCCAATTTGCTGGGCGGTATCTTAAATCAAACGTCAGGTAAAAGCGGGGGCTATTACGATTACGCCCAGAGCCAGCGTCATCGTCAAGCCACTACTGCTCAACCTGCGGAAAAAAAGTTGCAGCAAAAAGCTGTGAGTTAAATCGGCTAAATCAGCGTTCCACAAGGATTGGCGCGTCTGGGGATCACAAACCAACCCGTAAAATTTCTTATGCTCACCCTGCACTTGATACGCAAACATCTGCCCGCTGTTTTTCGAGAATTTATCTGGCTGATACCTCTCCTCCTGGTGGGGGTATTCCGTTTTATGGATTATCCCTTGTTGGTAGAAGCCTTTATTTTGGCGGCGTTCATACCCTGGCTGGCCGGTCTATTTGTTTTTAACCGGCCTTTTCAGCGGACGCCGCTTGATGGCCCCCTGCTGTTGTTGCTGATGGCGGCGGTACTGGGCCTGACCGTCAGCTACAGTTTTATGCTCAGCGCGCCTGCTTTTTTGACGTTGTTGGGAAGTTTGGGCGTATATTACGGGGTGGTTAACGGTACGCTGACACCCCGGCAAGGGGTGCAGGTGGTAGTCGGAGGGGCGACATTGGTGGCAGCCTACTTTTTGGCCCGGCAATTTTTGCCAGGGCCTTCTTTTTTGTTGAATTTGCAAGCTAATGCTGTAGCCGGCTTTGTAGAAATGGCCTTACTGCCCGCGCTCTGGCTGACGTGGCAGGCCCGGCGTCCGGTGAGGCCCGTGTGGGTCGCGGCAGTTGTGGTCATCGGCCTGGCACTTCTGGCCTCCGGTTCCCGTGGCGCCTGGCTGGGATTGTTGTTGGCCGGCAGCCTGGCCGGTGTGTTGTTTACTTCCGGTCGAATGAGGCAGGTGGTGGCGATTGTGTTGGGAATGTCCGGTGGTTTGCTGGCGGGATTGGTTGTTCTGGCTTTGTTGATGCCGACCCACCGCTTGCCGATGCTGCTGTATTCGACCATCGAAGGGGTTGATACCCGCCTGGCCTTGTACCAAAACAGCCTGTATCTTCTGGCGGAATATCCGTTAACGGGCGTAGGGCTGGGCGATGTCTTTGCTCAGGTCTATTCTCGCTATCGTTTACTGATAATGCCCGACTATCTGTACTATCCGCACAACCTGTGGTTGTCAATCTGGTTGGGGATGGGGCTTATCGGCCTGGCCGCGCTGCTATGGTTAATCATCAACCTGTACCGTTTTGTAATTCAGGTTGAAACAAACGGGCGCGGGGCGGTGTCTGAGCGGTATCTGTTTCGGGCGGTTTGGCTGTCTTCTTTGGTGCCGTTAGGCCACGGGTTTATCGATTCTCCCCATTTTTCTAATCATTTGTGGGTAATGCCGATGCTGTTTGCCGGGTGGGGGTTGGTCATCTCGGTCGGGCGGTTGTTGGAGAGGCCGCCTCGCCGCCGCTCCCGGCCTGGTCGCCAGACTGTTTGGACGGCGGTTGCTGTCGGCGCGGGTCTGTTGTTGGTGGGATGGTTTGCCCGACATTCCTTGTTAACGGTCTGGCATCTTAACCGGGGGGCGCTATCCCAGACCAAAGTCGAGTTGTCCGGTCAGGATAACAGCATTCCGGCTCAGGCCCGGTATCATTTTGACCGGATTCTGGAGCTGGACCCGGAAAATCCGGCTGCTCATTATCGGTTGGGGATTATGGCGTTGGATCAAGATAATGTTGAGGTTGCCATCACCCATCTGCAAACTGCCTACCACCGGCAGCCTGAAAATGAGTCGATCAGTAAAGCTCTGGCGTTAGCGTATCGGGCCAACGGGCAAGCAGACCGGGCTGAGGCTTTGTTTGCCCGGCTTAATCCCCGGAGCGGCATCACCACCGGCCCCAATTTGTGGTCGTATTAACCGGGCCAGACACCCTCTGGAATGGTCACTACTTCCCCGCAGGCGGGACAGCGAGCCAAATTACCGTCTGTGGCTGCCGTTTCTTTTGGGAGCGGGGTGCCACACGGGCACATAAAGCCGTGCAGCCGGGCCGGATTGCCCATAACCAGACCGTAATCCGGCACGTCCTGCGTTACCACGGCTCCGGCTCCAATCGTTGCCCAGCGACCAATGGTGACGCCGCATACGATCACCGCGTTGGCCCCAATCGAGGCCCCTTGCCGCACCAGGGTGGGGGTGATGGTCCAGTCGTCGGCGCCTTTTAGCTTGCCGTTGGGTTTGATAGCGCGGGGGCTTTTGTCATTGGTAAAGACGCAGTGCGGCCCACAGAAAACCCCATCTTCAAGCGTTACTCCCTGATAGAGTGATACGTAATTTTGAATTTTTACGTTGTTGCCAATGACGACGCCGGTATCAACGTAAACCCCCTTGGAAATGACGCAATTTTCCCCAATTACTGCGCCAATGCGAACCTGGGCCTGATTCCAGATTGAAGTGCCGGTGCCGATATCTGCCTCGGGGGGAACCTCGGCAGTCGGATGAATGCGTATTGTCGGGCTGATGTTCATTATTCGCCTTCTATTTGTTTGGGATTTTTATGGTTAAAGACAGAAATACAAAATGGATTAAGTCAAAAGGCTTAATCCACTCTGTGTTTACAGATTATGGCAGGTTTTTATAATTTGTAAAGAATGCAGTCCAACTCAACTTATCGAATTACGGGGTAGTTTTTACCGTTACTTGTACGGTTTGCAGGGCAAAAGGCGGTAGTAAAAAATTGTCACTATGCCCCACTTCTGGCCCATTATTTTGGCCCTGATACACCACCCAGCGAAAAGGGCCGGTGCCAAAATCTTTGGCGGCGACCCACCATTTTTTGCCGCCACTGTCAGGCCAACCTTGCCAGCCGTCCACATTATGCCAGTTCCCCTGCCGGTCTTGCCATTGGACAACGGTCCAATATTGGCTGCCGGCCGGCAACCCCATCAATTCGATGTAAGCTCCGGCTGGTGGCCCGGATTTTTCCCGGTCGGCGGTTTTTGGAATTGCCGGCGGTGGTGTTGCGGGGCGCGGCGGTAACTCTGCCCCCGGTCGAGGGGGGAGGGGTGACGGGGTATCAGCCCTGCCTGTCATCGGCATTAAACCGATAATAATCATCAGTATCAGTAATGTACCGCCGCCGATACCCCATAAATATCTGATTGATCTGGTTTGCTTTTTTCGTTTTATCATCTTTGCACCCTGCCTTCCGGTGTTTGTAGACGTAGCGGTTAACGGTTTTTGGTCCGATATGCCGGGCAGCAGAGACCTGAAGTGTTACAGGGTTTCTGCTGCCCGATAGGTTCCTGTTAGGGTCGCTTCGGCATTTTTTCGATAGAGACCGGCGGCGCAGCCGGGCCGATAGTTGCAGCGTCCGCTTCTTCGACATCAACGGCGGTAAGTGCGGGGCTGGTTGTGTGGCTGATATTGTTGTATGGCCCGCCCAGGATTTCGTGGACTTCGTAGATTGCGCCATAGCTGGTGGTGGTATTGGCGGAATCTGCTTGCACATAAACCGGGGTGTTGGCCGGGAGTGGCCAGTTCATATTGCTGTACGCGGCCCAGAAATAGGCATCACGATAGCTGAGGGTTATTGTTTGGTCCGGTTCGAGCGGCAGAGCATCGCCGGCTACGCCCCACACTATGCCCTGGCTGGCTCGGCCGTCATTCCACACCTCATTGACCCCGGTTGGGACCGGCTTGGGGTTGACGTACAGGTCAACCCAAAAGGCTTGTGTTACCGAACCGTTCCCCTGATTTTTGATAACCACTGTGACATTATTGGACGTGACAGTGATATTACTTACTACCAAATCAGGGGCTGTATCTGGCGCAGGATTGGGGCCGGCATCGGCCATGATCATTGGCAGATAGATCTTGAATTCAGGTTGGGCTTGAGCCGCGATGTTAAACTCGAGTATGTTCGATGTGCCGCCGCGTGGCGCCGGATTAACCACTGTCACATTGACCAGGCCGGGGGTGGTAATATTGGCTTCAGCTACCGTAGCTGTTATCAGCGTACTGCTGACCACTGTGGTGGGGAGCGGAATGTTATTCCACATTATTACTGCGCCATCCACAAGGCCAGTGCCGGTGATGCTCAGGGTAAAGGTGAGGCTTCCGGCAGCGACCGTGTCGGGTGAAAGTCCGGTCAGTATCGGGGTTAAGCGGTCAACCACAACCGAGGTCGCGCTGGCGGTATTGTTATCGAGAGTCGGGTCTGGTTCTGCCGCCGCGACTGTGGCTGTATTAACGATGGTTCCGGTGATGTCTGCCTGAGCGGTCAGGGTGATGAGCATCGGCATATTGATGGGCATACTGGCGACCGTGCAGGTCACTACGTCGCCGCCATAGCATTGGCCTTGACTGGCCGCAACTGAGTCAAATGTAACGCCGGACGGCAAGGTGTCTGTTATCATTATGTTGGTAGCCGCCGACGGGCCGGAGTTGGTGATACTGATTGTATAGGTCAACATCTGGCCGACCACCAGGTTAGTTGGGGCGGTTTTTTCCAGGGCCAGGTCTGCGGCCGGATTTACCTGCAATTCGGCGGTATCTGTCAGTCCGTCGTAGGTGCCGGTTACTGTCCAGGTTCCGGCCACCTCGCTGGTGTAGACATTGCCGGCCCACAGACCGCCGGCTTCCTGGGTGATGGTAAAGACTGTCGCCTCTGTTGCCGACCAACTGTTGCCCTGGCTATCCGTCGCGACGGTCGTATAAGTGAGGGCCTCACCGGCCTGGACTATGGCCGTACCCGGTTTGATTTCGACTGAAATCGGTGTAGTCGGGGTGACAGTCAAGGCGCTGGTGGCAGTGAGTGCCAGATAGGTGCCGGTTACT